>Ga0111539_10013805_pt1 | contig 10092 bp, 7 predicted proteins | sample RhiMethybrSRZTD1_FD_79667 | JGI IMG/M metagenome (GOLD analysis project Ga0111539, IMG submission 79667) | Populus rhizosphere microbial communities from Tennessee, USA - Rhizosphere MetaG P. TD hybrid SRZTD1 (version 2) (version 2) | ecosystem: Host-associated > Plants > Roots > Rhizosphere >... | reverse complement strand
TGGATCGTGACGACGACCGCGGCCCGGCGGGTCGGGGGGGCGGCGAAGTTGGTGGCGTGGAAGACCTCGACCGGGCCGGAGAGCCACTCGACCGGGGGCCAGGGCAGGCGGGCCCAGGCGGCCTGGAGGAGGCGGGCCGGGACCCGGCGGTGGCCGTGGCGGACCCGGGGGGCCCCGGGGGCGACGGCGGGCAGGTCGCGGGTGCCCCGCCAGCTGAAGGGGACCAGGACCAGCTCCTCCGGCTCCGGCCCGGCCAGCCCGGCCAGGGCCTCGGCCAGCCCGCTCACGTACCGCCCGATCCCGGTGCGGGCCCCCAGCAGGGGCGTGGCGTCAAGCGCGACCCTCATGCGGTCCTCGATCCATGTGGGGGGAGCTCGCTCCCCCCACGGCCCCCCAAAACCTCAGTCCTCGATCCATGTGGGCGGAGCTCGCTGCCCCACGGCGCCCCCAAGGAGCGCCTGTGCCATGGCCCGGTCACCGCAGCACCAGCCAGCGTTCCAGGAGTCGGCGGTCGACGGTGGCCCGGGCGGCGATGCGGCGGCGGCGGACCAGCATGACGGGGAGGAGACGCAGAAAGGAGCCGAGGACCCGCAGCCGCAGCAGGGTGGGGCGGACCGGGGGACGGCGGCGGGTGTGGCGGGAGCGGGCGACCTCGCGCAGGGCCAGGGAGGCGGTGGTGAGGGGGTAGCGCAGGACCTCGCGGGCGGCCAGCCCGGCGCGGGCGTTCTTGGTCAGCATCAGCAGCCGATTGCGGTCGGTGTGGAACACGAACAGCGGCGACCACTCGACCGAGGAGGCCGAGTGGATGTGGCGGGCCACCGCCGCCGGCTGGTAGCGGATCCGCCAGCCCAGGGCCCGCAGCCGCCACGACAGGTCGGTGTCCTCGTAGTAGAGGAAGAAGTCGTCGTCGAACACCCCGGCCTGGCGAAGCGCCTCGGTGCGGAAGCAGACCGCCGCCCCGCAGAAGGCGAACACCTCCTCCGGCCGCTGGTACTGGCCCCGGTCCAGCTCCTGGTAGGCCCGGTCGGCCCCGTAGCCGTCGCGGAACACCATGCCGCCGGCGTTGTTGAGCACGTCGACCAGCCGCACTCCGGCCGGGACCTCGACCTCCAGGCCCACCGGCTCGGGCTCGGCCTTGCCGCCCGCCGACCCACCCGCCCAGGTCAGCTCCACCGGCTTGGTCGTCTCGGCCGCGACCCGCAGGCCCAGCCGCAGCGCGCCCCCATCCTCGGGCGACCGGTCGACCGGGACCAGCAGCATCCCCGCCGGGCGGGTCCAGCGGAAGCGGCCCGGGCCGTCGCCCTCCGGGCCGTAGGCGACCCGGTCCCACAGCACCCGCTCGGTGACGTCGGTCCCGTCGACCGCGACCCGGTACACCCGCACCCCCAGCTCCCGGATGTCGAGGGTGCCGGGCACGAACCCGGGGGTGGCCAGCTCGACAGCCAGGAACCGGGGCAGGAACACCAGCTTGGCCGAGACCGCCCCCAGCCGCTCCGCTCCCGGCTCCCCGAACGGCTCCAGCAGCCGCCGCAGCCAGTCGGGCTCGGGCCTGGCGTCGTTGTTGATCAGGGCCACGAACGGCGTGTCGACCTCGCGCAGGGCGACGTTGTTGCCCCCGGCGAAGCCGTCGTTGCTGGGGTTGGCGATCGCCCGCACCCAGGGGTAGCGATCCCGGAGCAGCTCCAGCGACCCGTCGGTCGAGGCGTTGTCGACCACCCAGACGGCGACCTGCCCCTCGGGCAGGTCCTGGGCGGCCAGCCCGCCCAGGCAGTCCGGTAGCAGGTGGGCGCCATTCCAGTTCACCACCACCACGGTCACCAGCGGCTCGACCACAGCCCATTCCCTTTCCCTGACGCTCGAACTGCTTCCCCCCAGTGATCCAGGATTGCCGCACCCTAGCAAACCGGCGGACCTACCCGACGCCTAGGTCCGGGACCTGTTCCCCTGGACCACCATCTGGGCCATCCTTCCGCCGGATCTCAGGAACCGGACGTCGGGGGTCCGCCACCGCCGTCGATGAGGACCAGCCCGGGGTGCCGGTGCGCGATCCGCCCAACCCTGACCGAGGCCTGCCTCCAGGTCGGATCCCCGTCGCCGGCCTCGGCGAGCATCAGCCAGACGCGGCCCGAGCTCGACCGGGCCGAGGCCTCGCGCAGAGCGCCCTGGATCAGTTCCGGCCGGTGCCTCTGGTGCACCACGACAAGGTCGTCGTGCCCAGGGTAGTCAACCTCGAACAGCACGGCGGTCCCGGCGGTGGTCGGGACGAAGGTGGGCCGCTCCGGCCAGTAGTACCCGAACGCGAACGATGCCGCCATGCCGACCACGATGACGTCGCCCGGTCGGCGGTGCGCCAGCACATAGGACACCTGCTGGCGGATGGTGCTCGCCGGCATCGGCTGCATCGCCTGGGCGTAGGCGGCCGGTACGAGCAGGACGCCGGCGGTGACGGCGGCGACGACGCCCAGCGGGACCGTGACCGGCCGCCTGACGCTCCAGCGGAGCACGGTGAACACCCCGAGGGCTCCGCATACGGTGAGCAGGCTGGTGAAGAACAGGCTGGTGCGGTCGTCGAGGAACGGATAGCGCTGGGTCGCGCCGGCCAGGACCAGCTCGACGGCCAGCAGGCAGACGGCCACGGCGGTCGCCGGCAGCCCTGACCGCCACAGGGAGACGAGCCCGGCCGTGACCGCCGCCGCCGCGAGCGGCCACGGACCGAATCCAACCTGACCAAGGACGTCGGCGGAGCGGGCGGCGACGACGGCGACGGCCGGGCCAAGGCCGTCCCCGACCGGCACCATCCAGCTCGCCCACACCCGCCGCATGGCGTCGTTGTCACCCGCGGCGGCGAACGTCAGGTAGACGGTGGTTGCCACCGCGGCCACCCCCGCCCCGAGGCCGACCAGCCAGCCCAGCCGCTCCCAGCGGCGCTCCACCAGGGACCGCGCGGCCAGCGCACCCAGGACGGCGCCCGAGACGAAGAGCGTGGCGTGGCTCACCAGCAGCGCCGGGACGCAGACGAGGCAGAGCACGGCCAGCCGGCCCCTGGTCCAGCGGGCCTCGACCCGGGTGGTGAGCCAGAGCAGCAGGAGGGTGACGAACGCGTCCGCCGAGTACTGCTTCAGACTGTGGTTGCGCAGCGCGGCCGGGGCGAGGGCGGCACCAAGCCCGGCCGCCACGGCGGCCCCCCGTCCGAGCGGCCGCCCGAGCAGGTACGCCGCCACCACACTCAACCCGCCGAACAGCAGCGGCAGGAAACGGAGCCGCTCGGGTGGCCCGACGTCCGGGACCAGGCGCAGCAGCAGCGTCCAACCGATCGGGGTGGACGAGCTGAGCAGCCGGAGCTGGTGCAGCGGCGCGCGTACCGAGTCGGCTACCCAGCCCTCGTCAAGCCAGAAGGCGTGGGAGAACAGGTATCCAGGTCGCCGGGCAACGGTCGCCAGCGACAGCATCGCGGCGACCAGGGCGACCTCGACCCACCACAGGGACGGGGCGGGTCGCGCCGGCTCGGCCGGTCCCTCGGCGAGGGTGCCCGCCGGGCGAACGCCGCTCGTCCCGGATGCGTGGACCCGCGGAAGGGTCAACCAGATCGCCAGCTCGGCATCCTTGTTCCCTAGAACCTGCACCGGTGGACCCCGATTCTATCCGTCGGGCCCGCGGCGTCGTCCGGACCCGCCGTCGATGCCGCGCCGCCGAGGCGTCACGGTCATTCGGTAGCCCCGCCTGCCCGGCCGATATCGGTGCCCACCTCCGGCGGCTCGATCTGGTCGGCGGTCCAGGCGACCTCCAGCACACCTGCGTCGGTGTCGCCCACGGCCAGGATCGCCTCGCTGAAGCGGCGTACGTCGTAGGTCACCTTGGTGGCTGCGTCATGGACCGCCACCGCCAGGGCGAAGATGCCCATGACCGGGGGAAACTCCTTGACGGTGAAGCGGACCGTTGCCCTCCCGTCAGGGCCGAACGTCACCGAGTCGGAGCCCATCACCCACATCGGCACATCAGCCGGTCCGGTGACGGCCAGGCGGACCCGCACCGGGGCGGTGCCGGCCGGGCCGGCCAGGTCGACCTCGACCGCCATCGCCTCCCCGCTCTGGAACTGGCCCTTGTGCACGGCGCGGGTGACCCCGTCGAACAGCCGCACGGCGGCGATCCATGGCCGGTTGGCGGCGACGGCGGCCCCGCCGGACTGGTCGGCGCCGGTGCCGAGCAGGCTCCGCAGGCGCTCGGCCGCCTCCACCGGATCGCCGTCGTGCAGCACCCGGCCGTGGTCGAGGACCACCCCTCGGCTGCAGATCCTCGGGATCAGGTCGAGGGCGTGGGTGACGAACAGGATCGTGCAGCCGCGCTGCTGGAACTCGCTGATCTTGTTCAGGCACTTGCGCTGGAACGACTCGTCGCCGACGGCCAGGACCTCGTCGACCAGCAGGATGTCGGGGCTGACGTGGACGGCCACGGCGAAGCCGAGGCGCACGTACTGCCCGGAGCTGTAGTGCTTGACCTGGTTGTCGATGAACGGCTCGAGCTCGGCGAAGCTGACGATGTCGTCGAAGTAGCGCTGGGTCTCCCTGCGGCTCAGGCCGAGGATGGCGGCGTTCAGGTAGATGTTCTCGCGGCCGGTCAGCTCGCCGTTGAAGCCGGCTCCCAGCTCGAGCAGCGACGCGATCCGCCCCCGGACCGTGACCGTGCCGGTCGTCGGGGCCAGGATGCTCGACAGCACCTTCAGCAGCGTCGACTTGCCCGAGCCGTTGGGGCCGATCAGCCCGACGGTCTGGCCGGCCCCGATCTCGAGGTCGACGTCGCGCAGGGCCCAGAACTCCTCGGAGCTGGACTGGCGGTGCAGCAGCAGCCGCTCCTTGAGGCTGGTGGCCCGCTTATGGTGGAGCAGGAAGCGCTTGCCCACCCCGGCGGCGACGATCGTCGGGGAGGCCACTACAGCTCCTCGGCGAAATCGGCCTGCAGGCGGCGGAAGGTCCAGAGCCCGAGGACCAGCAGCACCAGCGAGATGGCGGCGGCCACGGCCAGCCACTGGACGTAGAATCCGTAGCCGCCGGCCGGCAGGACCTGCACGAGCTTGCCGTTGTCGGCGGTCACCACCGAGTGGTTGTAGATGGCCCGCTGGGCGGCCACCACCACCGGGGTCATGGGGTTGGCCATGTAGAACTTGAACATCCAGAGCAGGCCGGCGTTGGTCAGCTCCTCGCGGACCACGGTCACCGGGTAGACGATCGGGGTCAGCCAGAACCAGGCCAGGATGATGATCTCGAGCAGGTGCTGGACGTCGCGATAGCGCACGTTCAGGGACGAGGCGAGCAGCGACATGGCCACGGTGAAGACGACGGCCACGGCCAGGGCCGGGACCAGCAGCCACAGCTGGGGCCCGAACGCGTCCGGGTAGAACGGGACCAGGAACACGAAGAGGACCACCAGCTGGAGCACGAGGTGGACGCCGGCGAAGCCGACCGAGGCCAGCGGCAGCACGACCCGGGGGAAGCGGACCTTCTTGACCAGGTTGGCGTTGCCGACGACCGCCCCGGTGGAGTCGAGGGCGGCCGAGTTGAAGAAGCTCCAGACCAGGTACCCGGACATGAACAGGACCGCGAACCAGGGCACGTTGTTGCGCAGGAAGAAGCTGAAGACCAGGGTGAACACGGTCAGGTAGAGCAGCGGGTTGGCCAGCGACCAGACGAACCCGAGGGCCGAGTTCTTGTACTTGACCTTGAGGTCCTTGCGGACCAGCTCGGTCAGGAGCTCGAGGCGCACGCGCCTCTGGGCCGCCGCGCGGGCGTCCGCCGCCTGCTGCACCTGTGCCATCGGGCTACCTGTCCCTGTCTCCGGCCATCTGCCGGTGAAGCTTAGCGGTCCGGGCCACCTCGTCCCCGGCGACGGCCACAAACCGCAGCCGCCAGTAGTCGGCGATGAAGCGGCCGTCGCGGTACAGCCGGGGCGCGGCCAGCTCGCCCGCCCGGGCCACGACCTGGCCCAGCCGGTCCGCCGGGACGGCCGCGGTCAGCCACCCGCCGAACATCGCCACCCAGTCGGCCAGGCCGTCGGGGCCGCCGGCCAGCGGCGTCGGCCTGGGGAAATGCTCCATCCGGGCCACCCGGAAGCCGCCGGCCTCCAGCAGGGTGGCGTGCTGGGCCGGGGTCGGGAAGTACCAGGGGGAGGCGGGTTCGGGCAGGCCGGCCTCGGCCATGGCCGTCCCCAGCGCCTCCAGGATGGCGGCGATGTTGCCGGCCCCGCCCAGCTCGGCCACGAACCGCCCGCCGGGTCGCAGGGCGGCACGGACCCGGCCGATCACCTCGGCCGGCCGGGGCATCCAGTGCAGGGCGGCGTTGGAGAAGACGGCGTCGACCGGCTCGTCCAGGGTGAAGGCGTGCCCGTCGGCGAGCAGGACGCGGTCGTCGCCGAGGCGCCGGCGGGTGGCCGCGACCATCTCCGGGTCGCTGTCCAGGGCCAGCACCCGGGCCCCGGTGGCGGCGATGGCCGCGGCCAGCTCGCCGGTGCCGCAGCCCAGGTCGAGGACGGTCTCCCCCGGGGCCGGGTCGAGCAGCTCCAGGACGTCGCCGCCAAGGGCCGAGACGAAGCCGAACTGCCGCTGGTAGCGGTCGACGTCCCATCCGGCGGCCACTCGGCCTCCTAGCCGAGGCCGAGGCCGGCCGCGATCCCCCGCCAGCGGGTGGCGAACGCCCCCTCGGAGAAGGCGGCGGCCCGCTCGACGGCGGCGGCGGCCAGGCGGGCCCGGAGCGGCTCGTCGCCGGCGACCATGCGGGTCAGGGTCTCCAGCTCGGCCAGGGTCCTCCAGCGGTAGCCGTCGGTGCCGTGACGGACGATCTCGCGCTGGCCGGCCTTGTCGATCACCACCGGGACGCAGCCGGCGGCCATGGCCTCCACCGTGGTGATGCCGAAATGCTCGAACACCCAGGGCGCGGCCTCCTCGTCCTCGCCCAGCCCGGTGGCCGCCCAGAAGACCGAGCTGGTGGCGAGCAGCTCCTCGACCACCGACCGGAGGGCGTTGGCGTGGATGCCGACCGGCAGGCCCTGGGCGGCCCGCTCGACTTCGGCCAGGTACGGTCGGTTGGCGGGCTCACACCCCCCGACCAGGTGCAGCTCCCAGCCGTCGAGCCCGCCGCCGCGGACCATCTGGCCGAACGCCTGGACCTGCTCGAGCTGCTTCTTGGAGTGGCCGAACCCGGGGGCGATGAACCGGCCGACGGTCAGGATGCGCCTGGCCCTGGGGCCGGGGCGCGGGTCCCGGGTCCGGACCGGCGGGAACAGCACGTCAGAATCGACCCCCCAGAGCCGCCGGATCCAGTGCCGGGTGTACTGGGAGTTGGCCAGCACCCGCTCGTAGTGGCCGAGGAACCCCAGGTCGGTGGGGTCGCGCAGCAGCCAGGGGAAGCGCTCGCCAGCCCAGCGCCGCGGCCCCCAGGTGGCGTCGGCCATGCGCAGCCGGCTCACCGCCACCCCCAGGGTGCGGTCGTCGCCGGCCCCGGGCACGAAGGTGGGGCTGTCGAAGACGACCTCCAGGTCATGCGCGTTGAACGGCAGCTCCAGCTCGTGGTGGCGGAAGGCGGCCGGGGAGGCCTCCAGGCGGGCCAGCTCGGTCCCGCCCTCGTGGCTGACGACCACCTCGACCGGGCCGGGGCCACCGGGGCGGCCCAGGTCGAACACCACCCGCTTGGCCGGCCCGCCGGCGAGCTGGAGCGCGGCCCGGCCGCTGGTCCAGGCCCAGGTCCGGCGCCGGCCTCCCTCGGGCGGGAACCAGCCCAGGCCCCACTCGACCATCCCGGGCTTGGACTGGCGGACCTGGCCGCCGAGGAGGCGGACCAGGCGCCGCTGCCAGCCGGCCAGGTCATGGTCGAAGGGGGTCGGGAAGTAGCAGAGGTAGAGGTTGTGGGCGGCCTGGGCCTTGACCCGGCTCATGTAGGAGGCGTTGACGAACAGCTCGTACTCGGCGGACAGGCGGGCGACCTGCGCCTCGCCCTGGTCGGGGACGATGCGGAGGTTCACCTTGCCCAGGTTGAGGCCGAGGTGGTCGGCCAGGATCTCCTTTCCGACGTCCCGGTGGCCGACCAGGTCGACCTCGTGGCCGTCGTCGGCCAGGACCTGGGCGAGCATGCTGGAGTGGCGCTCCCCCCCACCCATCGACTGCAGGAACCGGTTGTAGACCGCCACCTTCAAAACGCGATAGCTCCCTGGATCTCCGGGCCCGGGCTCAGCCCCGGGCGACGACGTAGGTCTCGTTGCTCTGGTACAGCCCCCATACCAGCTTGTCGTGGGCCCTGCGGACCTCCCGCAGGGTCTCGGTGGTCTCCTGGAGCCGGCCGGCCAGCACCTTGACCACGTGGGCCAGCTCGTACGCCCAGTCCGGGTCGTGGCGGTGGTCGGTGACCCGGCCCTTGCGGTCGCGGTGGTCGAGACTGCCCTGCACCTTGCCGATGGCCCGCTCGACCAGGTCGTCCAGGGGCGGGTGGACGACCGGCTCGGGGCCAAGGTACTCCGGCGGCGGCCCTGGGTGGTTGGCCGGGTTGGTTCCGGTCTCCTCGACCTCGAGCCCGGCCTCGTGGCAGAGGAACTCGAGCAGGGGCAGGTCGTAGAAGCGGACGTGGGTCGGGTCGCGCCAGAAGTCGTGGCTGAGGACCGCGTAGCAGGCCGGGTTCGGGGTCACGGCCACGAACCGGCCGCCGGGGGCCAGCACCCGTCGGACCCCGACCAGCAGCTCGCGGACCTGGGCGGGGGTGAGGTGCTCGACGAAGTGGGCGCAGAACACCCCCTGGTAGGGCCCGGGTGCCGCTTCGTCGTTCAGGAAGGCCAGGGCGTCGCCGCGGACCACGTCCAGGCCCTTGGCCACGGCCGCCTCGACCATGCCCTCGTCGGTGTCGACCCCCTCGGCCTTGATGCCCTTCTCGTCGAGCAGGGCGAGGAACTCGCCCCGGCCGCAGCCCAGTTCGAGCACCGGGCTCTTGTCCTCGAACAAGGGCACGTAGTGGCGCAGGACCTCGCGGGTGTGCGCGGGGTCGAACTCCATGTACGAGTAGTAGTCGCTCTCCAACCGGGTCACCGTTCCGACCTCCGATGGCCTGGGCGTCCGAGGTGACGCCTGCGCTGGCATGCTACGACGGCGGCTCACGACCCGGCCACGAGCTGGCAACGACCCGGCGGCGTCGTTCTATGCTCTCCGGGTGGAGACCACGAGGAGGTTCGAGCGATGAGCGGCTGGTCCGACGAGGGTGCGGGCGACCGGCGCGGCCGCGCCGGCACGGCCCCCGAGCGGCCCCAGAAGCCGCTGCCGCCCGGCTGGAGCGTCCGTCCCCGCGGCACGCGGCCACCGGCGCCGCCCAACCTGGACGTCCGCGACGTCCCGCCCCAGGAGCAGCGCCAGCGGCCGCCCCGGGACCCGGGCGGCGGGCGGCCCCCCAAGGCCCGCCGGCCCCGCCGCTGGGGCCGCCGCATCGGGGTGATCCTGCTGGTCCTGGTCGTGCTGCTGGTCGGGCTGGGCGTGTGGGTCGACTCCCGGCTCAACCGGGTCGACGCCCTCGCGGACTACCAGGGCCGGCCCGCGGCCACCCCGGGGGCTGACTGGCTGATCGTCGGGTCCGACAGCCGCCAGGGCCTGGACGAGGCCCGCCGCCGCGAGCTCGGCACCGGCCAGGCCGCCGGCCGCCGCGCCGACACCATGATGCTGCTCCACATCCCCCGCGGCACCGGCAAGCCGGTGCTGGTCAGCCTGCCCCGCGACTCGTATGTGCCGATCCCGGGCCGGGGCCGCAACAAGCTCAACGCGGCCTACGCCTTCGGCGGCCCGCAGCTGCTGTCCCGCACCGTCGAGCAGGTCACCGGCATCCGCCTCGACCGCTACATGGAGGTCGGCTTCGACGGGTTCGCCAGCGTGGTCGATGCCGTCGGGGGCGTCCAGATCTGCCCCGATCGGGCGATGCGCGACCCCATGGCCGGGCTCAACGTCAAGGCCGGCTGCCAGGTCGTGGGCAGCAGGCAGGCCCTGGCCTATGTCCGCACCCGGGCCGGCGGCCGCGGCGACCTGGACCGGGTCGAGCGCCAGCAGGAGTTCCTCGGCTCCCTGATCGGCAAGTCGAC
>Ga0111539_10013803_pt1 | contig 10094 bp, 10 predicted proteins | sample RhiMethybrSRZTD1_FD_79667 | JGI IMG/M metagenome (GOLD analysis project Ga0111539, IMG submission 79667) | Populus rhizosphere microbial communities from Tennessee, USA - Rhizosphere MetaG P. TD hybrid SRZTD1 (version 2) (version 2) | ecosystem: Host-associated > Plants > Roots > Rhizosphere >... | reverse complement strand
GGGCTGCAGTCGGATGCCGTCGCCGCCGGCAAGCCGCCGCGCATCCACGTCGAGCGCTTCAATCCGGCGCTGCGGCTCTACGAGCGGCTCGGGTTCCGGCAGATCGACGACCGGGGGGTGTATCTGTTCATGGAGTGGACGGACGCCAACTCCCAACCTCTCCGCCCTCCGCGCGCCTGATTCTTTGCAGGCGCGCGCCGGGGAGGCCTCGCCAGAGCTCGTTGCGGCCATCCGCAACCAGCGGCGCCGGGCAAATCCCAAGGCGAATCGTTCGAACGGTCCCGGTGAAAGCCGCGCACGCGAGCCCCGCGACAATGCCAGTCACCCGGCCTGAAGTGCGGTGCAGGAAGATGCGCTCGAGCGAGCCGTCATCGAGGGCCCGTTCCTTCGACCGGCTCCTGTTGGATCGTCGCGGTGATCGAGCGGTACGACTTGCGCGAAGTCCCCCGCGACCCGACCGTCGCGTGATCGGCGGCCGCGCTTCCGCCCGTCCATGGCGATCCGTTCGACCGCGTGAACGTCGCGATCGCACAGGCGCACGCGCTGGCCCTGTTGACCTCCGACGAAAACATCGGAAATACGCAGGCGTGACAACGATCTGGTGAGCGCCACGCCGCCACCGCCGTCAACTCAGACAACGCCGGCAGCTCAGTCAACGCCGGTAGCAGCGCCCAGCGTTGACGGCGGTCGCGGCGTTGACGCATGCCCTACCTGTGGGCCCGCCCTTTTTGCTGGTGCTCTTTGTCGAGAACAGTGGACGACCGGGGAGCGAGGCGAACACTCGAGGGTGCGACGCGGTTGAACGTCGCCGCGTACGTTCTGACAGAGGGGTAGGTCCACTCGGGCACCAGGAACAGCGGAAACGTCCCCAGCGTGGGGCTCTCCACCTGATAGGTTCCCTGCGCCAGCTTGGGAGAGCGCGGGCCCTGGAAGAGGACTACGAAGCTGCTCTGATCACCGACGGCGCCGGTATGGTGCGCGCTCGGGACGTCGTCCACCTCCATCAGCCACAAGGTAATCGATCTCGAAGATGTATGTACGATCACCATCTCGCCACGGCAGGCCTCAAACTGATCCCTTCGCAGCCAGCCCCTATCGGCAGCGGCCGGTGTCGCCTCCTGGGCGGCCTGCGCCACCTGGCCGCACAGTCCTTCGATGGTAGCGAGCGACGCGGTCGCACACATGGCAAGCTTGATCGCATGACGTCTAGAAGTTTTCACAGCTGAGCGCCTCCTGGTGCAAAACTTCGTCCAGAGTCGGGAGGCGGCACAGGGTGTCTGTTGGAGGCACGCACCGGATGATGTGGTTTCGGATGCGCGAATGTGCGCACGACTCTCCGTCCTGGCGCACTGGCTGCTGCCTCGGGCTGCGCGCGAATGCACGCCGGGCACATGCGTGCGCGAGGACTGCGTTGCCAGGGATGATTCGTCCGTCTGAGTGCAGAATTGGCGAGTTGCGAGGCGAGTGAGTGTCACGCAGTGAATCGTGACGAGGACTGACCGATGCTCCAGAAGCTGCCGCTGCCGGCAAGCCACTGCGCAATTCATGTCGAGCGCTTCAATCCCGCGCTGCGGCTCTGCGAGCGGCTCGGGTTCCGGCAGATCGACGATCGCGGGGTCTATTTGTTCCTGGAGTGGAGGGGCACCGACAACTCCCAAGCTCCAACTCCCAGCTCCCAAGAGTCATCCGAAGCATCTGGGTGAAAGCCGTCAGAACAAGCTGGTCGCCACGACTTTTCACCCCCATTGTTCGACGGGTTCTCCTTGGGATTTGGGATTTCGAGCTTGGGATTTGACGCGGCGCGTTCGCGTTCCTCGGCGAGCGCTTCGGCGAACCGCAACGCCGACATCATCTTTCGAGCCCGTTTGCTCGACGGTCAGCTTCAGGTTCTCGCGGCAGCGGGGTGCGATTGATGTCCTTCTTGGACTCCTCGATGACAGGATCTGGTTCGAGGACACCGACCGCAGCTCAGGATCGCGTCTCACGATGACGCGGGTATAATCCAGCGCTGTGATCCACGATGATGAGCCTCCGGCCGTCCTGTCGGCGGACACCACCCGTTCTGCCGAGCGGTTGCAGGTCATGGCTTGGCGGTCGATGTCTTCGGTCGAGCGGATGCGACTCGTCGCGGGAGCGGCTCGGGCCGTGCGCGCCCTGGCCCTGGCCGGTCTTCGGCAGCGTCATCCAGGCGCCACCGACTCCGAGATTGTGGCGCGCCTTGCGCGGCTGACACTGGGCCGCTCGCTCGCCCACCGCGTCTATCCGCACCTGATCGACGCTTCCGACGCCTCAGGTGGCTGACGATCTGATCGAGGTCACGCTGGCAGTTGCCGCGGTGCTCGATCGGTGTGCCATTCCTTATACGGTCGGTGGTTCGCTGGCCAGCTCTCTGAGCGGGGAGCCGCGAGCCTCACTCGACGCCGACGTTGTCGTTCAGATCCGGCCGGATCAGATCGATCACCTCGTCAACGGGCTGGGCGACGTGTTCTATGCCGACTGCGATGCCATCCGTCGCGCCATCGACAACGGAGGCAGCACGAATCTCGTCCATCGTCCGAGCGGCATCAAAGTCGATCTCTTTCCCGCAGTTTCGTTTCTCGATCATCAGCAACTCCTGCGGCGGCAGCTCGTCAAGGTGGCCGCCGATCCCGACCGTTGCCTCTACGTGCATTCCCCTGAAGACATCCTCCTGCAGAAGCTGCACTGGTTCCGGCTCGGGGGCGGCACATCGGAGCGTCAATGGCGCGACGTCGTGGCGATCGTGCTTGTGCAGGGCAGCCGGCTCGATCGCGACTACCTGTCGAGCGTGGCCGAAAGGATCGGCGTCACCCAACTTCTGCAGCGGGCCTACCGGTCGGTGAACGGGGTCGAGGACTGACCGATGCTCCAGCCGCTGCCGCTGCCGGCAAGCCACTGCGCATTCATGTCGAGCGCTTCAATCCCGCGCTGCGGCTCTCCGAGCGGCTCGGGTTTCGGCAGATCGACGATCGCGGGGTCTATTTGTTCCTGGAATGGAGGGGGGACGACAACTCCCAACGATCCAACCCTTCGACTTGCTCAGGGTTGCCCTGAGCTTCGCCGAAGGGCAAGGATCCCACGATCCAAGGGAAACCGTTCGCAAACATGGGGTGAAAGTCGTACCGACAAGCTTGTTGGGCGGCTGTCACTCCATTGTTCGAAGGGCTTCCCTTGGGAGTTGACGGCTCTAGGTAAAGATGGCGCTGCGGCAGCGATGCGGTCAGCGAGGTTCGAAAGAACAGCGACCAGCGGACACTATTCTCGGCCGGGTTCCGGCACCGACAAGGTCCGGCAAATCTTCCGAGCGAGGTTGTTGGCAATTTCCGTATGGCGGGGATCGCTTCAACAGCGCCGGTGACAGGGTTGTCCAGAGGGAATGCGCCCCGCCTTCTCTTCTCAGGTTGCAGCCGTGGCGCCGAAGGTGCTGCAAGAGGCTGCTCCGTTTCACCTCACGATCACCGTCTCCCGCTCGGCATCCGGAGGCACTCCCCGCAAGCCGTCTTCACGGCGGTCAGCCAGAATCAGGGCAATCGCTTCGGCGAGGCTGTCCCGCGCTTCTTCCTTGGTCCGGCCCTGGCCGTTCGCGCCGGGAATCTCAGGCGAATAGGCGACATACCAGTCGCCGTCGCGCTCGAAAACGGCTGTGAACTCGTTGTGCATGGGTACGGCCTCCGCACGCTACGATAGCGCCGACTGACACCTACTGTCGAACGGTCCAGTGCCGCAGGTGATCGGCGCCAACGGGATGCCGTGGTCCCGCTTGCCTTGGGAGCACGACCCCTGCCACCGAGGCGTCTTGATGACCAGGCGAATCCCCACGCCGAGCCTCGCCAGCATGTCGATCAGGGTGTCCGTGCTGAAGAGATCGATGCGACATGCAGAAGGTCACTCACGCGTGGCTGCGTGACGCGACGCACCTTCGCCGCTTCTGCCTGCTTGACGAGTACTGCAACCGCGGCATCGGGTCGACGCTGTTGCACGGACTCAAGCAGGAAGCGGCCGCTGCCGGAAAGCCGCTGCGCATCCACGTCGAGCGCTTCACTCCCGCGCTGCGGCTCTACGAGCGGCTCGGGTTTGGGCGACGATGGAGAAGGGACAGGGAGAAACGGGTCGCGACGTGCGCGGCGACGCCTGCCTTGACCGTGGCGGAGATGGTCATCTAAAATGACCAACATGCCGAGCCGGCCCGAGCGCTACGTGAATATTGCCGAGGCGAAAGCCCGGCTCTCCGAGCTGGTCGAGAAAGCGGCCAGTGGCGAAGAGATCGTCATCGCGCGGGATCACAAACCCGTGGCCAGACTGGTCCCCATCGGCCGGGGCCGCGGCGGTCCCCGGACGCCGGGGTCGGCGAAGGGACTGGTGTGGGTGGCCCCGGATTTCGGCGACACGCCGTCCGATTTCGACGACTACACGCGGTGAGGGTGCTGCTCGACACTCACGCGTTCCTCTGGTGGATTGAGGGAACGCCGGCGCTGGGCCGACGGGCAAAGGCCGCAGTGGCCAACCCGGACAACGAGGTCCTGTTCAGCCTGGCCAGCTGTTGGGAGCTGGCGATCAAACACAGTCGCGGCAAGCTCCGTGTTCCGGGGAGTCTGGACAGGTTCATTCCGGAACAACTGACACTCAACGGCTTCGGGCTGCTCGGCGTGGAGCTCAGGCACGTGCTTCGGGTCGCCACCCTTCCGTTCCACCATCGGGACCCCTTCGATCGCCTGCTCGCAACTCAAGCGCTCGAGGAGCAGCTCGCGATCGTCTCCGCCGACCGCGTGTTTCGCAAGTACGGAGTGACGACGATCTGGTGAGGAATGCAAAGGGAAGTCGGGAATGGGCACGCCCCGCCTTCGCTCTTCGCGCTACGGCGGGCAAGCTGCTGCGCATCCACGTCGAGCGCTTCAATCCCGCGCTGCGACTCTCCGAGCGGCTCGGCTGATCGGCGATCGGGCGTGTCTCTGTTCATGGAGTGGAGGGCGCAGGGAAAACCGCGACAAGGGAAAAGGCAGAAGGCACGTCCCCGCCTGCGACTCAACATGGTATATTCGTCGATATATTCGTGGCGACCACGGTCCACATTCCCGCCGCGTTGCTCAAAGCCGTCGATCGGCGGGCCCGCGCGCTCGGCCTCAGCCGGAATCGGCTGATCGTTCGCGCGCTCGAGCGGGCCGTCACCGATCGGTCGGCCTGGCCGCCCGAGTTCCTGGAACGGCTGCGCCGCGTCGACCAGGAGACGGAGCAGGCAGTCGATGATCTGCTGGCCGACATCTCACGGGCCCGCCGCTCGAAACCGCCGCGCGCCCTGTGATCTACGTTCTCGACACCAACGCCGTCTCCGCGCTCATGAAGGGCCACGGGACCGTCGTCGAACGGCTGGCGTCGACAACGCCGGCCGATATCGCGGTGCCGCAGCCCGTCCTCGCCGAGATCGCCTTCGGCATCGAGCGTCTGCCGCGGTCCAGACGGCGGACTCAGCTCCAGGCTCGCTTCGATCTGATCTGCTCGGAGCTGCCACGAGCGGAATGGAGCGATGCGGTGAGTCACGCCTACGGTCGCATCAAGGCCACGCTCGAACGCCGGGGCGAGCGGATCGAGGATTTCGACGCGGCCATCGCCGCCCACGCGTTGGCGATCGGGGCGACGCTCGTGACGGCGAACCTCGCACACATGACTCGTGTGACCGGCCTTCGTGTCGAGGATTGGAGTCGTGAGACCCTGTGACTCTTCCTGCGTCAGCTGCAAGCGGAGCCGCCGCCGGCAAGCCGCTGCGCATTCACGTCGAACGCTTCAATCCCGCGCTACGCTCTACAGGCGGCTCGGTTCCGGCAGATCGGCGACCGGGGGGTGTAACGAGTGGAGGGTAGGGACACGGGTCAAGGGACGTCGGCTTTTTCCCTGGTTACCTGATGCCGCCGATCTACGTGAATATCGGTTCGTAAACCATCCCCGTGCCGTCGGGTCCGACCGCTGAGGCATCCTCACTCCATTCCTTCGATGTCGGCCAGGTCCCGCAGCCGGCCCGTCGCCCGCTTGTTGCGCAGGAAAGACGCTCGATCGATGAAGTCGACTTGCAGCTCGCCGAATGCCCGCCGGATCCGATCGGGCCAGGCCTGCGTGAATCTCAGGCCCGTCAGGTCCGTGAGGATGTCGATCCGGCCAGGAGGCACGCCGATCTGGTAAACCACACCGGGGTGCGCGAAATCGGCCTCCGTGATCTCGCCGAGTGGGGCGCCGAACGCAGCGAGCGCGTGCATGACCCGGGCAGCGTTCTCGGGGGTGGCATCAATCCAGACATCCAGGTCGCCCGTTGCCCGCGGCCGGCCGTGTACGGCCAGCGCATACGCGCCGACGACCATGAACCGGACCTCAGCGTCGGCGAACGCCCGTAACAGATCGACAAAGTCCGGGTTCATGCGGCCGTTCACCCTTCAGACGCCAGAGCTCTTCGCTGAGACGCCACGCCTCGACCGCGCGCTCGGCTTCCGGGATCTGCTGCCAGTAGGCCCGCTCCTCGCGATCGGCATCGGCCGCCGATGCGAATCGGCGGATCGTCATCCTGCGCGCCCGCTCGATCGCGCGATCTGCGGCGTCGGACATCGAGCGTATCTTACCAAGCCGGTCGGTGTGCGTGGATGAGACTGGAGAACCCCCCGTCCGTGCCACCGGCGAATGCGGTGGCTCGAGGAGCGCTTTCCGGAAGACGACCGTCTGACGGCCTGCGTATAATGCCCGCAACCTTCCCCACAAGGCACAACGGAAGCGACATGGCACAACGGACTCTGCTGCGAGTGATCCGCGCGGGTGTGGTTCTCTCCGCGCTGCTGGCTTCCTCGGTTCCGGTCGCGGCGCAGGTCGTCATCGGACCCGGACCCGGCGGCAGTCCGACAGTGCAGCTGATCGAGTCGTCGGGCACGCGCACCGTCGACGCCTTTCCGGGCTTCCCCGGCGGGGTCAGCGTGACCCTCGGCGACGTCAATGGCGACGGCAGCGTCGATGTGATCGTCGGCGCCGGGCCCGGCGGCAGTCCTCACGTCAAGATCTTCAGCGGCACGGATCTCAGCCAGCTGGCCAGCTTCTTCGCCTTCGATCCCGGCTTCGCCGGCGGCGTGCACGTGGCGGCGGGGGACATCGACGGCGACGGCCGCGCCGACATCATCACCGGCGCCGGCGCGGGGGCCGCCCCGCACGTGCGCGTGTTCAGTGGCGCCACTCTCAATGAGCTGGCCAGCTTCTTTGCCTACGACCCCCTGTTCCGCGGAGGCGTCACGGTTGCGGCCGGGGATGTCAACGGCGACGGCCGCGCCGACATCGTCACGGGCGCGGCTTCCCCGGGCGGCGGTCCGCACGTGCGGGTGTTCAGCGGGCTGGACCTGAGCGAACTGGCGAGCTTCTTTGCCTACGATCCGGCGTTCAATGGCGGCGTGAGCGTCGCGGCCGGCGACTTCGACGGCGACGGGCGGGCCGACATCGTGACCGGTCCTGGTCCGGGCGGCGGTCCGCAGATCCGCATTTTCAGCGGTGAGGATCAAAGTGAGCTGGCCAGCTTCTGGGCCTACGACCCCGCGTTCGAGGGCGGCGCCGCGGTGGCGGCGGGCGATGTCGACGGCGACGGGCGCGTCGATCTGATCATCGGCGCCGGCCCCGGCGGCGGGCCGCATGTCCGCATTCTCAGCGGCGTCGATCTCAGCGAGCTGGCCAGCTTCTTCGCCGACGGAACCGGAAGCGGTGTTTCGATCGGTTCCCTTGGCGACACCCCGGCGCTCCGATTCACCAGCCCGGGCGCGACCACGTTCACGGCAGGCAGTGCCGGCACGTTCACGGTGGCGACGGCCGGGCTGCCCGCGCCGGCGATTGCGTCGGGCGGCGTGCTGCCCGCGGGCGTCACTTTCACGGACCACGGCGATGGGACCGCGACGCTCGCCGGCACGCCGGCCGCTGGCACTGGCGGCACGTACTTGCTCACGTTCACGGCTGACAACGGCAGCAGCACGCCTGGGGTCCAGACCTTCACGCTCACCGTGCAGCAGGCACCGGCGATCACGAGCGCAGCCTCGGCGAGTTTCACGGTTGGGGCGCCCGGTACGTTCCACGTCACCACGTCGGGCTTCCCGGATCCGGCGATCATCCGCACCGGCGCGGCCCTGCCCGCGGGCGTCACGTGGGTCGACAACGGCGACGGCACCGGGACGCTGAGCGGGACCCCCGCAGCGGGCACCGGGGGCACTTACGCGCTGACGTTCACGGCAACCAACGGCAGCGGGTCGGCGGTGCAGAACTTCACGCTTACGGTGAGCGTCCCGCCCACCATCACGAGCGCGAATGCCGCGACGTTCACCGTCGGCACGCTCGGATCGTTCACGGTGACGACCGGCGGCTTCCCGCTGCCTACGCTGGCGATAGGCGGTGTGGTCCTGCCAGCGGGCGTGACGTTTACCGACAATGGCAACGGTACCGGCACGCTGAGCGGCACGCCGGCAGCCGGCACGAGTCGCACCTACGCCCTCACTTTCACCGCTACCAACACGGCCGGCGCGAGCGCGCCGCAGGCCTTTACGCTGACCGTGAACGGTCCGCCTGCGTTCACGAGCGCGAACACGACGACCTTCACTGGCGCGGGAACCTTCACGGTCACGACGTCCGGCCTGCCCCTTCCATCGTTGAGCGTGAGCGGAACGCTCCCATCTGGCGTCACCTTCACTGACAACGGCAACGGCACCGGGACACTCAGCGGCCCGCCGGCGGCAGGCACGACCGGTACCTACCCACTGACGTTGAGTGCCACGAACAGCATTGCGACGATCACGCAGAGCTTCACGCTGACGGTCAGCCTTCCGGCGACGAGACTGGTCGTCACGCAGGTGAACGGCGGTGTCAACCCGTCGGCCGGCGTCGGCTTCGCAGTCGTCGTCCAGGCGTGGGACAGCGTCGGTCCGGCAGTCGTGACCGCCAGCACCGCCGTCTCACTGTCGCGTCAGACGGGAACCGGCACGCTGGGCGGAACGCTGACCGGGACAATCACGGCAGGATCGAACAGCGTCACGATCAGCGGGGTCACCTATACGAAAGCCGAGCCGGGAGTCAGCATCACTGCCGCGCGCACCAGCGGCAACACGCTCACGTCGGGCACGAGCGCGTCGTTCACGGTGAATCCGGGCGTGCTGGCCAGTTATCTGCTGACGCCATCGAGCAGCTCCTTCCTGGCCGGCGTGGCCAGCCTGGTGACCATTCAGCCGCAGGATGCCTTCGGGAACCCGCGGTCTGGCGCCGCGGCGGTGACCATCACCGGCAGGAACGCCTCGGACACCGCGAACAATCCCAACGTCCAGATCGATGCGAACCGCGACGGTACATATGGCGACACCGTCGTGAACACCGCCGCTGGCGCGGCGACCTTCAACATCGCGAACGGTGTCGCGGAGAGCTTCACCCTCAGGGCCAGCGATGGTGTGATCTCGGGCCTGAGTGCCACCATTACCACGACCCCGGGCTCGCCCGTGCTCATCAGCGAGTTCCGCTTCCGGGGAGCGGGTGGCATCCGGGACGAGTACATCAATCTCTACAACAACACGGATCTGCCCATCACCGTGTCCACCACCGACGGATCGGCCGGTTGGGCCCTTGTGGCCGCCGACGGCGTCATACGCGTCACGATTCCCAACGGCACGGTGCTGCCCGCGCGCGGCTCATACCTGATCACGAACAACGGCGCGAGCGGCTTCAGCCTCACCGCGTACCCGGCCGGGGCAGGCACGGTGGGTTCAGGCGACGCCCAGTACACGCTGGATATCGCCAGCAGCGGCGCCAGCGCCGGCATCGCATTGTTCCGATCGACCACTACGTTCGACCTCACGACGCGGCTCGATGCTGTGGGCTACACGACTGCGGGTTCCCTCTACCGGGAGGGGACCGGGATGAACACCGGCGGAGCCGAACAGGTGGTGAATCTCCAGCAGGCGTACATCCGCAATCTCGCCACCGGCCTGCCCAAGGACACGGACGACAACAGGGCGGACTTCACGACGGTCGACACGAACGGCACGCTCACCGGAAACGGCCAGAGGGTTGGCCTACCCGGCCCACGGGGC
>Ga0111539_10013801_pt1 | contig 10095 bp, 12 predicted proteins | sample RhiMethybrSRZTD1_FD_79667 | JGI IMG/M metagenome (GOLD analysis project Ga0111539, IMG submission 79667) | Populus rhizosphere microbial communities from Tennessee, USA - Rhizosphere MetaG P. TD hybrid SRZTD1 (version 2) (version 2) | ecosystem: Host-associated > Plants > Roots > Rhizosphere >... | reverse complement strand
GGCGGCGTGCAGGATGGCCGGGACGAGGTAGGCGAGGGACTTGCCCACGCCGGTCCCCGCCTCGACCAGCAGGTGACGGCCCGAAGCCAGGCTCCGGGCGACGCTCTGCGCCATGGCCGCCTGCTGCGGGCGCGGCTCGTAGCCGGGCAGGGCGCGCGCCAGCGGCCCCTCGGGCCCGAGGAACGCGGCGACCGGGTCGGCGGGCGATGACGCGGCGGGCCCGGCGGGGATCAGTTCATCACCGGCGACAGCGAGCGCAGCTTCGGCATCTGCCGCCGCAGCGCCTCCCCGTCGGCCGCGTCCGGCGCGCGCTCGAGGTACGCCTCGAGGTCGGCGCGCGCCTGCCCGAAGCAGGCCAGCCGGAAGTACAGGAGCCCGCGATCGCGCAGCCGCTCGGGGTCCTGGGGACGCAGGCACAGGAGCGTGTCCTGCGCCCGGAGCGCGCGATGGAAGTCCTGCTCCTTCTCGTACAGGCGCTTCAGATTGATCTGGGTCCGCTCGAGGATGTCGCGCGTCCGCGCCCGGCGCAGGAACTCGCGCCGGAAGGGGAGCCGTCCCCCGAACTGCTCCAGGAGCCTGCGGCGGCACTCCTCCTCGGTCAGCACCCGGCCGCGGTGGAACGGGTCGAGCAGGATCTCCCCGGCGTCGCCGCGATCGCGCCAGCGCACCAGGAAGTGCCCGGGGAACGACACGCCGTCCAGCGGGCAGCCGCAGCGCCGCCCCACCTCGAGGTAGACGGTCGACAGGCTGATCGGGATGCCGACCCGGCGATCGAGGACATCGTTGAGGAAGGAGTTGCGGGGGTCGTCGTACGCCTCGACGTTGCCGCGGAAGCCCAGGTCCTCGAACAGGTACCGGTTCAGGTGCGCGATGCGGCTCATGGGACCCTCCCCGCCGCGGAGCCGGCCGCGCACGTCCGCCCCCATCTCGTCGAGCAGGTTGAGGTAACGTCCCACCTCCAGGTCGGGGTACTCCTGCCGGGCGATGAGCAGGGCCGCCTGGCCGAGGTCGATCGCCTCGTCCGGCAGCGCCAGGATGGCCTCGAGGGCCTGCCGCGGGGGTCGGAAGTCGTTCATGGAAGCGCCCGTCACGGGTGACGGCCTATCATATCCACCGCGGACCCTTTTCCCTATAATGTGCGGTTTCAAACGGAGGGTCCGATGCCCGGACCGACCCAGCGCCGCACCATCCAGATCGGCCACAGCCCCGACCCGGATGACGCGTTCATGTACCACGGGATCGCCTCGGGACAGGTGCCGGCGCCGGATGGCTGGGACGTGGTCCAGGTGCTGCGCGACATCGAGTCGCTCAACCGGCTGGCGCTCGAAGGGCGGATCGAGGTGACCGCCGTGTCGATCCACGCCTACGCCTACCTCGCCGACACGTACGCCCTCCTGCCCTGCGGCGCCAGCATGGGGGACGGGTACGGCCCCATGATCGTGGCACGCGAGCCGCTGTCGATCGACGCGGTCCGGACCCGGACGATCGCCGTCCCGGGGGACCTCACCTCCGCCGTGCTGGCGCTGCGGCTGGCCCTCGGCGAGGTGCGGACGCGCGTCGTCCCCTTCGACCGCATCCTCGCGGAGGTGCGGGAGGGACGGGCGGACGCCGGGCTCCTCATCCACGAGGGGCAGCTCACCTACGCCGGCGAAGGGCTGCACAAGATCCTCGACCTCGGGGCCTGGTGGAAGGAGGAGACCGGGCTGCCGCTGCCGCTCGGCGGCAACGCCGTGCGCAAGGATCTCGGGGCGGAGGTGATCGGCCGGGTGCGGGCCCTCCTCCAGGCGAGCATCGAGCACGGCCTCGAGCACCGCGAGGAGGCGCTGACCTACGCGCTCGACTTCGGTCGGGGCCTGCCGCGCTCCATGGCCGACCGCTTCGTCGGCATGTACGTCAACGACTACACCCTCGACTACGGTCCGATCGGGCGCCGCGCCATCGAGACGTTCCTGGGCCGCGGCGCCGACGCCGGGATCCTGCCCCGGCGGGTGGCGGTCGAGTTCGCGACATGAGCCGCGCCGCCGCACCGGCCGCCGGCGGCGGGGCCGCCGCGGGGGCGCACGGGGCGGCGCACGCGGAGGCGATCCTCGTCGATCGCCCCGACGTCGCGGCGCTGCGCCTCGAGGGGAAGGACGCCCTCGACTTGTTGCACCGCCTGACCACCAACGACCTCAAGTCCCTGGCCGAGGGGGCGGGGGCGGCGACGGTCTTCACTACCGCCAAGGGCCGCATCCTCGATCTCGTCACGGTGCACCGGCACGCGGGGGGGCTGCACCTCCTGTGCGACGCGGCCCGCGTCGAGGCGATCATGGGCTGGATCGACCGCTACACCTTCCGCGAGGAGGTGCGTGTGGAGGACCGCCGTGCGTCGCACGCGACGCTTTGCGTCTGCGGTCCGCGCGCCCTTGGGGTCGTCGGCCGCGCCTTTCCCGCCGTCCCTGAGCTCGAGCGCCACGCCGTCGCGGCGGTGGACCTGGACGGGGAAGAGGGGCTCTGGGTCCGGACCTTCCCGGTCGCCGCGGACGCGTGGCTCCTGACCGCGCCGCAGGGGGCGCTGGCGTCGGCGCGGGCGCGGCTCCTGGCGGCGGGAGCGGGGCGCCTGATGGCGGCGCCGCTCGCGACTTTCGAGACGTTGCGCATCGAGGCGGGGCTGCCGGCGGCGGGCCGGGAGCTGACCGAGGATCACAATCCCTGGGAGGCGCGGCTCGATGACGCCGTCTCCCTCTCGAAGGGGTGCTATGTGGGGCAGGAGGTGATCGCGCGGCTCAACACCTACAGGAAGGTGTCGCGGCTCCTGGTCCGGCTGGAGGCGGACGGGGAGGCGGTCCCGGCCGGCGCCGCCATCGCCGCGGGGGCGGAGACCATCGGCCTCGTCACCAGCAGCACGGCGCTCCCCGACGGCGGGAGGATGCTCGCGCTCGGCTACGTGCGCGACGAGGACGCGGTGGCCGGCAAGCCGGTGACCATCGCGACCGACGCCGGGCCCCGCAAGGCGATCATCGCGGGGCCGGCCCGATGAGCGCGCGCGCCGGGAAGAAAGAGGTGGTCCCCCGCACCGGGCTCCTGCTCATCGGCCACGGCAGCCGCGCCACCGAGGCGGTGAAGGTGCTGGCCGACGTGGCGGCGTCGCTGCGCCACCGCTTCCGCGGCTTCGTCGTCGAGCCGTGTTTCCTCGAGCTCAACCAGCCGGACATCCAGACGGCGATCGATCGCGCCGTCGGCCAGGGGGCGACGCGCATCCTCTTCGTGCCGTTCTCCACGTATCTCGACGGGCACGTCGGCCGCGATCTGCCGGAGCACATCGTCGTGGCGCGCGAGCGGCACCCGGGGCTCGACATCCGGATCGCGCCGCACCTCGGCCCCGACCCGCGCCTCGTGGCGATCTGCGCCGACCGGATCCGCAAGGGACTGCGCGCCGGCCGCTGGGCCTGAGCGCAGCCACCCGTCCCGCTTTGGAGGCGTGTGCTATCATGCGCGCCGCTCCGCAACAGCGTCATACGCCTCGTGCGCGCGGAAGCGGGCGCGCGTCCCCAGGGAGTGATCGTGTCGAAGAGCAGTGATGTCCATGACGTGGTGATCCTCGGATCCGGCTGCGCCGGGCTGACGGCGGCCGTCTACGCGGCGCGCGCCAACCTCAAGCCGCTCCTCGTGGACGGGCACGAGGCCGGCGGACAGCTGAGCCTGACGACCGAGGTCGAGAACTTCCCCGGCTTCCCCGAGGGGATCCTCGGCCCGCAGCTCATCGAGCACATGCGCAAGCAGGCGGCCCGCTTCGGCACCGAGTTCATCGCCGGCGCCGGCACCGACGCCGATCTCAGCACCCGGCCGTTCACCCTGATGCTCGACCACGCGCGGGCGCTGCGCACCCGCACGCTGATCATCGCGTCGGGCGCCTCGGCCCGCATGCTGGGGATCGAGTCGGAGCGCCGCCTGCTCGGGCACGGCGTCTCGACCTGCGCCACCTGCGACGGCTTCTTCTTCAAGGACAAGGATCTCCTGGTGGTCGGGGGCGGGGACTCGGCGATCGAGGAGGGGACCTTCCTGACCAAGTTCGCGCGCCAGGTGACGATCGTGCACCGCCGCGACACGCTGCGCGCCTCGAAGATCATGCAGGACCGGGCCTTCCGGAACAAGAAGATCCAGTTCGTCTGGGACTCGACCGTCGAGGAGGTGCTCGGCGGCCACAAGGTCGAGGGGGTCCGCCTGCAGAACCTCAAGACCGGCGCCCTGACCGAGATGAAGGTGGACGGCATGTTCGTGGCCATCGGCCACGTTCCGAACACGAAGATCTTCCAAGGCCGGATCGACATGGATCCGGCCGGCTACATCGTCACCAAGGGGGGAAGCCGCACCAACGTGCCGGGCGTGTTCGCGGCGGGGGATTGCCAGGACCACGTCTACCGCCAGGCGATCACCGCGGCCGGAAGCGGCTGCATGGCGGCGATCGATGCGGAGCGCTTCCTCGAAGCCGAAGGACATTGACGCGCGCAAGTCCGGATGGTGCAGTCCGGAGCGCGGCAGCGCGGAGGACGCAAGAATGAAGAGCACGGTCGAGGAGCTGCTTGCGGCGATCGACGAGGCGATGTCCCTGATGAAGGGGCGCGGCGCCGGTCGCTACACCGCCGAACTGGAGAACCTGCTGCGCGTCAGGAAGGTCCTGGAGCGGCTCGATCCGGACGAGGTCGAGGCGCTGCTCGAGGACGACGACGAGGACGAGGAAGAGTAACGGGGAAGGCTGGTGCCGGAGGCGGGATTTGAACCCGCATGCCTTTTGGGCGCCACCCCCTCAAGATGGTGTGTCTGCCAATTCCACCACTCCGGCACATCCTGAACTCTGAATTCCTACCGCCTGGCGGCCGGGTCTACTGACCGCCGCCGGCCGGCTTGTCCGGCGCGGGATTCTGGCCGGACCCCGCCGGCGCCGCCGCTCCGCCCCCGGCGGGCGCGGCCGATCCCTCCTGCGCCGGTGCCGCCGGCGCCGCCGCGGGGGCCGGGGCCGCCTCGACCGGGGACGCGGAGGCCGGCAGCGGGACCTGCTCGAGGACCGTGCCGCCGCGGCGCGACCCGAGGATTGCGAGCCCGAGCGACGACAGCATGAAGACGATGGCGCAGACCGAGGTCGCCTTCGAGAGGACCGTGGCGGCGCCGCGGCTCCCGAGCGCGGTCTGGCTGCCGCCGCCTCCGAACGCCCCGGCCAGGTCCGCCGCCTTCCCGCTCTGCAGCAGGACGACGAGGATCAGCACGAGGCAGACGATCGCATGCACGACGTAAAGCAGGATTTCCAGCAATCGCGGCTCCGTGAAGAGCAGGAATCCTAGCACACGGGGGGCCCGGGACGAAGAGGGGAGGCCTTCCTTTTCCCCCCGGCCGGGACCTCCCCCGGGGCCCGGCCAGGGCGGCTAGCGGAATGCCGCGATGCGGACGAAGGACTCAGGCCGCAGCGAGGCGCCCCCGACCAGCGCCCCGTCCACCTCGGGTTGCGCCATCAGCTCGTCGATGTTCTGCTCGGTGACGCTGCCGCCGTAGACGATGCGGATGCGGGCGGCGGCGGGACCGAAGAGCGTCTCGAGTGCTTGGCGCAGGCAGGCGTGCATCTCGGAGGCGTCGGCGGCGCTGGCGGCGCAGCCGGTGCCGATCGCCCACAGCGGCTCGTAGCCGACGACGATGGTGTCCGCGGCCTCCTTCGGCAGGCTCTCGAGCGAGCGCAAAAGCATGTCGCGGACGATCCGCTCGTGGCGCGACGCGTCCCGGTCGTCCTCGCGCTCGCCGACGCAGACGATCGGGACGAGCCCCGCCCGGAGCGCCGCCCAGGTCTTGAGGCCGACCATCGCGTCGGTCTCGCCCAGGGGCCCGCGGCGCTCGGAATGCCCGACGATGACGGCGCGGACGCCGGCCTCCACGAGCATCGGCCCGGAGACCTCCCCCGTGAAGGGGCCGTCGTCCTTCCAGAAGAGATCCTGCGCCGCGAGCTGCACCGGGGAGCCGCCGAGCGCCTCGGCCACCGGAAGGAGCGACGGGAACGAGGGCGCCAGCGCCACGTCCCGGTCCGGAAGCGGCGGCAGGGTCCGGGCGATGGCACGCGCGGTCTCCGCTGCCTGGAGGAGCGGCATCTGCATCTTCCAGTTGCCGACGACGAGCGGCCGGCGGCCGGGGGCGGTCATCGCGATGCAACCGGAGCGTCGCCGGAGGCGGAGTCGAGCGCCGCCACCCCCGGGAGCGTGAGTCCGGAGAGGAACTCCAGGGATGCCCCGCCGCCGGTGGAGACGTGGGCGAAGCGGTCGGCGAGGCCGAGCCGGGTGATGGCCGCCACCGAATCCCCGCCGCCGACGACGGAAAAGCAGCGCTCCGCGGCGGCGATCGCCCGCGCCGCCGCCAGCGTCCCCTGGTCGTACGGGGCGACCTCGAAGAGTCCGAGCGGCCCGTTCCAGAAGACGGTGCGCGCCCGGGCGATCTCCGCCCCGAAGACGGCGCGCGTCTGCGGCCCCACGTCGAGGCCCACCATCCCGTCCGGGATCGCCGCGCCCGGTGTGGTGTCGCTCGGACGCCCCGGCGCGGGGCCGTCGGCGACGATGTGATCGACCGGCAGCACCAGGCGCACGCCGCGCTCCCGGGCGCGCGCGGCGGTGGCGCGCGCCGCGTCCACCCGGTCCGCCTCGACCCGCGAGCCTCCGACCGCGACGCCGGCCGCCTTCAGGAAGGTGTAGGCCATCGCGCCGCCGACGAGGATCGCGTCGACGCGGCCGAGCAGGTGATCGATGAGATCGATCTTGTCCGACACCTTCGCGCCGCCGAGCAGCGCGACGTACGGCTTCTCCGGCCGATCGCGCAGGCGCGTCAGCATGCCGATCTCCCGGTCCATCAGCAGCCCGGCCGCCGCCGGCTTGAGATGGGCGGTGATCGCCGCGACCGAGGCGTGCGCCCGGTGCGCCGCCCCGAAGGCGTCGTTGACGTACGCCTCGCCGAGCGCCGCGAGGCCGCGCGCGAAGGCGTCGTCGTTCTGCTCCTCGCCGGCGTGGAAGCGCAGGTTCTCGAGGAGCAGGACCCCGCCGCGGGGGAGGGCCCGGGCCATCCCCTCCACCTCGGCGCCGACGCAGTCGGGCGCCAGCGTCACCTTCCGTCCCAGCAGCTCCTGGAGGCGCGCGGCCACCGGCCGCAGGCTCGCCTCCGGCCGCGGCTTTCCCTTCGGCCGCCCGAGATGCGAGGCGCAGACGATCGACGCGCCGCCGTCGAGGAGCAGCCGGATCGTCGGCAGCGCGGCGGCGAGGCGCGTGTCGTCGGTGATCCGCCCCGCTTCGAGCGGCACGTTGAAGTCCACCCGCAGGAAGACGCGTCGAGAGGCGAATGGAATCTCGCGCACGGAGAGGGTGTGGGACATCAGCGGGCCCCCTTTGGCGCCATGCGGCGCACCAGGTCGGCGAGGCGCTCGACGTAGCCGCGCTCGTTGTCGTACCAGGCCAGGATCTTCAGCCAGCCCCCCTGCACCGCCACGAGCGGGCCGTCGACGACGGCGGAATGCGGATCGCCGGCGTAGTCGGCCGACACCAGCGGCTCGTCGGTGAAGCCCAGGATGCCGGCGAGGCGCCCTCCCGCCTCCTCGAGGTAGGCGGCGCGCGCGGCGTCGGTGGTCGCGGGGCGGGAGAGGGCCATGGTCACGTCCACGAGCGACACGCCGGCGGTCGGCACGCGCACCGCGAGGGTGTGCAGCCGGCCGCGCATCGGCGGCAGCACGGCGACCACCGCCTCGGCGGCGGAGGTCGTCGTCGGGATCATCGACAGGAGCGCGCCGCGCGCACGGCGCGGATCGGGGTGCGGCGCGTCCACCAGCGCCTGGTTGTTGGTGACGCAGTGGATCGTCGTCATCGCGGCCTGCTCCACGCCAAATCTCCGAAGTGCGACATCCAGCACCACCGCGAGCGCGTTCGTGGTGCACGAGGCGTTCGAGACCACGACGTGCCGCTCGGGGTCGAAGGCGGAGTCGTTGACCCCGACGCAGACGGTGAGGTCGGCGTCGGGGCAGGGGCTGCTGACGACGACGCGCCGCGCTCCCCCCTGCAGGTGCCGGGCCGCCGCGGCCCGCGCCGCGAACCGGCCGGTGCACTCGAGGACGATCTCGACGCCGGCGCTCTTCCACGGGATCGCCGCCGGATCCCCCTCCTGGTGGCAGGGGATGGTCCGGGATCCGACCAGGAGCGTCCGCTCGCCGGCCTCGACCGGCGTCTCGAGCCGCCCGTAGAGCGAGTCGTGGCGGACGAGGTGGGCCAGGATGGAGGGGGAGGCGACGTCGTTGATCGCCGCCACCTCGATCGACGGATCGCCGAGCGAGCGCCGCAGGAAGCCGCGCCCGATCCGCCCCAACCCGTTGATGCCGATGCGCATGGAGGGGCGGAAGTATAACGTCCCCGCCCGTTTCTCCGCCGCGCGCGCTTGACCCGGGTCGTGGGGTGCGATAGAGTTTCCCTCCTTCAATCGCAGCACCCTTCCGTGTCGCGGCGTTTTGCGCCGCGCAACGATTCCGGAGGGAAACCCGGATGCAGCACGGGAAACCCGGAACGCACCGCACCGTGGCCGCCGCCGGCTGGGCCGTCGCCGCGACCCTGGTCTGCTCCGGCGCGGCCGAGGCCGCGACCGCAGCCAAGGAGACGAAGGACGAGCGCAGCGCCGCGGTCGATCTGCTGCGGCCGGAGGATGCGGCGCGCGTCTTCGCGAACGCGCCGCGGGCGGTCGTGCGGATGCCGGACGGACAATCGGTCGTCGTCGAGGTCGCCGACACGCCGGAGCGGTCGATGTACGGCTACATGTTCCGGCGCGAGGTGAAGGAGGACGAGGGAATGGTGTTCGTCTACCCGGAGAGCGGGATGCATCCCTTCTGGATGAAGAACACGCTCGTCCCCCTCGACATCATCTGGATGGACGACGCGTTCGAGATCCTGCACGTGGAGACGGCGGTCCCGTGCAAGGCGGATCCGTGCCCCTCCTACGGAACACTGCGCATGTCGCGCTACACGCTCGAGCTCAAGGCGGGATCGTCGGCGCGCCGCGGGCTGCGCCTCGGCGACCGCCTGTCGATCGCCTTCGCCGGCGACGGGACGGGCCGATGAAGTTCTACGCCCGCATGCTCGCCGTCATCCTGCTCGTGGCGGCCGGCTTCACCGTCGGCATCCGCTACGAGGCGCGCCGCGAGAGCCAGAGCGCGAAGAGCGCCACCGTCGCGGTGCAGCAGCTGAAGATCCGCCATCTCCAGGAAGAGGCGCTCCGTCTCCGCACCGCGCTCCTGCTGCGCGACAACCTCGAGGCGGTCCGCGTGCGCCTGCCGCGCGCCACCTACCAGGAAATGGTGGAGGCGATCAGCGACGCGTCGCTGCGTTACGAGGTCCTGCCGGAGACGATCCTGGCGGTCATCCGGATCGAGAGCGGCTTCGACGTCAACGCCACCTCCGAGGCCGGGGCCGTCGGGCTGATGCAGATCCTCCCTTCGACCGCCGAGGAGGTGGCGCGCGAGCTGCGGATCGAGTGGGCGGGCGGAGAGCAGCTGCGCGACCCGGCGTTAAACATCCGGCTCGGGACCCACTACCTGACCAAGCTCCTCGCCCGGTTCGAGGACCTGTCGCAGGCGCTGGCCGCCTACAACGAAGGGCCGGAGCGGGTCGCCGAGCGCGCCCCGATCACCACCGACTACGCCCGTCCCGTCCTGCGCCACGCCGCGCCCTAGGCTCCTCGGCTCCCGGCCCTTCCCCGTGTGATAGATTCCCCCGACGTGGTCGAGTACGCGCCGGTCCTGGCCCTTCTGATCCTCGCCGCGGTCTTCCCCGCGGCCACCCTCGTCATCGCCAAGGCGCTGCGCCCCTCGGGATCGCGCGAGCCGTCGATGACCGACGCCTACGAGTGCGGCGTGCCGCCGTCGGGTGAGGCGCGCGGCCGGATGCCGATCCGCTTCTACCTGCTGGCGGTCCTGTTCGTCATCTTCGACGTCGAGGCGATCTTCCTGTTCCCGTGGGCGGTCCGCTTCAAGGCGCTCGGCGGGCTCGGCTTCGCGGCGATGGTGGTCTTCCTGGGGATCCTGCTGCTCGGCTATGCCTATGCGTGGAAGAAGGGGGC
>Ga0111539_10013797_pt1 | contig 10097 bp, 9 predicted proteins | sample RhiMethybrSRZTD1_FD_79667 | JGI IMG/M metagenome (GOLD analysis project Ga0111539, IMG submission 79667) | Populus rhizosphere microbial communities from Tennessee, USA - Rhizosphere MetaG P. TD hybrid SRZTD1 (version 2) (version 2) | ecosystem: Host-associated > Plants > Roots > Rhizosphere >... | reverse complement strand
CTGCAGGATGACGACCGGGCGGCCGTCGTAGCCCGACTTCTTGAAGAGCTCGGCGGCCTTGGCGATGTTCTGGCCGCCCTTGAACCAGTCGGTGTTGACGTCGCTCTGCATCAGGCCGGCGCAGGCGAACAGCGACCCGCAGGAGCGATAGTACTTCGGGTTGCCGAACACCGCCTTGAGGATGTCCTCCTGCTTGATCAAGTGGAGCATGGCCTGGCGCGCCTCGACCTTGTCGAACGGCGGGTGCAACCAGTTGAGCCGGCACATGCCGACGTTGCCGCCCTTGTTGAGAACGTCGAGCTTGATGTTCTTGTCGCCCTCGAGCTGGTCGAGGAGGTCGATGGGCGGGACCTCGTAGAAGTCGATCTCGCCGGCCTTGAGGGCTGCCACCGCCGTCTGCTCGTCGGCCATGTTCTCGATGATGACGCGGTCGACCTTGGCGATCTTGCCGCCGGTCATGCCGGACGGGGGCTCCTTGCGGGCCGCGTAGTTCGGGTTTTTGTCGTAGACGTAGCGCTGGCCCGACTTGGTCTCGTCCTCGTTGAACACGAAGGGGCCCGAGCCGACCTTGGTCGTTACCTGCTGGTTGGGATCGGTCTCCGCGTCCTTCTTGCGCATGATGACCGGCAGGTTGGTCTCGATCTTGCCGAGCGCATCGAGGACCAGGCCGTAGGGCTCCTTGAGGACGATCTGGAAGGTCTTGTCGTCCTTGATCGGCGTGTCGGCGACCCGTTTGAACAGGTGCTGGGCGGCGCCGTCGCGGGCGGACCAGCGGCGGATCGAGGCCACGACGTCGGCGCTGGAGACGGCCTGTCCGTCATGGAATTTGAGGCCGTCGCGCAGCACGAAGGTATAGGTCTTCTTGTCGTCCGAGACATTCCACTTGTCGACCATCTGCGGCTGCACGTCGCGATTGTCGTCCAGGCCGAACAGGGTGTCGTAGATCAACAGACCGTGGTTGCCGGTCATGTTGGCGGTGGTCCAGATCGGATCGAAGATCTTGAGGTCGCCGTGCAGCACGGCGCGGACCGTGCGCGCCTTGCTCGGTGCCGTTTGCGCCTGAAGCAGGCCTGGAGCGGACAGGGCGGCGGCGGTCGCCACGCTGCCTTTGACGAACGTACGGCGGGACGCAGCCATCGGTCTCCTCCTTGCAGCGCTTTTTGCTTTTTTGCCGGTTGAATCGATTTAGGCATGGCCGCTGGTGGGCGGCAAGCACAAAGCGCGGCAACGCCTTTGGGCTGCAGACCCCGCGCTAGCCTTTGCCGAATTTCTGCTCCAGGGCGGCAAGATCGGCTGGCGACAGGAGGCGCAGGCGCTGGCCGCGGGTGAGGACCAGGAGCTTGGCGTTCTCCTCCAGCTCCTCGGCGTTGAAGACGGCGTCCTCGAAGGTCTTGCCGGCGACGACGAAGCCGTGGTTGGCCATCAGCACGGCGCGATGCTGGGCGGCCTTGGCGCGCACGGCTTCGGCCAGCGCATCGCTGCCGGGCGGGTGATAGGGCACCATCGGCACGCGGCCGACGCGCATCATCAGGTATGGGGTGATCGGCGCCATGGCGTCCGCGGCGTTGGTCTCGGCGAGGCAGGAGAGGACCGTGGCGTAGGTCGAGTGGAGGTGCACGACCGCGCCCGCGTCGGGCCGCACGGCGTAGATGCCCAGATGCATCGGCGCCTCCTTGGAGGGCCGGTCGCCGCCGACGTGCTGGCCGGCCAGGCTCACCTTCGAGATGCGCGCGGGGTCGAGCCGGCCGAGGCAGCTGTTGGTCGGGCTGACGAGGACGTGGTCGCCGACCCTGGCGGAGACATTGCCGGCGCTACCGTGGGCGTAGCCGCGATCGAACAGGCTGCAGCACAGGGCCGCCATCTCGCCGCGCACCGCAGCCTCGTCGCTCATGCGATCAGGCTCCAGGCCCGGGTGAAGAAGTCGTCCTGGCCGAAGTTGCCGGACTTCAGAGCGAGCGCCATGGCCGGCCCGTCGACCACGCGCGTCCAGGGCGCGCCGGGATCGATCTCCGGCCCGATGGCGAGCGCGCGTGCCCCCAGTGCCTGCACGACCGCGCCGGAGGTCTCGCCGCCGGCAACGATCAGCCCCGTGGTGTCGCGCTTGACGGCGATGGCGGCAATCTCGGCCATCGCCTCTTCGACCAGCGCGCCGGCCTTGGCCATGCCCAGCGCGTCCTGCGCCTTGCGCACGGCGGCGGGTGCGGCGGTGGCGTAGATGAGCGCGGCGCCGTCGGCGGTCTGCTCGGCGAGCCAGCGCGCGGCGGCCGAGGCGTCCTGCGTGCCGTCGGCCAGGCGCTGGGGCTCGAGCTGCAGGGCCGGCATGCCCGCGGCAATGGCGTGCGCCACCTGGCGCCGTGTGGCCTCCGAGCAGCTCCCCGACAGCACGAGGCGGCGACCCGGTGGGACGCCCGTCATGGGCGCGGCGCGGCCCTCGGCGGGGCGGATGCCGAAGTTGACGGGCAGCCCCATGGCGATCCCGGAGCCGCCGGTGACCAGCGGTGCGCCAGCCAGCGCCTTGCCGAGCGAGAGGAGATGCCGGTCGACGAGCGCATCGGTGACGACGAAGGGGCGCCCTTCGGCCGCTTCCTTCGCAATCGCGGCGGCGATCGCCTCGGGCCCTGCCTCGATGACCGGCAGCGGCACCAGCCCGACGCCGCGCTTGGTCTGGCGGCCGAGCACGCGCACGAGGTTGGCATCGCGCATGGGGGTGAGCGGGTGGTCGCGCATGGAGCTCTCGCTCAAGAGCCGGCCGCCGACGAACAGGTGGCCCTGGTAGATGGTGCGCGCATTGGCGGGGAAGGCCGGGCAGAACACGGCCGAGGAGGCCCCGAGCTCGTCGAGCAGCGCGTCGGCGACGGGGCCGATGTTACCGGCATCGGTGGAGTCGAAGGTGGAGCAATACTTGAAGAGGAGCTGCTTCGCCCCGCGCTCGCGCAACGCCCGCCCGCTCGCCAGCGATTGGGCCACCGCCTCGGCGGCAGGCGCGGTGCGCGATTTGAGCGAGACGACGACCGCCTGGGCCTCGGGAAGTGCTGACGCCGACGCCGGCACGCCGATCGCCTGCACGACGCGCATGCCGGCGCGCTGCAGCATCAGCGCAACATCGGTCGCGCCGGTCAGATCGTCAGCCACCACGCCGAGGAGCATGGGCACCTGCTGGTTGAAGCTTCGCGCCAGGGTACGCGAGAGGCACCGCCGCGCCAAGCTGCTCGCCCTCCCTCTCCCCGTGAAGAACGGGGAGAGGGGATGATACTAGTCGTGGCGCGCCAGCTTTCTGATGGCGTAGCCGCTGAAGCGCATGCGGGTCCACTCGGAGAGGCGGAGCGCGCCGAGGCGTTCGGAGGCTTCCATCGACGCCTGGTTCCAGTTGGGAACGTTGAGGTCGACGTGGCGGTGTCCACCCGCCAGTGCGATCTCGCCGATGCCGCGCAACAAGGCCTTGCCGGCACCCTTGCCGCGATGCTCCCGGCGCACGAACAGGTCCTCGACGTGAAGACCCCAGCTCGCCTCCAAGGTGCTGAAGGAGAAGTAGTAGGTCGCGAAGCCGATGGGCTCGCGCCCGTCTTGGGCGATGAGGCAGTGCAGTCGCGGACCGCCGCCGTCGCCGCTCAGATGCTTTTGCAAGTGCGCAACGTTCGGTCGCGCCTCCGACTCGAGGCGCTCGTCGCGGGCAAGCTCCACGATAAACAGCGCCACGGTGGTGGCATCGTCCATCGTCGCTTGCCTGACGGTGATGGCCATGGGCTCGCCCTCTTGCGCTCCAGCGGCGGCCCTCGCGGGGGCCGCGCGACATGCCCCGTACTGCTCCGTCATTCTAGCGCAACGCGTGCGCGGCCGCTGTGCCGTCCGTTACAAGACCGAGGGTGTTCGGGTATGCTGGCCGGATAAACCGCCGAGGACGCGCCCATGAACGTGCATGCCAAGCCCGCCAAGCCGCACGTAGCGCCTGCGCTCGAGCCGGAGGCCTCGCCCATCGCGCCGGACTGCGCGGGGCAGGACTTCTATGCGCTCGACCGCGGCCTGCGCGAGCTGTTGGCGCTCTACCTGCCGGCGCCGATGCATGCCGAGCTCGAGCCGCACTTCAGGCGCCTCGGCGTGCTTGCCGGCGGGCGCCTCGACGAGCTTGCCCGCATCGCCGACAGGAACGGACCGATGCTGCACCCGCGCGACCGCTCGGGGCGCGACGAGGACTGGATCGAGTACCACCCCGCCTATCGCGAGATGGAGGCGATCGCCTTCGGCGACTTCCAATTCCACGCCATGAGCCACCGCGCCGGCGTGCTCGGACTCGACGCGCCCATGCACCCCGTCGCCAAATACGCCTGTCAATACCTGTTCGTGCAGGGCGAGTTCGGGATCATGTGCCCGATCAGCGTCACCGACACCTCGATCCACCTCATTCGCAAGTATGCCAGCCCGCAGCTCAAGGAGTATCTGCTGCCGCGCATGCTCTCGGGCGACCTCGCCACCATGTGGAAGGGCACCCAGTTCATGACCGAGAAGGCCGGCGGGTCCGACATCGGCCGAGTCGAGACGGTGGCGCGCAACGAGGCGGGCAGCTGGCGCCTCTACGGCGAGAAGTGGTTCTGCTCGCACACAGACGCCGACGTGGCCTTGATCCTCGCCCGGCCGGAAGGGGCCCCGGCCGGCACCAAGGGCCTGGCTCTCTTCGCCCTGCCACGGCGGCTCGAGGACGGCTCGCGCAACAGCTACCGGATCGTGCGGCTCAAGGACAAGCTCGGCACCCGCTCGATGGCCTCGGGCGAGATCCGCCTCGAAGGGGCGGTGGCCTACCCCGTCGGTCGGCTCGACCAGGGCCTCAAGCAGATGATGGACCAGGTCAACCTGTCGCGGCTCTCGCATGGGGTGCGGGCCGCCGCCATGATGCGCCGCTGCCTCAACGAGGCCTTGACGGTGGCGCGCTACCGCGTCGCCTTCGGCAAGCCCGTCATCGAGCACCCGCTGGCGCGGCGGCAGCTGATGAAGCTGATGGTGCCGACCGAGCAGGCGCTGTCGATGGCGCTGGCGGCGGCGGCCGTCATGAGCGAGGCGGATGCGGGCTCCGTCGAGGCCGCCGATGCGCTGCGCATCCTCACCCCGCTCGTCAAGTTCCGCGCCTGCCGCGACAACGTGGCCGTAGCCACCGGCGCCATGGAGATGCGCGGCGGCAACGGCTACATCGAGGAGTGGGTCAATCCCCGCCTGGTGCGCGACGCGCAGATCGGCCTCCTCTGGGAGGGCACCAGCAACATCAACGCGCTCGACGTGATCGGCCGCGCCGTCGGCAAGGCGCGGGCGCACAAGGCGCTGGAGGGGCTGCTGCGCGGGCGTCTGAAGGAGATCGTCGGCCTGCCCGCGGCCTTCACGGGCCGGCTCGACAAGACGCTCGGGCGGGCGCTCGCCTTCGCCGAAGACATCGCTAGGAGCCCCGCCTCCGAGCCACAGGCGCGGCGTGCGGCCTCCGCGCTCTATCACGCCGCAAGCGCCGTGCTGCTGGCCTGGGAGGGCACGCGGCCAGGCGCCGACGGGCGCCGCGCGCTCGTTTCCCGCTTCGTCCTGGAGCATCGCCTGTCGCCGAAGGACCCGCTCGAGGCCGACGGTGCGGCGTGGGAAGAACCCGCCATTGCGATCATGCTGGAGGACGCGCCGGTGTCTCTCACCCGGGCCTCGGCGCTGCTGGCGTAAGCCTGAGCAATTGCCGCTAGGCCGGCTGGTCGGCGAAGAGTAGCGCTTTCGGATCACCGACATAGTCGCGGTAGGCAGCAAGGGTTGGAAAGGTCAAGGGGCGACCCGCCAATTCAGCCAATACGGTCCCGTCCTCCAGGATCGCAGCTGCCCTGCCACTGTGTGCGCCAAGACGGGAGCCTGCCGGCAAATTGGTCAGACTGAGTGGGGCACTCTGGTTGTGAGGCCCAGCGATGACGGTATGGATAGAGCGATCCGCGGGCGTCGAGCTTCGCCAATAGCAGATGGCGCCGAGTGCGGCGACGCCGAAGAAAATCAGGAAGACGATCAACATGTGGAGGAACTCCGGTGGATAGCCGCGATAAAAGCCCACACGTTACCCGCAAGCCAGACTCGGAAAGTACCTATGAGCTGGGCTGCTCAGGCCCGCAGCCGCTGGGCGGCGGCGGTATCGCCGACGAAGCCGGCGGGATCGCCGAAGCGCTCGGTCATGACGGTGGCGAGGTCCTTGCTCTTGTGGGTGACCGAGGCGCCGGCGCGCACGGCGTAGCGATCGGCGCTGGCGGCGGCCGGCGGCTCCTTGCCGCGCTGCAGGTCGCGCGCGGAGTCCAGCATGAGCTTACGGAAATGCAGGATGCCGATGTCGGTCGGGCCCAGATGCTCGCGAGTGCGGTCGGCGATCGGTCCCTGGCTGTCCTGCACCGCCGCGTCCTGCTCGGACACGCCCTTGATGCCGGTGTAGCTCTTGGTTTTTTGCAAGCCGCGGTCGATCAGGTAGTCGTTGGCCAGGGTGCGCAGGGGGACGTAGTTCTCGTCGACTTCGGCGATGACGCCGTTGCCGCTCCTGTACATGGCCCGCTGCTGGTCGGTGAGGGGGCGCTCGGGGTTCCACGCGTAGGTGTAGATCCAGCATTTGGTGTCGGTGACCGGAACGAAGGTCTGGCCGAAGATGGGCTCCCCGGGCATGGCGCTCGGCGCATAGGCGTGGACCGGCATCAGGAACTGGGCGATGCGCCAATAGACGTTGTCGTCGGCGGCGATGCGGCCACCGGCGATGGTCAGGCCGGCGGCGTGCGCATCGACCTTGATGACGGGCCGCGGGTCCTCGGCGATCCAGCGCACGTGGTCGAAATTCATGCGGGCGATGGGGCTCTTGAGGTGCTTGCCGATATCGAGGTCCTCGTCCTCGGCCTTGTCGAAGGTCAGGTGCGCAAAGGTGAAATGCGCCGTGTCGATGCTGCCCTCCATGGCCTGCACCCAATTGCAGTCCTGCCACTTCTTGCTGACGTAGCGATGCGAGGGCGGCACCAGCGCCACCTCCAGCGCCGGCAGCTCCGGCATGCGCTCGGGCGGGCCCATATAGGCCCAGACCATGCCGCCGTGCTCGCGCGCCGGATAGGCCTTGATGCGCATCTTGTCCTTGGCGTTGAGGTCCGGATAGGAGGTCGGCATGTCCAGGCAGCGCCCCTCCACGTCGAACTTCCAGCCGTGATAGACGCAGCGGATGCCGCATTCCTCGTTGCGGCCGAGCCAGAGATTGGCGCCGCGGTGCGGGCAGTGCTGATCGATGACGCCGATGCGGCCGCGGGTGTCACGGAAGGCCAGCAACGCCTCGCCCATGACGGTGATCTTCTTGGGCGGGCCGTCCGGCTCGGGCAGCTCCTCCGACAGCAGAACGGGGAGCCAAAAGCGGCGCAGCAGCTCGCCCATGGGCGTGCCGGCATCGCTCTCCGTGAGCACCCTGTTATCGTCGGCGCTGAGCATGGGTCCACCTAGTCGCGGAGCAAGAGACTGGCAGACTTCACCTGAAAACGCCCGCTCTGGCTAGACCCGGGCGCCATTTCACGCCTGCGGGTGGGCCAGGCTTACTCGAGGCTCTGGAGCATCTCCGGCCCGCTGACGGTGACGTCGAGGTCCGTCACCAGCCCATTGGCCAGCGAATAGACCCAGCCGTGGACTGCGAGCTCCTGGCCGCGCGCCCAGGCGTCTTGCACGAACACGTCGGAGGCGACGTTCCTCACCTGGCGGATGACGTTGAACTCGCACAGACGGTTGAGGCGCACCTGCAGGTTGGGGATCTTCTCCAAAGCGCGGCGGTGCTCCTGGTAAATCTCGCGGATCGGATGCAGCCAGTGGTCGACGAGACCGCGCCGCTTGCCGTCAACGGCGGCGCCGATGCCCCCGCACCCGTAATGCCCGACCACCAGGATGTGCTTGACCTTCAGCACGTCGACGGCGAACTGCAGCACGGAGAGGTAGTTGGCGTCCTGAGGCGGGGCCAGATTGGCGACGTTGCGGTGCACGAACAGTTCGCCGGGGTCGAGGTCGACGATCTCGTTGGCGGGCACGCGGCTGTCCGAGCAGCCGATCCACAGATACTCAGGCGCCTGCTGACGCTCGAGCCGCTGAAAGAAGCCGGCATCGGTCGCGACCTTGCGCTCGGCCCACGCGCGGTTTTTTGCCTTCAGGTGCTCCAGCATGGCTCGGCTCATAGCGCCAACCGCAAGGAGCGACAAGGCCGCGCCTCAAATTAGCTGAACGGCTCGTGGGTCGCAGCGCCATTGCCGGCCGGTGCCGGCGGCATGCTCAGTAGAGCTGGTCGTCGGTCAGCATGGTCTTCAGCTGGCTGCAAGGCACGACGGGCGCAGGCGCAGGCGTGGAGCCTGCCGCCGCGACTCTCACCTTTACGTCTCGCGCCGGCTCCATGTGCGGACGATCGCGCTTGCCGAGCGGGAACTGCACGCCGAACTGAGGATTGAGGCGCGCGAAATCGTGCATGCACGCGTACTCCTCGCTGCTGCCAGTGCCCGCGCGCACGTCGAGCGCGATGCCGTGCTGATGCCGCGAGACGCCAACCCGCCTGACGAGCCGCTTGCCCTTCTTGGCCTTGATGACGCGCGCCTTTCCCGCGCACGGCCCTTTCTCGCCAACGCACACGCACGCTTGTTCCTTTGCGGAGCGGTGCGCCGAGGTGATGGTGACGTTGCCGTGAGTTTTGACGAAGGCCTCGAGAAACGCAGCCGCGGATGCCGCAAACGACGCCGAGAGGGCTTCGATGTTCTTGTCCTCGTACGTCCTGCAGTCGAAGGCCGAGGACCCCGACCACTTCCGGGGTAGGCTTTTCAAAAACTCGTAGGCGGGATGCTCGGCCACAACGGAGGGCCCGATCGACACCTCATGTGCCCTGGTCGGCGCACTCCCTGCGGTTGCGGCACCGGCCACGGCAGCCAACGCCAGCGATCTCAGAATAATCCCCAAGTGCTACTCCCCACGGACGGCTGTTGAAGACGCTATCGGCTGGCCCCATTGCGAACGAGCGTCGGCCCGGAAACCAGGGCCGGCAGGTCCGCCCGCGCGGTGGCTGCAGGTTGCGGGATCGGCTGCGCGCTGCTCGGCTGAGTGCGTTCCCGCTCCGCGACCGCGGCCGTGGCGGTAGCAAAACAGCGGTCGAGATTGCGGCAGCGGCTCGCCCCCGACGGATGCGTGGAGGTCTCGGGCGCGTTGCCGAACGACCGGCACACGCCGGCCAATCCCGTCTTGTCGAGCCATCCCTCGCGGACACCGCGGTCGACGGCCCAACAATCGGCCTTGAACTCGCTGGCTCCCACGTGGTGGTGGCCGCATTCGTGGTGGAAGACGAAGAGTCGCACGCTATCGGGGTAGCGGCGGAGCAGGTTCGGATTGATGACCAGCAGCCGCGTGCTGGGGATCGAGATCCCCAGGTTCGGCAATCGCGAGTCGAGCGCGTTGCGGACTTTGCCGCACCGCAGGCTGCGGCCGGCTATTTCGAGGCTGCCGTCCCGTTGCAAACTAGCCGCCGGCGCGGCTTCCAGCCGCACGCTGCAAAAACCGACGCACGCCAAGAACGCGGCGACAATACCGCTCGAGCGGCACAACCCCATCTGCAAGCTTCCCTCAGGTCCCCGTCAAAACAGTATCCGCCGCCAACACGCCCGGAAAAATTGCCTAAATTACGGCAGCTTAGGCTGAACCGCGCTCTCTTCAAATCGCAAGCCCCGAGGGTCGATAAAGAAGATCGACCCTCCGCGAGGAGTTCACTGCATCCTGTCAGTGCCAGTGGCGGCGGTAATGGCGATGATGTCCGCCGCGGCTCGACGTAGAAGTAACCGCCGCGGCGATGACGTCAGTGGCGGCAATGCCGATAGCGTCGCTCGCTTGCGCAACGCGTCGCGATGGTTTGGAGAACCGACGCGCAAGCCAAACTCGAGAGCCCGGAAAAGCTCACTCTGCGCTCACTTTGGCCCTGCTGACTCGGAGACGACATGAGGCTATGCTCATCGTTGTCCTGGGGAGGATGCGGGGGCGTCCCTCGGGACCAAACGATGGTCGCCGGAAGACCTTTCACCGTTGGGGGGCGCTCCCATGCGCAAGATGTTGTTATCGATGGCGTG
>Ga0111539_10013796_pt1 | contig 10097 bp, 5 predicted proteins | sample RhiMethybrSRZTD1_FD_79667 | JGI IMG/M metagenome (GOLD analysis project Ga0111539, IMG submission 79667) | Populus rhizosphere microbial communities from Tennessee, USA - Rhizosphere MetaG P. TD hybrid SRZTD1 (version 2) (version 2) | ecosystem: Host-associated > Plants > Roots > Rhizosphere >... | reverse complement strand
GAGACCGACTCGTGGTCGAAGATGGTGATGCCCAGCCGGAAGATGACGTACCTGTCCTTCAGGTCGGGCCGCGCGCGCGATCCGTCGAGGGCGATGCGGGTCGCGAGCTCGCCCTCCTCGAGCCTGAAGGGCAGCGCCAGGCACGGGGGCGGCTGCTTCGTCGCGAGCGCGAGCTCGAGGCGCGGGGCGTAGAGGGTGATGGTCCCCTTCCTGAGGCCGAGCGGCGCGCAGTTGGCGCTGGTGGGACGAGCGACCATTTCGCTCAGGGACGGCACCAGCGAGAGCGCCCACGCCCACTGTTCCTCGGGCGACTTTCCCGCCAGCGGGTCGGGCGGCGGCGGAGGTGGTGAGGGCGCCGCGAGGCTCGCCACCGGACCGGCATCGATCGCGGCGGGCAGAGCGGCCGGCGCCGTGGTCGGCGGCGGCGTCGGCGTTGCGGCTCCCCGTGTGCCGCACGACGTCGCGCAGCAGGCGGCGATGCCGAGGGCGATGCGCATCCTGGCAGCATACCCGCTCGGGGTCGTCGGCTGCGGCGGATACGACGGCGACGAATCAGGGCGTGAGGATCTCGCAGGCGCTGAAGGTGTCCTCGGCGTTGTTCTGGGCGGTGTCGTTGCCGTTGCCGCAGTCGACGGTCTCGGCCTTGCCATCGGTGTTGCCGACCATGGTGTCGTCGCCGTCGTCGCCCTGGAAGCGATCGAGGCCGACGTCGCCGACCAGGGTGTCGTTGCCTGTCCCGCCGTACATCTTGTCGCCGCCGGCCTCGCCGTCGAGGTTGTCGTCGTCGGCGTCGCCGTAGAGCTTGTCGGCCCCGCCGCCGCCGCGGAGGACGTCGTTGCCTGCGCCGCCCTTCACCAGATTCACGGCCGAGCTGCCGGTCAGGTTGTCGTTGCCGGCCCCGCCGGTGAGGTTCTCGATGGCGGTCGCGCCGTCCCCCTCGCCGGCCTCGCCGTCGTTGCCGAGCCCGTCGCCGAGCGTCACGGTCAAGGCCGCGGTCCGCGAGCCGTAGTTCAGGGTGTCGACGCCGGCGCCGCCGTCGAAGGTGTCGGCGCCGTTGGCGGTGGCGTCCTCGAAGAAGGTGTCGTTGCCGTCGCCGCCCTGCACCACATCGATGCCTGGGCCGCCGTAGAGCTTGTCGGCCCCGGCGTTGCCCTCGAGGGTGTCGTTGCCGCCGTCGCCGTGGAGGGTATCGATGCCGGCGCCGCCGACCAGGTGGTCGGTGCCGCCCCCGCCGTACAGGGAGAGCGTGCCGGTGGCCGCGGAGGCATCGATGGTGTCGTTGCCGGCGCCGCCCTTGTAGGTGATCTTGCTCTGCGCACCGGACATCACCACGTCCTGATCTCCGTCGGCGCCGATATCGGCGCCGGTCGCGACCACGATCACGTTGTCGTTGCCGGCGGCGAAGTCGAAGGTGACGATGTCGTTGTTGATCGTGAACTCGATCTCGCTGGATCCGCCCGCCTCCGCGGTCCTGCCCGGGGCGTAGTCGCCGACGATCGTCAGGGCACCGCTGCCGTCGACGACGATCGAGTCGGTGTCGCTGGTCGTGCCGCAGGTGGTGGCACCGAGCATGATGTTGCCCGACGAGACGGTGAGCGACCCGGCGGGGCCGCGCATCGTCACGGTGATCGTCCCGGAGGCGCCGTCATAGCTGCAGGTCGGCGGACCGGAGCACTCGATCGCGGTGTGAACGCAGCCCAGCGCGCCGTCGCAGGAGTCGGCGGTGCAGGGGTCGCCGTCGTCGCAGGACGGCGGGGTGCCGGGGGCGCAGCCGCCGCCCTGGCAGGTCTCGTCGCCGTTGCAGGCGTTGCCGTCGCCGCACGCGGTGCCGTCGGCGAGCGGGCTGGCGGTGCAGCCGGTGCCCGGGTCGCAGCCGTCGGCGGTGCAGACGTTGCCGTCGTCGCAGGACGGCGGAGTGCCGGGGGCGCAGCCGCCGCCCTGACAGGTCTCGGCGCCGTTGCACAGGTTGCTGTCGGCGCACGAGGTGCCGTCGGTGACCGGGGTCGAGGAGCATCCGCTCGGCGAGGTGCAGGTGTCGGCGGTGCAGACGTTGCTGTCGTTGCAGTCGAGCGGGGTGCCGGAGGTGCAGACGCCAGCCTGACAGGTCTCGCCGCCGTTGCAGGTGTCCGGGTCGGCGCAGGAGGTGCCGTTGGCGACCGGGTCGAAGACGCAGCCCGACGCCGGGTTGCAGGCGTCGCTGGTGCAGACGTTGCTGTCGCTACAGGTCAGGGGCGAGCCGGCGGCGCAGGTGCCGGCCGAGCAGGTCTCGGCGCCGTTGCAGGCGTTGCCGTCGCTGCACTGCGCGTCGCTGGTGCAGCCGGCGAGGTAGTTCACCTGGTCGATCATGAAGCCCGGCCTGTTGATCGAGCCGTCGGCCTTGAACCGGACCACGATGGTGTCGCCGGTGACCGTCGCCGAGAAGCCGGCGCCCAGATTGCCGCTCAGCGCCTGCACCTGGCGATACTGGCCGTCGCTGATGTACGCCAGGTCGAAGCCGGACTCGGTGTTGAACGAGGAGAAGTGGAGGCGCAGGCGCAGCGCTCCGGGCTGGGTGAAGGAGCACTCCTTGTAGGCGTTGTTCGCGTAGTTCGCGATGCCGCACGAGAAGCTGACCGTCGAGGTCAGTCCGGTCGGGGAGGCGGGCGTGCCGGTTCGCGGGATGCCCCTGGCGACGAAGGCGGCGTTGATCGCCGCCGCGTGGACGCCGCCGTACAGGGCGGTGTCGGCCGAGATCACGCCGTCGGCGAGGTTGATGAACCGGGCCGACGAGGTCAGGAAGGTGTGGCTCTTGATGACCAGCGCGTCGGTGATGTCGCCGCCCAGTGCGCCGCGCAGGCTCCACAGCGCTGCGCTCCAGATCTCGCCGTCATCGTGGACCTCGAAGTCGAGGTCCCTGGGGTACATCTTCGTGCCGTCGAGCCGGCGCAGGCAGCCGGTGCCGGCGCCGCCGGTGTAGGGGTTGTAGGCAGTGGCGTCCCAGCTGGCCAGGCAGGCGTTGCCGAGCGCGGGCACGAACGAGGTGTCGGTGATGCTCGCCGACCAGTAGTCGCCGAAGCCCTCGCCGGCGGCGCCGCCCTCCTCGGTGGTCCCGTAGCCGGGGACCTGGTTGTCCTGGATGGCGTGGCCGTACTCGTGATAGCCGACGTCTCCGTCCTCGGCGTCGTCGACCCCGCCGACCCCGAACTCGATGATCTTGGTGGAGGGGACGTAGTGGGCGTTGTCGCCCAGCGTGGGGTCGTGGGCGTCGGTGTTGATCGAGAAGTTCATCACGCCAGGGAACCCGACCGCGTCGAGGCGCGCCTTCGCGCGGTTGATGGTGTAGTAGGCGTTGATCTCGTCGGCGAAGCTCGCGTTGACGCTGCGCGCGTAGTTGTAGGGCGGGGTCGCGCGCGGCGCCGCCGTGATGGAGGTGTTGACGTAGGTGCCGGTCAGGTTGCTGCCGGACGTGAGGTTGCCGAGCATGCACCCGGTCTGCTGGGCGTCCACGTTGTTGGTGTCGCGCAGGCCGGTGTTGTCCGTGCCGTCGACCGGATTCTCGTGGAAGACCCGGCCGCAGCCGACGTCGCTGGCGGGGTTGCAGGCGACGCAGGCGGCGCCGCTGGTCTTGAGCATGTTGATCCGGCGGACGACCTTGCCGCTCGTCGCGTCGACGAAGATCAACCAGTCGCCGCGCGGCGAGCGGACCTCGGCGCTCACCTGCCAGGCCAGGTGCAGCCCCGGCGCTCCCTTGTCGCCGCGCACGATGACCAGCTCCGTGATCGCGCCCGGCAGATCGGCCCGCGCGAGCGCGGCGGCGGCGACCCGGATGGCCTCGTCGGCGCCCACGATCGCCCGGGTCGGGACCGTCGGTGCCAGCGGCTCGTAGTCGCTCCGCAGGTGGATGAGCGCGCGGTTCGGATCGATGCCCGCGACCAGCTCGCCCTCGAAGACCGGGACGCTGCCCGTGACCTGCCGGTAGCGCAGGGTGGTGCCGCCGATGTCGTGGATCTCGTCCTCGAGGACGAGGTCGGCCAGGTCAGCCTGGAGCCCGAGGGCCGCGGCGTTGTCGCCGAGGAACGCTTCCACTTCGTCGACCTCGCTGCCGGCGCCCAGGGGGTGGTACCCCTGCAGCGACCGGATGAAGCCATCGGCGTCGACCCCGCGGACCGGGAACGAGGCGAGTGCATCCGGAGGTGCGGCCTCGGGCCCGGTGTCGTCGGTCGAATCGGTCGGACCGGAGCAGGCGGCAAGGCAGGCGAGAGCGACGAGTGACCAGCGCGATAGGCCGAAAATTCTCACGATCCGAGCCGTCCCTTCGATGTGGGTGTTACCCATCCTACCCGCACCGACCTGGGTTCACACATGTAAGATGTGTAACTTACGCGACCTTTCTGGCTGGTGCGTAAGCCTGTCCCACGATCGACGGCTTCGATTGGGCGGCCCTGGCGCCGGCCGGCAGCTCTGCCGCTACGCGATCAAGTGGAAGCGACCGAGACGGGGGTCATCAGGTGAAGCGCCTGACGAAGTCGAGCGTGGTCTGGGCGACCTCGCGCCAGCCGTGGTCGATCGTGAGGGAGTGGCCGCGGTTCGGCATCTTCACGATCTCCGTCACCGAGGGGTTTCGCTTCTGCCGCTTGTAGGCGGCGTTCGCCATCGCCCAGGGCACCGTGTGGTCCTTGTCGCCCTCGATGATCAGCAGGGGGCCGCGCTCGGGGTTCCTGGTGTCCACCTTCGCCTCGGTCCACGGATTGAGGTTCGCGTTGCCCATCTGCATGAGAGAGAGCCCGGAGCCGGCGACGTGGAAGGTGTCGTAGAGCTCCTTTGCCTCTGCCTCGTCCAGCGCGTTCGCCCAGCCGTACTGGAACTGGTCGAACGAGAGCGTGATCGCGCGGCCGCGAGTGCGCGGGTTGACCAGGAACGGGCCCGCCACCTTCAGCGTCGAGGCCGGCAGAGGCAGAACGCCGCGGAAGGTGCCCGGGTCGATCGCCACCGTGACCGCCGAGAGGCCGCGACCCGCGAGCATCTGAGCCAGCAAGCCCCCGGTCGAGTGACCCAGTATCACCGGCTTCCTCTCCAGGGCCTGGATGATGTCGGCGATGTGATCGGCGATCTGCTTCAAGGTCTTCCTGGCGAGGACGTCCGGTTTCGCCCGAGCCTCGGCCACGGTGTCCGGATCGTCTGGCCAGTCCGGCGTCAGCGGCGCATAGCCGGCCTGCCTGAAGAACTCGGCCCAGTTGCTCCAGCTACTCGGCAGCAGCCACAGACCATGGATGAAGACGACCGGCGGGTCGCCCGACGCGTTGGCCGCCTCGATCTCCCGCTTCTCTCGCTCCGAAATGGACGCCATGACCGAGTCCCTCCCATCCGGTGAAGTCACACGACCGGCTTCGTAACGCACCGAACCCGCTTCGTCCGCGCGTCATCGAGCTGCGCTGCCGAAGGACGCGACTCCGGAAGAACCCTCTCTCACGCGATGCCGGAGTCGACCAGCACGGAGCCGACGAGGACGCTGCCGCGCGGCGGTGGCGGCCGATGGCCTGATTGCGGAGAATGCGCGCGTGAGCGACCCGATCCTGGACGGCGCGGTCGATCTCACCCTCTCGCGCCGGGCCTGGTACTGGATCGCCTCGGCGGTGGTCGCCGCCGCTACTTCGGGCTGACCGCGATCCCGGCGCACGGCCACGTCGGCCTGCTCAACCGCGCTCGTCATCGCGCAGGCGGCCGCCGCCACCGTGCTCGGCATGGCGCTCGACTCGCTGCTCGCCCACCACACCACGCCCGAGCAGAAGGGAAGGGCGGCCGGCTGGTTCCAGGCCGGCAACCTGTCCGGATCGGCCATCGGCGCGGCCTTGGGCCTGTGGCTCATCGATCACGTCGAGGCCTGGGTGGCCGGCGCCGTCATGGCGGCGACCGTCATCGGCTGCGGCGTCGGCCTGTTCTGGATCCAGGAGCGCGGCGGCCGTCACGGCGGCAAGCTCGGGCGGGCGCTGCGCGGGCTGCTTGCGACGCCGCGCAACGTCGTCCTAGAGCAGGGTGGCGTCGCCGCAACACCGTACGCGACCCCGCATCGGTCAGAAGGTGGTGAGGCCGGACTCGCGGAATACGTGCGGCGGCGGCAGAGTGCGCAGGTAGAAGGTGGAATTCTCGGCGTGCACGCGCATCTCGTCGGCGTCGAGGGCGTCGCTGTCGATCATGCCGCAGGCCACACTGACGCTGTCGCCTCCTTCCGGCGCGAGACCGGCCAGGTCGTCGGGAAACTCGGGCAGCGCGATGGTGGTGGTCCCCGGCGGCGCATAGAGATACCAGTTGTCCTGCGCGTACTGCAGGAAGCACTGCCCGAGGTCCCAGCTGCCGGCGCCGGTGGTGGTGAACGACACCGAGCCGGTCGCGAGGGTGAAGGCCGGCTCGCCCTCGATCCAGGGGAGGAGGGAGTCGGTCAGGTTGACACCGCCGGAGGCGGGGGCCGAGGTCGCGCTGCTCTGGCGTCGCTGCGTTCCGTAGCCGGTGCTCGACACGACGAAGAGAGTCAGGGTGGAGGTGGCGCCGAACCCGCCGGGGTAGGGCAGGACGAGTCCTTCGGTGCCCGCGTCCGGCACGACCGAGGCGCTCGAGAGGAACGAGGTGCCGTCGTCTGACGTCACCCCGTAGTCGGCGAAGATCTCCGTGACGTCGCCCGGGATCCCGGTCAGCATGGCGTTGAAGCTGCTCATTGCGGTGAAGGCGCCGTCGGGAACGACCACAGCGCCCTCGTCGACCAGCGGCACGTCGTTCATCGCCTTGAACCCGGTCGGCTGACCGTCGGTCCTGAGCACGAGCAGGAAGTCCTCGTTCGCGCGGTCACAGAGAGTATTGAGCGTCGCCGTGATCGGACTGGCGGCACCGCTGTTGGCTCCGCAGCTGTGGTGGACGACGAAGTCGCTGCCGGCGCTGTCGTCGAAGGTGACGTCCATGGTCTCGGGTTCGGGGCTCACTCCGGGCGGAGTGCCGGTCACGATCTCGTCGCCTGGCTCGACTCCGTAGTAGGTCGCGAGGAAGCCGAAGTCACCTTCGAGCCGGATGGTGGTGAGCGACGATCCGGGCAAGACCTCTTTGCTCGCCTTGCCGTCGGCGTCGGTCATGACCCGGTCGACGAGGCTGCCGTCGGGGCCGTGGAAGAGCACGGTGGCCCCGACGATCGGCAGTCCGGACGAGTACATGGTGACGGTGACCGTGCCGGCGACGGAGGCGTCCAGGCCGGGCGCCGCGGCGTCGCCGGTGCTGGCGTCGCTGGCCGAGCTGGCGTCGCTCCGCCCGCCGCCGCCGTCGTCGTCTCCGCCACATCCCGCGAGCAAGCACGCCACCACCCCGCACCGCATGAGCGTCATCCGTCTAGTATAGGCCGGGTCGCCCTGGCCGCGGTCGACGCACTTGCGTCAGCGGTAGGCTGCGGTCAAGCGCTGGATGGCTTCGTCGATCACGGCATCCTGCTTGGCGAAGCAGAACCGCACCAGGTGGCTGACCGGTGACGACTCGAAGAACGCGCTCACCGGGATCGCCGCCACGCCGACTCGCTCGATCAGATGCTGGCAATATGCCACGTCGGAGCCGGCGAAGCCCGTCGAGCGAACGTCCATGTTGAGGAAGTACGTTCCGCGTGCCGGCAGGACATCGAACCCGAGCGCCGCGAGGCCAGAGGCCAGCCGCTCGCGACGTCGCTCCATCTCGCGCGCGACGTCGGCGAAGTATTCGTCGGGCAAGCCCAGCCCGAGCGCTACCGCGGCCTGGAGGTTGGGGGGCGTGGTGAAGGTGAGGAACTGGTGCGCCTTGGCGACCGGCCGGAGGAGCTCGGCGTGGCCGACCACCATGCCGACCTTCCAGCCGGTGAGCGAAAACGTCTTGCCGGCCGAGCCGATCTTGAGGCTGCGGGTCGCCATGCCGGGTCGCGCGAGCAAAGGCACGTGCGACCCGCCGGAGTAGACGATGTGCTCGTAGACCTCATCGCAGATCGCCACCGCGTCGTAGCGCTCGATCCAGCGCGCCAAGAGGTCGAGCTCGGCCGCCTCGAACACCTTGCCGGCCGGATTGAGCGGATTGTTGAGGATGACCGCGCGCGTCTTGTCGTTGAACGCGGCCGCGAGGTCGGCCTCCTCGAGCCGCCACCCCGGGGGCGACAGCGTCACGAAGTGCGGCGTCCCGCCCGCCCGGCGGACCAGCGGCGCGTACGCGTCGTAGGCCGGCTGGAAGAGCACCACCTCGTCTCCCGGCTCGAGGAGCGCGAGCAGACAGGCCGCCAGCGCCTCGGTGGCTCCCGAGGTCACGAGCACTTCGGACGTCCAGTCGATCTCGAGGCCGTAGAAGCGCTGCTCGTGGGCCGCGATCGCCTGCCTCAGAATCGGCAGCCCCCACATCGATGGGTACTGGTTCGAACCCGTGAGCAGCGCCTCCGCCGCGCACCGCAGCACGACATCGGGACCCCGATCGTCCGGGAAGCCCTGTCCGAGGTTGATCGCCTGGTGGGCTGCGGCCAGCTGCGACATCTCCTCGAAGACGGTTGTGCCGAGGTGCCGGAATACGGAGTTCGTGGGCCGCACGACGACATCATGCCCACCGGCCGGCCTGGCGCCAACGGCCCGAACACACGGCAGCGCTGGGACCAGGTCAGGGACAGGTGTTGACGCGCTCGAACCGCGCCTCACCGGACGTGGTGGCCCGGTCGTGGGTCCCCGCGTTGACGTTGATTCGAACCAGCTCCGGCGGTGGGTCGGGTGGGTCGGCAAAGACGGTCCACTCCGACGCGTCCGGCGATACCTCGAAGAGGAGCTGGCCGCCGAGCGAGCGAATGCGCAGCCAGCGGTGCGCGATCGGATCGTATTCTTCGAGGTGATCGGTCCCCGAGCTGGTGCCGGCATAGATCATCGGCAGCGTGATCATGAACGTCAGGTCGGTGGGCCCGCCGTCCTCGCCGGCCTGCACCTGGGTATAGGCCGCTTCCCCTTCGAGCACCGCGGAGACCTCGACGGTGACGCCTCGGGCCAGCGCGTTCAGTCCGTACGAGTAGCACCCGCCGTAGGCCTCGCCTGCGACGTCGTCGAGAATGATCGAGAGGGCGCCATCCTCGCTCAGCGTTGCCGTTGTGTCGCTCGTGGAACCCCACGGCACGCAGGCCTCGGGGCCGTCGAACTCATTCGGGTGGTCTCCTTGGATGCACCCGCCACCGTCGACTCCACCGTCACCGTGTTTGGAGTCGTCCCCCGGAGGAGCTTCCAGGCATCCACTCAACCACAGGAGGACGCATGTGCTCGCCGCCGCCCCTCGGCCGAACATAGTCCAATCGTATCCCATGCCGAAGCGATTCGCGCCTTCAACGTTCCTGTACTTGCCGCCTGCCTGGCGGCCTCCGAGCGCTATCCGGCGAGCACATGCTCACAGGCGCAGTGCTGGCGAGCGGGACATGGGTGGCAATACTGCGGCGAACACCGCCGAACAAGAGGAGGCGACCGCGCCCGGCGTCCCACGCGAGGCTTGCACCGCTGCGCGCGCCGGAGATCCAAACGGCGAGAGACGCGTCCACCCGTCATCGTCCAGCTGCCACGTGTCCGCTACGGGATCGGGCCCTACCTCGCCTCGGCGGCGGCGGAGCGCGCCGCGAAGCAGGAGACCCAGAAGCTGCTCGCGGCCGAGCGCGCCCGTGTGAAAGAGCTCCAGGAAGAGAAGCGAAAGCTGTCGACGAAGCTGAAATAGCTAAGCGCGACCCGGCCATCAGCCGCTTTCCGGACCTTGACTCGGTTTCTCAAGATTCCCCTGCGTTGGGTGCTGCTCTGCCGGTGACGTGAAGAACGCGTGAGCAGCCCTGGCCCCGCAGCCTGAGAGCACTACATTCGTGCCGATCATGCGCGGCGACCTGGCGGAGCCGGATGGTCGGACTGTTGTCGAAGGTTCGTTGAAAGGATGACGCCCTTGTCCGATACAGACCCTCCGAACGGTGATTTTACGGTCCCGCAAATGTTGGTGATAATCCCTGTCCTTGCCGGTTTGACGATCGCTGCCGGCGTTTGCTGGCTGATCGCGAAAGTCACCGGCAAGGCCGAACGCCCCCTCATCGAATGGACAAGGCGGTGACGAGGCCGGCGCGACGCGCG
>Ga0111539_10013795_pt1 | contig 10097 bp, 8 predicted proteins | sample RhiMethybrSRZTD1_FD_79667 | JGI IMG/M metagenome (GOLD analysis project Ga0111539, IMG submission 79667) | Populus rhizosphere microbial communities from Tennessee, USA - Rhizosphere MetaG P. TD hybrid SRZTD1 (version 2) (version 2) | ecosystem: Host-associated > Plants > Roots > Rhizosphere >... | reverse complement strand
GGCAGGACGCCTTCCCACACTTTTCCCGAAAATGGCAACCTGGAAAATGCCTCAGGATGCATTCTGACAGAAGCGGCCGCAACCGGACCACGCGTGCCACCCCACCAAGTGCCGCCCGGGCACGGACTTGACCCTGCCCTGCTCCGGCCGCGGAGCCGCGCTCCGGGCGGCCGTCCCGCCCGCTCCCGGCCCGGCCGGGGGTGATCCACGACGGCCCACAATCCGGCCATGTTCTCCGTAAAGCCTTTGCCGCCACGCCCTTGTCGCCGAATGACGGGGTGGCGCCGCCGTCGGGCGGTGCCACCCGCCCCTTCAGCGGCCCTCTCCCCCCAGCACGCGGATGGTGAGCGCGGCCTGCGCGCTGCCCCCGCGTCCATCGCTCGCCACCAGCCGGACGGCCGCCGTGCCGGGGCCGGTGGCCCGGAACGCCGCCACCACGTTCCCGCTCCCGGAGCTGGGCACGATCGTCGCCCCCGCCGGAGCCCCGGGATCGAGGCTCAGCGTCCACGAGACCGGGTCGCCATCGGGGTCGCCCAGCGTGGCCGTCACCTGTGACGGCCCGTTCGGCGGCACGGTGGGCGGCGTGGCCGTGTACGCGCTGATCGTGGGCGGCCGGTTGCCGGGCGGCGCGGTGGGGCTGGAGCTGGGCGAAGCGCTGGGGCTCGGGTTGGGGCTGGGCTCGGGCCCGGGCGTGGGGAACACCTGGATGGGGCGGTTGCAGTGCGTCTGCCGGCCGGCGGCATCGCGCAGCGTGGCTCCCGCGGCCCAGGTGAAGAGCGGGGGCGGACCCGCCTCCCGGTAGGTGTGGACGGCCGAGTCGCCCACCGCCGTTTCCCCGTCGCCGAAGGTCCACGTCACCTCGCACTCGCCCAGGCAGTCGCTGCGCCGGGCCTCGAAGGTCACGGTGAGGGGCGGCTCGCCGCTGCGCGGCGCGACGGTGCAGTCGATGTCGATCCGCTGCGCGTCGACCGTGTGCGGCAGCGCGCAGGTCTGCACCACGCGGGCCGCGTCGGTGATGGTGGCCCGGATGGTGTAGGCCACCGGCTCGGGCGTGGTCGGACGCGGGAACTCGTGGTCGACCTCGATGAGCGCTCCCGTCGTGGGGCCGGTCGACCCGCGGTCTTCCTTCCCGTCGTCCCAGCTGATGACGTAGGCATAGGGAGCGGTGCCGCCGCCCACGCGGGCCCGGAACGTCGGCTCCAGCTCGCCGGAGCCGCCCAGCGTGCTGCACTCCAGCGTGAGCGGCGCCGGGGCCGGTGGCGCCGCCGAAGGCGGCGTGCAACAGGTCGTCGACAGCGAGCAGTCTTCCGTGGCCGGATCGCAGTCCGGATCGCAGGCCCGGTCGCAGGCCGCGCCCAGGACGGCCAGCAGCAACACGAGGCGCGAGCCCCGCGCCCGCCGCACCGGTCCCCCGCCGTTGACGTCGTGCATGCCTCACCTCGAGTCGGGGCGCAGCTTGCCCCCGGAGCCGTTTGGGTCTATTCCTTCCCGTCCTGGGTGCAAAGACGCGCCCACCGCCGCTTTCCTCTCGCCAGGCTGGCCGATGAGCGACGATCTGTCCGACCCGCGTGACGAGGAGCACTTCGCCGCCGTGGTCGAGGAATACGGACACGTCCTGCGGCGGGCCATCCTCCGCTTCTGCCCCCGTGACCTGGGCCTCCAGCGCGACGACCTGGAGCAGGAGGCCCGCCTGCGCCTGTGGACGGCGCTGCGGCGCGAGAGGCCGATCGGCAACCTTGCGTCCTACATCTATAGAGTGGCGGCCAGCGCGACCATCGACGCCATCCGGCGCCTCAAGGCCCGGCGGGAGCAGCAGCTCGACGCGGCAGCGGCGGACGAGCCGGGAGCCCTTCTGCCCGCGGCGGCCGAAGAGGGCGAGAAGGCGCTCGAGCGGAAGCGGCTGCTGGAGAAGGTGGAGGCGGTGCTGGGCGGACTGGAGCCGCGGCGGGTGCAGGTGGTGCGGCTGCACCTGCAGGGCTTCACGACCATCGAAATGGCGCGGCTGCTCGGCACCACCGAGCCCTCCGCGCGCAACCTGCTCTCGCGCGCGCTGAAGGAGCTGCGCGGGCGGCTGGAAGAAGAAGGCATCACCTATGCGGGTGAGTGACGACGATCTCCGCCGGCTGCTGACCGCACCCGCGGCCTCGCGCGCGGCCTGCCTCCCGGCCGACGTCCTGGCCGGGGCGGCCGCCGGGCGGCTGGAACCCGACGTGCGCGACGCCGCGGTCGAGCACCTCGGCCGCTGCCGCGACTGCGCCGAGGAGGTGCGGATGCTGGCCGCGCTCGAGCCCTGGGCCGAACGCGCGGCCGCGCGGCTCCCGGGCCGCGCCAGGCGCCCGCGGGCGGCGCCGCGGCGCAGGGCCCGCTGGCCCCTCTCGCTGGCCGCGGCGGCGGCGGTCCTCCTGGCCGCCACCGCCGTGTGGCGGCAGCCGCCGGGGTCCGGCGCCCTGCGCGGGCGGCGGGCGCCGCCGCTCGTCTCGCTCCTGCCGCCGGCGGCGGCCCAGCCGCGCGCCGAGTGCCACCTCCGCTGGTCCGACCTGGGCCCGGGCGTGCGCTATGCGGCGATCGTCCTGAGCAAGGACCTGCGGCCCCTGGCCACGGCCGGGGGCCTGGTCCGCCCCGAATACGTGGTCCCGCCGGCCGCGCTGGAGACGGTGCCCGCGGACGGCGAGATCGTGTGGTCGGTCGAGGCGCGCTGGCCGGACGGCCGGCGCCTGGCCTCCCCGGTCTTCGTCACCCGTCTCCGGTGATCGCGGCTTCCGCGCTCGGCCTGCTCACGCTGGCGGCGGCTGCGCCGCCGGCGCCCGCCATCCGCGCCTGCGAAGCGCTGCGCGACGACGCGGCCGAGCGCTCGTACCAGTGCCTCCAGGCCCTGGGGCGGACGGACGCGCGGGTGCGGGCCGCCATCGAGCGGCGGCTGCAGGCGCGCCTGGCCCTCGACCCGCACGATCGCCCGGCCCGCCTGGCCCTGGGCCTGGTCCTGCGCGACCGCGGGCACCCGCAGGCCGAGCGCCTCATCCGCGCCTCCGTCGCGGAGATGCACGCCCAGGGCGACACGCGCGGGGAAGCCGACGCCTGGCGCGCGCTGGTGCGGCTGCTCATCGGCCAGCGCCGCCTGGAGGAGGCCGAGGAGGCGCTGGCCGCGGCCGCCGCGGCGGCCGTGGCCACGGGCGACGTGCTGGCCCGCGTGTCGGTGAAGGCGCTGGGCGCCCGCATCGCCCTCAACCGCAACCAGTACGACCGCGCGCTGTCCGCCCTGGACGAGCTGCAGCCCGAGGCCGTGCCCGGCGAGCCGCCCCGGATGCAGATGGACGTCGTCTCGGCCCGGGGCACCGCGCTCTGGGGCCTGGGCCGCCATCGCGAGGCCACGGCCGCGTTCCGCCGCCAGCTCGAGCTGGCGCGCGCCCTCGGCGACCGCTACCAGGAAGCCGACGCGCTGATGGCCCTGGCCATCTCCAGCAGCCGCTCGGAGATCAACGCCGACGTGCGGGGCCTGGCCGACGAGTCGCTGGCCGCGGCGGTCGAGAGCGGCAACCCCTGGGCCGAGGTCTCCGCGCGCATGTCCCTGGCCCAGGACCTGGACCGCCCGCTCCCCGAGCGCATCGGGCAGATCGAGCGCGCCCTGCTGGTGTTGCGCCCCATCCGCGACCTCGGCAACACCTGCTTCGCCCTGCGCGAGCTGGCCCGCTGCCTGTCGGACGATCCGCGGCAGGAGGCGGCCGCCTTCCACGCCGCCGACGAGGCCGTGGCCCTCGCCCGGCAGGCGGGCGACCGCTTCCACCTGGCCCGGGGCCTGGTGCGGCGCTGGAACCTGGCCCTGCACATCGAAGGGCGCGCGGCCGCGCTGCAGGCCGGCTTCCGCGCCCTCGACGCCGCCGAGGCGGTGCGGGCGCTGCAGGTGGACGAGGAGGCGCGGGCGCGCGTGCTCAGCGAGTGGGTGTTCGTGTACCAGCAGGTCGCGGGCTACCTGCTGCTGCCCGCGCTGGCGCGGGGCGCGGCCGGGACCGAAGCGCCCGGCCCGGAGGACGTGGACCGCGCCTTCCAGGTGACGGAGCGCCTGCGGGCCCAGGAGCTGCTGGCCGCGCTCGACGCCAGCGGCTCCACCCCGGCCGTGGCCGCGGCCGCGCCGGAGCAGGCCGTGCGCCGGGGCATCCTGGAGGAGCTCGACCGCACCCGCCGGCGCCTCCTGGATCCGGGCCTGGAGGAGGGCGCGCGCCGCGCGCTGCTGCGCGACGTGTCGGGGCTGGAGGCGCGCGAGGGATGGGTGCGGGCCCGCCTGGCCGCCGTGGACCCGGGCTTCGCCGCCGCCCGCAGCCCGCGCCTGGCCACGGCCACCGAGGTGCGGGCCGCGCTGGGACCGGACGAGGCGCTGCTCTCGTTCGTGCTCTGCCAGCGGAAGCAGCGGGTCCGCTTCGAGAAGCCGTGGGTCTTCGTGATCACTCGCGACGCGGCGGAGGCCGTGCCCCTCGGCGCGGAGGCCGGCGACCCCCAGGCCGCGGTCGCCGCCTTCGAAGGCCTGCTGGCCCGGCGCGACGGCTCCGATGCGGAAGGGGCGGCGCGGCTCCACGGGCTGCTCCTGGAGCAGGCCCTGTCGCGCCTGCCGCCGTCCGTCACCCGCCTGGCCATCGTGGCCGACGGCGCGCTCCACCGCCTGCCCTTCGACGCGCTCCGCGCCCGTCCCGACGGCGCGCCGCTGGCCGAGCGCTTCGAGATCACGGTGGTGCCCTCGGCCAGCCTCTGGCTCCGCCTGCGCGGCCTGCCCGCGCATGACGGCACCGCGGTGCTGGCCTTCGCCGACCCCGGCCGGGCAGGCGCGGCCCCGGCCGCGCAGTGGCGCGACCTCGACCTGGGCCCGCTCCCCCGCGGCCGCCGCGAGGCGGCCCTGGCCCTGCGTGAGCTGCACGGCGCCGGGCGGGTCCTGACCGCCGACGACGCGTCCGAGCCGGCGCTCAAGGCCGCTTCGCCCGGCCGCTACGCGCTGCTGCACCTGGCCGCACACGCGGTGATGGACGACGACGAGCCGCGCCGCTCGGCCATCGTCCTCAGCCCGGGCGCGCAGGGCGATGACGGGCTGCTGCAGCCGCGCGAGATCGTGGGGCTCTCCCTCGGCGGCCTGGTTGTCGTGCTCTCCGCCTGCCGCAGCTCCAGCGGCGAGGTGCTGGCCGGCGAGGGCCCCCTCACCCTGGCCCGCGCGTTCCTGCAGGCGGGCGCGCGGGCGGTGGTGGGCAACCTGTGGGAGGTGCGCGACGAAGAGGCGGAGGCGCTGATGGGCGCCTTCTACCGCCACCTGGCGCGGGGGCGGCCGGTGGCGGCCGCGCTGGCCGCCGCCCGCCGCGAGCGGGCCCGGAAGGGCGCGCCGGCCGCGGCCTGGGCGGGAACGGTGGTGATCGGCGACGGCGGCGCGTCCCTCTCGCCCAGCGCCGCGCCCACGTCCACCGCCCGCCGTCCCCCCGTGATGATCGCTACCGCGATCCTGGCCGCCGCGCTCTTCCTGGCCGCCGTGTTCTGGCGGCGCCGATAGCCCGCACGCCGGCGATGGAGAAGTCGGCCAGGTGGGCCGCCGCCGCGTCGATGTCCTCCGCCGTGGCCTTGAAGCGGAAGCCCAGCCGGGCCGCGATGGGGTTGGGCAGGTAGGCCAGCACCTGCGACTGGATGCTGGCCACGCAGCGCAGCACCTTCGCGTCGTCCACCGGGCAGTCGAGGAGGCCGGCGATCACGCCGGACAGGAACTGCACGCGCGGGCGCACCCCCTCCTCCACCAGCAGGTCGAGGGCGGTGGTGGGATCGTTCATCTCGTGGTTGATGAGGCGGTGCACCGCCTCCCGGCCCGGCTTGAGGATCCGGTGCAGGAAGATGGAGATGTAGCGCCGCAGCTGCTCCTCGGGCGGCTGGCCCTCCCCGGCCGACCGGGCGGCCTCGTTGGTGCCGCGCATGGCGTCGATGGCCGACTGCATGACCTCGCGGTAGAGGCCCATCTTGTCGCCGAAGTGGTAGTTGACCGCGGCCACGTTGGCCCGCGCGGCCAGGCAGATCTCGCGCACCGTCACCTTGCGGAAGCCGTGCTGCGCGAAGAGCGACTCCGCCGCCTGCAGGAGCCGCCGCCGGGTCTCGCGGTCCTGGTTCACAGCGTGCGCTTGAAGAGCAGGGTGGCGGCGGTCATGGCCACGGCGGCGAAGACGGAGAGGAAGAGCAGGTCGGGCAGGATGGCGCCCAGGCCGGTGTTCTTCAGCATGAGGTTCTTGAAGGCGTGCACGGCGTACGTGAAGGGGTCGGCCACCGCGATGACCTGCATCCAGCCCGGGAAGCCCTGCTGCGGGTAGACGGCGCCGCTGGGGAAGAAGAGCAGCGTGTTGAGCACGCCGAACACCGCCCGCGGCAGCAGGGGGTCGGTCACGCGCACCATGAGCAGGAACATCATGCTGATGAGGGCGAAGGACGTGATCACCACCACCACCAGCAGCCGCAGCAGGCGCAGGGGGTCGAAGGCCCCGGGGATGCCGGCGATCAGGGAGCCGATGAGCACCAGGAACATGCCGGCGATCACGGCCTTGATGGTGCCCGAGAGGTTGAAGCCCGCGATCAGCTCCAGCTTGGTGATGGGCGTGACCAGGTAGCCCTCGTGCAGGCCGCGCGCCTTGTCGTCGATGAAGATGATGCCGCCCCCGATCATCACCATCATGAAGATCGACATCACCACCGAGCCCGGCAGCAGGTACTGCACGTAGGGCACGTAGGGGTACACCTCCACCACGTCGAGCGTGGGCCGCGGCGAGACGCGGGCCGCCGCCGGCTGGCCGTACGACGCCACCAGGGAGGTCAGGGTGGCGGCCAGGGCGGCGGACACGAAGTTGTCGGTGTTGTCGGCCACCAGGGCCACCCGCGGGTCGCTGCGGGCCAGCACCTTGCGCGAGAAGTCGGGCGGGATGGTGAACACGCCGTTGACCCGCCCGTCGCGCAGGTCGGCCAGGGCCTGCCCGGGGTCCGAGTAGACGACGGTGTCGATGGTCTGCGCGCCCGCGGCCAGGGCGGAGGTCAGCTCGCGCAGGCGCACGGCGGGCAGGCCGTGGTCCTGGTCCACCACGGCCAGGCGCAGGTGCCTCACGGTGCCGCCGAACGCGTAGCCCAGCACCACCAGCTGCACGATGGGGAACACCATCGACACCACGATGAGCACCGGGCTGCGCCGGAAGCGGCGCAGCTCGCGCTCCACGATGGCCCAGGCGCGTCCCATCAGCGCCTCACCGCGGCCACCATGCCGCGCTCCATGGGGTTCGCCTCCTGCAGGGAGTCGCGCAGGGCGCGCCCCGTGTAGTGCACGAACACGTCGTCCAGGGTGGTGCTCTGCACCGAAAGAGACTGCACGCCGATGGAGGCGGCGGCCGCGGCCTGCATGAGGGCCAGCGTGGTGGCCGGCCCGTTGCGGGTGGCGATGCGGAAGACCCGCTCCTCGCGGCTCACGTTCTCCACCTCGGGCAGGGCGGCCAGGCGCCGCTCCCAGCCCTCGGGCACGTCGGTGAAGCTCACCTCCAGCGCGTTGCGGCCGGGCACCGAGGACTTGAGCGTCAGCGGCGAGTCGAGGGCCTTCAGCTCGCCGTGGTCCACGATGGCGATGCGGTCGCAGAGCTTGTCCGCCTCGTCCATGTAGTGGGTGGTGAGCAGCACGGTCAGGTCGCGCTCGGCCTTGATCTTCTTGAGCATCTCCCACACGGCCACCCGCGAGACGGGGTCGAGGCCGGTGGTGGGCTCGTCGAGGAAGAAGACGCGCGGCTCGTGCACCAGGCCGCGGGCGATCTCCACCCGCCGGCGCATGCCGCCGGAGAGGTTCTTCACCGGCGCGCTCCTCCATTCGGTGAGGGCCACCGCCTCCAGCAGGGAGCCGATGAGCTGCTCGCGCCTGCCCCGCGGCACGCCGTAGAGCTTGGCGAAGATGAGCAGGTTCTCCTCCACGCTCAGCTCCAGGTCGCTGGTCAGGGCCTGCGGGATGACGCCGATGGAGCGCCGCACCTGGTCGGCCTCCTTCTGCACGTCGAACCCGTTCACCACCGCCGTGCCCGAGGTGGGCGCGATCAGGGTGGTCATGATGCGGATGAGGGTCGACTTGCCGGCCCCGTTGGGCCCCAGCAGGCCGAAGATCTCGCCCTCCTCCACCGCGAAGCTCACGCCCTTCACGGCCTGGAAGGAGCCGAAGGCCTTGACCACCTGGCGGACGTCGATGGCGTTCATCGGACGGGCAGCAGCACGTAGGCGGTCATGCCCACGGCCAGGCGGCGGTCGGCGTTGTCCACGCGCAGGCGGATCTCGAAGGTGCGGATGTCGCGCTTGGTGCGGCTCACGTCGCGCTGGGTGGCGAAGCCGGCGTCCACCCCGCGGTGGAAGACGGTGCCCGGAAGCTCCTGGCCCGAGGGCAGCCGCACCGTGATCCGGTCCCCCACCCGCACGCGGTCGATGTACGTCTCCTCCACGTCGGCCCGCACCCACAGGTCGTCCGGGTCGATGAGGGTCAGCACCGGCTGCCCGGCGGTGACGTATTCCCCCGGGCGCGCGGCCAGCACGTCCACCACGCCCGCGATGGGCGCCTGGAGCTGCGTGTAGCGCAGGCGTACGTCGGCCTTCCGGCTCTGGGCGGCGGCCGCCGCCTCCATGTGTTCGCTGGCCTGCAGCTGGCTGCGCCGCACCGCCACCTGCTCGGCGTTGGCGCGGGCCATGGCCAGCGCCGAGCGCTGGGCCTCCACCTGCCGGGCCAGGGAGTCGCGCTTGGCCTGGGCCGCCTCGGCCGAGGTGCGGGCCTGGTCGAGGTCCTGGGCCGAGACGACACCCTGGCCGGACAGGCCCCGCATGCGCTCGTGCACCAGGCGCGCGTTTTCGGCCTCGGCCGCCGCCGCCTTCACCTGGGCCTCGGCCGCGGCCAGGGTGTGGGCGGCCTGCGCGATCTGGTCGGCCGTCTGCTTCTGCTCGAAGCGCAGCGCGGCCTCCGACTCGCGGCTCTGGGAGGAGAGGCCGGCCGCGTTCTGGGAGTAGTAGGCGGTGTCGGCCTGCAGCTCCTCGGGCGCCAGCACGGCCAGCAGCTGGCCGGCCTTCACCGTGTCGCCCTCCTTCACCAGCAGCCGGCCGAGCTGGCCCGCCACCTGCGGGCTCACGATCACCTCGTTGCTGGTGACCAGGCCGGTCAGGACCAGGGACTGCGGACGGGTGTGGGCGTAGGCGTACACGGCGGCCGCGACGAGGGCCGCCACCACCAGCAGCACGACGGGTCGGCGCTTCATGAACCTCTCTTTTCAAACGTATGTATAAAACACCTGTTTGATTCGTGTCAAGCGCCTGCGCCCGGGAGACGGCGCGGGACGAACATCCTTCCCGAGCCGGCAATCCACTTTCCGCCCCCGCCCCGTATGGGTTACATCACGGCGCGCTCCGGTCCGCAGGTCGGGTAGGCGGACCCGGGAGAGGCGCGGAAAACGCCGGCTCTCTGCCCCACGGCCGCTCCCGCGGCCGCCTCTGGAGGTCCATCCGATGAAGTTCGCAAACGTACGTGTGTGCCTGGCCCTGGTGCTGGGCCTCAGCGCGGCGGCCCCCGCCGCCCGCGCGGCCAACCACCGGGAGGCGCCCATCACGGCCCTCGACCGTGCGGCCGACATCACCGACTGGTACACCTTCGTCAGCTTCAACGATCCCACCAAGGTGACCCTGATCCTGTCCGTGGATCCGCTGCTGGAGCCCTCCAACGGCCCCAACTACTTCCCCTTCGATCCCGGCATCCTCTACACCTTCCACGTGGACAACGACCAGGACGCGCTCACCGACGTGAGCTTCGAGGTCCGCTTCAACACCGAGATCCGGGCCCCCGGCGTGTTCACCGGCTTCGTGGGCGGCATCGCCGGCATTCCCCCCATCACCGCCCTGAACGGGCCCGGCTCCGAGGGCCTGAACCTGCGCCAGACGTACACCGTGGTCATGCGCCGGGGCTTCAGGCGCATCGACCTCACCAACGGCCGCACGCTCTACGCCGTGCCCAGCAACGTGGGCCCGCGCACCATGCCCAACTACACGGCGGGCGGCGGCCTCTTCGAGCAGGGCATCTACCAGCTCGACGGCGGCGT
>Ga0111539_10013794_pt1 | contig 10097 bp, 8 predicted proteins | sample RhiMethybrSRZTD1_FD_79667 | JGI IMG/M metagenome (GOLD analysis project Ga0111539, IMG submission 79667) | Populus rhizosphere microbial communities from Tennessee, USA - Rhizosphere MetaG P. TD hybrid SRZTD1 (version 2) (version 2) | ecosystem: Host-associated > Plants > Roots > Rhizosphere >... | reverse complement strand
TCGACGCGCAGCTCGTCCGGGCAGTCCAGGTTCGCCGCGCGCACGGCGTGCGGGTGAAGCTCGATGCAGCCGAGGTTCACGACCCAGGCGAGCCCGGCCGCGTCCTCGACGACCACCTCTTCGGCGCTGCGCCCCGAAGGGAACGAGAGCGTTACCGTGCGCAGCCAGTCCGGGCGCTTCTCCGGGGCCCGCTTCTGATAGAAAGCTTCGCCCTCCGCTCCGTTCACGAAGCGTTTGAGGACGATCGGCCGGTCGCGGATCCCGGCCACCGCGCCCGGCGCGATCGCAAGGTAGTAGCGAACCAGCTCGAGCTTCGTCACCCGCGCCTGCTTCGAGAAGTAGAGCTTGCTCGGATGCGTGACGCGAACCTCGCGTCCGCCGACATCCAAAAGCTCGGGTGCTTCTTCCTTGGCCACGCTCGCGGGTCATCATGCGATCCGCGACCGAACGCGGCAACGAACTTGCCAAAAGTTGTCCGTCCAAGGGGAGCCCGGTTACCTTGAAAATGCGCCTCCGACGTCGGCGATGCGATGTCGAGGCAGCCCGGAGAGGAGACCAGCATGGATCGGCGCGTCCGCTTGCAGAGTGGCAGGATTTCGTCGTGGATCGCGAGCGCGCTCGCTGTCGCGGCGCTCGCGATCGCTCCCAGCGTCGCCGCTGGCCGCGCTCCGCTCGCGCTCGGGCAAGTGACGACGCGGCTCGATCGCGACAGCGACGCGCTGCGCTCCGCCTTTCGCAGCGCGGTCGAGCGCGAGCTCGCCGGGATCGATCTTTCGAACGTCAAACCGAGCGACCGTTACGTCTTGTCGGCGGCGCTCGTGAAGATGGACACCCGCGCCGATGGCGAGCGCACCGAGACGACGTGCGTCGTTTCGGCGATGCTCACGCGCGAGCGTGGCGGAGCGCTGCACGCGATCATTCGCGGCCGCGCCCGTGCGGAAGACTCGCCTTCCGAGGCACGCTCGGTAGAGCTGAGCGCGATGCGCGCGGCAGTGCACAGCGCACTGATCCGCGTGCCGGAAGCGCTGCGCTGAACGCGTTTCCCCTGCGCGCCAGCGAGTTTGCTTTGAACGCCAGCGCAAACTCGCTGTGATCGCCGTCACGCAAAGTTTCTGACTCGGTCATACGCGTCGATCGGGCCGGCCGAATTTCGAAGTCGGCCGGCCGAATTCGCGGCGCGAAATGATGATCAATTGGCGCGCGTGTACGACCGGCAGTTAGTTCGCTCGTGCTAACTAACGATCAGTGAATTGGACGGCTGCACGCGCGCAGGTCGCGCGAGACGCCCGCCGTTGCTGGGAGTGGTAGCGCCATGGTTCTGTTGAAAGCCTCGACGTTCGCAAGCTCCGTCGTGCTCGCGGCTCTCGCTTACACAGCCTGCGGCCCCGCCAAGGACGCTGGCTCGAACGTAGACGGCCTGTACGGCGGCGCCTCCGGGCGCGGTGCAGCCGGCTCGAGCAACGGCTTCGCCGGCGTCGGCGGCTCGGGTCTGGGCGGCAACGCGGGGAGCGGCATTGCCGGCGTCGGCATCGCCATTGATTCCGGCAGCTTGCCGGACGACGCGGGTGGCGAGGCCAAGTGCGGCGCCACCACCGTCGAAACCAAGCACGTCACCGTCGACGAAACCGTGACCGAAGAGATCAAGGAGCGGGCGCCCGCCGACGTCTTCATCATGTTCGACAAGTCGGAATCGATGAACGCGCAGGAGGGCGGCCAGACGCGCTGGGCGGCCGTGACCCAGGCCACGATCGGCTTCGTGCAGTCGATGGACAGCGCCGGGCTCGGCGTCGGCATTCAGTTTTTCGGCCGCCAGGCGGGCGTCGAGGATTGCACCGTCCAAACCTACAGCCAGCCGCAGGTCCCGATCGCCCTGCTGCCCGGCAACGCGAATGCGCTCGTGCAGGCCATCAACGGACAGCGTCCGTCGAGCGAAACGCCGACCACCGCGGCGCTCACCGGCGCGCTCAACTACGCCAAGCAGTGGAAGAGTCAGAATCCGATGCACCCCGTGTTCGTGCTGCTCGTGACCGACGGCGAGCCGGGCGTCGTGGCGTCGGTCTGGAATCCGATCAGCACCTGCGTCGGGTCCGTGCAGGACGTGCCCTCGACGGTGGCGGCAGCGGATGCCGGCTTCAAGGGCAACCCGCCGATTCAGACGTTCGTGCTCGGCGTCGGCCCGAGCCTCAATAACCTCGATCAGATCGCGGTCGCTGGCGGGACCCAGAAGGCCTACTTGATCTCGGGCAACAACGTCGCCCAGCAGGTGATCGACGCGCTGAACAACATCCGCGGCACGATCTCGAAGACCATCACCAAGACCGTCACCAAGACGCGCCCGGTGCCGCTCGAGTGCGAATGGGTCATGCCCGCGCCCGCCGCCAATCAGAAGCAGGATCCGAACAAGGTGAACGTGAACATGGTGGCCGGCGGCAACACGACGCAGCTCGGCATGGTCCCGAGCCAGGCCGATTGCGCGACGCACACCAACGCCTGGTACTACGACAACCCCTCGGCGCCGACCAAGCTCATCGCGTGCCCGGCCACGTGTGACGCGATCAAGGGAGCCACCGAACCCCGCATCGACATCTTCGTGGGCTGCAACACGATCATCGCTCCTCCCCTCTAGGATCTGCCGGCTCGCCAGCCCCGCGCTGGCCTCGTGTTAGTCTCGCGGCATGCAGAAGCTGAGGATCGGCCTGGCGCTGGTGCTCGCGCTTCTGGCCATGCCGTCGTTCGCTCCTCGCGCCGAGGCCTGCGGCGGCTTCTTCAGCCGGGCCGCCGAGGGTACGCGGCGGCCCTCGCTGGCCTACGAACAGATGCTGATCGTGTTCGACGCCGCGAAGCGGCGCGAGCACTTCGTGCGCGAGGTCGTGTTCCGCACCGCGCGAGAGCCGTTCGGCTTCGTGGTGCCGGCGCCCGCGCGGCCCGAGGTCGCGGCCGTGAAGAAGAGTCCGTTCGCCGATCTACGCAAGAGCTTTCCCTTCGAGCCACCCACCAAGGGTTTTCGGCTCGGAGGCATGGGCGGCGGCATGCCGGCCGGCGCGGTCGGCGTGCAGGTGCTCGAGGTCAGCAAGGTCGGGAGCTTCACGGCCTTCGTGCTCGCGGCCGACGACGCGAAGGCGCTCGCTGGCTGGCTCTCCAAGAACGGCTTTTCGAGCACGCCTCAGGCCGACTCCTGGCTCGCCCACTACGTGAAGTTGAAGTTTTACTACGTCGCGATGCGCTACGAGCCGCCGTCGCAGGCAGCGGACGCGGGAACGGCCGAGCCGCGAACCGCGTCCGAAACGATGCGAATCTCGTTCGACACGCCCCTTCCCTACTATCCGTACTTCGAGCCCGACCCCGCGCCGCAGAGCCCGCCGCGCGAGCCGCGTTTGCTCGACGTATGGCTGGTGTCGAAGGACGCTTACGTTCCGGTGTCGGCGCAGACCCAGGGTGCTCGGGTGCACTGGGTGAGGCCGCTGGCTGCGGGTGCGAATTACGACGGAAACAACCGCGAGGCGCTGGCGCGGGCGCTCGACGCCGACGCCGCGATTCTCCCATCCGGCACCGGGGAAGAAGGCGCCGTGCTCAAGGTTCAGCGCTTCACCGATCAGAAGCGCTCGCGGATTGGTTTCGGCGACATCGTGTTCGTGCCGGCGCAGGCGAGCGCGCTCGACGCCGAAGCGCGGGCTCGGCTCGCGCCGTTTCTGGCCGTGCTCGATGGGCGCCTGCTGCAGGGTGTGCCGTGACGCGTTTTCCAGCACCGGGCTCGCGATTTGCCTGAAAGAGCGCCTCAAACGCCCCCGGTTCGACCCGCCGTCGGACGGCAAACCGGCCAAGATCGCCTTCAAGTTGACGCTGTCGCCGCTCGAGTGACCGCTTCGGGCAGGAGCCGCGCCAGGCGCTCCGCCCAGCGCGTTTGCCCATCCGCGTCGCCGATCAGGTCCTGCCGGATCTCGAGCTCGACGCAAAGCAAGCCGCGCCGTTCGGCGTGCTGGACGATCCCGTAATCGGTCGCGTCGCTCACCGCGTACGGCTGGTTGTCTCCGACCACGAGCTCGGGCTCCGAGCGCAAGAGCTCGAGCACGGCGCGGCCGAGGCGCGCGTCACGGCCGTAAAGCACGCCCGCGTGCCACGGGCGGTCCACGTCCTTGAAGCGCGGCGTGAAACTGTGGACGGCGACGTACACGCTGGGCACGCCCGCTAACTTGCGCCGCTCGAGCTCGCGATCGATGCGCTCGTGGTACGGCTGAAAGATCTCTTTCGCGCGAAGCTCTGTCTCGAGCGCCGAAAGCTCGCGATTGCCCGGCACCATCGTCTGTTCACTCAGGGTGACGATCGAGCTCGACACGTGGAGGGGACGGTTACAGTCGATCGCGAGCCGCGAGTAGTTCTGCAGAATCAAGAACGCCTCGAGCGCCACGGCCAGGCGCTCGGCCACGCGCGCCGCACCAATGTCCCACGCCACGTGGGTTTCGAGCTCGGCCGCGGAAAGGCCCAGCGTGCCGAGCGCGGTCGGCAGCCGGTTGCTCGCGTGATCGCAGGTGATCACGAACGCCGAGCCGTCACTGCCCGGGATCGCGCGAAAGGCTTCGGGCTCGTCGTCGGAGAGCAGCCGGTGGGCGGAGAGCGCTTGCAGAGCGCTCGGGAATTTCCACCGATCGGGCGCCCGGCGCAAGCGCGCGGCCTTCCGCGGCGCCTTCCCGGAGCGCAGCATCGGAGTTAGACCTGGGACGTGGCCGATACGAAGCAGGACGTGCTCGACATGCTGCGCGAGCTCAGCGAGCTGACGATGCTCGAGGAGGGCGACCCGCAGTCGTTTCGCGTCCGCGCCTACGAAAGCGCGGCCCAGGCGATCGCGGCGCAGGCCACCGATCTCGGCCGCATGACCAAGAAGGAGCTCCAGCAGATCGAGGGCATCGGCAAGAGCACGGCCGAGAAAATCCGCGAGCTGCTCGATACCGGCAAGGTCGAAAAGCTCGAGGGCCTGCGCCGCAAGCATCCGCGCAGCGTCGTGGACCTGCTGCGCATCCAGGGCCTCGGCCCGAAGGCGCTGATGAAGCTTCGCAGCGAGCTCGGCGTTCAGTCGATCGACGACCTTCGCGCCGCGCTCGCCGAACACAAGGTGCGCGCGCTGAAAAGCTTCGGTCCCAAATCGGAAGAAAAGCTGACGCAGGCGCTGGCTCGGCTCGACGCGGAGGGGGCCGCCGGGCGGACGCCGATTTCGGTGGCGCTGCCGCTGGCGACGCGCATCGTCGAACGGCTGCGCGAGCTGCCGCGGGTCAGCCACGCTGCCTACTCTGGCTCGCTACGCCGCTTCAAGGAAACCGTCGGCGACGTCGACATCGTGGTCGCGGCGAGCGCGGCCGAGCCGGTGATGGAAGCCCTGGTCTCGATGAGCGTGGTCGACCGCGTTCTGGTGCGCGGTGAAGCCAAGACCAGCGTGGTCACGCGGCGCGGAACTCAGGTCGATCTACGCGTGGTCGCCGAGCACCAGCTCGGTGCGGCCCTGCTCTATTTCACCGGATCGAAGGGGCACAACATCAAGCTCCGGCAGCGCGCGCTCGCCCGCGGCTACACCTTGAACGAGTACGCGCTGTCGGAAATCGAGGGCGGGCGCGTCGTCGCCAGCGAAAGCGAGGAGCAGATCTACGCGGCGCTCGGCCTGCCGTTCATCCCGCCCGTGTTGCGCGAGGACGCGGGAGAAATCGACGCCGCGGAAGCGGGCGCGCTGCCCCGGCCGCTCGGCGCGATCATCGGCGATTTCCACGTGCACACCACGGTCTCGGGCGACGGGCGCTCGACCTTGGAGGAGGTCGTGAAAAAGGCGCTCGCGCGCGGTTGCCGCGTGCTCGCGATCACCGACCACGCCGAGGGCACGCTCTCGGGAGCGAGCCGGGAAAAGCTGCTCGAGCAGCGCGAACGCATTCGCGCAATGCAGAGCGAGCTCGGGGATTCGCTGACGCTACTCCACGGCGTCGAGCTGAACATCGGGAAAAATGGCGAGCTCGACTACGATCCCGAATTCCGGACCTCGTTCGACTGGTGTCTGGCCTCGGTGCACGACCACTTCGAGCTCGATCGCGCGGCACAGACCCGGCGCATCGTGACCGCGATGCAGGATCCGTCGGTGCGGATGATCGGGCATCCCGCGGCGCGGATGATCGGCGCGCGGCCCCCGATCGACCTCGATCTGGAGGTGCTGTTCGCCGCCGCCGAGAGCACCGGCACCGCGCTCGAGATCAACGGCGGACTACCGCGCCTCGATCTGTCGGTGGAAGCCTTGCGCAGGGCCCGCGGCCGCGACCTCGACTTCGTGCTCACCAGCGACGCGCACCACGCCGACGAGCTCGATCGCGTGCGGTTTGCCGCGCTGAACGCGGAGCGCGCCTGGACCGACCCGGCGCGCGTCGTCAACACCTGGCCGGCGGAGCGCCTCGCGGCGTGGACGCGCGGTCCGAAAGACCAGGCCAAGAACCTGCGCGCCTGACGCTCAGGGCGGCGGCGGCACGCTCGGATTCGTGCAGGGGTTGCCCTTGCCGAGCGCGATGTGCACCGGTCGATCCTCGGCTTGCGGCCAGTTGACGAAGAGAGCGGCGTTCACCGGGTCGCGGCAGATCCTGAGCTTTTGCGTCTTGCCGCGCTTCAAACGCACGACGAAGTCCGCCGCCTTGCCGGGCCGCACGCTGGAAAAATAATCCGAATTCTGGGTACCGAAGTTCTCCATCGCCTCGATCCCGATCACGTTGCCGTCACAGTGGACCTTCAGCCACTCGCGCACGACTTTCGTGAAGCACTCGTCGGGTCGCGAGTTCGCCTCTTGCGTATTCACCTCGGCCGCGCTGCTCCACTCCGCGACGCTCGGCGGCTTGGAGCGGCCTTCCGGAATCTCGGGGATGCCCTTGGCCGCGCCCGTGCCGGCCGGCGCAGCGGGTTCCGGCGCCGCCGCCGGGGCCGCGGCCGCGGAAAGCGTGGTCGCCGGTTGCGCGGGCGCCTGCGCGGCGCGCGCCTTTTCGGCCACTTCCTTCGGCACGCAGACCTTGGACTCGCACAGAAAGCCGTTCTTGCAATCGCCGTCCGAGCTGCACTCGGATCCCGCTGCACCGTCAGAGCCTTTCTTACACGCCAGTAGCGCCGCCGCCGCGATCATCAACGCGCATCCCGCTTCCCGTGCTCGCATCGGAACCTCCGGTAACCCGCGAGAGTCTTCGAGCCGGCACGGCAAGTCAACCTCCGGTCTCCCAGGTGGCATAGTCCTCGAGCTTGATCGAGAACCGCGTCCGCTACCTCATCTACGCGACCGCGTTTTTGCGGGCGGTCACCACGAGCGCGTCGGGCATCCTGATCGGCGTGTTTCTCGCGCGGCAGGGCATCGCCGGCCCTGCGTTCGGCGCGATCGTCGGCGCGGGCCTGTTCGCCGCGGCGCTCGCGGCCCTGATCGCCACCTTCCGCGCCGATCGCCTCGGGCGACGGCGCTTTCTGATCGCGGTCGCGGCGCTGTCCGGGCTCGGCACGCTCGCGTTCGCGTTCGGGTCGAACCCCTTCGCGCTCGCGCTGGCGGCATTCGTCGGGATGCTCAACGGCATGGGGCGCGATCGCGGGGCCGCGTTGATCCTCGAGCAAGCGCTGCTCCCCGCCACTACCGCGCCGGAAAATCGCACGCGCGTCATCGCCGGCTACACCATGCTCCAGGACCTGGGGCACGCGGCGGGCGCTCTGCTCGCGGGCCTGCCGAGCTTGATCGAGAAGAGCGCGGCGCATTCCGGCGCGAGCTCGCAGCGCACCCTCCTGGCAGCTTGCGGGGCCATCAGCCTGCTGTCGGTGTTCCTGTACACGAGGCTCGGTCCCCAGATCGAGGCCGCGCCGGGAACCGAACGATCGCGTCTCTCGCCGCGCAGCCGCGCGATTCTGGTGCGGATCTCGGCGCTGTTCGCCGTCGATGGAATCGGCGGCGGCTTCTTGACCAGCGCGCTGCTCTCGTTCTTCTTTTTCGAGCGCTTTGGCGCGAGCGAGGGCAAGATAAGCTTGCTGTTTTTCTGCGCCCGCTTGTTGAACGCCGTGTCGCACCTCGGCGCAGCCTGGCTCGCCGCGCGCATCGGCCTCGTGCGGACCATGGTTTTCACGCACATTCCCTCGAGCCTGCTGCTCGCCACGGTGCCGTTCGCACCGTCGTTCTGGGTTGCGGCGATCTTGTTTTTGCTGCGGGAAGGGCTCGTCGAAATGGACGTTCCGACGCGGCAATCCTACGTGCTCGCGGTGGTGCGGCCCGAGGAACGGACGTTCGCCTCGGGCGTCACGAACCTCGTGCGCCTGGCCGCGTGGGCGGTCGCGCCCTTCGTCGCGGGAGCGCTGATGACGGTTGGGCCCGGCGGATCGCTATATCTTCCGCTTTTGGTCGGCGCGGGGCTCAAAATCGCTTACGATTTACTGCTCTGGCGCGCGTTCCGCGGCGTTCCTCCCCCTGAAGAGATATAGGCAGGAGAACTGAGCTCGTTGCGAAAGTACTTCACGATCCACGACCCGGTGGTTCCGATGCACAACCCTCGGCTGCTGGTCGAAACCGCCGCTGGGCTCGGTGCGGACCGGGAAGCTTTGCTCGAGAACGCCGGCATCACCCTGGCCATGCTCGACGAGGCCGACGCTCGCATCTCCTACGCCCAGTTCTCGGTGCTGGAGCAGAACGCGCTCCGGCTCACCAACGATCCCGCGCTCGGCCTGCGCTTCGGCCGGGCAACCCAGATCTCGCACACGGGCGTGCTCGGTCTGGCGGCGATCAGCAGCCCCAACCTGCGCGCCGCCTTCGAGATGCTTTCGCAGTTCATGGCGCTGCTCAACCCGGGCTGGGAGCTCGACCTGCGAGAGCAGGGAGCGCAGGGCTTTCTGGTCACTCGCGTGACGGTGGCGCGCGGCGAGCTGCTGCCGTTCGCCACCGAAGCGATGATGGCGGGCCTGTACGGCATGGCGCGGCAGGCGCTCGGCCGCGACATTCCGATCAAGGAAGTCCGCCTGAACTACCCCCGCCCGGCGCACCATCGGCTCTACGCCGAGTACATCGCCGACGTTCCGTACCGCTTCGATCAGCCGGCGACCGAAGCCGAGTTCGACGCCGCGATCCTCGACGAACCGGTGGTGACCGCGGACCCGGCGACGGCGTCGCTCGCCAAGCAGTATTGCGCGACCGAGGTTTCGCGGACGATGCAGGTCGACGGCCTGGCCGCCAAGGTGCGCAAGGTGCTCGTGGAGCGCGGCGTACGGCGAACCAATCTCGAGGAGGTCGCCCGAGCGCTCCAGACCAGCCCACGCTCGCTACGCCGGGCGCTGAGCCAGATGGACACGTCGTATCAAGCCATCGCCGACGACGTGCTGCGAGCCCACGCCGAGGATCAGATCCGTTCCGGCCAGACCAAGCTCGAGCACCTGGCGCGCGAGCTCGGCTTTGCCGACGCCCGCAGCTTTCGCCGCGCGTTCAAGCGCTGGACCGGTCACAATCCGAACGAGTTTCGCCGCGCCGGCCAGCGTTGACAGCAATTGTCGCGCTCGTTCTCGTTTTTTTGTCGGTCCGCCACGGTATCTCGCGGCCCGTCCAGCGATGAACCGCACGTAACGCGCCGCCACCCTCCCCGCCACGACCCGCCGCGAGGCGACCCGGAATTCCTTTTGCCTAGCCACTTCTGCAACGTCGATCCGAGACTTCGAGGGAGCGCGAATCTTTTGACGACGTTCGTCAGCATTCAGCTCGTCTCCACCAAGCCACCGTTCGCCGTCGTTTCGCCTCCATGGAAAGACGGAACCACCCCTCTCCCTTTGCCAATCGATGCCCTGACAACCGTTGCGAGGACATCGATTGATTGAGCATCACCGCTGCGATTTGGGGTGAGCGGCCCCGACGCATGGCTCAGGGCTGGCTGCAATACCTGTCACCGGGCGCTTGGAGGCTGCCGCGATTGGGAATTGGTGCTCACGCAACAGTTGCCTGGCCACCAATAGGAGAGAGGGAGGTGCCCCATTGGGTTTGCTGGGCTGGCCTTGGTTGGCCTTGATTCGCCCGGATTCGCCCGGATTCGCCCGGATTCGCCCGGATTCGCCCGGATTCGCCCGGATTCGCCCGGATTCGC
>Ga0111539_10013791_pt1 | contig 10097 bp, 7 predicted proteins | sample RhiMethybrSRZTD1_FD_79667 | JGI IMG/M metagenome (GOLD analysis project Ga0111539, IMG submission 79667) | Populus rhizosphere microbial communities from Tennessee, USA - Rhizosphere MetaG P. TD hybrid SRZTD1 (version 2) (version 2) | ecosystem: Host-associated > Plants > Roots > Rhizosphere >... | reverse complement strand
CGTAATTATGAGGTAGTGCGTAGATTTCATATTGCGGAACAATATTGTTTAAAGCATCATGCATCGCCAATGTGACTATAGCATAAATTCTCGCTTGAGCAGATTGACCCATTTTGTTGTCAACTGCCAAACCCAAGGCCTCATCCCACTTAAGAACAATTTTAGGTTCATAAGATTTGATCAAGGCATGGTAATGAACCTTTTTAAGAAAGTTATTTTCACTTGTTTCTCCATTCGGTCCAATGTCATCCGGTTCGCAGGCACTTGTAGTAACCATTACTATCAGCGCAACAATAAGTTTAAAATGTGTTTTCATGATTTGTTTTTTTTTGTAAAAGTGGTTTGCTAACGGGTCAAAAATGTTTACCAATGGCAAATGATTCACGGTAAGGCTAGGGCAAAATCAAATGCAAATCACCGAACTGATGCCAGTAATAGTTTCTTGCCAAGGCGATTTGGTAGGCTCGTTCGACGTGCTCAATTCCTGCCAGGGATTGTAACATAAAAAGATGTGACGCCCTTGGCTCATGAAATCCCGTCAACAGACCATTGGTTGCCTTCATAGAATAATTTTCGTCAATAAACAGGGATGTGTAGCCTAGGAACGGCTGGACTCCGCCTGTCCCATATGCCGCGCTTTCAATCGCCCTTATTGCCGTAGTCCCCACGGCAATGATTCTTTTTCCATTGTCTTTTGCATGATTGATAATGCGCGCTGACAGCGGACTGATCTCCATATATTCAGGATAAGGCCTCTCGTTTTCTTCCAAACTGGAGACGCCAGTATGCAGGAGGATAGGAGCAAACACGACGCCCTTAGTCAACAGTTTATTCACTAGGGAATCCGTGAAGCCCCTGCCGGCAGACGGCATTTCAGAACTACCAGGGTTAAGTGAAAAGAATGTTTGATAATAGTCCAGTGGATAAATTTCATCGAGTTTGTCATATTTTATCGGCTGTGCAAATCGATTCATAAGATCTTCCGGTTTTCTTATCGATTGAAATTCCGCTATCCACAAATCAAGCAACTGATTGTCCTTATAAAATCTCTTTTTTAAGAAAATAAGTGATGCGTCTGCTAACGAGAATGCCATCCCTTCTTTACCTTCTTTCCACCGAACTGTTCTAGTTTCATTAATTTCCCTTACCTCAATAAGCCAATCGCCGTCAGGTAATGGTGTGCTGATGTGTACGACACCGCTTCGGTTTTCAGGCAAGGTCACCCGGAATGCCGCCGCGCGTGTAGCTGATGTGTTGACCACCAGGACGTCGTCTTTTTCTAATTTGTTTTCAATGTCGCTGAACAATGTGTGATCGACATCTCCTGAACCTGAGGTTACTAGCAGTCGTACGCCGTCCCTTCCAAGGTTGCGCTGCTCGGTTGGTTTTGGACAGGCGAGATGTTCAGGTAGTTTAAACTGTAAGGTTGTAGCGTCAGTGTTCATGCTGATTGGTTTTCAAGCGTAGAAGCGGTGTACCGTCCACTTGCAAAATCATTTTCAATCAATTGTATCATTGCTGGTACCGCATGGTCCGAAGGGAGCGGACGGTCTGAAATATCCTCGCCCGGAAACGCATTCTGATGCATGTCAGTCCGCATGTCGCCAGGGTCAAAAGAATAGAAATAATAATCGGGATTCTCCTTCCCTAAGATGGCTGTAATATGATCAAAGGCTGCCTTACTTCCGCCATAAGCGCCCCACCTTTCATAAGCTTCGACGGCGGCATCGCTGCTAACATTGATTACCTTAGCCTGTGCTGCGAAATAGTGGTGCACCTTTTGTATCAAGGAAACCGGCGCGATGACATTCGTGTGAAGCACAACGTGCAGTATATCCACACTGTGGGAAAGGAGGGGCTGAAGTGGAGAATGACCTAAGGTCGATGCGTTATTAACAAGTAGGTCCAGCCGCCAGTGTTGGCGTTCTAATATTTCTGCGAACTGAAGTAAATGTATTTCGTCGCGGACGTCGCCCGAAATCGCCATCACTTCTGTTAGGTCGGACAATTGCTTCTTGGCTGAGTACAGTTCGCCGGGGTTTCGTGCGCTGATCAATAGCTTCCAGCCTTTCATCGCCAGAGCACTTGCCAAAGCCAAACCTAAACCCTTTGATGCCCCTGTAATAAGAGCCGTCTTTCCTGATTTCATTTTCAATGGATTTAATTTATTTATAATGCAAAGATGGCTGGCGCGAAAGCGCTGTGGAACGTACGAAGGTATAGAAGTTGACCTGTACGAAGGTACAGTCATGATGGGCTATTTTGATTATATTCCCTTAAAAGCTTAGCAGTCCGCGCTTCAGCGCCGTGTCAACGGCTTCTGTACGCGTCTTGGCATTAAGCTTGGATAAAATAGAGGTGATATGAAATTTTACGGTTCGCTCGGCTATAAACAGATTTTCAGCGACCTGGCTGTTCGTCTGACCTTTCCTGACCAGACTGAGTACCTCAAGTTCCCTGCCTGTCAACGGTGAGCCTGGATAGTGAAAACTTATATCCCCTGATTTTGCAGCGGCTTCGTGAAACGTTTCATCGAGTATCAAACCAACGTGATGCTGTAAATCCGAGGCCTGAGTCAAGGCTTGCTGTATATTGTGAATTGCCTCAGTACTACGGCTACTTTCTGCCAACACCTTCGAATTCTCCAGCGTAGCTAACAACGCTTTCATCCTGGGCTGCAGCACTCGCTCCAGTATCTCGCGGATAGCATTATCCTGATTTGATTTTATCCGGTACGATTCCTGAAGCCTGGTTCGCTGTATGGCAATCCCCATCAATTCACTAATTGTGTTCAAGATGGATAGCAGTTTGTCGTCTAGCTGCTGGGTCTCCTTGCTAACAAGGTTTAGCAGTCCAGCCTTCTGTCCATTCGAAGTTATGGGAATAGTAGCATGATACTTAAGGTCGCGGGTACCGGACGTTATACTCTTGAGTCGAGAGCAGGTGATTTCACTAATGTTAGTCGCAGTGGCTATATCATCCGACAGATATTTTTCGATACAGAAGCACCATCCAGACAGGCGTTCAGGGTAATCACTTAATGCGGGAGGCAAATTATATGAAGCGGCAAGATAGACCGACTTCACATCCGCCTGAACAAGCCAAATCCACCCGGTTTCAAGATTCAGCAATTGAATCGTTTTTTCCAAAGACTTGCGCAATGCGGAATGAAGGGAATATTCCTTGTTCAGGTGGCTCGCGATCTCATACAGGTGAGAAAAGTATTCCTTATCACTCATTTTGAAAAAAACAATCAAGTCTAAAGATATTCTTAAGTCGGGGAAGAGTATCAACGCATAAAAGCTTTTTGAACAAGAACAACTTGTAGATGAAACCTAGTTCAATTTCCCTTGCATTTGTGAGGATATACTAGGTGTTGATCTTGTAAATTGCGATATCCCCTTGCCGGGGTGAAGAATCTAGCCGATATTTTCTGCATTTTACAGCCCGCTTCCTCAAATTCATCATAGCACACTGGATTCAAAAAAGGGGTAGGACCCTCCGGAGATTTAAACTCTATACCTTTATTAACATTGCTGGATTGTCTCTCGGGTTCGCGGCCAACACACTCACTACACGCACCTAATCTGAAATCTATAATCCTCTAACCTCAATCCTTCCAATTGTCACTTCCTAGTTGCAATGATTTAGAATTGGAAATTCAGGAGGTTTTACGAGAAATAGCGTGTCGAAACTCGACCTGTTAATGTTCGCAAGATATACTGTGACATGCTGATCACCTGGCAAAATGTAATAAAAAAAATTGCCGGCTGGAAGTTTGTCATCTATAATGAGTTGATCAACGTTGACTTGTATGGGAATTGAATGACGAATTCCGGTTGAATCAGATCGCTGTATGGAGAGTTCACCGCCCGACGAATTTAGACAAAGCCCAAATGGGGGAGTAGGACAGGGATAGTAGTCGTTCAATGAATGGACGTTCCAGTTAATGGAGACGGATTGCATATCTTTTGATTGTACAAGAGATAGCGTCTTAAAAAAGGGAGTGTGTTTTGGTTTATATTCCATACTAAAGGTTTGCACGCTATTTTCAAATTTTACCGATGTGGTATTTGTGCCAACATCGGGGCGGCTAAGCCTGATTACAACAGCGGTAGCGTCGTATAAGCCGTGGGCTCCAGCACCTTTTATAGAATTATCAAGGGTAATTTTGAAATGGCCACATTCATCAGACATTCCTAACGTCACTTCCTGTCCATACTGTTCCCCGAAATTGTTTTGATAGACGCCACCAATAAAACCAGTTATTGCAACATTTTCGATTGGCTTTCCGGACGATGTCTCGATAATCACACCGGTTACTTCAGGCAACTTCGACCTCTCTGGGGGTTCATCTTCGCAAGACAGTATTAAGAGAAAGGATATTAGGGTTAAAAGAATGGCGTGGATTCGCACAACGAGGTGTTTGTTTGGATGAAGATCTGTAATTAATAAATCATTTCAAACAATTTCCTTTAAGCATCCTTAATTAGTTACTAAACGATTGTCTAAACTTTACTGGCGTCAACTTTTTCTTTTGACGAAATAATTTGTTGAAAGATTGCGGATGTTCAAAGCCGAGCTCGTAGGCAACTTCGGCAATGCTTAAATGGCAGGTTCGATTTTCTTGCATTTTCTCACGCAAGCACCCTTAAGGTCATATGAATTCTTAAGGGTTTTGTTTTTAACCCCAATAAATTCCTTCCATTGATTCTAAAAGTTCAGGTGCGTGCTCTTATCAATTCGGCTCGCATAGAAACACATTGTCATCCAGATAGTCGCCTTGTGATAAATTACCCTTATGATCAGCTTTTTTTTCATATCCTGAAATAAGGAGTTACGTCTCTTTATTTTGTCAGATAATTGAAATAGCGAAATGAATTCAGTAGGTGCTTACCGAAAGAAGAATGAAAACTACGGGCCTGGGACAATTCAATTGCGGAATTCTACCTTTCATCTACACCGCCAGGAATATTAAGATTATCTGGCGTTAATTTTCTAAATCCTTCAGCATAACTTTTTCCGATGGGCAATTCGACCTTCCCTATTTCGACATCCCTCTTCGTAAATGCTGTAATTTTTTTTGTGGATACAACAAACGAGCGGTGAATTCGCAGGAATAAATTCTCCGGTAACATATTCTCCACGTGATTAAGGGTCTGCTTGATTCTTAGGTGCGGTTCATTCTCACGATGTATGACAACATAATCTTTAAAACTCTCGATGTACTGAATGTCATCTAAAAAAACTTTAACCATTTTTCGATCCGACCGAAAATAGAGAAATCCCAATGTCGGATTCACGGGAGCGATTTCGACATTGGTGATATGGCAAAACTTATTCACAGCCTTCAGGAATCTTTCGAAAGAAATAGGTTTCAATAAATAATCAATAGCATCCAACTCAAATGCTTCCATTGCGAAATCTTTGTGAGCTGTTGTAAATATTGCTTTGGGCTGATAGGGAAGTGTTCTTAGTAATTCAGTTCCCATTAATTTAGGCATTTGAATATCTAAAAACATCAAATCTATCTTCTGATTATTTAAAACGTTTAAGGCTTCAAAGGCATTTTTACAAGTCTTGACGACCTCGAGCTGTGACACGGCGTTGACATAATTTTCAAGAACTTTAATGGCAGGTGGCTCATCGTCTACAATAATACATTTACACCGCATAGATTGGTTACGTTATACTAGTTGAAGTTTGTCTATATATTGTTCTTCCAATTTTTCAAGAGGTAAACCAAGATTAACGACAAAGACTTCGTCCATCTTAACGGTCTCAAAACGGTAGTTATCCTTATATAAAAGCTGGAGCCTTCGTTTTACATTGTCTAACCCGATGCCTTTGTGTTCTAAGTTGTCCGTACCGGCGTTCGGGTCAATACTATTAAGGAGTTTAAAACCCAGAAAATTACCCTCCATCGAAACGTTCAAGCTAATCCAGCACTGATCGATTTGTTTGCTGGTACCATGCTTGAAAGCATTTTCCAAAAATGGCAACAATAAAAGTGGAGCAATCTGGTATTTTTCAACTTCTCCGATAACAGAAATCGACATGTCGAGCCTGTCCCCATATCGTAACTGTTCAAGAGAAATATAATCTTGTAACAATTCTATTTCCTTTGATAGCGGTATTCTTGAGGCATTGCTTTCATAAATCATAAATCGTAGTAACGCTGACAATTTCAAAACGATTTCAGGCGACTTTGGTGAAAACTCAAGCGTATGCGAATACAGATTATTAAGTGTATTGAACAAAAAATGAGGATGAAGTTGAGCTTTCAATAATTTTAACTCGGCTACAGTTCTTTGTTGCTCCGCTTCGATGGTTCGCTTCCGCTGCAGGTACCAATATTTTAAAAGTTTAATGGAAGCAGCAATACCACCGACATGGATGAAGGGCAACACGTTCCTACCGGACGATATGGACACTCCGGCAAATCTGTCCACAGCATTGATCGATATTTGTGTTAACATAGCATAGATAGCACAAATTAATACGAGGATTCCAAAGCCTACTATAAAATGCCAAATCTTGTTTTTAAGTAAATATTTAGGTACAAGAAAATAGAGCAAGGGATAAACCATTATCATATGCCCTGGCAAAAAAAACATGGCATTAAGGAGTGCTATTCTTGGGCCCCTCGTGGTGAAGCCAAACCCCCAGGCAAAATAGAAAACAATTGCCATCCAGAACAGCAAATGCAACAGCACTGTTTTAGCAACGTTTGACCAATTGATATGCTTTAATGCCATTAGATTCCAGCAGTAAGGTTTATATGTTTTCGTTCAATCTAAACTCAATTAGTGTTATAACCTGAGAGACGACCTGACACAAAGAGTAATCATTCTATAGCGAAACTTTAATTTCAATACCAAAGGTAGTTTCGGTCGGAGGGGAAGCTACAAACTCATAGTTGCCCTTCCCAAGAATATTATTGATATAGGCTCCGATGTTAAACATTTTCGTTAATTGGTAATTGCCATTGACGCTAACGTAAAAACCACCCAATGGACCATAGTTCCAAGACCCACCCACTCGTTGCCCTTCTACAACAGGCGATCCGTTGTAAGTATTCTCCCGGTTTGTCGCTGCAGCTACGCTGCGTCCTGAAAAGAAATCGTACTTCTGAACCCAGCGTGCAAAGAGACTACCATTGAATTTGTTGAACCTTGCATTAAATACGGCACTTATCTTGTTTTTAGGGGTATTGATTGCGATATCATTGCTATTGACTATCTTATCATTATTCACATCGTTACGAGGATCCGTTCGATCAACGGCGTAGTCAAAAAAGGAATAATTTAAAGTAATACTGTATTTCTCCGTAAAGTAATAGTTCAGTCCTACATCAACTCCATACGTGTTTACCTTCCCATAATTTACATTAGCAAAAATAGAGTCCCCACTAAATGCAAAATCCGTGATGGGTCGATCCCCCCTGTGTGTTACCGGGCTTCCCGGTCTTGAAATTTTGATTACGGGACTTATTAGGTCTTCCGCCCAGTTGTAGTAGGCGTCTATATCCACGAATAGTTTTCGTTTGCCCAATATACTTTTGAACCCTACTTCGAAGGTTTTAAGAGTTTCAGGCTCAAGGGGAGCTATTTTTGATCCGTCGGATAGGGTAAATCCATCGCTGTTACCCAAGGTGGTCCCAGTCGCTACCGGTAACTTGATATAGGTATTAATCACAGTTGGGGTAGAATAACCTTCACCATAGGTTAACCGCCATGTACTTTGGTCTTTGGTATAGGTAACGCCGGTTTTGGGCAAGAAATTAAATCCGAATAAGCTATGGTCATCACCCCTTGCTGTGGCAAGAAGCTTAATGCCAGTTCCCTTAATAGTATACATGACCTGCCCGTAAACCCCGGTCAAATTTAACCGGATTGGTTCGTCAATGTAGAGGGTGTTGTTGGAAGATATTACTTCCTTTTGATACTGTGTTCCGGCGACAACATTCCAGTCTCCCCAATTGTTATTGTACTGGATTTCTCCATTTAGCCTGTATGAGTCGTCTTCAAAAGAAGCAGGTTTTGGGCCATTTAGAGAATTGTTGAATGCTTCCTTCTCCGACTGGCCTTTGGAAAGCAGGGCATAGTAATTAGTTGTCCTTACTTGCGTATTCAAGGATTGACCAAGTTTAATCCAGGTCTTATAGAATTGTGCGAACCAGTGAGGTGATTTATAGGTGACTTGAAGTGCTGCATTATACCAATCGGTTAGGTTATTTCGATTTCCTATGCTAAGACTATTGTTTTTGTTAAACGAATAGTTGATTCCAATTTCGCTTTTTTCTGTTGGTTTATAGTAGGCCGCTGCCAGGCCTTTCAGGAATAATACATTTCTGTCTAATCCCACTTCTGCTTTTCCCTCCAGTACCCCGGGAGTTGATGTACGAATGTAAACTGAATCCGTAAAATCTTCCTCCACACCAGACAGGTATTCAAAGGTCATTTTGTAGGCCCATCTATTATTTATTTTATACGCATGTCGTATTCGCACATTCAGCAATTCGTTTGACCCCGCTCCCAAGACAACATCTGTACCTGGATAATCAAAAGGAGATTTAGAAACAGTGTAGAATAAACCATTTAGACAATTGGGTCCGTAGAGTGCTGAGGAAGGTCCTAAAATAATTTCAACGCGTTCGATATCTTCCTTTACAAAGGGACTCATGGGACCTACAGGCGTGCGGATGCGGATGTTGGCGATTCTGTTATCATCCAGCAGAAGCATTTTTTGGTTAAATGCACTGTTGAAACCCCTGATACTTATACTCCCCAAAAAGTTGCCTATTCTTGAGAAGTCCACACCCTTTTGTAAGGCAAATAATTCCTCAGGACTTCCCCTAACATTTTCAAATTGCTGTGCATCCACCAAGTCTACAGCGGCGGGCGACTCCGTTATTTTTTCCAGTGTTCTTGAACCGGAAACTACAACCTCATCCATTATCAATGGAGCAGAAACCAGATGAATTTCACTTAGATCTTTCACCTCACTATCAATGGAAAAATTAATGGTTTGGGTTTGATAACCCAATGAAGAAATCAGAACGGTGTAGTTTCCATTCTCTAACTCAATAAAAAAATAACCTTCCGAGTTGGTGCTGGTTCCTTTGTTTAAATTTTTAATAAACACATTTGCGTCGTGAAGTGGGAGTGCCCGTTCATCCAAAACACGCCCTTCTAATCCTGTTCGACTATAACAGATATTTTCCGAGAGCGAAAACAGGAGAAGCAAGAAGCCGAGGGGTTTCATTATTTGGCGGTTTAACAGTGTTTCAAATTGAGTTAACAGTTATAGATTATTATTATCCACCATCTCCACAAGCTTCACTAGTTAAGTTAATGAAACTTTATACATATTTCGCTACGCTACCGTGCTTCTATTAAGACGGTAATCATTTTTCCGCATTGATTTTTCTGCTCCTATCGCACCATTAATCTAAAACTTGATTGTTCTCGACGATTGGACGGTCGACAAATAGCTATTTAACGTCGACGAAGAATACATGAAGGTCGGCAACAGCGTAGATTTTATTCCCAGAGTCGTGTCGAAGTCTTCTATTGAATTGAGTTATGAAGTCGCTTTCATCAATGGATGGGGGCTCGCCAGTTGAAGTATGTCGTAACGCTGCACGACTCTAGAATTTAGCCGATTAAAGGATGAGAAACGAAGTAAAATGTAATCTTTATTTAGGCTTTTTTACAACTCAGGCAAGACCCTGCAAGGAATGATTGATTTGGTGATTGGGAGCGGGAATCCCAACGTCATAGGGACTTGGCATGATTTCTATTTGACAGATTGCTGATTGGCGATCGAACCGGCGCCATTTAGTAATATTTGCCGGGCAATCCGTCTGTTAAGTTTCAAGCACTGCGATCTAAACGGCACTGGCTTTAAAAATGAAACGACTATACCCCGTGCTTCCAGGTCCAGCTTTACCACCAGAATGTGCCAGCCAATTTTGTCTTTTATTTGACCCGCGAGTTGCCGCTCTCCCAGTGCAATGAGTTCGACCAAGCTCATTTGGGTCGAACCCAACGCTGAAAGGATAAAATTTCGGACAACGTCGTAATCCTTTTCTG
>Ga0111539_10013790_pt1 | contig 10097 bp, 11 predicted proteins | sample RhiMethybrSRZTD1_FD_79667 | JGI IMG/M metagenome (GOLD analysis project Ga0111539, IMG submission 79667) | Populus rhizosphere microbial communities from Tennessee, USA - Rhizosphere MetaG P. TD hybrid SRZTD1 (version 2) (version 2) | ecosystem: Host-associated > Plants > Roots > Rhizosphere >... | reverse complement strand
GTCGAAAGGCTGGTGCACCTTTGCGATGGCGATGCAAGTCGAGCGCGGCAGCTTCGGCGACGTCCCTTTGAACGGCATCACGTTCATCGTCCTGGGGATGACACCAGAGGAAATGGGAAAGGGAAACTGGTCGGTCGGACTCGTCATCGACGAGCAGGCCACGGCGGCGCAGCGCGAAGCGATCATCGCCATTGCGAGCGGCGCCGCTGGCGGTCCAATGGCGCCGCTCGCCGGCTTGATTGGAAAATTTCTGGGCGCTGAGCAGGCGCCGATCCGCATCGCGCAGGACGGCAAGAAGTTTACGGTGACGGCGGGAAAGCTCGTCGACATGGCCGGTGAAGGCGCCATGGGAATCGATCCGAACGCCGCGGAACCGATGTACCTCGAGAACACCGGTCACCCGGTGTCGAGTCGTCTCGCGGTCGCGCACGCGTCGAAGAGCCACGTTCATGCCCTTGGCCTGACGTGGGACGATGCGAGCGGGAAGAACAACGGGCACTACGCGCCTTTCAATTGGCGGAGTGCATAACCAACACCGGCGTCCTCAGTTCCGCCCGGTTTGCTGATACTCCGGCGCCAGTTCCTTGCAGGCCTCGACCCTGAATGGCGCATCCGCCGGCAGCACACTATCGGAATCCACGTACTTCTCCTCGAAGTAGACGGGATCTTCGGCGACGATGTCGCGGGTGAGCTCGAGCGTTGTGGGATTCAGCGTGAATCGTTCGACGACGTGCAGTCTGTTGCTGTGCGGGAGTGAGCCTGCCAGGCTGCCGGGCGCGAAGCCGACCGTGTCGACGACGAGCGTATCGCCGTCCCAGCGGCCGATCGAATGACCTGCGCGGCTCGGCGCGACATTCGCCGGGTGCGCGCTCATGTTCATATGCACGGTCCGGGTCAGGCCGGCGCCGTACTCCATCTTGATCACGTTCGCGCTCTGGGTGATGCGGTTGATCGTGCCGTCGAACACCCAGTCGAACAGGATGCTCGTGATCTGGCAGGAGAGCCGCGGATTCTCCGACGTCGGCCGCGTGCGCAGCGCCTCTTCCGCCGCGCGTCCCGCGGCGGTCAACTTCACGGGCGGTGGGAACCAGCCGGCCGGCCCCTTCGGCATCGGTAGTGTGCCGGCCCTGATCGCGGCGGCCTGGCTGATCGGCACAAGCCCGGCGCGCCCGCCGGGGGGCGTTGCCAGGACCTGTTGCTCCTGCGCCCAATCGCCGGCGAGGTTTGGCTTGCCGCTCGGCAGCCGATACGGCCGTTTCGCGGGACTGACGGATTTCGCGTCGCTCAACTGCTGATAGCGCTCGAGCGTCGGCTTGTTGCCAAGTGTCATCGTCTCCACAGTGCACGCAGTCGGATCGTCGCGATGCGGATGGCCCGTAATCTTGATGACCGCGCCCCGCACGAACATCTCCTGCGACCAACCCGACCGTCGAAGCACCGTGGCCCCGCGCGTTTCGCATTTCATCGGGGTGACCTTACCGTCGCCGCCGACCACATCGAAATAGACGTAGGTATGCGGGTTGACGAAGTCGACCCGTGTCAGCTTGCCCTCGAGCTGCACGTTCTTCCTCATATCGTAGAGGCCGGCGCCGTGGTGCGCGGAGGCGCGTTCGACGAGCACGGGTAGCGTGAGCAGGGCGGCGACGAGCAGCGCGCGCGTGACTCTTGTCATCTTTGTCCCTCTCGGCTCTCACCGTTGCTTCACCGGTGAGCGCCGCCGGCCAGGTTCGCACCACTTCGGCGAGACATGAGGAGGGTTCACAGCCGCGATGGCCCGCGCCTCACGTTCGAAAACGGGATTATAGGAGATGGGCTGTGTCTAATCTCCAGGCCTTCGGAAGGAGTTGCCAGGCTGGGAATGAGGTGAACATGCAGCCACCGCGGCGGAGAGATCGGCGGTTGATGTGGGGTGCCATCCTTCGCTCGCGAACTGACCCGCGAGCGAAGGTGGACCGGATCGCTGTTACGAAGCAGGATCCTTCTGGCGGGTCTTGACGATTCCCGCCATCAAGCCCAGACCGACGAGTACGAGCGCACCGGCGATGATCCAGATCTGACTGACGCCCAGACGGGATGCGCCGTATGCCAGCCCGGCCACAACGAATAACGTCCCGATCAGGTAAACGATCATATTAGTCATCGGATTCCTCGTCCTTGAACCCGACTGCAAGCAGGTTGCCGGTGGGGTCAGATAAGCCCGGCATTTACGTCGTTGGGCGCATCGACAACTCAGCCGTCGAAAAGACGAAAGACGGAGTTCATCCATGGCATCCATCGACCTCAGAATCAGATCTGCCCGCGAAGCCGACCTGGACGATATCGAGGAAATGATCGACGACTTCGTGAAGGGGCATCCGGCAGAGAACCATTCCCGCTCGCGGACAAAATTGCGTGAGGCGTATTTCGGCGCTGCGCCATTAGCGAGACTGCTCGTGGCCACGCGCGGCGAGCGGGTGATAGGCATGGGACAGTGGGCACTCATCTACGATGTGTTCTGGGGCATGTACGGAGCAAATGTCGAATGGCTCTACGTACGCCCCCAGCATCGCCGAACGGGAGTGGTAGCGGCCATCGTCGCGGAGATCGGTACGCAGGTGCGCGACGCCGGCGGCGAGTTCCTGCACGGAGGAGGAAACCGCGACGCCGAGTCTCTCTATGAACGGGTTGCCATGGGCTGGAAGGCGCACGAATGTTACGTCTCCGCTGAAGCCTTTCACGCGCTGGCCGACCTGGCGGGCCTCACACCTCGGGAAATCGTTCGGCGCCTCCCTGATCCGGCGTTGAACAAGGTGCCCGCACGCGTCAGGGCATAACCAAAGGCTGGCCGTCGAGGAACTTTGAACCTGGAAGAATCGGTCCCCGCGCAGCTGCCCGCAGAACGCGGGTGGCGCCGGCTCGGAGTGCAAGGTCCGCTCGACCTCGCGATGACTGGCGTGATGGCCAGGCTGTCGACGACGCTCGCCGCGAGGGCAGGCATCTCGGTGATGACAGCGCTCATCGAAGCGGGCGCTGATGTGAAGAACCTCGAACCTCGAACCGAACCTGAACACGAACCGAACCTGAACACGAACCGAGAAGCGAGAACCTGGAAGCGTGAACGACTGTCTCAGCTAGTGCGTCAGCGCGTAGAGCAGTACGTTGACTCCAAGCGCATAGCCGGTTGGGGAGAACCGCGCGAAGTACTCGGGGTCATCGGCCTCGCGCTCGAAGGCGTCGGCGATGTCAGTGTTGTGCGTCATCGCCAGCATGATGCGACCGCTGTGATCGCGGACGGCGTAGAAGTGCGGCACGGCGCTGTCGGCCCCCTGCTCGGAGGTGTCGCCGCCGCTGCGCCCCCAAAACCCGATATTGGGAATCTGCGGCATCTGCTTGATGACGTACTGCGACGAGAAGATCGGGTCCGCCGGCGTCAGCAGCTCAATCGGGTACTCGTCGGGAGGAAAGACCTTCGCCAGCTCGCGACTCCAGACTTCCCATTCTTCGGTTCCCCAGTGGTCATCCGTCCACAGGAACCCGCCTTTCAGCAGGTACTCGCGCAGCCGTGCGGCATCCTTCGGGCTCAGACCGATCGAGCCGATGTCCCCGGCCATCAGAAACGGGCACGAGAACAGCTGGTCGTCGCTGAGCCGAACGAGGTAGTGATTGGGCTCCCCGTCGCGCCGCTTGCTGACACGTGTGCGAGTGAGTTCCGAGAAACGAATGCTCAGATTGCGCTCGCCGAGCGGGTAATCCGTCCGCCAGCCGACGCCATAGCGGCGCACTTCGGTGTAGACGAGCCGACAGATCGCGAAATCGGCGTCCGGAAGCCGCGCCGGGACGAGTTCGCCCTCGACACCGCGGCTGCGCTGCGCCACCGCGTACGCCGCGGAAACCAGCACGCATGCCCCACTGATCAGTGCGATGAGATGGCGTGAGGGTCGGCACCGGCGATACACGACGCAAGTCTATCCCGAGCGTGGCGCTCATTGTGCCGCCGACAGCCTCCGTCGTATGCTGCCCAACGGTATGCGCGCCCTGTTCGTGCCTCCGCTCGCCGCGCTCGCAGTCGTTCTGACACTGCTGTGGACTGCGGCGCCCGCAGCGCGTCAGGGGACTGCTCCGACGGATGTCACGTCGATCCGCGCGGACGAGTTCTTCGTCCCGACGAGAGTCTGGAAGGCGCACCTGTCGATGTCCGCGGAAGACTGGAAAGCGATGCAGCCCCGCTACGGAGCGGGTGGCGGGTTCGGATTCGGCGGCGATCGTTTTCTCGCTGCTCCAGGCGGCCGCAACGGCGTCGCCGGGCGTCAAGGCATCGAGTACGACTACGTGCACGCCACGCTGCAGATCGACGATTGGACATTTCGCGATGTGGCGGTGCGCTACAAGGGCAACGGCTCGTACTTGCGAGCGACGCGCGCCGGCAGCGACAAAATTTCGCTCAAGGTCGACCTCAACAAGTACGTCAAAGGGCAGAAGCTGGCCGGCATCACCACGATCAACTTCCAGAACAACATCACGGACGTCGGTTGGATGAACGAGGTTCTTGCCTATCGGCTGTACCGCGACGCGGGCGCACTTGCACCACGGACGACCTATGCGCAGGTGTATCTCACCGTCGATGGCCAGGGCGAGAAGCGTTATCTCGGGCTCTACTCGATCTCTGAAAACGTCGACGACAACTTCGCGGAAAGCCGCTTCGGTACGAGAAAGGGTGCGATCTTCAAACCGTCCACGCAGTCGCTGTTCACCGATTGGGGCGCAGACTGGGCAGCCTACAATCAGTCGTACGACCCGAAGACCGACTTGACCGACACACAGAAGGATCGGGTTATCGCACTCGGCCGGCTCGTCTCGGGCGCTTCTGATGACGACTTCGCGGCGAAGATTGGCGACTACGTCGACCTCGACGACTTCGCCCGCTACTTCGCCGTTCTGGTCTGGCTCTCCAATCACGACAGCCTGCTGCAGAACGGACAGAACTTCTATACCTACCTCCACCCGGAGACGAATCGCATGCACTTCGTCGCCTGGGACCAGGACTTCTCCTTCGGAAACGGACGCGGCGGTAACTGGTCGATCTATTCCGCCGCCAACGGCCAGCGCTTTCTCTCCAGGCTGTACCGTGTCGACGCGTTCCGGACGAAGTACCTCGCCCGAATGGCCGAGTTCTCGGAGCGTCTCTTCCTGCCCGATCGCTTCTTCGAGCAGGTCAAAGAGATTGGAACGGCCATCCGGCCGTCCATCGAGCTCGAGGGCACACAGTGGCTGAGCGCGTTCGACGAGGTCGTCGCCGGCCGATCGGGGATCGTGCCGTTCGTCACCAGTCGGCCTCGTTCGTGAAAACGGAACTCGAGAGAGGCGACCGGCAGGTGCTGCAAATTTCCAGGTAAAAAACGCGAGTGGGTGTTTTGTAGGGCGGGTCCGCCGAGACCGAAATCCAACGAGGCGGACGCGCCGCTCTAGCCGTTGCGATCGAGCAGGTAGCCGACGATTCCGATGATCGCCAGCGTGGCGATGACAGTCGCGGCGACGGCTACCACTCCGCTCGCTCCCATTAGAAGGACCTGCCGAGGAAGGGAAGCATTCGACCGGCGTAGAGCACGCCGAGCCACGCAGTAAGCGAGAGGATCGCCATCGCCTTGTCCGCCACGTTCGGGTGAAACGGGGCGTTCGCGCCGCCCGAACGGCGGCCCTGAGCCTCGTCGAAGGGGCCCCAGGCCTTTCCGAACACCGTCAGATAGAGGAAATTCGCGCCGGCAATCACCAGGAAGATGATCTTCCAGTAGAACGGCGCGCTCGACGTGTACTGCGCCGGCTGACCGACGAAGAAGAACATCCCGGTGATGAGGTTCGCGCCGAAGCCGAGCATGCCCCACGGCAGCAGACGATGCAGGTCCGCGAATGGGATCTGTTTCATCGCGCCGAGAATTCTCAGGTTCACGGCCAGCAGGACGCCCAGTGACAGGGAGAGACCAAGGAAGTGGATGGTCTCGGCCGCCGGCCAGGCCCAGTGGCTGTACACCGCAACCTGGGTGATCGCGGACGTGACGAATCGATTCGGATCGCCGGCGGGTGCCGGAGTGCCCCCGGCCAGGATCTCCGGATGGTGAATCTCGCCGCCAAGATTCGCGGCACGGCCCATGACGACCAGCGCCATCATCAGGAGCAACGTCGCTGCCGGGACCATACCCTTCGCCGCCCGGCCGCGCCGCCTCCACTGCCACAGCGCCGCCCAGGCGATGAACCCGGCGAACTCCATCCACGAGAATCCGAAGAGCGCCACGTCCTGATGGATCCTGACCGCGTCGATGGAGATGTCGGATCGATTCCGCAGTTCATGATTGGCGGCGACACCGCTGACGTAAACGGGCAGGGTCAGCAGTGCGATCAGAAAGAGCACTTCCAGACCGACGTGCTTCAGGTGCTCGTTGCGCCGGACGTAGCCCAGAAGCAGCAGACCAAGTGCCGCCACCGAGCCGACGGTCGGCACGTGGTTCATGATGAGGTGCAGGTGGGCGAGGTTCACGGCAATCCCTCAGACCACAAGATAGGCAAGAAGACGGCCCGCGGTAACGGCGCCGGTCCACGCCAGGATCGACGCAATGGCGAGCAGACGCGCAGCGCCGCCCGCATCACGCTGGTCTGCACCGCTGCGCAGCACCAGTTTCCGAATCGGCAATATCGTGGCCGCGCTGACGACCACCAGCCCCATCTTCACGAGAAAGGGCAGCGCCGTTCCCCAGGTCGTGGCGTTCTTGATGAACAGCATCACGCCGGTCACGAGATTGACGATCAGTCCGATGGCGACAACAGGAAACACCCAACGATACCCGGAGAGGGGAACGTTCCTGTTGATACCGAGGAGACGAAGGTCGAGCAGCCAGCTGGCGCCGACCAGCATGCCCATTCCCGTCGTGTGAAGCGTGAGGACGGTCGGGAACGCCCATACCGAGGGCGATTCCCGCATCCACAAACCTAACGAAGTTGATTCAATCCAGTCCAGCACGCGTCGACTCAGTGCCGGTACTGCGTGCTGACTTCCTTGTGCTCGCTCTCGGTGCAGCTTCCCCGCTCGGCGATGATCGTATTCGTCGGGGCCAGACGGAGCGTCCGCGTCGGCATGACCCACGGCTCGACGAGCACTTCTGGATCCTCGACCGTGACGTCGTAAACCAGCTGGTTCCCGGTCCTGGTGAACTTCTCGACGACGTGCATCTGGTCGGAGTGGAAGTAACCGCCGCGTCCGAGCCAGGTCTCGTCGGAGAACCCGATCGAGTCGAGTACGAGCGTGTCGCCTTCCCACTTGCCCACGGTGTAGCCAAAGTAGGTGTACTGCGCCGCGCGGCGCGGATCGTGCGGCTTCCCGTCGATCGCGATCATGCGGTGCTCAGCGTACCCACCAGCGCCGTCGCTGCCGCCCCTGTAGAGCATCAAGATGTCGGTATCCGTGTGGTAGATCCGCGCCGGCGCTCCCTGCCGCGGGATGCCGAGCGGCAGGCAGGTCATGACCGGGTCGTCCCGGTTCGACCACTGATCCATCTCGATCATCTTGTCCCAGTGCTCCGGCTTGTAGATCGGCTGGCGCATATCGAGCCGCGCGGTCGACATGAACGGCCAGTCCTGGCTCTGGTTCGTCCACTCCATACACGTTTTCGCCTGGAAGGGTGTGCATCGCCGGAACATCCCGCCCACGGTCGCTCCCGGGGCTCCGGAGCCGGTCATGCTCCACCCGCCTCCGCCCCACGAGCCCGTCAGGTCAGGCTTCCCGTTGGCGAGCCTGGGTGTGGGCGCTGCCGCTGGATCGCCCTGCGGCGCTCCGCCGCCGCGGCCCTGACCGAATCCACCCCCACCCTGCGCCACCAGGGAAGACACGACGAGGCTCAGGACTGCTACCGTGCACGCCAGAAGGCGCACGCCATTGATTCGCTGCTTGGTCATCGCAATTCTCACTTTCCCGCGTTCCGGACGCTCGCCGGGACGGGCATGATGACGTAGATCTGGCCGATTTCGGTCACCTTCGCATTCACGCTGCGCATGACCATGCCGTTCTTCCGCTCGACGATCGTACCAGCGTAGAGCGCATCGATCTTGAACAGCGGGTTGTTCCAATCTGCCCACTTGCCGTAGATGAATTCTGTCTTGTCTGCCCCGTTCGTCACGACCACGCTGTCGGGCAGGTAATTGGTCAGCGTCGCCACGGCCGTCGCACCAGGCACGCCCGGAACCGGGAAGGTGAGGACGGCCTTGTCCGCCTGCCATTCCAGCGTCGTCAACGGTTTCACTCCAGCCTTTGCCTGGTTATCGAGCAGCACCGCCGGATTCTCGCCGAACGACTCAGATACCGGCATGCCAGCCGCGCCGGCGATGGCAGCCTTGACTGCGCCGTGAGGGCACACCCACAGAGGGATCCGCCGTTCGATGAGCGTGGCCTGGTTGGGGGTCGCTTTCCCCTTGCCGGCCACGAGTTCCGCGCCGGGCATATCTTCGTCCCAGGCGTAGTCGCCGCTCAGGGTTTCCACGTTCTTGTACGTCTTCTTGTCCTTGAACGTGCACTCGATCTGCGTCCGCCAGCCGGGCACCTGGTAGTTGGCCTGGACGCGGTACTTGGTCAGCGTGCAGGGCTGCCCGTTGACCTGAATGGTGCCGCCGGCGGCGTGGTAGTCGAGCGTCTTGACCAGCTCGGACTCGGCCCCGCTGCGCAGCATCCCCATGCGCCACGTCCAGTTGAAGAGGACGGTCTTCAGATCCTTGGCGCCTTCCGTCGGGGTAAAGGCACCTGCAGCGCCACCGCCGAAGCCACCGCCACCCCCACCGCCGGCTCGACCCTGCGCCCCTCCGGCACGCCCGCCGGCTGGGGGTGCTTGCGGCGCTCCACCTGCTGGCGCCTGCGGCGCTGCGCCGCCCTGCCCCCGCGCAGCCTGGCCCTGGGCCAGTTCGGACATCATCGGGCTCATCGCGACCAGTAGCGCAAGCACACCTGTCGCAAGAGTTCGTCGTTCACACATGGCTACTCCAGGGTCTCCCGGGAACGCATCAGCGGCGTTCCTCAACGGATACAGCTATTCGACGTCGAACTTGAAATCTTTTTCGCCGAGCGAAATACGCCGAATGTATCCCGCGGGGTTGCCATTGACGGCCGGAAGGATGGTCACCTTGAGCGGGTCGCCAGGCTTGATCGTGCTCTTACCGAACCCCTGCAACGTCAAACTGGTGACAGATGCGGTGGTCAGCGTCCAGTCGACGATCTTCTTCAACTTCTTGTCCTCGACCGACACGATCATGCCCGCATGCGGATTGACGAAGTTGAGCTTCTTGAGCTTTCCGACGAGGACGATTTCCTTGTTCAAGTCGTAGATGCCCGCCACGGCATGGTGGGCGCGCAGGACCGCGCCAGTGGTGATGAGGCTGGCCGCCACCAATGCGCCCAGGACGACGCGTCGAGCGATACGTGTGGTCATGATTGACTCCGTTGCGTGATTGCCGCCGGATCGTAGCAAGTTGGCCTCCCGGGCCGCAAGGGCCAAGTTACTGCAATTATTAGGTTTTTGTTAAATCTGTCAGTTATTGCTGAGCGCTGCGATAAGGAGGGCCGCGAGCACCGCGGCGACCACCAGCAGCAGGATCTTCCAGACGCTCTTCGGGTACCGGCCGGCAATGGTGCCCGTGTAGCCGTTCACGATCACCTGGAAGGCTCGTGCGCCGTAGTTGTAGGACAACACCCAGACCGGCACGAGCACGTGCTTGAACGTACGCTGCGAATAGTCTGGATGAATCTGGAGGTTCCGGTAGGTGTCGCCGGGCACCTGCTGCCCGCACATCTGTTCGAGCCGGGCGTGCATCTGGTCCTGCGCGCGCTGAGCGGCCTCAATCAGGACCACCTTGTAGTGCTCGACGACGTGGCCGGAGAGGAATGCCGTGTCGTAGGACACAACCTCTCCGGTCGGAAACGGCTCGACCTGACGCAACAGATCGACCGGCAGTCCCTGTGTCCCGGGCACCGGCTCATCGTCAAAGAACGTGTCGACGACGCCTGACGCGGACTCCCAGCGAGTGCGCCGCTCCATGCGGGTGCCCTGTTTGGTCGCAACCGGAACGTAGTAGTGATAGCCGGCCTC
>Ga0111539_10013789_pt1 | contig 10098 bp, 6 predicted proteins | sample RhiMethybrSRZTD1_FD_79667 | JGI IMG/M metagenome (GOLD analysis project Ga0111539, IMG submission 79667) | Populus rhizosphere microbial communities from Tennessee, USA - Rhizosphere MetaG P. TD hybrid SRZTD1 (version 2) (version 2) | ecosystem: Host-associated > Plants > Roots > Rhizosphere >... | reverse complement strand
TATTTGAAGTGGGTCGAGCGTCTGCCGGGCATATTGCGCTTTGTCCCGAACGCCGGCCGTTTACGCGACGCAAAGAATTATCTGTTGCTGGTGAGTTACTTTCTTCAGCCCACGCCAAACAATATTCGCTCGATGATCCTGCTGGCGTTGAAGGAATATGTTGACGATGAGCGATTAAAGCAAATAGAGGTTCCGGCGCCGGAGGCCTTACCCTCCGTCGGGATCTATCATCCGGATGCGCCGGCGTTGTTTGAATCGTTTGCAGAGTATGAGGCGTGGTATCGGGATCGAAGTCCAAAGTCCAAAGTCCAAAGTCCAAAGTCGAATGGGGCGTTGGCGCCGGAGTTAACTATTGGTCTGCTTTTGATGCGACCGCAAATTGTCAGCAACGCGCGCCAACACTATGACTCGGTAATTCGGGCGATCGAGGCCGAAGGGTTAAATGTCATTCCGGCAATCTCGACGTTTATGGACAATCGCGAAGCGTGCGAGAAGTTTTTTGTCGGTACGCAGTCCTCGGGCCTGCAGCAACCCGGACGATCGCCGAATGAAGAGCACGCGGGACGCGTGCGTACCGAAGTGCGTACCTCGCGCGTCAGTCAAATTGTTTCACTCACCGGTTTTAGCTTTGTCGGTGGCCCGGCAATGAATGACAGTGAGGCTGCTGCCGACTTCCTGGGCGATCTGAACATTCCTTATAGATCGCTGGTGAGCCTCGACACCCAGACGATCGAGTCCTGGCGCGACTCATTCACGGGATTGAATCCGGTCCAGACCGGAATGCAGGTCGCCATTCCCGAGATTGACGGAGCGACCGAGCCTTTTGTTTTTGGCGGCATTTCGGCAAGCGGCGTTGAACCGGCGGCGCTGGACGATCGCTGCGGGCGCATCGCCCGGCGGCTCAAGCGTTGGAACTACCTGCAGACGGCGAGTCGCGACGAATTGAAAGTCGCGCTGGTTGTTTATTGCTTTCCGCCAAACAAGGGAAACATCGGAACCGCCGCAGACCTCGATGTCTTCGCCAGTGTTCATGACATCCTGGCGCAGTTGGAAAAGGACGGTTATCGAGTCAGCGTTCCCGAGAGCGCCGACGCCCTTCGCGATTTGTTGTTAGGTGGAAACTCGGCCGAGTTCGACACGACCGCAAACATCGCTTATCGGATGAAGGTCGATGACTATCGACAGCTGTACCCATTTGTCGAGGAGATTGAGACCGAATGGGGGCCGGCGCCTGGCGCGATCAATTCTCGTGAAGGGGAACTTCTGATTCAGGGCATGACGCTCGGCAATGTTTTCATTGGCGTCCAGCCGACATTTGGCTTCGAGGATGATCCGATGCGCCTGCTGATGGCCAAAGGCGGTGCGCCCCATCACGGGTTTGCCGCTTTCTATTCTTATCTCGAGAGCGTTTTCAAAGCCGACGCCGTCGTTCATGTCGGCACGCATGGCGCAATGGAGTTCATGCCAGGTAAGCAGGTTGGACTGTCCGGCGAGTGCTGGCCGGACCGCTTAATCGGCGAATTGCCGAACATTTACATCTATAGCGTCAACAACCCATCCGAAGGCACGATCGCCAAAAGGCGTTCCTACGCCCAGTTGATTTCATACCTGACTCCGCCGATTGAGAACGCCGGCCTGTATAAAGGACTGGCGACCCTGAAGGAGTTGATCGAGAGCTATCGCTTTTCGACGAATGAAGACGAACGCGAGCGGATCTATCAGTCGATAGAGAATGCGAGAAAGGACCTGAACCTGGAACTTTCCTAAGCTGCGCTGTCGGACAGGTCGCCTGCAAGGGAAGTCACGTAAGCCCTGAACTCTTCAGCCCTGAGCTGATGTCTGAACGCCTCGACGCCATTAATAGAAAGTACCGGGATCTCGAAACGATATTGGGCGAAGAGCTGTGCGTCTCCTTCAATATCCACCTCCACCAACTCATAAAGTTCTGAACAGTTTGCTTCCAGCATCTGGTGTTTCATTTCATCACACAGGCCGCACTCAGCTTTGGTATATAAAACGAGACGTAACTTTTCAGCCAATTGTCATCACCTCCAATCCATTAAGCCGGTTCTCAAATATTATCGGGCTAAAGTGACCAGGCCCGTCTGGCTTTTCTCGGGTTGTGAAGCAGGACCAGAGGCCTCGTCATACCGTCACGATCGAAATTAATGCACTACTTTAAGAAATGCTCTTGCCAACTTTGCTGCGAAAGTTGTATAAAGAGCATTCTGTCGGGGCATTTTATTATTCTTTAGTTGCGACCGCACTTCTAGTGAACAAGCTGGATAGGTTTTCACAGAGACATAAATCCCTGTGTCGCGGGGTTCTATAACCAATTGTCGAACCTGCGGCGTTGAAGTGTGACTGGTCGCTATTGTGATATCGATCACAATTGCGGAGGTTCCTGGAGTGGATAGTAGCGCCAACGAACAAAGTTCAGCAGTTGCCGCACCGCCGGCAGGCTCGGCGCCGCCGGCTGCAAAACCCTCGGCCCGGCCAGCGGCCAGACCGCCATCGGTGGTCGTCGAATCGACGCCCGATCCGCCAGTCAACAAGATGCGACGCCGCATCGTCTGGGCGAGCGTCGCCGGCTTTCTGACTACCTGCTTCCTGATGTTTGTGCGGTTCTTTCTGCCCCGCGCAATCTTTGAGCCTTCCAGCACTTTCAAAATCGGATTTCCCGGCGACTACGCGTTGGGCGTCGACACTAAGTGGCAACAACAGTATCGCATCTGGGTCGATAAGACTTCTGATCGTGTTTTCGTGGTTTATGCACGCTGCACACACCTGGGCTGTACTCCTGACTGGAAGGCCAGCGAAAACAAGTTTAAGTGTCCATGTCACGGGAGTGGTTATGACAGCGAAGCCATAAATTTTGAAGGACCGGCGCCGCGGCCGATGGATCGCGCGCACGTCGAACTCGACGCCGAAGGGCAAATCGTGGTCGATGTGAGCAAGCTTTACCAGTGGCCCAAAGGCGAGCGCAACCAATTTAACGATCCCGGGGCATTTATTCCGCTGTAAAAATGGACGAGCCTAAAGACCAAAAAGAAACGAAACAGCTGACCGGCGAAAAGACAAATGTCGGATTGGTCGAGCGCGCCAAAGACACGGCGATGTCGCTAAAGGATCGCGCGCTCGAAGAGGCGAAAGACTACAAGGATCCGCAGCAGACGCAGGTCTGGAAATCGATTTTCCGCGTCTCTCATGAGCGGTCCGATCCTCGTAATCGTTCGCTGGCAATCCTCTCGAACGTCTTTCTGCACCTGCATCCGGCAAAGATTAATCGCGATGCGGTGCGTTATCAGTACACCTGGGGCATGGGCGGCATCACGTTCTACCTCTTCATCGTGCTGACATTCACCGGCGTTCTGCTCATGTTTTATTACCACCCAACGAAGATCGTTGCGTTCCGCGACATTCTTTATCTGGAGCACGACGTGCCGTTCGGAAAGCTTTTGCGCAACATGCATCGTTGGGCGGCGCACCTGATGGTGATCACGACCTGGCTGCACATGTTTCGCGTGGTGCTGACCGGTTCGTACAAGAGGCCGCGCGAATTCAACTGGTGCGTCGGGGTAGTCCTGCTGGTTTTGACTTTGCTGCTTTCGTTTACCGGATACCTGCTGCCGGACGATCAGCTGGGCTTCTGGGCGGTGACGGTGGGAACCAACATGGCGCGCGCGACGCCGATGTTAGGAAGCGAGGGGCCGTTTGGGGCACAGCTGGGTCTGACGCCTTATAACGACGTACGGTTTGGCCTGCTGGGCGGGTCGATCGTGGATGATAACGCCCTGTTGCGTTCGTATATTTGGCACTGCATCGGCATTCCGCTGGTCGCCTCAATATTCATGGCGGTGCATTTCTGGCGCATTCGTAAGGACGGAGGAATTTCAGGGCCGGCGCCGGTCATGCTCGAGTCAGAGATGAAGGTGTTGAAAAAGAAATGAGTGCGATAGTCGAACAGCCAACTTCTAATTCTCGCCGAAATAAGATGATCGGCTGGGGCGTCGTCATCGTGCTGCTCGGGCTTTTCATTTATTCGGTTGAGGACTGGCACCAGCTTTGGAAAGTTGCTTCAGCTGCCGACAACATTCCGATTGTCGCGATGCTGTTCCTGGTTCCGTTCTTTACCTGGCTCGGCATCAAACAGGCGCTCGCAAACGATAAGCTGATCGTCAATCTCGAAGGGGACAAGAACCTTGCCAAGTCGCATCATCGAAAGGTTGAGCCCTGGCGTCCGGGTTGGGCCAAGGAACTTCACGTCTGGCCTTACCTGGTGCGCATCGAGTTTCTGGCGGCCGTCATTGTGACGGTCGTTTTGTATGTCTGGTCGATTACGCTGAACGCCCCGCTCGAAGAACCGGCAAATCCTAATTTGACGATGAATCCGTCGAAGGCGCCGTGGTATTTCCTCGGTCTGCAGGAGATGCTCGTCTACTTTGATCCGTGGATTGCCGGGGTGGTAATGCCTTCAATCATCATGATCGGATTGATGGTGTTCCCGTACGTTGATTCGAATCCGCTCGGGAATGGTTACTACACGCTGCGGCAGAGACGGTTCGCGGTGAACATGTTCAACTGGGGCTTTTTGATGTGGATCCTTTTGATCTTCATCGGCACGTTCATTCGCGGCCCCGGTTGGATTTGGTTTTGGCCGGGCCAGACCTGGGACCACAACACAGTCGTGTTCGATCGTAATCGCGATGTGCACGAGATTGTGGGCCTGACAGTGGCCAATTTTTCCGGTTACCCCAATCTAATGAAGTATGTAGTTATTCCAGCATTTGGATTTGTCCTGGTGGCTGGATTCTACGTTGTGGGCGGGCTGTTCTTTCATTGGCTGATGAGGCGAGGGCCCCTGAAGGTAAGGTATCTGGTTTCGCCAAAGAAACTCTGGGCCTGGGCCAAAGAGCCGGATCCGTTCGAAGAGAAGTTGTTGGCGAATACCAGCTTGCTTCAATACGTTACTTTCCAGTTCTTTGCGATCAGTGTGTTGCTGGCAATGCCGGTGAAACTCATCTTGCGTCTGGTATTTACGATTAAATACGTTTGGGTTACGCCGTGGTTCAATGTCTGATCGGATGTTCGACAAACTTTCGGTTTGTCGTAGTTTTTGACGGCAATTCTTATTAAAGTGCGACAAACTGAAGTTTGTCGGACAGGACTCATAAACTGTGGCCGAATCTCAGGAACCGATCGAATCCCTGGTAAAAAAAGAAGCGGAGCCGCAACGCGATCCGATCGTCAGTCGATCGACGAGCGCGATTATTTTCATTTGCGTGCTCCTGCTAATGCTTTCCACCGGCTGGGCCTTGTACGACGAAGGCTTCGGCCAGCGTCCCTGGAAGCCAATGCAGCAGGAGTTCGTCAAGCGTTATACCCGCTACCTCCGCAGCATTCGTAACACTGCCGGCAAATCGGAGACGGAAGTAAAAGAGACGCCCGAATACCAGCAACTCGATGAGGAAGCCAGGGCTTCGCTCGACAAAGTAAAAGCCGACATTGCGGAAAAAGACAAGCGGGTCAGTGCAATCCAGGCGAAGCTGGACGCAGTCACGGAGCCTTTCCAGAACCAGCGCGGAAAGATCGTCGTCATCACTTTTAAGCTGGAGACCGCCCGCAAAAACAGCGTTTGGGAAAGCATCTACAAAAGCCAGTTGAAGTCCAAGCAGGCTGAAAAAGTGACGGTTGATTTGCCGGACGACAACGGCAATCTGGCCCGCCAGAGAATGGATTACCAGCAACTGGGGAATACGTTCAATGACCTGCGCGAGGAAAAGGCGAAAGTCCAGGGCGAGAAGGCTGAATTGCTCAAAGGGCCGATGGAACTGGCGAAGAAGCGCGACGAGTATCTAAAGAACCACGTCAGCCTGTTGCCGAAAAAGAGCATCGAGGATCTCATCAAGAAGAACGAAGAGAACTTCGATTACACAATCCTGGGCCATCAGGTCAACGTGATGGAGTACAAGATTGTCGATCGCTGCGAGATTTGCCATTTAGGGACGCGCGAGCCTCTGCCGATTAGCGCGTCCGACATGGCGCCTAACGGCCCGGGAAAGAAGCCTGACGAGTTGGCGAGCGCCTTCGTCAGTCACCCGCGCAAAGAGCTTCTCCAGATTCATAAACCTGACAAGTTCGGATGTGCGGCTTGTCATGGCGGCAATGGCCGCGCGACCACCAGCGTCGAGAAAGCCCACGGTCAGAATCCATTCTGGCTGCATCCGCTATTTCCAAAAGAGAACACTGAAGCCGGTTGTCAGATGTGCCATGCAAATGATCGCGTGACTCAGGGCGCCGACAAGCTGAATCTGGCAAAGGATTTGTTTTATCAGCGTGGTTGTGTCGGCTGCCATCGAATGGAAGCCTTCGATCGAGAATCTGATGCGCTCACTAACGCGCGCCAGCAGATTTCGCAGTTGCAGGAGCAGATCGTCGCCAACGATCGTCAGGCCCGATTGGACACCGAAGCCAGCGCGAACGCGACCGACGACACCAAGGTCCAGGAGTTGTTGGCCCATGCCGAATCGCTGCGCGTTCAAAGCAGTCTATTGGCAGCGCGCATCGACGAGCTGAATTTGCAGACGCGTTATCTGCAACAGGATCAAAAGAAGGTTGGCCCTAACCTTAAAGATGTAAAGTTGAAGCTGCGCAAAGAATGGGTTCCGGCCTGGTTGAGAGATCCGCAGGGATTCCGCCCCGGCACGAAAATGCCGACGTTCTGGCGTTTCCACCTTGACGGAAAAGAGGGCGAAGAGGATCTGAAGGGCGTCGCCGCTTATCTGTGGCAGAACAGTTTTGACGGCAAGGTCCCCGCGCAATCAAAAGGCGACCAGACGCACGGCAAGGAACTGTTCGAAACCAGAGGTTGTCTGGCCTGCCATTCGATTGGTGAAGACACCAGCAAGTTGGGTGGAACCTTTGCGGCCAACCTCAGTCGCGTAGGTGAGAAGTCAAACTACGATTACATCGTGCGCTGGATTTACAACCCGCGCGAGCGTTGGGCCCCTTATTGTCCCAAGGAAAAACGCGACCTGACTCCGGAAGATTACGCGAAGCACAATCGTCCGTACCTCTTCGACAATGAGTTGCATTCGACGTGTCCAAACGATGGCGCGGAGTTGCAAGTGCAGAACATGACGGTCATGCCGAACCTGCGTCTGTCGGAGCAGGACTCGCGCGATATCGCCACCTATCTCTTCTCTTTGTCTGCCCCGCAGGCGTCCGAAGACGTTTCTTACATGGACGATCCGAAGCTGGCTGAAGACGGGAAAGCCGAGATCAAACAGTATGGTTGTGCCGGCTGTCACGAGATCAAAGGTTTTGAGGAAGAGCAGAGAATCGGCAAAGAGCTCACGACCGAGGGCTCGACGCCGCTCGAACGTCTCGACTTTGCCTTATTGACGCAGGATGCCGAGTACGGTCGTGAAGTCTTGAAAGACGCGGAGGGGAAAACTGTTAAGCTCCATCCCAAAGAGAAGGAAAAAGAGTGGTACAACCACCGCGGTTTCTTTGAGCACAAGCTGGCCGAACCCGGAATTTACGATCGAGGCAAATCGGAATATCTCGATCCGAAGGAACGCCTGCGCATGCCGAAGCCTTACCTGACTGATGAATGGCGCACAAATCTGACCACACTCCTGCTCGGTAGTTTGGGAGCGGAAGGCGCAAATGTGCCCACGTCACTCTTTTACAATCCGCAGGATTCGCGACGCCAGGACATCCAGAACGGCTGGTGGGTAATCAAGAAATACAACTGCATGGGTTGTCACGTGCTTCAACCCGGGCAGAACATCAGCGTCTATAACAACTCACCCGATCCAACTATGAAGCACGGCACGGTCCTGAGTTCGTTGCCGTTCTACACGGGTCAGACAGAGTTTCTGCCGCCGATGCTGACCAGCGAGGGCGCGCGCGTCGATCCGGATTGGCTGATGAAGTTCCTGAAGGATCCTTCGTTGATGAGAGAGGGCGAGAAGGCCCCAGTGCCATCGTCGCCTTCGTCGGCTCCGGCGGCGGCTTCGCCGGTGGCGAGCGCTTCACCATCTGCGAGTCCGCGGGCCGCAACGGCCGGCGCCAACGACCAAAGCAATGGCCGGCTCTTGCCACAGTGGGGCCTGAACCGTAACGGCATCCGTCCCTATCTTCAGGTGCACATGCCGACGTTCAATTTTTCACCGAACGAGTTGCGCGTGCTGGTGCGGTTCTTCATGGCGGTCTCGTCGCAAAACGAGCCTTACATCAAAGAACCGATGGTGCCGCTGACGGAATCTGAAAAATCGATCGCCCGAAGTATTTTTGTGTCGGGCACGCCTTGTTTGAAGTGTCACATCACCGGCGAGCCGTCGCATGACGCCAAGGCGATCGCGCCCAACTTCCTTTTGGCCAGTGAGCGACTGAAACCGGATTGGACTTTCCGTTGGCTGCTCGATCCTGCGCAGATCAGCCCGGGTACGGCCATGCCGAGCAGTTTATTTAAGCAGGACCAGGGGCATTGGGTTGTGAATCTGCCGAACCCGCCTGCGGATGTCGCGAACTATCACTACGACCACGCGCGTCTGCTGGTGCGTTACATGTTCCTGATGACTCCGGATGAGCAACGCCGGCTGCTTTCAGCGACGCCTGCGACTCCGCCCGCGGCTGCTCCGGCGGCGACACCCGCGCCGACGAAAACGGGGCAAAGCAATCTTAAGTCGCGCAAGGCCGAGCAATTGAGCCGAAACCGGAGCAATAACCGTCGTGGAAATTTGGGTAATCATCGTCGTCATCACGCAGGGAAGAAGTGAATTAATGCAGGCCCTCTGGCTACCCGGTTATGACGTAACTAAGGTATGCTGGGCATCAAAATCTAACGTTTTCTTAAGTATTGGAGGACTCAATTATGTTGAGTAAACATGCAAAATTATGGCTCGGTCTAATCGCCATCGTCAGCCTGATGTCACTGGCATCATCCTGCGGCAAAAAGGAAGTCGAGGAAGACGGACCGACGACAGAGGGTGGTAAGTCTTACACCGCCAAAGGCAATGAGGGGACGATCGCGGGCGTGATTTCATATACGGGCGCCGCTCCGGAACCCAAGAAAATTGATACCGCAGCGGATCCGGCCTGCACTTCCGCGAACCCAAACCTGACGACGGAGGATTGGGCGGTCAAGGACGGCAAGGTAGCCAACACTTACGTCTATATCAAAGAAGGCACGCTGGCTGACGGCTCGAAGGTGAGTGCTTACTCGACCTGGCCGGGCACGCCCGGGACAGCGACGCTGGATCAAAACGGTTGCCATTACAAGCCGCACGTAATGGGCGTAGTGGTAAATCAGGCCATCACCATCACCAACAGCGATAAGACCACCCACAACATCCACTTTACGCCGAAGAACAATCCTGATTGGAACCAATCACAGCCCAACGGCGCCGGCGCATTGACGCACAAACTGGCGCGCGCGGAGGTTTTGGTTCCGGTAAAGTGCAATCAGCACCCATGGATGAAGTCCTACGTCGCCGTCAGCAAGCATCCGTTCTTCGCAGTTAGCGCTGAGGATGGCAGCTTCACGATCAAAGGCGTGCCCGCGGGTAAGTACACCGTCGTCGCCTGGCATGAAGGGGGCGCGAACGGAACTGAAAAGACCATGGAAGTCACGGTGCCCGCCAGTGGCGCCGGCAAGGCCGACTTTGCCTTCGGCGCCGCCGCTATGGGGCAGCCGAGTTCGCTGCCGATGATGCCGGCGATTGAGTTTCCAATGGCGACCATACGGCGTTAAGAATTGGGAAAGGTCCTGGGCCTTTGATCCTGGGTCTTTGGTGTGACCGCGAAGGGGTCGCATGCTTTTTCAAAGATCAAAGGCCTAAGACCAAACCGAATTGGCAATCGACAATGTCCAAAGGTGTACATCGCTTCGCCGTGCTGGTGGCGTGCGCGACGTTCTTTCTCATCATCGCCGGCGCGAACGTGACCAGCCACGACGCGGGCCTGGCAACCTCGGACTGGCCGCTTTCGAACGGTTCGCTGTTTCCCAAAATGGTCGGAAACCTGTTTTGGGAACACGGTCACCGGATGGTGGCTACGGGCGTCGGAATTCTGACCGTTGTTTTCAACCTG
>Ga0111539_10013786_pt1 | contig 10099 bp, 9 predicted proteins | sample RhiMethybrSRZTD1_FD_79667 | JGI IMG/M metagenome (GOLD analysis project Ga0111539, IMG submission 79667) | Populus rhizosphere microbial communities from Tennessee, USA - Rhizosphere MetaG P. TD hybrid SRZTD1 (version 2) (version 2) | ecosystem: Host-associated > Plants > Roots > Rhizosphere >... | reverse complement strand
CCGAGCATCTCGGCCACGCGCACGGCGACCGTCGGCAGCCCGTCCGACATCGGCCGGTACTCGCCGATCGGGAACGCGAGGAAGTAGATCGTCTCCAGGTACTCGTCGACCGAGTGCCCCTGCTGCGCCATGGGCCCACTCTATCCGCTGTCAGAACCGGCTCCCGGCAGCGCCGCGAGCGCCTCCTCGGCGATCCGCACGCGCGCTTCGACGTCGGCCGGCGGCGCCTTGCGCGCAACGAGCGCCGCGACCTCCGCGACGAGCGCCGTGGCCTGCCGATACCCGGACGGATCGAGTGCCTCGAGGTCGCCGGCATCAGCGAGCGCGTCCTGCGCGTGGCGGACGTCCTCCTGCGCCCCGCCGTACTCCGTCGGGCTCGACACCGCCTGCGGATACTCGATCGTCAGCACGTCCAGTGCGGTGCGCGCCTCAGCGATGTGCGACGCCTCGTCGGCGAGCACGTCCGAGAGTGACGGCTCGGGCGCCGTCGCTCTTCCCACGAGCAGCCCGACCACCAGGCCGACCACGAGCGCGATCGCGGGGACGAGCAGCCCGAGCAGGCGGCTGCGCCGCGAGGCGACGCGGTAGAGCGACATCAGCGGACGAGGACTGCGACTGCCTCGCTGTCGTGCTCGGCGAGCACGCGCTCGGCGGCTGCGACGATCTCCTCGGCGCGCCGGGCGTCCGAGAGATCGAGGATGCGCGAGCCGCAGACGAGCAGGACGCGCGGCAGCATCGTCCCGACGCCCAGGTTGAGCGAGCCGGCGTGCAGCTCGGCGGCCAGCCGCGCGACGAACTCAGGCCCGCGACCGGCGAAGATCCGCCGCGCGTTCTCCGCAACCGGGACGACGCCGAGCTCGTCGACCACCGCCACGCGACCCGAGCCGTTCTCCGAGTAGACGCGGTAGAAGTCGTTCGCCGCGAGCAGCGTCACCGTCTCCTCGGTGACGCCGAGCGCGCCGGCCGCCGCGGCGTGGCGCTCGACGACCGGGACCGGCGTCCGTGTCGCCGCACCCGTCTCGAGTGCGACAGCGCCGGTCGCGACCGCGCGGAGCAGCCGATGCTTTGCGTCGTACGAGGTCTCGACCGCAACGGTCGCCGGGGCAGCGCCCGCAGCGACACACGCCCGCTCGGCCTCGGCGGCGAGCTCGGCCGCACCGGCGGCGGAGTCGACCGCGCTCCGCGTCCGCTCCGCACGCACGAGCGACAGCGCTGCGCCGATCGAGGACAGCACCTCGGGATGCCGCGGGTGCAACACCTTCCGCCCGAGCAGCCGGGCGACCTCGCCGACGAGCGCCTCGCCGGCGCCGCCGAGCGCGACGAGCGGCACGTCGTCGCCGAGCTCGTGCTGTCGCGCCGCGTCCGTCACCGCGTGCGCGATCTTCCGCGCCGCGTCCTCGAGCAGGCGGCGCGCGGCCTCCTCGCTCGTCGTCTTCATCGTCGCGGCGAGCGGCGCGAAGGCGAGCAGCGCGGCCTCCTGCGAGCCCTTCGCGTACGCGCCGTCGGGTACGAGCCCGAGCGCGTTCGCCGCGCACGTCGGAGTCAGCGCGAAGCGTCCGCGCGGCGTTCGCACGGTCGCGTACTTCTCGGGGTCGCCGTCACGCGGAGCGACGAGCTCGAGCTCCGCGCCGCGCAGCTCCTCCGGATCGGCGAAGCAGGCGTAGGAAAGACCCGCGACGTGCGCGCTCCGCGGGCCGACCTCGGCGATCTTCCGTCCCTGCATGCGCGCGAGGCTGCCGCCGGCGGCGCCGACGACCCAGCTGTCGATCGCACGGATGCACGTCGGCCGGCCCATCACGCGGAGCGTGCGCAGCACGGGCCGCCCGCCCTTGACGACCGAGACGTTCGAGCTCGTCCCGCCGCACTCGATCACGATCGCGTCGCGCACCGCGAGCTGGTGCAGCGCCGCCGCAACGCCCGCCGCGGGACCCGAGCCGACCGTGAGCGACGGCCGCCGCCGAAACTCCGAGACGCTCATCGCCCCGCCGTCGCCGCGCAGCACGAGGAGCGGCACGCGCAGGTCGGCGCGCGCGAGCGCGTCCTCGACGTGCGCGGCGGTCCGCTCGACGACCGGGAGGATGCTCGCGTTGATCGCCGCGCTGACGGTGCGCGTCTCGAGCCCGTACGTCCCGCTCAGCTCGTGGCCGGCGCAGACCGGAAGCCCGCGCGCGCGGGCGCGCTCGGCCACCGTCTCCTCCAGCGACGGGTCGTCCACCGCGAACGCGCCGCTGACCGCGATCGCCGTGCAGCCGGCGCAGGCGAGCCGCTCGAGCGCCGCGTCCAGGTCGCCGTTCAGCCGCGTGGCCTCGAGCGCTTCGTGCTCGGTCTCGAGCGCGCGTCCGGCTGCGAGCCCGATCGAGCCGACCTTCGTGCGCTTGCGCGCGCGTCGCAGGTCGGCCGCATCGGCAAGCCCGACGACGCCGACGCGCGCGACGTCGCCCTCGAGCAGCGCGTTCATCGCCTGCGTCGTCGAGAACGCCACGAACTCGACACGCGCGCGCTCGTCTCCGAGCTGGGCGAGCAGGTCGTCCAGAACGTGTGCGATGCCGGCCGCGACACCCTCGGACGCCGTGTGCGTCGTGGGCACCGCCGCGCTCGCGCGAAGCTCGAGCGTCGCGGCGTCGACGGCGACGGCCTTCGTGAACGTCCCGCCGACGTCGATCCCGATGCGCAGGCCGCTGTTCACGCTCGCGCGGCCTCCAGCGCGCGTCGCCGCAGCGGCAGCCACGCGAACATGTACGCCGCGCCGACGGCGTAGATCCCGAGCAGCACGAGCTGCACGAAGATCCCCTCGCGCGTCGGGTGGATGCCGGTCAGCTCCGCCAGGTACACGGGAAGCCGCGCCCAACCGCCGTCGATGGGCGTGACGGAGATCCAGTCGCCCTCCTGCAGCGAACGCACGGCGTTGCCCGCGAACGCGACCGAGAGCAGCAGGAGCGTCGACGCGCCGGCGAGCAGAAGCTGCTTCACCGGCAGCCGCTTGCCGAGCTTCAGCACCGCCCAGCCGACGACGCCGAGTGCCGCCGCCGCGGCCGCCGCACCGAGTGCGACCCACTCGAGCAGCCCCTGTGCGAAAAGGATGAGCGCCTGGTAGAAGAGCACGGTCTCGAAGCCCTCGCGGAAAACGGCGGTGAACCCGAGCCCCGCGAACGCGAGCGCGCTTCCCGCGGCGATCGCACCGGCCGTCCGCGCGCGCATGAACTCCATCCGTCGCCGCTGCTCGAGCCGCGCGACGAGCCAGAACGTCACCGCGAAGAGCACGGCGACGGCGACGACAGCCGTCACCCCCTCGAGCAGCTCGCGCTGGAGCGGGGCGATGTCGATCACCACCGTCGCGAGCACCCAGACGAGCGCGGACGCGACGACCGCGCCGAGAACCCCGAGCCCGAGCGGCCTGCGGAAGTTCCGCGCGCGCCCCGCCTCGAGCGACCCGAGCAGGATCGCGAGCAGCAACACAGCCTCGAGCCCTTCCCGGAAGAGGATCGTGAACGAGAAGAAGAACGCGAGGATCGGCGCCGCGAGCCCGGGATCGGCGAGCTTGAGGTCGACCTTCCGCAGCCCGACGCGGAGCTCCTGGGCGGTCGAGTTCAGCTCGGAGAGCGGCGCGCCGTCGCGAATCCCGTTGCGGAGCGTCGCGAACGAGAACTCGAGGTCGAGCACGAGGTTCGGGTCGCGCAGCCGGAGCGGGATCTCGGCGTACTCGAAGTGGTCGAGGTACGCCTCGCGCGCGAGGTCGTAGGCGCGCTCCCGGTCGCCCGTCCGTGCCGCCGCCATCGACTCGTCGACGAGCTCCCGCGCGCGCACGACCTCGGTGCGCGCGCGCTCCACCTGCCCGTCGTCGGCCCGCGCCGCCGCCGGGGCCGCAAGGGCCGCGAGCAGGAGGAAGACGAAGGCGGCTCGGCGCACTACGCCCCCTGGAGCTTCGACTTCGCCTCGTCGAGGTCGGTCTTGGTCTGCTCGATCAGCTGCTCGATCTCGGATGCCGGCGCGCCGTTCTTCATCTTGGTGCGGATGTCCGTGGAGATCGTGTGCTCGAGGTCTTCCATCAGCTCCTCGTCGACCTCCTCGAGCGGGTGCTCGACCTTCTCGAAGTGCTCGAGGTACGCGTCGCCCACGGTCTCCTCGGCAGCGTCGGCGTCGCCCGCCTTGTACTTGGCGAGGGCGTCGTCGAGCATCGACTTGATCGTGTCGATCTCGGCTGCGGCGGCTGCTGGAGTCGTGTCTTCTTCGGACGACTCAGCTGTCGTTGCAGCAGCGCTGCTCTCGTCGTCGCCGCCGCATGCGGCGCCGAACGAGACGAGGGAGAGGGCCAGCAGGGCCAGGACGAACGTGCGCATCGAACCTCCGGTAAGGGTTGCCTTACATGTCGTGTAAGGCAGACCTTACATACCGTGTCGTCTGGCCGTCCGGGCATTGCAAGGGGCACCTTACATCCGTTCGGGAGGCGGGCTGCGGCTCTACGCTGGGCCGATCGAGCGCTTCGCCTCCGTCTATCCCCTCGTCACTCCTCGCGCGCTCGCCCGGGTCTTCACGTACGCGGTTCCGGAGGGGGTCGGCAAGGGCGCCGTCGTGGATGTTCCGTTCGGGCGCGGGCGGCAGCGTGGGGTCGTCGTCGAGGTCGACGGCGGCGCGCCGGAAGGGATCGAGGTCGCACCGATCACCGGCGTCGTCGAGGAGCTCCCGCCGGCGCTCGTCGACCTCGCGCTCTGGCTCGCGGAGTACTACGGATCCACCCCCGCGCGGGCGCTCGCGCTCGTCGCCCCGCGCGTCCGGAAGCGGCGGAAGGAGCTGCCGGCGCCGATGGAGCGCGAGTCGCTGACCGCCGAGCGCGTGCCCGACCGGCTGACGCCCGAGCAGGATGCCGCCGTCGCCCGCGTCGTGGGCGCGTTCGGGACGCCCGCGAACTTCCTGCTCGCCGGAGCCACGGGCAGCGGCAAGACCGAGGTCTACCTCCGCGCCTGCGCGGCGGCCCTCGAGCGCGGACTCGGCGCGATCGTGCTCGTCCCGGAGATCGCGTTGACGCCGCAGGCGGCGGGCCGGTTCGCCGCCCGCTTCGGCGACCGGGTCGCGATCCTCCACTCGGGCCTGTCCGACGCCGAGCGGCGCGACGAGCGCGAGCGGATCGCCCGCGGGGACGCGCGTGTCGTCGTCGGCGCGCGCTCGGCCGTCTTCGCGCCGGTGCACGGGCTCGGGCTGATCTGCGTCGACGAGGAGCACGACCAGTCGTACAAGCAGGACTCGGACCCCCGCTACGACGCGCGCTCCGTCGCGGCGAAGCGGGCCGCGCTCGAGAGCGCGGTCGCCGTCTACGGAAGCGCGACCCCGCGGCCGGAGAGCTGGGAGAGCCTCGAGCGGCTCGAGCTCGGCGGCCGCCTCGTCGGCGAGCTCCCGCCGGTGCGCGTCGTCGACCTGCGGCGCGAGTCGGGCTACCCGCTGTCGGCGCCGCTGCTCGCGGAGCTCGGGCGCGTGGCCGAGCAGGGAGGCAAGGCGATCCTGCTCCTGAACCGGCGCGGCGTGGCGCCGGCGGTGCACTGCCGCGAGTGCGGGACGACCCGCCGCTGCCCCGACTGCGACGTCTCGCTCGTGCTGCACCGCGACGGACGGCTGCACTGCCACCACTGCGGGCACGTCGAGGCCTCCACCGAGACGTGCCCGGCGTGCGGCTCGCCCGAGCTCGCGCGGATCGGCGCGGGGACCGAGCGCCTCGAGCGGGAGCTCGCGGAGCGCGTGCCGGAGCTCGAGCGGATCCGGCTCGACGCCGATACCGTCGACGAGCGCGGCGCGGTCGCCGACGTCCTGCGGCGCTTCGCCGAGACCGACCGCTCCGTCCTGCTGGGCACGCAGATGGTCGCGAAGGGGCATCACTTCGAAGGCGTCGCGCTCGCGGCCGTCGTCGACGCCGACACGCAGCTCTCGCTGCCCGACTTCCGGGCCGAGGAGCGCACGTTCCAGCTGCTCACGCAGCTCGCCGGACGATCGGGCCGCGACGCCCCTGGGCGCGTGATCGTGCAGACCTTCCAGCCCGACGCGCGGGCGGTCGCGTTCGCCGCGCGCCACGACGTCGAAGGCTTCATGGCCGGCGAGCTCGAGCGCCGCCGGGCGCTCGGCTACCCGCCGTTCCGGCACCTGCTCCGCGTCGTCGTCACCGGACCCGACCCGGACGCCCCGCTGCGTGCGCTCCGCGAGGTCGCCGAGGGTCTCGAGGGCGCGGAGCTCCTCGGCCCGGCGCCGCTGCTGCGACTGCGCGGGCGGTTCCGGGCGCAGCTGGTCGCGAAGACGTCCGAGCCGCGTCGGGTTGCCGCTCGGGCGGGCCGACTGTTGGCCGCTGCCGCGCCGGCGATGCGCCGCGCCGGGTTGACCGCGGTCGTCGACGTCGACCCGCAGAGCCTCTGAGCCAAACCCGCTCGGGCGTACACTTCTGCGCCGTGGCGGACGAACAAGGCGAGATCAGGACGAACGAAGAGCTCGACCCCGAGGCGCAGGCGCGTCGGCGGCTCGCGCTCGGCCAGATCCGGCAGTACCCGGACCCCGCCCTCCGGATGCAGGCGCGAGAGGTCCACGAGTTCGACGACGCGCTCCGCCAGCTGGTCGAGCGGATGACCGCGCTGATGACGGACGCGCACGGCGTCGGGCTCGCGGCGACGCAGGTCGGCGTCCTCCAGCGGCTCTTCGTGTTCCAGGTGGGCGACGACGACCCGCGCGTGATCGTCAATCCGCGCATCACGCAGTCGAGCAGCGAGGTCGAGACCGACGACGAAGGCTGCCTCTCGCTCCAGCGGGTGCTCGTGCCCGTCGAGCGGAGCGTGCGCGTGACGATCGAGGGGCAGGATCTCGACGGTGACGACGTGACGCTGACGCTCGAGGAGATGAGCGCGCGCGTCGCTCAGCACGAGCTCGACCACCTCGACGGCGTGCTCATCCTCGACCGCACGACCGACGAGGCGCGGCGCGAAGCGATGGCGACGCTCCGCGCGCAGCTCTCGATCGCTTGAGCCGCATCGGCGTCGCCGCAACGGCGCCGTTCGGAGCGGACGTCCTCGAGCAGCTCGCGGACGAGCACGACGTCGCCTGGGTGCTGACGCGGCCGGACCGGCCGGCGGGGCGAGGACGCCGCCCGAGGCCGCCGGCCGCGAAGGTGACGGCAGACCGCCTCGGGCTCGAGGTGCGCCAGCCCGAGCGCCCGACCGTCGACGACATCGCAGGCGTGGACACGATCGTGCTCGTTGCGTACGGCGTGCTGATCCCCGACGAGCTGCTTCGCGCCGCTCTCTGGCTGAACGTGCACCCGTCGCTGCTCCCGCGCTGGCGCGGCGCGGCGCCGGTGGAGCGCGCGATCCTCGCCGGCGACGAGGAGACCGGCGTGACGATCATCAAGCTCGTGAAGGAGCTCGACGCGGGGCCGATCGCTGCGCAGCAGGCGTTCCCGATCGGGCCGGAGGACGACGCGGGAGCCGTCTACGCCCGCTCGGCCGAGGTCGCGGCGAACCTCCTCCGCGAGCTCGACGGGCTCGAATTCCACGAGCAGGAGGGAGAGCCGACGTACGCTCACAAGCTCGAATCGAGCGACCGCGAGCTCGACTTGACGGATCCCGACGACGCGCTGCGCCGCGTGCGCGCACTCTCGCCGCACATCGGCGCCCGCACCGAGCTGCACGGTCGGCCGGTGACGATCTGGAAAGCGCGCACCGACGACGGCAAGCTCGTTCCCGTCGAGGTCCAGCCGTCGGGCGGGCGGCGCATGACGTACGAGGAGTTCCTCCGGGGCCTGCGGTGATCGCTCCCGCACGCCGCGCCGCGTACGAGGTCGTGCGCCGCGTCTTCGAAGACGATGCGTACGCCGACCGAGCGCTCCGCACGGCGGTCGAAGGGCTCGACGAGCGAGATCGCGCGCTCGCGCAGCGGCTCGCGTACGGGACGGTGCAGCGCAAGCGCACGCTCGACCACGCGATCGAGGCGATCGGCAAGCGGCCGACGCGCAAGCTCGATCCGCCCGTCCTCGCGGCGCTCCGGCTCGGCGCGTACCAGCTCGGCTACACCGACCTTTCCGCGCACGCCGTCGTCGACGACTCGGTCGAGCTCGTCCGCCGCGCGCGGCTCGAGCGCGCCGTGCCGTTCACGAACGCCGTCATGCGTCGCCTCACCGAGAAGCTCCGCGGCCTCCTCGGCTCGCTGCCGGAAGGGCCGCTCAAGCACTCGTATCCGGACTGGATCTACGACGTCTGGAAGCGCGATCTCGGCGAGGCGGACGCGCTCTCGCTGATGCGCGCCCAGAACGAGCCGTCGGAGACCGTCGTCCGCCTCGTGCGCGGCGACCCGCCTGGAGAGCCGACCGACGTGCCGGGCGCCTACCGCGTCGAGCGCGTCGACGAGCAGGCGGTGGAGGAGGGACGGATCTGGCCGCAGAGCCGCGCCTCGCAGCTCGCGGCGCTCGTCGTCGGGTCGCAGGAGGGCGAGCGCGTCCTCGACGTGGCTGCCGCGCCGGGCGGCAAGGCGACGATGCTCCAGGGCGAGGTGACCGCAGTCGAGCTGCATCCCGGCCGAGCCCGCGAGTTGCGCGAGAACGTCAAGAGGCTCGGCGCGGCGAACGTCTCCGTCGTCGAGGCGGACGCGACGGACCTGCCGCCGGAGCTTGTCGACTTCGACCGCGCGATCGTCGACGCACCGTGCTCCGGCCTCGGAGTGCTCGCGCGCCGTCCGGACCTCCGCTGGCGCGCCCGGCCGCTCCCCGACCTCCAGCTCGCGCTCATGCGGGAGGCGGCGGAGCGGACGAAGCCCCGCGGGACGATCGTCTACTCCGTCTGCACCATCAACGCCGACGAGAACGAGGCCGTCGTCGACGCCTTGGGCCTCGAGGTCGAGTCACTCTCGGAGGAGTGGCCGCAGTACGCGCACCCGAAGCGGCCGGAGTTCCTGCTCACACGGCCCGACCAGCACCGCACGTCGGGCTTCTTCATCGCGCGGCTACGCGTCTAACCGGTGCCGCACTTGATCGTCGGCGTCATCCTGACCGCCTCCGACCGCTTCCCGGTCGACGCCACGATCCACCCGTCCTCGCCGTAGCGCATCGGGGGCATCTGCCACGTCGTGCAGTAGCGCTGGAAGGTGGCCGGTTCGACCATCGCGTAGACGAAGAACTTCGAGCCGTCGCCCTTGCCCGCGTCGAGCTCGAAGTCGCGTGTCTTGTCCTCCGTGTTGAGCTCGATCTCGTCGATCGCGACCTCGTCGGGCTGCGGCAGGTGCGCCTTGCCCTGGAAGAGGGCGATCCGGATGCGGAGCGGCGCCTGCGCGTTCTGCTGCGCGGTCGGGACGACCGTCCCGGTCGCGAGCGTGCCCTTGTCCGAGGTGAACGAGCGGTCGGCGACGGCCTTGGTCGCGACCACGAAGGCGATGATGATCAGGATGATCAGCCCGAGCTTCCAGAGTCCGGTCACGGCTTCACCCTAGCGTCGGTCTTTCTAGGATCCGGGTCGTGCCCTGGCGCGAATGGGTTCGCACGGTGGAGATCGAGCCGTCGCTCTACGCCGCCGACTTCGGCCACCTTGGCGACCAGATCGACCAGCTGCTGCATGCCGGGGCGCGCATCTTCCACTTCGACGTCGGCGACGGGCACTTTGTTGAGCCGATCACGATGGGCCCGATCGTGCTCGAGTCGATCTCCGAGCGGATCCACCGCGGCGGCGGCGTCGTCGACTGTCACCTGATGGTGACGAACCCGTCGAAGCACTTCGGCGCGGTCGCAAAGGCCGGTGGTGACAGCGTGACCTTCCACTACGAGGCGGTTCGCGACGTCCGCGGCTGCATCCAGGCCGCGCGCGAGCACGAGCTCGAGGTGGGGCTCGCGTTCAAGCCGGGGACCGCGGTCGAGGACGCCTGTGCGGTCGCGGCCGAGGGCGTCGACATCGTGCTCTGCATGAGCATCGAGCCGGGATACTCGGGCCAACCGTTCCTCCCGGAGTCGATCGAGCGGCTCCGCCTCACGCGCGCGCTGCTCCCGGACGAGGTCTACGTCCAGGTGGACGGCGGGATCAACGAGGAGAACGTGCGCGCGGCGCACGACGCCGGCGCGTCGCTCCTGGTCTCGGCGACCGCGATCTTCGGG
>Ga0111539_10013785_pt1 | contig 10099 bp, 10 predicted proteins | sample RhiMethybrSRZTD1_FD_79667 | JGI IMG/M metagenome (GOLD analysis project Ga0111539, IMG submission 79667) | Populus rhizosphere microbial communities from Tennessee, USA - Rhizosphere MetaG P. TD hybrid SRZTD1 (version 2) (version 2) | ecosystem: Host-associated > Plants > Roots > Rhizosphere >... | reverse complement strand
TCGGGAAATATCAGTTCACGCAGCCGCGAATGAATGCCGTCGGCGCCCACCACAAGGTCGTAGTCGCCGAATGAGCGATCGGTGAATTCGACCGCAACGGTGTCATTGGCCTGGTTAAGCGCCGCGACGCTGACGCCGAGGCGCACGTTGGCGCCTGCGTCGCGCGTCGCCTTCGACAGGATGTTGTGCAGCACCGGCCGCAGGATGCCGCCGCTGTTCGGGATACGCGGGCCGAGCGGCCGGCCCTCGACCCGCGATGCCATGACGACATTGCCATTGGCGTCGCAGACCAGGGTGCCCTCGCTACCATGGCCTTCGGCCAGAAAGCGATCGAGCAGTCCGAGTTGGTCGATAGCCCGCAGCGTCGGGCCGGTGATCGTGATGCCGGCGCCATAGACCCGCCAATCCGGATCAAGCTCGGCGATCTCGACTTCGAGCCCGGCGCGGCCGAGCAGCATCGCAAGCGACATGCCGCCAACGCCGCCGCCGACGATCAGGACACGCTTAACCCGAGTCATGGATGCGGTGGCTCAGCGGCCCCACCGCTCTTGCCACAGCCGCTCGCCGATTGTGCAGGAGATCCGCGGTTTTGCGGCAGAGGCTTTCATCACCCGCGCCGGCGGCGTCAGTCCGGCGATCTCGAGAATGAGCTTGGTGCGGATCGCCTCCTTGAACTGATGGCGCTCCTTGATCGGAATGACAAAGGCGCCGGGCCCGCCGATCACGCAGTCCTCGAAGTAGACGTCGAGCTGATCGATATCCATCATGCTCATGGTCGGCCGCTTCAGCATGATCGGCAGCCCGTTGATGGTGATGCCCTTGGCGACGACCTCGTCGCGGACCATCGCGACCGGCGGCCCGTTGTTATTGACGCCGTCACCCGACACGTCGATCACCCGGCGGATGCCGCGAAAACCGCTGCCTTGGAACAGCGGCTCGGCGAACAGCAGCGCACCGGAGATCGAGGTGCGCGACGCCCGGGTGTACTTCGCCCGCGCGATGTCGGCCGCGAAGCCGTCGGCCGATTCCGGGCCGTCGATCACGCGCCACGGCACGATGATCTCGCGGTGGTGCATGCCGGCCCATTCGAAATAGGTCATCGCGACCTTGGCATGCATGCCCTGGCGCAGCGCCTGGAGGAATTCGTGCGACGTGATCGCCGCAATATAGCCATCGCGCTGCAACTGCTGCTCATCCGGATCCATCGAATAGGAAACATCGACCGCCAGCACCAACTCGACATCGACGTTGGTGGCGTCCGTCGGCGTACGCTGCGCCAGCAACCCCGACAGGCCGGGCGCCGCGATGCCGCCGCGCAGCCCGATCAGAGCCGCGGCAAGGAGCGCCACGACGCCAACGAGGATCGCAACACGATGACGCATGCGAATCTCCCGGATGATGCGACGACCGATGCTGCCACGGGCCGGAACGCCGGGAAAGTGCCGAAAGGCCTAGCCGTCGTGCGGCTCGGTTCCAGTGATCTCGATGCCGAAGCCGGCCAAACCGACATAGGTGAAGCGGGCCGTGGTGAGCAGCCGGATCGACGAGATGCCGAGATCCTTCAGGATCTGCGCGCCCAACCCGACCTCGCGCCATTGCTTGGTGCGTGCCGCCTCCGAGCCGGCGTCGCCGCTCGGCAGCGTGTGGGTCGGCACCCCAGCCGCGCCGTCACGCAAAAACACGATGACGCCCCGGCCGGTTTCCTTGAAACGCTGTAGCGTGGAGTGCACCGGATTGGCGCCGCCGAACACGTCGCGGATGATGTCCGGGCGATGCAGCCGAGCCAGGATATCGCGGCCATCGCCGATGCGGCCGTGGACGAAGGCCATGTGCTGCACGTTGTCGAACGGCGTCACATAGGCGTAGCCGGCGAGCGTGCCGATCTCGCTTTTGACCGGGAATTCGCCGACCCGCTTGACCAGTTTGTCGCGGGCCTGTCGATAGGAAATCAGGTCGGCGATCGAGACGCGCTTGAGCTTGTGGCGGTCCGCGAAGGCCGCGACCGCAGGGCCCCGCATCACGGTACCATCGTCGTTCATCAATTCGGACAGCACCCCGACCGGCGCGAGACCGGCAAGCCGGCAAAGGTCGATGCAGGCCTCGGTATGGCCGGAGCGCATCAGCACCCCGCCCTCCTTGGCGACCAGCGGAAAGACGTGGCCGGGGCGCACGAAATCAGAGGCACCGCTGTTGCTGTTGGCGAGCGCGCGCACCGTGTTGGTCCGCTCCTCGGCCGAAATGCCGGTGGTCAGGCCGTGACGCACGTCGACCGAAACCGTGAACGCGGTGCCGAGTGGCGCGTCGTTCGCAGCCACCATGGGATCGAGATGGAGCCGCCGCGCCTCTTCGGCCGACAGCGGCGCGCAGACGATCCCGGAGGTGTGACGGATGATGAAGGCCATCTTCTCGGGAGTGCACAGCGACGCCGCGACGAACAGGTCGCCTTCGTTCTCGCGGTCGTCATCGTCTGAGACCACCACGATCTCACCCCGCGCAAAGGCGGCGATCACATCCTCGACACGCTGATGGATTTCTAACACTTACACCAACCTCAGGGTTTCTTGAGTGGCCAGGTCGGTCCGGCGCCGACCTGCCCTCGATGACGCAGATAATGGTCCGCGATCACGCAGGCCACCATGGCCTCGCCGATCGGCACCGCGCGGATACCGACACAGGGATCATGACGACCTTTGGTCGCGACCTCGGTTTCGTTGCCATAACGGTCCACGGTCCGGCGCGGGGTCAGAATCGACGAGGTCGGCTTGACGGCGAAGCGCAGCACGATCGGTTGTCCGGTCGAGATACCGCCCAAAATGCCGCCGGCGTTGTTGGAGAGAAAACGCGGTCTGCCGTCATTGCCCATCCGCATCTCGTCGGCATTGTCCTCTCCCGAGAATGTCGCCGCCGCGAAGCCAGCGCCGATCTCGACGCCTTTGACGGCGTTGATGCCCATGATCGCGCCCGCAAGATCGCCGTCGAGCTTGCTGTAGACCGGCGCGCCGAGCCCCGCCGGCACGCCGTCAGCCATCACCTCGATGACGGCGCCGACCGAGGAGCCATTTTTTCGCACTCCGTCGAGATGGTTGGCGAATTCGGCGGCCGCGGCCTTGTCCGGGCAGAAGAACGGATTGTTGTCGACCTCGGCCCAGTCCCAGCGCGCACGATCGATCTTGAGCGAGCCGAGTTGGATCAGCGCACCGCGCACCGAAAGCCCGGGCACGATCTTGCGCGCGATCGCGCCGGCCGCGACCCGCATCGCGGTCTCCCGCGCCGAAGCGCGGCCGCCGCCGCGATAATCGTGAAAGCCGTATTTGACGTCATAGGTGTAGCCGGCATGGCCCGGCCGGTAGATGTCCTTGATCGCGGAGTAGTCCTTGGAGCGCTGATCGACGTTGTCGAACAGGAGCGCGATCGGCGTGCCGGTTGTGAACTGCGCGCCGCTCGCCTCCTCGGTGAACACACCCGAGATGATCCTGACGGTGTCCGGCTCCTGCCGCTGCGTGGTGAAACGCGATTGTCCGGGGCGGCGCCGATCGAGAAAGGGCTGGATGTCGGCCTCGGTCAGCGGAATGTGCGGTGGGCAACCGTCGACCACGCAGCCGATCGCCGGCCCATGGCTCTCGCCAAAGGTCGTGACCCGGAACATGTGGCCGAAGGTATTGAACGACATAGCAGTTCTACTCGCGTGGTGTGTTAGCCCGCGCCAATTCCGCGGTCAAAATACACCGTCGCCGGATGAACGTTCGTTCAATCCGATGAACGCCGGTTAATGGGAACCTGAATAGCCGTTAAGCTACGGAAATATCAGTGTTTTTTCCATTTCTACAATTGCACGTCAAGTCGCGCCGTGCCATGCTCGATCACGGTCAGGGGGCGAAACGACCCAAGGGCGTCAGTCCGCAGATCGCAAGTCAAACCCTGCCGCACGTGCAAACTCTATCGAAAGGATCGTGTCATGGCTGCCAAGAAGAAGCCCGCGAAGAAGAAAAAGGCTGAACCGAAGAAGTAACCCGATCAGGGCCGGCGCTTCGTATCGGACGCCGGTCCATCTGGTACTTTCGCGAAGCGCCCACGCGGTGTTTCGCTCAAGCGGCTGGATTTCGGTCCAGCCGCTTCGCATTTGGCGGTGACCGGCGCGGAGACCCGGGCGCGCTACTCGTGGCGCGCCATGCCGGCTTCGGTGAAAACGTAGATCACGCCCTGGCCGATCTCTCCGGTCGATCCGGTCTGGTTCGGCAACGCTCCGAGTTCATCCATCAGCGCGCGGCAGACGCCGCCATGGGCTGCGACCACAGTGTCGCGCTCGATCGTGTCGTACCATTGTCGCACCCGGGCGGCGAGCTGGCGGTAGCTCTCGCCGCCCGGCACCACGTAACCGAGCCGGTCGAGCTCGCGGGCCGCAAGCGATTCCGCTTCGCGCAGCTTCAGCTCCTCGAACGTGTAGCCTTCCCAGCGGCCGAAGGACATTTCCATCAATCGCGGATCGGTGCGGTACCCCGCCGGCTCGAGATCGAGCCCGCGACGGATCAGTTCCATGGTCTCGCGCGCCCGGCCCAGCGGACTGGAGACATAGTCCAGCTGTCCGAACTGGTGCCCGTCGCGTTTCAGCAAGTCCCGCAGGATACCGGCGCAGCGGCTCGACTGCGTGCGGCCGAGATCGTTGAGCGGAATGTCAAGCTGGCCCTGCAGGCGGCGCTCGGCATTCCAGGCGGTCTGGCCGTGGCGCGCGAAATAAAGGACCGGCCTCGCCATGTCATGCCGCCGCGAACCGCGGCATCAGTCCTTGTCAATGGCGACGTCGGGCGCGTCGGGGTGCTTGATGCCGACGATATGATAGCCAGCGTCGACATGATGGATTTCGCCGGTCACGCTGCGTGACATGTCTGAGAGCAGATAGACCGCGGCGTCGCCGACCTCATCGGACGAGATATTGCGGCGAAGCGGCGTGTTGAATTCGTTCCATTTCAGGATATAGCGAAAGTCGCCGATGCCCGCGGCCGCCAGGGTCTTGATCGGCCCGGCCGAGATGGCGTTAACGCGGATATTCTTGGTGCCGAGATCGGCCGCGAGATAGCGCACCGACGCTTCCAGGCCGGCCTTGGCGACGCCCATCACGTTGTAATGAGGCATCCATTTCTCGGCGCCGTAATAGGTCAGCGTCAGCAGCGAGCCGCCGCGCGGCATCAGCTTCTCGGCACGCTGTGCGATCGCGGTGAACGAGTAGCAGGAGATCAGCATCGTGGTGGTGAAGTTGTCGGCCGTGATGTCGACATAGCGGCCGTCGAGCTGATCCTTGTCGGAGAACGCGATGCAGTGGACCACGAAATCGAGCGAGCCCCAAGCAGTCTTGGCGGCCGCGAACACCGCATCGATGGTGGCCGGCTCGCTGACATCGCAATGCCCGAGCACCAGCGCGTCGACCTCCTCGGCCAGCGGCTCCACCCGTTTGCGCAGCGCATCGCCCTGGTAGGTCAGCGCGACATCGGCGCCGTGCGCGCGGCAGGCTTTGGCGATCCCCCAGGCGATCGACCTGTTGTTGGCGACACCCATGATCAGGCCGCGCTTGCCGCGCATAAGTCCCGAAGCTTCGGCCATGACGCTCCTCGACTGCCGGGTATCGCCCGGAAAACCTCCTATGGCATAGGGTTTTCGGCCCATCAAGGATAGGCCCCACCGGCTGGGCAGGCGGCGCCCGAAGCCACGCTGCCGCGCTTGGCAGCCGGTTGCCGCGCCGGGAATATGCGATAAACGAATGGTGTTGGTCGTACCGATGGCGGACGCAGCAGCACTGCGGACGCCAACCATCGATTGGAGAAGCCTGCGTGAGCTCGTTTCGACAAGGCGTTGAGACGGCAATTCCGGCGCTGCGCCGCTATGCGCGCGCGCTGACGCGCGACGCCGAGACTGCGGACGATCTGGTGCAGGACACGCTGTTGCGCGCGCTGCGCTCCGAGCACCTGTTTCACGGCGGCGATGTGCGGAGCTGGCTCTACACCATTCTCACCAATCTCAACCGAAACCGGCTGCGCTCGCTGGCGCGGCGTCCGACGCTGACGCCGATCGAGGATGATGACGCACCGGATGCGGCAGGCCCCGAGGCCGGTGGCCGTGATATTGAGCGCGCGCTGGCGCTCCTGGTCGAAGAACAACGCACCGCCCTCCTGCTCGTCGTGCTTGAGGGCCTGACCTATCGCGAGGTCGCCGAGGTGCAAGGCGTGCCGATCGGAACGGTGATGTCGCGTCTGGCGCGTGCCCGTATGCAGATCAAAACATACCTCGATGGCGAGCGCCCGGCGCTGCGCCGCATCAAATAAGAACAGGTGATACGATGATTGACCGCAACTCACCCGTGACCGAAGACGAGCTTCACGTCTATGTCGATGGCGAGCTTGCTGCCGACCGCCGCGAAGCCGTAGAGATCTGGCTCTCGACCCATCCCGAGGACGCTGCACGCGTCGCGGCGTGGCGCGCACATGCCGAAGCGATCCGCACGCGCTACGGCGGCGTGATCAACGAGCCGGTGCCGGCCCGGCTCGCGCTCGATCGCATCACCCGCAACCGCCGTTCATGGGCCGCCGTGGCGGCCGCCGCAGTCGTCGCAGCCTTTATAGCCGGCGGTGCGGCAGGCTGGTTTGCGCATGGCGCATCGGCAGCGGCGCCGAGTGAACTTGAGGTGTTTTCCAACGAAGCCATCAGCGCACACCGGCTCTATATCGGCGAGGTCCGCCATCCGATCGAGGCGCGTGCCGAGGAGGCGCACCTGTTTCCATGGCTGTCACGGCGTGTCGGTACCACGCTGCGTCCGCTCGATCTGTCACAATTCGATCTCAAACTGCTCGGCGGCCGTCTGATGCCCGGCGTCAACGCGCCTGCGGCGCTGTTCATGTACGAGAGCAGCAGCGGCGAGCGGGTGACGATATATGTGTCGCGCACCAACGAGACGCGAACCTCGTTTCGCTACAAGGCCAGCGAAAAGTTCGGCGCGTTGCGCTGGAGCGAGGCGGGCTATGGCTGGGTCATCAGCGGCCCGGACGACAAACCGCGGCTCAGGGCGATCGCCGACAAGATGTACGAACAGCTCGATATGCGCACGCCGCTGCCGCCCCCGCCGCTGCCGGCACGCAGCTGATCAGCTGATATCGCGCCGGGGATCGTAAGGCTTGCCGTCGCGCCATTTGCGCATCAGCTCCTCGAGCTCGGAATCGCCGCCCTCCGGCAGCGCGATGCGCACCGTCGCGTAAAGATCGCCGGCACCGTCGCGCGACGGCATCCCTTTGCCCTTGATGCGGAAGGTGCGGCCGCTCGACGTGCCCGGCGGAATGGCGAGCTCGACCGCGCCGTCGAGCGTCGGCACCCGGACCTTAGCGCCCAGCACGGCTTCATAGAGCGTCACCGGCAAATCCATCCGCAGGTCGGCGCCGTCGCGCTTGAAGGTGGGGTGCGGCGCGATCGTCACCGTGATCAGTGCATCGCCCGCGCCGCCAGGACCGGCGAGGCCCTGGCCTTTGAGGCGAATGGTCTGACCGTCGGCGAGCCCGGGCGGAATCCGTGCTTCGATTTCCTTGCCGGTCGGCAGATGCACCCGCCGCGAGGTGCCTTTGGCGGCCTCGGCAAGCGTAATCGTGACCGCGCCGGTGACGTCGCGGCCGCTGGGCTCGCGCGGCCGGGAGCCGAGATCATCGGTCTCGAACGGCGCGCGCCGGCCGGCCCCGCCACCGCCCATGAACTCCTTCAGGATGTCGTCGATGCCGCCAAAGCCGCCGCGGGAGCCGCCACGGCCGCCGCCGCGCTGAAAGCCCTCCGGACCCCAAGTGAAGGTCTCGAAGCCTCCCGGACCGAAGCCGCCCGGCCCGGCGCCTGGACCGCCGCGGCCGAAACCTTCGAAGCCCTGGAACCGCGGCTTGCCCTCGGCATCGATCTCGCCGCGGTCGAAGGCCTTGCGCTTGTCCTCGTCGCCGAGGATCTCGTAGGCGGCATTGAGCTCGGCGAACTTCGCCGCCGCCTTCTTGTCCTGCTTGTTGGCGTCGGGATGCAGCTTCTTGGCGAGCTTCCGGAAGGCGCTTTTGATCGCCTGCGGGCTCGCATCTTTGTTCACCCCTAGAATGTCATAGGGGTCGCGCATCGTTTTCGACTCCATGAAACGCCCCCGCGGCCGAATCCGGCCGCAGCACCGCTTTATATGTGGTGCGATTTGGACGCCACCGCAACGCGGTCGGGAGGTCTACGAACGCTTCCAGGGCCGGAGGCTTTTGACCTCCCAGGGCCCATCCTTGCCGCGGCAGGCCTCGCCCTGCATCCAGGCCTCGACCTTGTCGCGCACATAGCTCGCCAGGAAGTCCCGGCAGGTCGTGCCGTCCTGCTGATAGGCGGCCGCAATCGGGGTCACGGTGCCGCGCGCGCCGGTCCTGGGATTTTCCCACGGTGCGCTCGCGGTGCTGCGGCCGGCGCCGAGCAGGTCTCGTACCGCCGCACGCGCAAAGGCAAGGTCGGCTTCGGGCGGCAGCCCGGTGACCGGCATGGTGCTGGGCTTGATCGACCCGGTCACGATCTCGTCGGAAGCGTCCGGCTTGGCCTTGTCGCCGAACATCGGGACGATGCCCGAAGTGGCACAGCCGCCATTCGCCAGCGCCAGCGCCACGGTCAGTGCGGTGGCCGGCAGCCGTAGGCGGGCCGCAAGCCTTCCACTATAAGACCGTGACCGCCGGAATGCGCCACGAGCCGCCGGACCGGCCATTGGATACTCCACGAATGTCCGATACGGCGCCGATAGAACACCCAAGCTGGTTAACGAGTGGTGATTTCACCGCCGCGGACGAACCTTTGCGGCTGTTCGCGGCCTGGTTGGAGGCGGCCGGCAGGTCCGAAGCGAGCGATCCCACCGCCATGTCGGTCGCCACTGTCGACGCCGACGGCCGTCCCAACGTGCGAATGGTGCTGCTCAAGGGCTTCGACGAGCGGGGCTTCGTCTTTTACACCAACATGGATTCACCCAAGGGGCGCGAGCTCGACGCCCGGCCCGAGGCGGCGCTGCTGTTCCATTGGAAGTCCAAGAGCCGGCAGGTGCGGGTGCGCGGCCCGGTCGAGCATGTCTCCGAGGCCGAGGCCGACGCCTATTTTGCCAGCCGCTCGCGGCTCTCCCAGATCGGCGCCTGGGCCTCAAAGCAGTCCGAACCGCTGGAAAGCCGGCTCGCCTTTGAGAAGGCGGTGGCGCTCTACACCGCGAAGTTCGCGATCGGCCAGGTGCCGCGGCCGCCGCGCTGGTCGGGTTACCGAATCATTCCGATGAGCATCGAGTTCTGGGAGGACCGGCCGTTTAGGCTGCATGAGCGCGTGGTGTTCGACCGCAACGCGCCCGGCGCGGCCTGGAGCAAGACGCGACTTTATCCGTGAAACGGCGTTAAATAGGTCCCAGGATCGATCGATGGCGACCGCACCGCAAGCCAACCAGCCCCGCCGCACGCTGCTCCTGACCGGAGCCAGCCGCGGCATCGGCCACGCCACCGTGAAGCGCTTTTCGGCAGCCGGATGGCGGGTCATCACCTGCTCGCGCCATCCGTTTCCGGAGAATTGCCCCTGGGAAATGGGCCCCGAGGACCACATCCAGGTCGATCTCGCCGATCCTGACAACACCCGCCACGCCATCGCCGAGGTGAAGCAGCGTCTGCAGGGCGAGCTCCATGCTTTGGTCAACAATGCGGCGATCTCGCCCAAGGCCGACGGCGGCAAGCGGATGTCCTCGATCGAGACCACGCTCGACGTTTGGCAGCAAGTTTTCCAGGTCAACTTCTTCGCGCCGATCATGCTGGCGCGCGGCCTGGTCGACGAACTTGCGGCCCCCAAAGGCTCGGTCGTCAACGTCACGTCGATCGCCGGCCGGCTGGCGGCGATCGCCCAGTCGCCGTACGTCGCCTCCAAGCACGCCCTCGAGGGGCTGAGCGAGGGGCTGGCCCAGGAGCTCGCGCCGTTCGGCATCCGGGTCGTCATCATCGAGCCGGGCGTGACGAAGTCGGCGATCTTCGCCAAGTCGATCGACGCCCCGAACGCCACCGGCGCGTACGACGCGCCGTACCGCCGGATGTTCCAGTTCTACGCCGCAGGA
>Ga0111539_10013784_pt1 | contig 10099 bp, 3 predicted proteins | sample RhiMethybrSRZTD1_FD_79667 | JGI IMG/M metagenome (GOLD analysis project Ga0111539, IMG submission 79667) | Populus rhizosphere microbial communities from Tennessee, USA - Rhizosphere MetaG P. TD hybrid SRZTD1 (version 2) (version 2) | ecosystem: Host-associated > Plants > Roots > Rhizosphere >... | reverse complement strand
ACATTATACGGAAAGCAAGGCTATGGAAATGCCAGAGGGCTGTGGCAAACGGTGTACCTGGAGGCTCGGGGAAAAGAATATGTCGATGCTGTGCATTTCAGACCTGACATCGATCAAAGCAATGCAACCGTCCTTGTATACCTTCCTGAAGAAGCAGCTTCGGACTTGAAAGGTTCTCTTACTATCAAAACGGCAGGAACGCCGATTACGAGTGATGTCACAATTCCAAAAGGAAAGGACAAAATCAGCTTCGTTGTTTCAATTCCTAATGCGCGCCTTTGGTCGCTGAATGATCCATATCTATATGAGGCAGAGCTGAAACTGGACGATGATATTGTGAAAACTTATTTCGGCATGCGAAAGATCTCGGTAACAAATCTTCCCGGCACTACCTTTCCTTATGTCGCTTTAAACAATAAGCCTGTATACCTTCAGTTGGCATTGGATCAGTCCTATCACCCTGAAGGATTTTATACCTTTCCAAGCGATGCGTTTATGCGCAAAGAAGTTGAACTGGCGAAGTCAATAGGGCTGAACGGAATTCGTCCCCACATAAAAGTTGAGATCCCGAGAAAGTTATACTGGGCGGACAAACTCGGCGTGCTGATTATGGCAGACTTACCCAACAGCTGGGGAGACCCTGATGCACACATGCAATACGAAGCGGAAGAAACACTCCGCGGCATGATCAAGAGAGATTTTAACCATCCGGCGATTTTTACCTGGACGATTTTTAATGAAACCTGGGGACTACGTACCCATACCGTGGAAAAGGACAGACGAGTCGGCAACTACTTGCCTGAAACCCAAAAGTGGGTTGCTTCCATGTATTACCTCGCCAAATCAATAGATCCTACGCGATTGGCGGAAGACAATTCCATTTGCTGTGGCGCGGGACATACCCAAACGGATATCAACTCTTTCCACGACTATCTCGCAGGTTGGCAGTGGGAAGATTCCTTAAAAAAGATCACGGAAAATACTTTTGAAGGAAGCACATTTCATTATGAAAAAGGATTTAAGCAAGGAACACAACCTAAGATCAATTCGGAATGCGGAAATGTGTGGGGTTATGAAGGCAGCACAGGCGATGTAGACTGGAGTTACGACTATCATCGGATGATGAACACTTTCCGCAAATATCCTGAAATCGCAGGCTGGCTCTACACCGAACATCATGACGTGATCAATGAGTGGAATGGTTACTGGCGCTTTGACCGCACTAATAAATATACAGGAATTGAAGACATCTTCCCTGGAATGAAAGTCAACGATTTTCACACGCCTGTGTACTTATCAACGGGTAACGAAATCTGCAAGACGGTAAATGGCGGTGAAAAAGTGGAGGTTCCATTGTTTCTCTCATCTATGACGGACGCTGATTACGGCAATCAACTTAAGCTCACCTATCAACTCAGCCTTATCAATTACATTGGCGAATCGGCTGTAATTTCGAAAGGATCACGCCCGCTTGAATATCAGCCCTATATACAAAAAGCATTGGAACCGCTGTCAGTAGACGTACCGAACCTCGCCGGCCTCGCGATGCTTTCTTTACAGGTCGAAGATTCCAAAGGCGTCGTTCTCCATCGAAACTTTATGCATTTTGAAATAACTTCTGAAGCAAAAATTCCTAAGGTGGAGACTATAACGGTAAGGCCAGAGGCTTTTTCAAACGCTTCCTTTACTAAAAAGCAATGGAATGTTCTCGAAGGACTAAAAGTCAACGGGGCGGGGCAAGGATATTTTGAATATACCATTCCATTGGATAGCAAAATGGATTTGGGGTCAGTAAAAGAGGCTTACTTCCTCGTCGAAATTTCCGCGAAAGAATTATTTGTAAAAGATCAGGATGTCAAGGAGGAAAAAACTGGCGACTTCATGTTAGGGGCGAAAGCATCACCAAGCGGTAATCCGAATTCATATCCAATGACGGATGAAAAGATGTATCCCTCCAAGGTGACTATTAGTGTTGATGGAAAAACCGCACTTACCGCGACGCTGGCAGATGATCCTGCTGATCATCGTGGCATTTTATCCTGGCATCATCAGCTTAAGGATAGAAAGCTTAGGGAAGCCGGCTCGTACGGATATTTAACCAAAGTCCCGGTCTCAAAAGCACAACTGAAAGATGCGGCGAAAAATGGAAAGTTGGTGATTCAGATTAAGACCGCGGCAGATGGTGGAGTTGCCGTGTACGGCAAATCATTTGGCAGGTATCCCCTAGACCCCTCGTTGGTATTGAAGAAAAAATAACCACGAGATTTCACTAATGAAATCATAGTTCATAATGCTTTTATCAAGACATGATGCTCATAATATTTCGTCCCTACGGGACGAAATATTTTCAAAAACAAATTTCTTTATGTGATCATCCCTTGATCTTTTATCTGAGATAGCACGATTATACAAATTGGTCGCTATCGCACAACAATGACCGTACGTGAGAAACCCATCGTGTCTAATTACGTGATAAACCTACAGAATTCAAGGTTTTAGCATGGCCTGAATTTTGGAATTTCCATTAATATCCAAATTGTTTAAACTATGCTATTCAGTTATTTAAAACTTACAATGCGCCTGCTTGCGCGCAATCCATTGTCAACATTTATTAACGTTATCGGATTGTCAGTAGGGTTCGCCGTTTTTTTTATATTGTGGCAATACTCCCAGGCCGAATTAAAATCCGATCAATTCCACACAGATTTCGAACGTATTGTGAGATTCGGATTGACCTACCATTTTAAAGAAAACAATGGTGAGACAAAAGATGGAATACTTGCGATCAATGATCCTGCTCTGACACGAGATGTAGCGCAAACCTTCGGAGAAGTAGAAAGCTTTACCCGTATTTTTGAACAGAAAAATTTATCCAGAGAATACATCCCTTCGCATGGGCAAGACATTTTTTTAGCCTACACCAATGAAACCAGCGAACGAAAATCGTTTGTCGAAAACAACGTAGTATATGCCGATCCAAATCTTTTTACATTTTTTAACTTTCCATTAAGACAAGGCAATCCGTCCTTTGTTTTGAACGAACCGTACTCCGTGGTTATTTCGGAGAATATTGCAGCTAAATATTTTGGTCCCGACGAGCCTGTTGGTAAAGTGCTGCAGCTAAACAACGAGACGGCACTGAAGGTAACGGGTGTATTTAAAAATCTTCCGCGAAACACACATCTCGCATTCGACATGGTGATTTCAACGCTGACGGTATCAAACAGCATTGACAAAATTAAAATAACGAACGGTGGTCCGTACTGCTACCTTAAGCTCGCGCCAACTACAACTGCAAAAGATTTCGAGGCAAAGGTTAAAACATTCGTTGACGCCCGGTATAATGAACTGTTCAAAAAAAAATGCAACACCTGCACTTCCGAAGCGTATCTCCAGCCCATACGTGAGATTCCTTTCAATTCAGGATATTGGTTTGATACTGCAATACCGAAATCAAAATATTTACTGGTAGTGTTGAGTAGCATTTCCATCATCATCCTTGTGATGGCGTGGATCAACTATGTCAACCTTGCGCTTACCGCTAATTTGAAACGCATCAAAGAACTAGCCGCCCGTAAAACGGTCGGCGCAAATCACTTTGATTTCCTGAAACAATATGTAGTAGAATCTTTCTTAATCAATTTGATGGCTATCGTTGGCGCTGCCATCCTCGTGCAAATGATGCTGAGTCCCGCGGAAAGCTTGTTGCAGTTCTATATTCCGAACATAAGGAATATGTCAATGTCAACGGTAATAATAAGTTCTCTTGCGTTTTTGCTTGGAATATTTTTTACTGGTGTGTATCCCGTTGTCATCACCTTGAGAAATAATCCCCGGGTTCTTTTTGGCACGTACAAAGTCTTAAAAAAAGGAAATAGCTTTAGCAAGGCACTGACAACCATTCAGCTTTCATTTGCTGTCATACTGATCGTTTGGGTATTTTCGGTTCACCTGCAATTAAATCTCGTTTTGAATAAAGATTTAGGAATTCAAAAGGAGCACATTGTCAACATAGATCTTCCGGCTACCCGGCAGGAAAATTTCGAAAGCTTACTGAGTTCTTTTTCCGAAGAGGTTTTGAGGATTCCCGGCGTTAGCGGCGAAACGGTTAGCAACTCATTACCTGGATTTCAATCTAAGTTTTTTGTTATTGAAAAAAATGGAGCGTTTTTCTCACCTCAAACCAACGGCGGAGTTGATGAACATTTTATCCCTTTATATGGGATCAAACTGCTGGCAGGTAGAAATTTCCAACCCGGTAATCCCAGCGATCAACACGCGGTTATTGTTAGTCACACTTTGACCAAACAAATGGGACATAAAGATCCGTCAGAGGCAATTGGTCAGCGCATGGACATTAACACAGTGGAATGGGGTTCTGAAATGGCACCGATCGAAATCATCGGCGTTATTGAGGACTATAAAGTCGATCCTCTTTTCGCCAGTGTAAACAACCGGGACGGACTCGCACTCCTTTACAAGAATTATCTTATTCCCAAAGGTATTACCCCGCGAAAAGTCTCGTTGAAGATTGCGCCGGATCAATTTGAGGCGTCGATCCAAAAAGTAGAGCAACTGTATGGTTCTTTGTTTTCTGGCGATGTTTTCAATTGGAATTTTTTGGATCAGCAGATCGGCAGATTTTATCAGAATGAAAAAATCACCCGCAACCAGATAACCTTCTTCACAACGCTTGCAATAGGAATTGCCTGTCTTGGACTGCTAGGTATCATCCGAAATAAGGCGACTGAAAGAATAAAGGAAATTGGCATCCGGAAAGTATTGGGGGCCGAATTTGGTCACCTTAGTTTCATCCTGCTGGTCACAACATTGCGGCAAGTGGCCCTTGCTGTTCTTATTGGAATCCCCGTCGCCACTTATCTCACGCAGCAATACCTGGAAAAATTCTCCGAAAGAATAGCCATACAATGGTGGCAGTATGTATTGCCTGTTTTTATTCTGTTGATCATTATGTTGGCATCGGTTGCTTCGACACTGATCAATGTCAACAGGGTGAATCCGGTCGATTCATTGAGGCAGGACTAGCTTTATCTTATTCATTCCTCAAACTCGTCGCTGGATTCGCATGTGCCGCACGCAACGCCTGCGTGCTGACAATGACAATGGCAAAGATCAATGCAACTAATCCTGTAGCGGGAAACACCCACCAGGCGATCGTCGTGCGAATTGTGTAACGCTCGAGATATTTAGTTAGCAACCACCAGGCTATCGGTGAAGATATAAGGAAAGAAATAATTACCAAAAAAGAGAAATCTTTAGATATCAGACGCACCAAACTTGGCACCGTAGCGCCCAAAACTTTTCGAATGCCGATTTCCTTTGTCCGTTGTTCTGCTGTAAAGGCCGCCAGGCCGAACAAACCAAGACCCGTAATGATGATCGTGAGGGTGGCAAACAAACTTGCCAGCTGGCTGGTCAGATTAATGGTCGTAAATTTTTTCTGGAATTCAACGTCAGCAAACCGATACTCAAAAGGATAAGCTGGCGCGTGCTTCTCAAATATCTTTTGCACGGTGGCAATTGAAGCCTGAAGATCTTTAGTTTTCTTTAATCGTACCGTAACTACGTCAATCCATTCAGGATCCAGAACAATAAACATGGGTTTGACGGGATCGTAAGGCGATCCCATCAGAACATTTTCAGTTACGCCTATTAGTTTCCGTTTACCTCCCCACAAGTCGAGCTCAGTACCCATGATAGGTTCCTTAAGATTCATCAGATCCAGTCCCGCCTTATTGATAATAATCGAAGATGTGTCACTTTTGAAATCCTCAGAAAAATCACGGCCGTCGAGCAGCTTAATACCCATCGTTTTTATGTAGTCATACTCCGTGGCGATGGTGGAAAAAATGACCCGAAGGTCTTCCGGCTTACCCGGCCACCCCAGGAAATTATTGGAATTGATGTCCGTAATTTGACTATTGGATTTTGTTACAGACTCTACAACCCCTGACGCGAGCAGATCTAGTTTAATAGGCCGATAATTTTTCTTTACTTCATTCGTATAATTAACCGCCATCAGATTTTCCTGCTCATATCCAATTTCCCTGCTTTTCACCAACTGAATTTGTTGGTAGATCACCATCGTGCCAATTATCAGCAAGATTGAGAAGCCAAACTGAAGTGTTACCAAAACTTTGCGAGGAGTGCTGGCGCCTTTACCGATAGTTGGTTTGCCCTTCAACACCATTGTGGGTTGAAAAGAGGACAAGTAAAATGCAGGATAACTTCCGGAAACAATGCCGGTAAGGAGGATCAAGGCCAGGCCAAAAAACCAGAACTGCCCCGACATGTAGTCAATAAAAAGTTTTTTCTCTACCAAGTCATTGTAGTACGGCAACACTAGTTGCGCCATGAGTACACCGGCGATAAAAGCTAATAAGGCGATAAAAGTAGATTCTCCAATGAATTGTAAAATCAATTCGATGCGTTTTGAACCTACGCTTTTTCGAACACCAACCTCACGGGCTCTTCGCTCAGACCGCGCTGTTGCCAGATTCATGAAGTTTATGCAGGCAATAACGATGATGAATATGGCGATGATCGTGAACAATTGCACGTAATCATTCATGCCGCCGGTTTCTACACCATCATCAAACGAATGGAACAATCTCCATCTTGATAGCGGATATAAAAAGAATTCAGGTTTCGTTTCTTTTTCGCCATGATCCTGCAACATCATTCGGATTGATTTTTCAACAGCCTGCTGGTTGTTCGGATCATTCAATTCGACAAACACCTGAAAAGAATAATTGCCCCAGTTCGTTGTATTCCGTCGAACCCAGTCGCTGATTTGTTCACGGAATTTCCAGGTCATCAAAAAATCAAATTGGAATGAGGAGTTTGATGGTACATCCCTTAGCACACCCGTTACTTTCAAATCTTCTTCATTGTCGACGCGAATTACTTTGTTGATAGGGTCTTCGTTGCCAAACAATGCTTTTGCTGTCGCTTCGGTGATGATAACCGACCTTGGATCCGCCATAACCTGTGCGGCGTTGCCTGTGATCAATGGAAATTCAAACATCTCCAGGAATTCCTCACTCGCATAAAAACCTCTTTTATTGAGGCGATTTTCGCCTACTGCTAACAAGTGCATCCCTCCCCAGTCCGTTACAACGGCACGTTTAATATTCGCGTCAGCGGTCTTCATTCCTTCGTACGTCGGCAATGGAACAGACGTCCACGAACTTATTTTTCCGTCAAATTTTGCGTTGACCCAAACCTGATAAAGTCGGTCATATTTTGGAAGGAACTTATCAAAGGAAGTCTCATCGAAAACCCACAACAATATCAAAATACTGCAGGTGATACCAATAGAGAGTCCCGTGATGTTGATAAAAGAATAAAATCCGTTCTTGCGAAGATTCCGGATTGTAACCAGGAAGTAATTTTTGAACATTGGACCAGGTTTAAAAATTTCAATAAAAGGGATACTGCCGATTTGTCAAATGGTAACAATAGACTTCTCACTTTATTTCTTAGACCAAGTTTTTCTTAGCCGGTTGCATCAAATGCGAATAATATCTCGCAATCGAACACATTTGCTCAATAAAGAACAGTCTGGACCTCTTCAATCACGTTATTTAGCCGGAATTGCGCCGATCATTCTGGTACATTTTTTATAAATAGAAGGGAATATTCACCTCAACCTATAGCCAAAGATGATCCTCAGCCATTTGCAAGTAGCGCTCAGGCAGCTTACAAAAAACAAAGGGCTTAACGCCATCCATATTACCGGGCTCGCAATCGGCATTTCTGCTTTCATTTTTCTTTTGTTGTATGTTCAGAAAGAACGGAGCTATGACCGTCACCATGATCATGCTGAAAATATTTATCGTATCAAGACTGACTACCGAATCGGAACAGAAACTAATTCCATGGCCTGGACGGCTGGAGCATTGGTGACGCATCTGCAACAACTTCCGGAAATACAATTTGCTACACGTGTCTTTCGCTATCGATCTCCTTCTGTGCTTTTCGACAACGAAACACAAAAAAGCTTTTCGGAGGACAATTTTCTCTGGGCCGACGCCGCTGTCTTCAACGTTTTCTCCTTTGAATTTTTAAAAGGCGTACCTCACCAGGCGCTCGTCCGGCCAAACACGATGATCATGACGGAGTCTTCTGCCAGAAGATATTTTGGCGATGCAGATCCAATAGGAAAGGTCCTCAACAATATCACGTTCGGAACCACTTTCGAAATTACGGGTGTGATCAAAGACCTCCCGGAGACGTCGCATTTCAAAGCTGATTTTATCTGCTCCTTGATTACGCTTCCCAATCTCTGGGGCGACCAAATGTTGACATCCTGGGGAAATAGTTTTCTTTATTCCTATATAAAGGTGAAGGCGGATGCTGATGTTAATTCATTAAATGAAAAAATCACAGCAATTTCAAAAAAGCATATCCCCGTTTCCGAAGATGCGTCTTTTCAGTTTGCCTTACAACCTATTATCGACATACATCTTTATTCGAACATTCAAAATGAATGGCAATCAAACTCAGACGTCCGTTACGTATACATTCTAACCTTTGCCGCGATTCTTATTCTCTTGGTCTCTGCAATCAATTACATTAACTTATGGATCGCCCGCGCGGAACAACGCACACAGGAAATCGGCATACGACAAGCAATTGGAAGCAGCAGGTTTCAGCTTGCTTCACAATTTATCGTTGAAAATTTAGTGCATTGTTCGCTGGCGATTCTTCTCAGCATTTTGCTCGTTGAATTACTGCAACCTCCGCTTGGAAAATTTCTGGGGGAAGAATTGCAGATAAGCACAGTTGATAAACGAAATGTTTGGATCATCACCGGGCTGGGAAGCTTGGGTCTGATAATCATCAGTACATTATATCCTATCAGAATCATTCCGCGTATCAAGCCTGCCCTTGCTATCAAGGGCACTGTAATTAATTTACGACAGGGCTTAGGAATATGGAAAGGCCTTATTGGATTTCAGATCATAGTCGCCACTACCCTTATTACGGCGGCGCTGATCATTCATCGTCAACTAAAATTCATCCAGGAGAAACCTCAGGGATACGATGCAGAAAGCTTGCTGAACATTTCACTTTTATCAGACGATTCACAACATCATTATGAACGCTTCAAGAACGAACTTTTGAAGCATCCTCAAATTAAATCCGCCACTGCGTGTTCACATCTGTTAGGCGGAACGTTATACCAATCTGGTTATCTCATTCAGACGCCCAAACAACAACGTCGCTCGGTAATGTGGCAACGTATTCATGTCGACCATGACTTCTGCAACACCTATGGAATACAAATCATAGCAGGTCGCGACTTCTCAAAAGACCGAATAGCCGACACCACGAACTTTATTATTAATGAAACGGCTTGCCGCAACTTGGGTTTGACAACAGAAGAAGCCGTTGGTGCGATCGTGGAATATGATAACGGATTGCGTGGGGAAGTGATTGGTGTTATGAGAGACTTCCATTTTAAAACCTTGCACAACTCCATCGAGCCTTTGATCATTCACATTGTTCCCAGCCGTTTCAGAATGCTAACGGTCAATGTCGATTTTGCCGATTTTAATAAAACGCTCGATTGGATCAAGAACAAATGGAATAATTTCGATCCGTCCTCGCCTTTGGTGTATACATCCCTTGGAAATTTCAACGAGCAAAATTACGCGTTGGAAAAAAAGTTTGAAAAGCTTGTTATGCTATTCACAGTGATTGTTTTTTTCCTTTCATCCGCTGGCCTCGTTGGACTGAATATTTACATTGTGAATTTAAAACGAAAAGAAATTGGAATTCGTAAAGTGCTCGGTGCGCGAATCGCATCATTGCTCCTTACACTATCCATCCCTTTCGCCTGGATTAGCGCGATAGCTTTCATTCTTTCGGTCCCCATCAGCATCTATGCTCTGAATCTTTGGCTCAGTGGCTTCGCTTATAAAGTCGATTTACCAATCTCCTTATTCTTAATGACGGGCGTACTGGTTTTTCTTATTTGCCTCGGTTCCATCGCGATCCCGTCGCTAAAAGCCGCATTAGAAAATCCGGTTCGAACGTTGCGGGATAGCTGAGTGATTTCCTCTACCCCTTT
>Ga0111539_10013782_pt1 | contig 10099 bp, 12 predicted proteins | sample RhiMethybrSRZTD1_FD_79667 | JGI IMG/M metagenome (GOLD analysis project Ga0111539, IMG submission 79667) | Populus rhizosphere microbial communities from Tennessee, USA - Rhizosphere MetaG P. TD hybrid SRZTD1 (version 2) (version 2) | ecosystem: Host-associated > Plants > Roots > Rhizosphere >... | reverse complement strand
GACGGGTTCGTCTGCGCACGACCCGAGATCACATCGCGCAGCTTCACAGTGCCAGGACCGCCGAAGTCGTTGTTGTGCTGGTAGAGGCTGTACGTCGCATCGAACTGCACGCCCTCGAAGTCCTTCTTCATGATGAAGTTGACGACGCCGCCGATCGCGTCCGAACCGTACGCGGCGGATGCCCCGCCGGTCAGCACTTCAACGCGCTCGACCATCGCGGCCGGGATCTGGTTCAGATCGGCTGCGGAGTTCGTCACACCGCCGTACGGCATACGACGGCCGTCGATCAACACCAGCGTACGGTTCGAGCCCAGGCCACGCAGGTTGACCGTTGCAGTCCCTGTGGACGCGTTCGAGACGGTGGCATTCTGTGCAGCGAAGGCCTGCGGCAGTTGATTGATCAAGTCTTCAACGCGCGTCACACCCTGCACTGCGATGTCATCCGCGGTGACTTGCGTGACTGGGCTGGTGGTCTCGAGATTCGGCTGCGCGATGCGCGAACCGGTCACGACGACTTCCTGAATCGTCTGATCTGCTGCGAAGGTTGGCCCCGCGGTAGCAGCCGCAGCGCTCGTCACGAGCGCGCAGCGAACCGCGCGCCGGATGGTGTTATTGGACATGGAACGCTCCTCGCTACGATGGTGCGAGGAGTCTAGGAAGGCGCAAGCAATGCGCCGGACTGGTGATTGCGCGAACAGCAGCAGGTTCGGACGGGAGTGATGCAACTATTGCGGATCGCAGACGCTAGATTCTGTTGCGTCTGAAGATGAACGGGTTACGTTCTTGGCGTGCACCGCTCCCGCTACTCTTGGTCCATGCCCTACCCCGCACCGACTGCCGAACAGTTGCGGCAGTTCAACGACGACGGTTTCCTGGTAGTCGAGAACGCGATCGATCCGCAGGAGCTCGATGCGTTGGTGCGAATGGCACAGGAGATGATCGAGCGTCCCGTCGATCCGAAAGCCAACGATTGGGACTGGCGCAAAGGCGAGCCGCGCGAGAATCGCGCTTACCGTATCGTGCAAAGCGCCGTCGATCGCCACTATCCATGGCTCGTGACGTCGGCGTTCCGCACCTGGGCCGCGCGCTTCGGCGGCCTGCTCATGCAGCAGGAGCTGGAATTCTGGTACGAGCAGTTCCTCGGCAAGCCGTCGGCGACCGGCGCACCGACGCCGTGGCATCAGGACGAAGCCTCTTGGGGACGCACGCTACGCGACCGCGGCCTGACGTGCTGGACCGCGTTCCATTCGGTGGGTCCGGAGAACGGCTGCATGCACTTCGTCCCCGGCGGACACAAGCGCCCTGCTCGAGCACCGCAATCCACCCGAGATGGCGAGCGACCTGCTGATCTGCGACGTTTCGCCGGACGCCGAGGTCGTCGTCTGCCCGATCGACGCGGGCACGGTGACTTTTCATCACAGCGAGACGCCGCACATGACCACCGGCAATTCGTCGGACCGATGGCGCCTGGTGCTCACACAGCACTTCCGCAATCCGGCATGTAAGGATCTACCCGAAGACAACTATCCGTGGCGAGTGCACGTCAATCAGCGCACCGGCGAGCGCGTACTGGATCGCAATGCCTCCGCGTGACTCGCCGCGAGCGCCGCAGCTGCCGCGAGTTTGTGTTTGGCCTGCCACGGCGGCCCGACCGACTTGCCCATCGCCCGCAGGAATTCATCGATGCCTTTGCCGCCAAGCACCTGGTCGCGGTCGTACCAATGCACCGTCCAACCGCGCGCCTCGGCTGCAGTCGCAAGCGCCTCGCGATACATGACTGAGTCGGCGACGTTTGCCGCGCGAGTGTCGGTGATTCGTTCTTCAGTCGTCGGCGGAAGCTTGGGGCAGATGCGAATCGCAATGCCCCCGATCGGTACTGTGACCGATGCGGCCAATGCGTCCAGGCTTTCACTCGCGCCTCGGGCCGCCGCCTGGCGCACGCGCTCGACGAGCGCAATGGCGTCGGGAAGCGAAATCTTCTTCGCCCATGCGCTGTTCGCATAGCGGCCCACTGCCCACGAGCCTTCATGGTGATACGGATGCGTCGGCAGACCGCGAGTGAGATCGACGCGGCGGCGATCGAGCAGCTCGCCGCCGGGCGCGAGAGTGATGAGCACGGCGGAGTTGCCGTGCTCGGCTACGCCGACCGTCGCAGAATCCTTCGCTCGAGCTTTCACCATCGCGAGAAGGATACATTGACCGGTCTTTCAGGCGCGCGTAGCTTGCGGTCGCGTGAAGCTTCGCGTCGCACTCGGCTTGCTACTAGCAGGAACGTTGGCAGCGTCGTCGGTGTGCCAGGCGCAGGCCTATCAGCCCGCGCGGCTGGAAGATGGTCGCGTCGACCTGCAGGGCGTCTGGAACCTCTCGAATCTGATGCCGCTCGAACGGCTCTCCGGCTTCGATTCCCTCGTCATTTCCCGCGAGCAGGCCGGCGCGATCGAAGAGCGCATTCTCGGGATGCGCAAAGGTCAGCCGACCGGCGCCGTGTCGGAAGGATTCGACGAAGTGCGGGCGGTCGAGCCCATCGACGGCGAGTGGCACAGCTCCGTGATCGTGGAGCCGGCGGATGGCCGCATTCCTGGCAATGCCGCGTTCCGACAGCAGGCGACGGACTTTCGCGCTCGCGTGAATGCGAGCGGCGACGGACCCGAAGAACGGCCGCCAACCGAGCGCTGCTTGAGCTCGCCGGCCTCGACGCCGCCGATGCTGTCCGTCCCGACCCTCAACCTGCATCAGATCGTGCAAACACGCGATGCGGTGTTGATCCAGTCGGAATGGAACCGCGATGCGCGCATCGTGCGAATGAACTCGCAGCACAACCCGGCAGCGCTGGCGTCCTGGCTCGGCGACTCCATCGGCTGGTGGGAAGGTGACACGCTCGTCGTACAGACGCGGCACTTCGTCCCTGCCAGCCAGCTGCGCTTCACCGCCGGTATCTACTTTCTGGTTTCGCCTGCAACGGTCGTCACGGAGCGTTTCATGCGGACGGCCGACGATGAACTGAGCTACGAGTTCACGGTCACCGATCAAACGTGGTACACGACGACATGGAAGGGGCGCAATCGCCTGCATCGATCGAGCGAGACTATCTTCGAATTCGCGTGCCACGAAGGAAATTACGCGATTCGATTCATACTGCAGGGCATGCGAGCGCAGGAGGCTGAGCAGTAGCCGTGAACTTTCCGACCGATTTTCCGATCACCCGGAAGTGGCCGCCGCGCCATCCCGATCGCATCCAGCTCTATTCGATCAATTCTCCGAACGGCGTCAAAGCGTCGGTGATGCTGGAAGAGACCGGCCTGCCGTACGAACCTCACCTGGTGCGTTTCGATCAGAAGGATCAACTCTCGGCGGAATTTCGCTCGTTGAGTCCTTACGCGAAGATCCCCGCCATCATCGATCCGCTCGGCCCGGGCGGCGCGCCGTTAGCGCTGTTCGAATCGGCTGCTGTCCTGATCTATCTCGCAGACAAGAGTGGTCGCTTCCTCGCGCGTGACGGCGCTGCGCGGTACGAGACGCTGCAGTGGACGATGTTCCAGACCGCGAACATCAGCCCCATCTTCGGACAGGTGGGCTTCTTCCATAAGTTCGCCGGCAGGCAGTACGAGGACAAGCGTCCGCGTGATCGTTACGTGAGCGAGTCACGGCGCCTGCTGGACGTGCTGGAGGCGCGACTCGCAACTCGCGAGTGGATCATGGGCGACGAATTCACGATCGCTGACATCGGGACGTTTCCGATGATTCGCAATTTGGTCGGCTACTACGGTGCGGGAGAGCTGGTTGGGATCCAGGAGCTTCCGAATGTTCAGCGGGTGCTGGCGGCGTTCGTCGCGCGGCCGGCTGTCATGCGGGCGGTGAAGTTTCCGGCGTCGTGAGTTTGTCCAGCGAGGGCGGATCCTCCCAATAAAGACGATTCAGCTCCTCGATGCGGGCATCGCGCTCCGAGCTCTCCACTCGTGCGATCCAGTCGAGAGCGGCTTGCCTGTCACCGACGCGATGTTCGGCCTGGGCCAGAGCAAGCATGATCGCAGGGTGAGGCCACGTCTTGACTGCCTTGCGATAGTGCTCTGCAGCCTCGGCATGCTTTCCGAGATTCGCATAGAAGTAGCCGAGGCGCGCTCGCGGCTCCGGATACTCTGCGTACTTCAGAACCTCGTGGGCGTGATGCGCCGCTCGGCGTCAGCACCCAACTGGTCATAGTTTCTCGATTGCGCAAAATGGTACTGCTCGGGCGTCATGCCGATGAACCAGTAGTGCAGACCGGAGTAGCCGATCTTGAGCAGCGCTGCGAACTGCTGGAGATTCCATGCTCGTTTTGTGTTTTCCATGGCGCCGACCTCCCCGCCGCGCCCCGCATGGACCCATCTGATCACTCAGACAGCCAAAAGACAACTGACGCGACTCAGCCTGATTCACGCTTCAGCTGAAACGTCGCGCGCTGATCCATGTACGCGAGAACGCGTTGGCGGTATATCTCGGCCATGTCCTCGCGTTTTCGTATCGCTGACCTGACGCTGGATACTGGCCGGCGGCTGTTGCTTTGCGATTCGAAGCCCATCGCGCTGGGACCTCTGACTTACCGATTGCTGCTGACGCTCGTCGAAGCCGCACCCAATGTGGTCTCGCAAGACCAACTAATCGCTGCGATCTGGGATGGACGGCCGGTCAGCCCGGAAACGATCAGTCAGCGAATCAAGCTGCTGCGAGATGCCCTTGCGGATGATCCGCACCATCCCCGCTACGTCGAGTTGGTACGCGGCCAAGGTTATCGGCTCGTACCGCCCGTCGAGCTGCTCCCGAGCGAATCGATCGTTCGCCATCGCTCCAGGTGGGTCGCGCCCACCGGTATTGCGCTCTCTCTCGTCGTTGCAGCCATGCTCGTAGTCTGGATCGCGAGGGCACCGACACGCTCGATGCCCGAGAGAAACTCGATTGCAGTACTCCCCTTTGTGGACCTGAGCCCGGAACAGGATCAGCAATATCTGGCGGATGGCATCGCCGAGGAGATCCTCACCTTGCTTTCTACGTCCACGACGCTGCGCGTCATTGCACGCACGTCATCGTTCTCCTTCCGCGGCAAGGACGCGGACCTGGCCCGCATTGCGCAAGCGCTCGACGTGACTCACGTTCTCGAAGGCAGTGTGCGCAAGGCAGGTACTCACATCCGGATAGCGGTCCGGCTGGTAGATGCGTCAACGGGGAGCCGATTGTGGTCGGAATCGTACGATAGGGACATGGAGGATATTCTTGCCTTGCAAGCGGATGTGGCCAGGTCGATTGCCGTCGAGCTCAACGCCACGCTACGGTATCTCGCCGATGTTCCCGCAACGGGAGTGAACCCAGCAGCCTACGATTTGTACCTGCGCGGTCAGCACGAGCTCAGAGCTTTCGAATTGGGCACAGCCATTGGCCACTTCCAACAGGCGATCGCAATCGACTCCGATTTCATCCCGGCGTACTGCAGTCTCGGTCTCGCGTATGTGCACGAGGTTGTCGACGTGCAGGTTCCGATGACAGAGAACCGAGAAAGGCTGCGCGAGCTGGTCGGCCGTGGCCTGCGGCTGGCGCCGAACGATCCGGGCCTGCTCGCGCTCAGTGCGCAACTGGCAAGGTACGACGGCAGCATCAAGCTTGCGGAGCAGCGCTTCGCAATGGCGGAACAGCGGGATCCCTCCAACCGTGTCCTACGAATCGTGTACCCGGAGTTCAAGATCGATCAGGGCCACCCGCAGGAGGCGCTGGCACTGATTCGACGTGCCCACGACACCGACCCGTTGAATCCACCCGACTATGTCGCGGTCTGGGCGAGTTACATGGATCTCGGGAATGCGAGGGAGGCCATCGCAGCGGCCGAGCATTACCGGGAGATCGCTGTGCCGGCAGACCCGGCCTCCGACGGTTTGATAGCGGTCACGGAGTTGATGCTCTCGGGCGATCTTGTCCGGAGCATCGCCCACAACAACAGAGCCTTGGCCCGCGTCGAGCCGCATGAGCGCATCCCCCCGTGGCTTCCCCAGCTTTACTACGTCATCGGCGACCTGCGAACGGCCGAGTCCTTGATGGAACGTATTCGACCGACGTCTCGGAGCGAGCACGAAATGGTTCCAGCCGAAGCCTATGGGCATCTCGTCGCTGGTGACGTCGAAGGAGCACGCCGACTCGCTCTTGCGACGATGACCGCACCCGAGAAGACTTGGCGCGGCGAGTTCGACGTCATTCCCGTGCGACTTACCGTCGATGCAATGATCGCGCACGGCGAGCCACGCCGAGCCGTCGAGTTCCTGGAGAAGCTGGCGCCGGAGTATGCGCGCTACAAAGTAACCAAAGACATGGATCCGCAGGACTTCGCGCCGGCGTCGGTGCCGGTGAAGAGTGCCTTCTCATCGTATCCCGCACTCTATTTCACGGACTATGCCCGGGCATTGCGAGCGACGGGCGATGAGGCCGGAGCCAACCAGATGCTCGATCATCTGGAGGCGATTCTGGACCTACGCAGAAAGCGCGGTCTGTTCATCGAGGAGCGCTATGTCGCGGAAGCGCTGGCATTGCGCGGGAAAACGGCGGCCGCGCTCGATGCACTCGAAAAGGCCGAGCGCGAGCGAACGATCTACCACTGCTGGCACTTCTGTTTGCTACACAACGAGATCTTCGCGGAATTTCGCAACCACCCTCGCTTCGTAGCGCTGGTCGAGAAGATCCAAAGCGACCTGGGCCGACAGCGCGACCAGCTCCGCCAAAACAGTCATCAGTAGTGAAGATAATCGGCTGAGCTCACGCAATTCTCTTCAGCAAATCGTCACGCAATTCCTCGATCGACCCGACCGTCTCGAACCGCGCATCGCCGGCGAGAATGCCCCATCCGAACGTCACGCCCACAAACTGCGTACCAGCCGAGCGCGCCGCTTCGAAGTCCTTCGGTTGATCGCCCACGTAGATGAGTTCAGCCGGCGACGCCTGCACGATTTCCGCACTCCGGCACAGCGCTTCAGCCTTTCCCAAGCGACGCGGGTCATCCACTGTGAAGCGCAGGTCTGGCTTGAATATCTCGATTGCGCTGCCAAGCGCCGACTCCACGATCGCCCGCGTGTTGGACGTTACAAAGCCCAGCGGTATGTCGTGCTCTGCAAGATCCTCGAGCATCTCAGTTGCGCCCGGGAAAGGCCGCAGCGGATACCGCTTCGCGAACTCGCGTCTATAGTCCTCGTCCGCACGCTCTGCCTGCGGCTCCGGGAAACCCACAGCGAGAAAGAACTCCTTCATCGGACTTATCGTCACTCCACGCGCCACCATTGCTCGCAGCTCCGTTGCATCAGGGACCTTCAGACCCAGCCCGAACTCGCGGCTCTTGTCGCGACAGATCGCCAGGTGCGACGCGAGCGAGTCGACCAACACACCGTCCACGTCGAAAAAGATCGCCTTCAACACGGTTACTTGTCGCCCTGTGATCGTTTGGGTCGCTGCGAGCTCGCGGCTTGAGCCTTAGCTGCAGCTTCACGCGAGTGCGTGTCCGCCTCGATCACGGATGCCATCCTGTCGAGACGAGTACTCAGCGCATTCACGTTCGTGGCTACCGATGAGACGTTCGTCGCCAGCGTCGTGGTGGCTTGCACGACCTTGTCCGGAGCCTCTGGCTGCTTTGACTTCACATACGCGGTACACGCTCCAAGTGCGAAGGCGACGGCAAGCACGACTTGCACCAAGCGCATGTGAATCCGGTGCTTGCCCTTGAGGAGCGACCGGAAAAAACCCTCGTTCCTTTCCGCTGCAAAATACTCGGTCAAGATCCCTTTCGGCTTCTTGAACTCTGTCGATCCGACTGCAACCTGCGGCATCAGACTGGACTCCACTGCCCGCAACATGTCCTCGCCATGATGGACCAAGAACATGTTCCGGCCATCCACGGCCACGAAACTCAAGCTCACTATGGTGCCTACCACCCCGATCGCGAATGCCACCATCGGGTCCTTGTCGATCGCGGAACCGTAGCCCGCTGCCAGAATCGCCGCAGCGGCAAGGCCATAGTTGAACATGCTCGTACGCTGCCCTGCGTGATACTCGAACCAATCCCACGCGTACGTCCGTGCCCATTCGAGCGCCTTTCCCTGCTCTTCTGCTTTGACCTGATCCTCTGTCTTCTGCACCGTGCATGCCTCGCACATGGCGTTCTCCCCAAGACTTTGGACGTGGGCGAGTCTACTCCAGCAGTGCAGCCCCCAAAAAGCAAAGGCCGGGCTGAGCCCGGCCTTTCCTGATCTCGAAGAGTCGGGCTGAAGCCCGACCTACAATCACTTCTTCGAAGACTTCTTCGCGCTCGACTTCTTCTTCGCGCCCGTCGTCTTCTTGTGACTCTTCGCGTGCGCAGCTCTCGCCTCGACCTTCTTGGCCTTGGCCTCTTTCTTCTCAGTCGCCTTGGCCTTCTTCGCAGCCTTCTCTTCTGCGCTCTTGGCCTCCGCTTTCTTCCTCGGCGACACCTTCTTCGCAGCAGCCTTCTTCTTCGGCGCGGCCTTCTTCGTCTCTCCCTCTTCCGCAGGCGCAGTCGCTTCAGCCGCCGACTCCGGCTGATCCATCAAACGCATCAGCGCCATCGGCGCCGAGTCACCCGGACGCGGATCCATACGCAGGATCTGCGTATAGCCACCCGGGCGCGTCTTGAAGCGAGGCCCAAGGCTCTCGAACAACTTCACCACGACTTCCGCATCACGCAGCTGCGCGAACGCGCGGCGGCGATTCGCATCACTGTCGTCCTTGCCCAAAGTAATGAGCGGCTCGACGACGCGACGCAGCTCCTTCGCCTTCGGCACGGTCGTGCGGATCGTCTCGTGACGCAGCAGCGAGGCCGCCATGTTGCGAAGCATGGCCCAGCGATGCGGGGCGTTGCGGCTCAGCTGCCGGCCGGAAAGTTGGTGACGCATTGTTCTTTACTCAGATTACGTCGCGGTCGTCGTCGCGCTTCAGGCTGACCGGCGGCCAGTTGTCGAGGCGCATGCCCAGCGACAAGCCGTGGCTCTCGAGCACTTCCTTGATCTCGGTGAGCGACTTCTTGCCCAGGTTCGGCGTACGCAGCAGCTCGACTTCGGTCCGCTGCACCAGGTCGCCGATGTAATGAATGTTCTCGGCCTTGAGGCAGTTCGCGCTGCGCACCGTGAGCTCGAGCTCGTCCACCGGACGCAGCAGGATCGGATCGAACTGCTGCTCGGCGGCCTTGGCGGCGCCTTCGTCCTGGCCCTGCAGGTCGACGAACACCGAGAGCTGATCCTTCAGGATCGCGCCGGCGCGGCGGATGGCCTCTTCGGCGTCGATCGTGCCGTTGGTCTCGATGTCGAGGATCAGCTTGTCGAGGTTGGTGCGCTGTTCGACGCGCGCGCTCTCGACTGTGTACGTGACGCGACGGATCGGGCTGAACGACGCGTCGAGCTGCAGCCGGCCGATCGGGCCGCTGGACTCTTCGAAGGTCGCGCGCTGCACTGCCGGGCGATAGCCGCGGCCGCGCTCGACCTTGAGCGTCATGTTGAGCTCGCCGGCCTTCGTCAGGTTCGCGATCACGAGGTCGCCGTTCAGCACTTCCACGTCGTGGTCGAGCTGAATGTCGCCGGCCGTGACCGGGCCCGGGCCTTTCTTGTGCAGACGCAGCTGCGTCTCTTCGCGCGCGTTCAGACGGATCGCGACCTGCTTCAGATTCAGCAGAATGTCGACCACGTCTTCCTGCACGCCTTCGATGCTCGTGTACTCGTGGAGCACGCCATCGATCTCAGCCTCGGTGATGGCACAGCCGGGCATGGACGACAGCAGCACGCGCCGCAGCGCGTTGCCGAGAGTGTGGCCGAAGCCACGCTCGAACGGCTCGATCACGACCTTCGCCTGCTTGGCGGTGGTCGGGGTTACTTTGACGACACGCGGCTTCAGGAATTCGCCAACGGTTGCCTGCATGGAGGGTTCCACCTGCTTGGTAGCGGTTAGGACTGCGAGCGCCCGCCTCGTTACAGCGGTAACGCCTGCAGTGAGCTAAAGAAACGACTACTTCGAATACAGCTCGACGACGAGGTTCTCGTTGATGTCGGGCAGAATCTCTTCGCGGTCGGGCAGCTGCTTGAACGTGCCG
>Ga0111539_10013779_pt1 | contig 10100 bp, 11 predicted proteins | sample RhiMethybrSRZTD1_FD_79667 | JGI IMG/M metagenome (GOLD analysis project Ga0111539, IMG submission 79667) | Populus rhizosphere microbial communities from Tennessee, USA - Rhizosphere MetaG P. TD hybrid SRZTD1 (version 2) (version 2) | ecosystem: Host-associated > Plants > Roots > Rhizosphere >... | reverse complement strand
GCGATCTCGCCGCGTCCGAGCGCCGCGCGAACGTGCGCGGCGCCTTCCGGGCCTCAGCCCAGGTTTCCGGACGCCATGTCCTGGTGGTGGACGACGTGCTCACCACCGGCGCGACGCTGGGCGAGTGCGCGCGGGCGCTGCGCGAGAGCGGGGCCCGGCGCGTGGGGGTCCTAACAGTTGCCCGGGTCCCGCACCCGGCCGTATAATTCGGCGAAGTCTAACGACCCACAGTCCCCACAGAATAGGAGCCTCGCCCATGAGCATTCGCGTCGGCGTCAACGGATTCGGTCGGATCGGGCGGGTCTTTTTCCGCACGGCGCTCGAGTCGAAGGACATCGAGGTGGTCGGCGTCAACGACCTGGCGGACGCCAAGACCCTCGGCCATCTGCTGAAGCACGATTCCGTCCACGGCACGCTCAAGGCGGAAGTGACCGCCAAGGGCGAGTCGCTCTTCGTCGACGGACGCGAGATCCGGGTGTGCGCGCTCAAGGATCCGGCGACCCTGCCCTGGCGCGACCTCGGCGTCGATGTGGTCGTCGAGTCGACCGGCATCTTCCGTGACACCGCCACCGCGTCGAAGCACCTGCAGGCCGGCGCCAAGAAGGTGATCATCACGGCGCCCGCGAAGGATCCGGACGCCACGATCGTGCTCGGCGTGAACGAGCAGACCTACGACCCCGCGCGCCATCGCATCATCTCCAACGCGTCGTGCACCACCAACTGCCTGGCGACGACCGCCAAGGTGCTGGACGACAAGTTCGGGATCAAGCGCGGGTTCGCCTCCACCGTGCATTCGTACACGAACGACCAGCCGGTCCACGACTTCCCGCACAAGGACCTGCGCCGCGCCCGCGCCGCCGCCGTGAGCATGATTCCGACGACGACCGGCGCCGCGACCGCGGTCGGGCTGGTGCTGCCCAAGCTGAAGGGCAAGCTCGACGGCATCGCCATCCGGGTGCCGACCATCAACGTGTCGGTGATCGACCTCGTGGCCGAGCTCGAGAAGCCGGCCTCGGTGGCCGCGGTGAACGACGCGTTCCGCGAGGCCGCTTCCGGAAAGCTCCGCGGCATCCTGGACGCGACCGAGGAGGAGCTCGTCTCCTCCGACTTCAACGGCAACCCGCACTCGTCGATCGTCGACCTGCCGTCGACGGCGGCCATCGAGGGGAACCTGATCAAGGTGCTGGCCTGGTACGACAACGAGTGGGGCTACTCCTCGCGCGTGCGTGATCTGATCAAGTTCGTCGCCAAGACGCTGTAGCGCTTCCGTTGGCGAAGCTGACGATCGCGCAACTGGATCTGGCGCGGCGGCGCGTGTTCATCCGCGCCGACCTCAACGCGCCGCTCGACCACGGCGTGGTCACGGACGACACCCGGCTGCGCGCGGTCGTGCCGACGATCCAGTACGCGCTCAAGGCCGGCGCCGCCGTCGTCCTCGCCTCGCACCTCGGGCGGCCTCAGGGCAAGGTCGCGCCCCAGTTCTCGCTCCGCCCCATCGCCGCGCGGCTCGAGGAGATGCTCGGCCAGAAGGTCGAGCTGGCCCCCGACTGCGTGGGGGGCGCGACACTGGAGCGCGCCCGCGCCCTCCAGCCGGGAGAGATCCTGTTATTGGAAAACCTGCGATTCCACCCGGAAGAAGAGGCCAACGACGACGGCTTCGCGCGGTCGCTGGCCGAGCTGGCCGACTGCTACGTGGACGACGCGTTCGCGGCGGCGCACCGGGCGCACGCCTCGATCGCCGCGATCACGAAGCATCTCAAGCCGGCCGCCGCCGGTCTCCTGCTCCAGCAGGAGCTCGCGGCGCTGGGCCGCATCCTCGAGAAGCCCGAGCGGCCGCTGGTCGCGATCCTCGGCGGCGCCAAGGTGTCCGACAAGCTGGCGCTGGTCGAGCACCTGCTGGCCAGGGTTGACGGGCTGCTCATCGGCGGCGGCATGGCCTTCACGTTCCTGCGGGCGATGGGTCACACGGTCGGGCGCTCCCTCGTCGAGACCGGCCAGGTCGAGACCGCGCGGCGCACGCTGGAGGCCGCGCGGCGCCAGAGCGTCGCGCTGCTCTTGCCCGTCGACGCGGTGGTGGCGGACGGTGTCGACAGCGCCTCGGGGCGCACGGTGGGCGTGCGCGAGATTCCCGATGGGCAAATGGGGCTCGACATCGGGCCGCGCACGGTCGAACGGTTCGCCGGTGCGCTCAAGACCGCGCGCACGGTCGTCTGGAACGGGCCGATGGGCGTGTTCGAGAAGCCTCCGTTCGCCGCGGGAACGATCGCGCTCGCGCGCGCGGTCGCCGCCGCGCCGGTGTTCTCGGTCATCGGCGGCGGCGACACCGTCGCCGCGGTCACCCAGGCGGGCGTCGCCGAGCGGATCGGCTACATCTCGACGGCGGGGGGCGCGTTCCTCGAGTTCCTCGAAGGGCGCAAGCTACCAGGCGTCGAGGCACTGACGGACAGCTGATGCGCACACCACTCGTCATCGGCAACTGGAAGATGCACGGCACGCTCGTCGAGGCGCGCGCGCTGGCCGCCGGCCTCCGCGACGGGCTCAAGCGCCCGCGCGGCGTCCAGGTGGTCGTGTGCCCGCCGTTCACTTCGCTCGCCGCGGTGTCGGAGATCCTCACCGGCGGCCCGATCCAGCTCGGCGCGCAAACGTGTCACCACGAGGCGGCGGGCGCGCACACGGGCGAGATCTCGATCCCGATGCTCGCCGAGGTCGGCTGCCGCTGGACGCTCGTCGGCCATTCCGAGCGGCGCAAGGAGATGGGCGAGTCCGATCAGCTGATCAACCTGAAGCTGCGGGCGCTCCTGGCCCAGGGGCTCACGCCCGTGCTCTGTGTCGGCGAGACCGCCGAGGAGCGGCGCCAGGGATTGACCTTCACGACCGTCGAGGGCCAGCTGCGCGCCGGCCTCGCCGGCGTCGGCACCGACGAGATCGCCAAGACGGTGCTCGCCTATGAGCCCGTGTGGGCGATCGGCACCGGCGTCAACGCTTCCCCGACCCAGGCGGCCGAGGTCCAGGGATATCTGCGCGGCCTGCTCTCCGAGCTCGCGTCCAAAGAGATCGCGCAGACCGTTCGCATCCTCTACGGCGGCAGCGTCAAGGCCGAGAACGCCGAGGTGCTGCTGGCCGAGCCGGAGGTCGACGGCGCCCTGGTCGGCGGTGCGAGCCTCAACGCGCAGAGCTTCATCGGGATCGTGCGCAAGGCGGCGCGCATCGGCACCGCGGCCAAGGAGTGATATGTACATCGCCCTGACCATCATTCACGTGCTGGCTTGCTTCGGCATCATCGGCATCGTGCTCTTGCAGGCCGGCAAGGGCGCCGACATCGGCTCGGCGTTCGGCGGCGCCGGCAGCCAGGCCGTGTTCGGGTCGATGGGGACGCCCACGCTCCTCGGCAAGATCACCACCGGCATCGCGATCGTCTTCACGATCACGTCGTTCACGCTCGCCATTCTGGGCGGCGAGCGGGCGAGCTCCGTCGTGCGCGAGCCGGCCGCGCCGCCGGCCAGCGCGCCCGCCCCGGCGGCCCCGGGCGCTCCCGCCGCGCCGGCCACGCCAGCTCCCGCCACACCCGCGCCGCCCGCGACGACACGCTGAGGGGCATGAGCCCCCTCGGCCTGCGACACCTCCCGCTGCTGTTCGTCCTCGCGGTCGGGGGATGCGGCAGCGAGGCGGGCAGCACCGTCGACCCCGCGACCGGTCAAACCGCCGGCAAGCCGACGTACGGCGACACCTTCATCGACGCGCTCACCGGCAACATCTCGGGCTTGATTCCGAACGTGCTCACCGATGGGGCGTCGTTCGAGGTGGGCGGCTTGATCTACAGCGGCCTCGTCAACCGCGACAAGGACCTCAACATCATCGGCGAGCTGGCCGAGTCCTGGGAGTTCAGCCGGGACTGTCTGGACCTCACCTTCAAGCTTCGCAAGAACGTGCGCTGGCACGACGGCAAGCCGTTCACCGCCGATGACGTCGTCTTCACCTACGAGACCATGGTGAATCCCAAGACGCCGACCGCCTATCGCGAGGACTTCAAAGCGGTCGGCGCGGTCGATGCGCCCGATCCATACACGCTGCACGTGCGCTACACGAAGCCCTACGCCAAGGCGCTGCAGAGCTGGTCGATCTGGATCCTGCCGCGCCACGTGCTGGAGACGTACGTGAAGGAGGGGCGCCTGCGGGAGGCGCCGCAGAACCGGGCCGATCCGATCGGGACGGGGGCGTACCGCTTCAAGGAGTGGAAGCCCGGCGAGAAGGTCGTCCTCGTCGCGAACCAGGATTACTTCGAGGGGCGGCCGTACCTCTCACGGATCGTCTACCGTATCATCCCGAGCCAGGCGACGATCTTTCTCGAGCTGAAGGCGCAGGGCATCGACTCGGCGGGCCCGGCCGGCCTGACCGCGCTGCAGTTCAAGCGACAGGCTGACTTCCCGGCGTTTCGCAAGGCCTACAACAAGTACCAGTACCAGGACAACGTCTATACCTATCTCGGGTTCAACCTCGGCGATCCGCGGTTCGCCGACAAGCGAGTGCGCCAGGCGTTCGCCCACGCGATCAACAAGCGCGAGCTGATCGAGGGCGTGCGGCTGGGGCTCGGGCGCGAGGCGACCGGGCCGTACAAGCCCGGCACTTGGGCGTACAACCCGAACGTGCGCACGTATCCGTACGACATGGCGAAGGCGCGCGAGCTCCTGGCCGCGGCCGGCTGGCGCACCAAGAACGCCGACGGCATCCTCGTCAAGGACGGCCAGCCGTTCGAGTTCGTGCTGCGGACCAACCAGGGCAACGACGAGCGGCGCAAGGTCGCCGAGATCGTGCAGGCGTCGCTGAAAGACCTCGGCGTCAAGGTCGACATCCAGGTGATCGAGTGGGCGTCGTTCCTGAAGGAGTACATCAAGAAGCGGCGATTCGAGGCGATCATCCTGGGCTGGGGCATCGGGCAGGACCCCGATCAATTCGAGGTCTGGCACTCGTCGAAGACGGGCCCGGACGACCTCAACCGCATCGGCTATGCGAACCCCGAGGCCGACGAGATGCTGGAAAAGGGGCGCATGTCCTGCGTCGAGGAGGAGCGGAAGAAGTACTACGACCGGTTCCAGGAGATTCTGGCCGAGGATCAGCCGATCGTCTTCCTGTACTTCCGGGACGCCCTGCCGGTAGTCTCGTCGCGAGTCCGCGGCGTCGTGCCGTCGCCGAACGGCATTCGCTACAACTTCAACGAGTGGTACGTCCCCAGGCCCTTGCAGCGCTACACGGCGGGGTAGATGTAGTTATCGACGGCTCAAGCTAGAATAGCGCGCCATGCTCCCGTACGCGCTGCGGCGGCTCATTCTCGCGCTTCCCCTCCTGGTCGGCATCACGCTCATCTCGTTCTTCCTGATGCACCTGGCCCCCGGCGAGCCCGTCGACATCAGTAACCCGGACGCGACCACGACCGCCGACCGAGAAGGCCGGGAGCGGCTCATCCAGGCGTACGGGCTCGACAAGCCCATTCACGTGCAGTACTGGAACTGGCTGACGCGGATCGTCCGGCTGGATTTCGGGCGCTCGTTCGCGCCGGACGCGCGCCCGGTGCTGCAGAAGATCCGCGAGCGGCTGCCGATCACGCTGGCCCTGAACGTCGCCGAGATGATGATCATCGTGATGCTGGCGATCCCCATCGGCGTGATCTCGGCGACGCGCCAGTATTCGCGGTTCGACAAGGTCACGACCGTGTTCGTGTTCGTGGGCTTCGCCACGCCCGATTTCTGGCTGGCCCTGATGCTGATGATCCTGTTCGGCGTTCAGCTCGGATGGCTTCCCATCTCCGGCCTGCGCTCGCCCACGTGGGAGTACCTCTCCTTCTGGCGGCAGCAATGGGATTTCCTGAGCCACCTGATCTTGCCGATCCTGGTGGCCACCTTCGGCGGCCTCGCCAGCTTCTCCCGCTACATGCGGCAGTCGATGCTCGAGGTGGTGCGCCAGGACTACATCCAGTCGGCGCGGGCCAAGGGCCTCGCCGAGCCGGTGGTGATCGGCAAGCACGCGCTGCGCAACGCGCTGCTCCCGATCGTGACGATCCTTGGGCTCTCGCTGCCCGGCCTCATCGGCGGCAGCGTCATCATCGAGTCGATCTTCGCCATTCCCGGCATGGGCCAGCTGATGGTCCAGGCGGTCTACGAGCGCGACTATCCGGTGATCATGGGCAACCTGGTCATCGTGGCGCTGCTCACCCTGGGGGCCAACCTCATCGCCGACCTCACCTACAGCCTGGTCGATCCGCGAATCCGCGTCGCCGCGCGCCGGAGCCGCCGGTGAGCGCGTGAGATCGTTCTGGCGCGCCCTGCGCCGCAACCAGCTCGCGCTGGCCGGCGGTGTCGTCGTCGTCTTCGTCGCCGTGCTCGCGCTCCTGGCTCCCGTCATCGCCCCGATGGATCCCAACCGGCCCGACGTGAAGAAGATCCTCGACTCACCCTCGAGCCGGCATCCGCTTGGCACCGATCAGCTCGGCCGCGACGTCCTCTCGCGCATGCTCTACGGCGCGCGCGTGTCGCTGGCGGTGGGTTTCGTGTCGGTGGGCATCGCGACCCTGATCGGCATCGCTCTCGGCTCGGCGGCCGGCTACCACGGCGGCACGATCGACGCGATGGTGATGCGGCTGGTCGATCTGATGCTGGTCTTTCCGCGCTTCTTCCTGCTGCTGGCGGTGCTGGGATTCCTCAGACCGTCGATCTGGACCATCATGGCGGTCATCGGCCTCACCGGCTGGATGAGCGTGGCGCGCCTCGTGCGCGCCGAGTTCCTGTCGCTCCGGGAGCGCGAGTTCGTGCTGTGGTCGCAGTCGATCGGCGCCAGCGCGTTCCGCATCATCTGGCGCCACATCCTCCCTAACGCGATCGCGCCCGTGCTGGTGGCGATCACGCTCGGAATCCCGGCGGCGATCCTCGCCGAGTCGGGGCTCTCGTTCCTGGGCCTCGGCGTGCAGCCGCCGCACGCCACGTGGGGCAACATCCTCAGCGAGGGCAAGGATGCAATCGAGATCGGCTGGTGGCTGTCGGTCTATCCGGGCCTCGCGATCCTCGTGACCGTGCTGTCCTACAACCTGCTCGGCGAGGGGATTCGCGACGCGCTCGATCCGCGGCTGCGCCAGAGCGTCGGCCGAATTGTCAGCCGACGGCGATAGCGATATACTTTCGCGTCGCAACGCCGAAGTGGCGGAACTGGCAGACGCGCACGTTTGAGGGGCGTGTGGGGCAACCCGTGGGGGTTCGAGTCCCCCCTTCGGCACCAAAGTTTTTCCTCCAGTAAATCGGTCGCTTCGTTTTTCAATAGCCAGGAAGGCCCCATGACGATCGAGATCCCACCGACCTCCGCGCCCTGCGCGAGCCTGCCGGAATAGGGGAGACCGTCGAGGTGCTCGTCTCGTACAGGCTCCGATCGACCGGCCGGGTACTCGGCTGCCCCGTCGCGCTTCCGGCGGACGCCGACCTGCATCTCATTCCGATGAGCGCCGTCATCAAGTGCCTCGCCGATTATTCGGGCGTGCCGCCGGAGGAGATCGAGCTGCTCGACGTGTGGGACGAGAAGTAGCGGCAGGGAGGAAGCCGATGACTCGTCGATGCAGGCCCGCGGTCGTGCTTGCGGCGATGATGCCCGTCGCCACCGCTCGCGCCCGTTCTTCCTGACCCTCCGCGCCGTGCGCGGGGCCGATTCCATGGCGACGGGCGCCGGCAGACCGGCCCGCCCCGTGTGGCATAATGGGCCAGTTGGCACGAACAGAGCGACTACCTATGTTATCTGCACTTCCGGTGATCCAGCCCGACAGTGTTTCGCTCACGGGTCGAAAGCCGGCATGGCTCAAGGTGCGCGCTCCCGGCGGGCCGAACTACATGCGCCTGAAGGGCCGCCTCCGCGAGTGGAATCTGCACTCGGTCTGCGAGGAGGCGCACTGTCCCAACATCGGCGAGTGCTGGGAAGAGGCCACCGCGACCTTCATGATCCTCGGCGACGTCTGCACACGGAACTGCGGCTACTGCGCAATAGCGCACGGTAAGCCCGTCTGGGAAGACCGCGAGGAGCCCGAGCGGATCGGCCGGGCCGTCGCCGACCTCGGGCTCGAGTACGTGGTGATCACCTCGGTGAACCGTGACGATCTCGCCGACGGCGGTGCGGCGCACTGGGCTGCCACGGTCGGCGCGGTGCGGCGCCTGGCGCCTGGCTGCCGGGTGGAGGTTCTCATTCCGGACTTCCAGGGCAGCACCGCCTCGCTGGAGACGGTGATCGGCGCCGGCCCGCACGTCTTGAACCACAACACCGAGACGGTCCCGCGGCTCTACAAGCTCGCGCGGCACGGCGGGCGTTACGAGCGCACGCTCGGGCTCTTCCGGCACGCGCGCACGGTGGCGCCGGCGCTGCCGACGAAGTCGGGGATCATGCTGGGGCTCGGCGAGACGCGTGACGAGCTCGTGGCGACTATGCGCGATTTGCGTGGGGTGGATGTGGAGATCCTGACGCTCGGCCAGTACCTCAGGCCGTCGGCGCAGCACCTGCCCGTCGAGAAGTACTACCACCCCGACGAGTTCGCCGAGCTGGCCGTGGTGGGTCGGGAGCTCGGCTTCCGCCACGTGGAGTCGGGGCCGTTGGTCCGCAGCTCCTATCACGCCAAGCGCCAGGCCGAATCCGGGCCTACACCTCAGCGATGACTGACGTCCGACGGAAAGACCGGGCGCGTCGGAGCCGCGCCGCATCTGAGTCAGGTCACCCTCGGCCCAAGCCGGCCTCATGGCACCCGCTACGTCAGAGCCGCGCCGCATCTGAGTCAGGCCACCCTCGGCCCAAGCCGGCCTCATGGCACCCGCTACGTCGGAGCCACGCCGCATCTGAGTCAGGCCACCCCCGGCCGGAGCCGGCCTCATGGCACCCGCTACAATGATCTATGCGCCGATTCTGATGGTGTTTGCGTTCGCCGCGCTGGTCGCGAGCGCGCTGCTGTTCATCCCGAGTCTGATCGCGCCGCGCCGGCTCACGCCGGTGAAGGCGGCACCGTTCGAGTGCGGCAAGGATCCGATCGCGGTGACCGAGGGCCGCTTCGCCATCAAGTTCTCCACGATCGCGATCTTCTTCATCATCGTCGATCTCGAGCTCCTGTTCATCTGGCCGTGGGCCACGCTGTTCCGGCAGCTCGGCTGGTTCGGCTTCGTGGAGATGCTCGTGTTCCTGGGCATCCTGATGCTCGGGTTCGCGTACATCTGGCGCAAGGGAGGGTTCGAGTGGGAGTAGGCAGCTTCTTCACCTCCAAGCTCGACGAGGCCATCGGCTGGGCGCGGAAGTACTCGATCTTCCAGTACCCGTTCGTGACCGCGTGCTGCGGGATGGAGTACATGGCGACGGCGTGCTCGCACTACGACGTCGATCGGTTCGGCGCGGGGCTTCCGCGCTTCTCGCCCCGGCAAGCCGACGTGCTGTTCGTCGTGGGCACCATCAGCCACAAGATGGCGCCCGTTCTCAAGCGCATCTACGATCAGATGACCGAGCCGAAGTGGGTGGTCGCCTTCGGCGTCTGCACGTGCACGGGCGGCTTCTACGACAACTACGCCACCGTGCAGGGGATCGACACGATCATCCCGGTCGACGTCTACATCCCCGGCTGCCCGCCCCGTCCCGAGTCGGTCATCGACGGGCTCATGAAGCTGCAGGACAAGATCGCCGGCCAGGCGCAGAGGTACTGAGCGCGTGCCGATCCTCGCCGAGCTCCAGCGCCGGTTCGGCGACGCCATCGTCGAAACCCACCAGCAGCACGGCGATGTCACGGCCGTCGTGGCGCGCGACGCGCTCCTCACCGTGCTGGCCCACTGCCGCGACGATGCCGCGCTGGCGTTCGACGTCCTGATGGACCTCACGGCCGTCGACTACCTCAAGTTCCCGGGCCGCGAGGACGGCCCGCGCTTCGAGGTCGTCTACCATCTCTACTCGATCGCCCGCAACCACCGGCTCCGGCTGAAGGTGCGTCTGGACGAGGACGACGCCCGGGTCCCGAGCGCCGTGGCGCTCTGGCCCATCGCCAACTGGCTCGAGCGCGAGGCGTGGGACATGTTCGGGGTGCGCTTCGAGGGCCACCCGGATCCGCG
>Ga0111539_10013776_pt1 | contig 10101 bp, 8 predicted proteins | sample RhiMethybrSRZTD1_FD_79667 | JGI IMG/M metagenome (GOLD analysis project Ga0111539, IMG submission 79667) | Populus rhizosphere microbial communities from Tennessee, USA - Rhizosphere MetaG P. TD hybrid SRZTD1 (version 2) (version 2) | ecosystem: Host-associated > Plants > Roots > Rhizosphere >... | reverse complement strand
TTGCCATCCGGGTACGTTCCCCGGAGGATAGCCCTTGATCTGCGTGCCCGCTGCCATGCCGGCCGGGCTGATGAAGACCTGATTCGCGCGCCCACCGCCAAAGCAGCAGACCGTGTACACCACCTGGTTCGAGGTGCCGGCGATATCGAATGAATCGCAGCAGTCCGTGTTCTTCCAGGTCGGCGCCGTCGCACTGGCATTGGTACTCGCAAACGTCCCATCGTCCTGATTGCCGAAATACAGTTCCTCTTTGTCGAGTCCGTCGGTGTGCGCCCCGTTCATGCCAAACACCCACAGGCCGCGCGGCGTGACATCAGGTTGCTGCCATCGCGGTGTCTGACAGTTCGCCGCGGTCGTTCGCGTGTTGAAATAGACGCCGCCGTCCGATGACATCAGCAGCGGACATGCGACCGCGCCGGCCGCGACTTTGGCAAAGAGGATGTCTCCCATATCGTCGTGCGAGCCAGCATCCCGAGTGAACTCACCGGCCCAGGAGCTCGACGCGGGGCATCGCGCGGTTCCGCCAGGATTCGGAGTTGTCGGCGTCACGCAACCGGCTCGATGCAGGCTCGTGTCGCCAAACCACAAGTCGAAATCACGTCCCGTGCGATCGTTGGTCGCGACAAATGGAATGCGTCCCTGTTCGGATGGATTCGTGAACTCCGTGTTCCAGGTCCCGCCGCCATCATCGGTTTCAAAGATGAGTGTTCCGGTTACGGCGAAGAGCACGTGCTTTTCATCAGGCGATGCGGTGATCGAGCAGATGCCGGCGGGCAGGGGAGTTCCCCCCGCGGTCGCCGTCGTCCAGGTTGTGCCACCGTCAGTCGACCGGCGATGCCCGTCGTCACCGCAGACATCGATCGTGCCGGCATGGTGCACGACGACGTCCCAGATGTCGTTGGCGCCGTTGTTTGGTGTGGGATCGACGAAGCGCCACGTTGATCCGCCGTCGTTGCTGATCGCGAGACCGCAATTGGTGCCAACGTACACGTTGCTCGCATTTGCAGGATCGAACGTGATGCCAAACGCCGATGGTTCCTCACGTCGGTCGGCACCGCGACAGAAATTCGCCGGCGGTGTCGCAGATTCCGGGTGGGTCCACGTGGTGCCGCCGTTTGTGCTGAGGCTGATGCCGGCGAGGCTGTTGAGGCGGCCGTCATAGAACGAGGTCGCGATCACGCGATTCTGATCCGCGGGGCTGACTTCGACGTCCCATGTCGCGGTGGGCAAGTGGGCGTCGAGCCGTGCCCATTTGCGACCGGCATCCGTACTTTTGTAGATGCCGCCCCATTCACTCGCTGCGTAGAAGACGGTATTCGACGCACGCCCGAGTCCGTTCACGCGTCCGCCGGATGCGCCGTCAGGATCGGTCGCGTGCAGCGTCGATTGAGTGGGATTCATTTCCGCGATCGACACTTGCGCATCGCCAGATGTGCCCATCACCAGCGCCAGCACGCCCGTGCTCGCGATGTACCAGATCCACGATCGTGATGCGTCACGCATGACTTGCCTCCTGCGACGGGACGATCTACTTGCTCCTTCGGTCAGACGGACATACGGGTGCACGACACATGACGACCTGCGTCTGACCTGGCGTCGAGCCCCGCACGCGCCAGTAGTAGTTCAGACCGGGTCGAAGTCCCTGCACCTGCAGCACGACGTTCTCTTGCCCGGCCTCTGGCGGCGTTGCCAGTCGCATCGCGCCGGCCGGCTCCTGCGAACTGGTGACCGCGCGCACCGACAGATCGTTGAGTCCCGGCAGTGGCTGCGCGGCTGCTCCCGGTTGAGCGGGCGCGAAACGCGCCGTCGGATTCATCGACGGCAGTCGCACGAAACGGTTGCGCTCGAAACCGTCTTCGTTCACCGCGACGTCGACGTTCTGCTGAATGGCTGTTCGTCTGATTTCCGAGGCTGACGGCTGCGCGCCAACGACCCATTTGATTTCTGCGACGGGAGTACCTGGCTGATCGGGCGCGCAATACGCGACGCACACGAGATCGCCTGATTGCTCCGTCTGCGTGCCGCTAGTGGTAGGGACTGCAGCGGCTTGTTGAGGCGCGGCGGCTGGATTTTGTCCTTGAGCCTGATTCTGGTCTCGCCCCCGGCAGGTCGCCGCACCGATGAGAACCAGTGCAAGCGTTGCCGTGACGGCGAGATCTCTCGTGTTCATGACAAACCTCCTATTACCCTCCGCCAGGGCTCACACCTGCCACGAAAGGTTTCCGCAGTCTGTCACCGGTGAGGATATGGGCGAACGGGAATTCTAACGCCCCCGCAATTGAGAAAAACGTCGGCGGATGAAAAAGCGTACATGAGCGGTGAATGGGAAGAGAGTTCCCCAGAGCGTCGCGGGTAGGTATTACTTCAGCACGCCTCAACTGCGCTGAGGTCAGCTGACTTCGACCGCCAAGCGGGGGGAGATCCGAATCAGCTCGAAGCGCGTTTGTGCATCCGCGCCAACGTTGCTGATTCTAATCGGCGAGCGATCGGCCGAATTGCAGTTTACGGCGACGGCGAGTCGATGATCGGGCGTCGGGGCCGCGAGAAGAAACTGCCACGATGACGCGACGACCGCTGGCGGCGGATCGAAACAGATCGAAGACGGCTCGTCGAACGCAAAAGAGAATGAGTGCAGTGGGTGACTGAGCCCACGTCCTGTAGCCTTGATAAAGGCCTCCTTCAGCGTCCAGAGCTCGATGAATCTGGTCGCGTATAGATCATTCGAGCAGCCCTCGAGCATGTTGATTTCTGATGGTGAAAAATATGACGCCCCAGGGTGGCCATCTTTGGAAATGCGGTTGATGCGTTCGACGTCCACGCCCACCGCGGCGCCGCGGCCAGTTCCACACGCAACGAGTCCGTCTGTATGAGCGATGTTGAACGATAACGCTGGCGAGCCTGCCTGCCGCTCGACGAGCGACGGTTTGCCGTAACCGTCGGTTTGGAAGCACCACTGCTCCGGTGCGACATCACCACGGTCCGATAGCGTCCTCCGTAGCAGCCCGTGCGCGCACGTGAACTCGTGCCGCTGTCGAGGCGAGCGCAAGCGGTCGCGACGCTCGCGTTCGTCCGCCGAGAGCAGCTGATCGAGTCGCTCGACGGTGGCGGCGTCGACAGACTCGGTGAGCCAATAACAGACTGATATGGCTTTATCGGTCTGGTTCATTCGCATTAATCAATACAGCGCGGAGTGGACCGGCCACAACTCCTGGCTCATCCGGGGCGTCCTGCTTGGCGGACTCTTTCGGCGCGACGAACGTATCCTGAAGGCGTGCGCACAACCGATCCGCCTGGCCGTCTCGTGGACGTCGGTGGATTCCGTCTGCACATTCATTGTTCGGGTGAGGGTTCACCTGCAGTCGTTCTCGATGCGGCGCTCGGCGCCTCGTCTCTAAGCTGGTCTCTGGTTCAACCACAACTTGCCGCCATGTCACGCGTGTGCAGCTACGATCGCGCTGGCTTCGGGTGGAGCGATGCCGGTCCGCTGCCGCGAAGCGCGGGCCGCGTGGCGACCGAACTGCGAACGTTGCTCGATCGCGCGGGCGTTCCACCGCCGTTCCTGCTTGTCGGTCACTCGTTTGGCGGCCTGGTGATGTTGGTTTTCGCCAACCGCTTTCGCCGCGACGTCGCGGGAATGGTCCTGGTCGATCCAGCGCACGCGGAAGATTGGGTAAAGCCGGCGCCGAAGGAACAGGTGCTGATCGATCGCGGCGTGCGCTTGTGCCGCTATGGTGCGATCACTGCGCGTCTCGGACTCGCGCGTGTCGTCGCGGCGCTCGTCGGCCTGGGTCAGCTCACGCTTGCGCGCGGGTTGGTCACAGTTGTAAGCCGCGGCGGTCTCTCGCGCCAGGACGAAGCGATCCTCGCGCCGGTCTGGAAGCTGCCGCCAGAGATCCGGCCGCTGCTCGCGCAATTCTGGACCAGGCCGCGGTTCTTCGAAGCGCTCGGCAGTCAGATCGAATCAATCGGCATCAGTGCGGCCGAAGTGCTGGACGCGACGGCGGGTGGCTTTGGCGATCTGCCGCTCGTCACGATCTCGTCGACCAATCCAGGCAACTATCGACTGCGGCAGCAGGACCAGATGGCAGCGCTATCCACGCGTGGTCGCCACATCATGGCCTCTCAGAGCGGTCACTGGATCCCGCTGGATCAGCCGCAAGTTGTGATCGATGTCGTCAAAGACGTTCTTGATGGGCGGGATCCGGGATCCGGGGTGCGGGATTCGCACCGACCATGATGAGATCCGACAACTAGGCGTCAGCGCGCAGCGTCTGTGCCGGATCGATTCGCGTTGCGCGGCGAGCCGGTTGGTACGCGGCGAGTAGTGTCGCGGCCAATACCAGAACCAAACCGGCAGCGAATGCGGTGATGTCGACCAGGGAAATGGTCGCGAGGGGAATCGCTGCATTCAACAGCTTCAACGCGATGAACGCGATTGAAATCCCGATCGCGACGCCGAATGCGGCGAGGCGGATCGATTGGCGGAACACCAGGCCGACCACCGTGCGGGCAGTCGCGCCCAGTGCCATTCGAATCCCGATTTCTTTCGTGCGTTGACTGAGCGCGTAGGTGAGCGCCCCATACAGTCCCGAGACGCTGAGCCCGAGCGCGATTGCGGCGAGCAGCGATCCAACCCACGACGCGGCAAAAAACGGATACATCTGCAGGTCGCGCATCTCACTGAGCGGGAGCGCCTCGAAGATCTGTGGATCCGGAGCGACTCGCCTGAAGATCTCCTGCAGCGCTTCGGCGTTGAGATCGCGATCGGTCCGCCCGCGGAAGAGAATCGCGGACGCGTGGACGTCGGACGGATCGATCGGCAGATAGAGGTGATTCGGCTCGCGACCGGTGATCAGCATGCCGCTGACGATGTCGCGGACGGTGCCGATGACGGTGACCTCTGGGTAGTCAGGGAATTCATCGAGAGGCCGGCCGTTTGAACGCTCGATCCTGATTGTCTTTCCAATCGGGTTCTCGCCGGGCCAGAACGCTCGCGCGGTTGCTGCGCTGATGATCGCCACTCGGGCGGCCGAACGCGCTTCGTCTGCCCGGAATCCGCGTCCTTCGGCAATCGGCAGGCCAAGTATGGGAAAGAACTCCGGCGACACGAAGGTGCATCGCGCCGGCGTCGCGGCGGCAGTGCCTGCCGGTGCAGCGGCAACAATCCGCCCCTGATTGAATAGTGGGTTGCCGCTGGTGACGGCGACAGATTGCACTCGTGGATCTGTTGACATGACCTCGGCCAGCGATCGGGCCAACTCGTCCTGTTCGCCACGCACATTGATCGACATGACGCCGTCTGTCGTGAAACCAAGATCCAAGCTGCCGATCGAGGCGCTGTTGCGGGCGATTGTCACGGCAATGATTACGAGCACGAGCGCGACGGTGACCTGGCCGATCACGAGCGCGCTCCGCATTCTCGACTGAGGTCGTGCGGCTCCGCCATGCCCACGGAGCGCATCGGTCAACGAGAGACGTGATGCCTGGAGCGCCGGCAGCAGGGCAAAGAGCAGGGTGGCCGCAGCACATGCGGCCAGGGCGAAGAGAAACACGCGCGCATCGAACGTCATTGGAACAAGACGGAGGATCGGCGAGACCGACGGTGGAAGTGTGCTGAACAACGCCACGGTCGCCAGGCGCAGACCCCACCCCGCGACGGCAAGGCCTCCGGCAGCGGCGAGCGCGGCGATGAGAAGTCCTTCGGTGAGGAGTTGCCGCACGACCCGCCCACGGCTTGCACCAATCGAGAGTCGCACCGCGATCTCGCGGTGGCGACCGATCGCGCGGGCAAGCATCACGTTTGATACGTTCGCACAGGCGGCGATCAGGACGAGCAGGAATGCCGCGAAGACGGGCGACAGCAGCACCAGGAGAGCCGGCGACACTCTGTTCGGTGAAGGCTGCGCGCGAACGTCCGCGGTCACACGATCTTGATGTTCGCGGCCGCGGTTCATGTAGGCGCCCAAGGCGGTCTCGGCTTGCGGAGCTGTGACTCCGGGTTGCAGCCGCACGAGAATTTCCGTTTCACGAATCTCGCGTGGTCCGGTCCGCTGCGGCGATGCCCAGGCCGTCACCGGGACGAAAACGTCTCGGGGTGAATAGCCGAGGCCGGTGAACGAGGGGGCCAGAATGCCAACGATCGTAAAGAGCCGGCCATTCAGTTCAATCTCGTGGCCAAGCGTCCCCGCATCGCGGTTGAATAATCGCGTCCATGCCTGATTGGTGAGAACCGCAGGACTGCCGATTCCGTCCGCATCGATCGCTCCAAAGCCGCGACCCTGCTGCATCGCCGGTCCCAGCACCTCGAAGTAGTTGAGCGACACGACGGCCGTCATCAGCGGCCGTCCGTTCGATGACACGACCCGTGTGTGCTCCCCGACGGACGCGTTGAACAGATCGGTGCGGCGACTGAGTTCGTCGTAGTCGCGCCAGGTGAATCCCTGTCCCCCTCCATCGCGACTGTGCCACGCGATCTGATGAAGGCTGTAGGGATCACGAACGGCAAACGGGCGCAGTACGTAGGCGTTGAAAATCGTAAAGGCAATCGTCACCAGCCCGAGGCCGACCGCCAGAGTGGCGACGCTGGTCGCAACGAACGATGGACTGTGCCGCATCCACCGCCACGCGTAGCGGAGGTCCTGCAAGAATTGCTCAATGACCGTCCATCGGCTCGCCTCGTAGAAGCGTTCCTTGGTGATGGCCACGTTTCCGAACGCCTTTCGCGCTGCCGCGCGCGCGGCGTCAGGCTGCATGCCGTCCGCGATCAGGCGCTCTGTTTCCAGATGGAGATGCGACTCAATCTCCTGGGAGAAGTCCTCGTGCGTGCGTCCACGGCGAAACAGGTGCATCGCGCTATGCCGATTCGTGGCCGAGGACCCGTGCCATGGCCGCCGCAAGCCTCTTCCATCGGTGTGATTGCTGGACGAGTTGTGCGCGCCCGGCTTTGGTCAGCGAGTAGAACCGCGCCTTCCGGTTGTTGCTGGAGGTACCCCACTTGGCGGTGATCCACTTTTGCGCCTCGAGCCGTTGCAGCGCCGGATACAACGCGCCGTGATCGACCAGCAGCACGTCTTCCGAGGTGTCCTGGATTGCGCGCGCAATGCCTTGGCCATGCTGCGGGCCGAACAACAGCGTGCGGAGGATGAGGACGTCGAGGGTTCCCTGGAGCAGCGCGAGCTGTTCCTGTTCTGCAGCGCTTCGGGTCTTCATCTGACCCAAGCATGACAGGCACTCAGGTAAGATGTCAACCTGAGCACTTCAACGGGACACGGCAAACGGGTTATCGTTAGGTCATGTCACGTGTGCGCCAGGGCGGGGCGATTACCGTCCGCGACACTGCGAAAGGACCCGAAGTGCTGCTGGTCCGCGCCAAGCGCGACCCGAAACAGTGGATCTTCCCGAAGGGGCATCAGGAAAAAGGGGAGACGCTCGACGAGACCGCGGTGCGCGAGCTCGAGGAAGAAGGCGGCGTCGTCGGCGAAGCGATCAAGTCTGTGGGCGTGTCGACGTTTCATGCAGGCGACGACGATATCGAGGTCACCTATTTTCTCGTGCGCGATACTGGCCGGCGCGCCAAGGCGGAGCGCGAAGTGACGTGGCGGAGCTTTGCCGATGCGAGAGCGCTCGTCAGTTTCGACGATGGGCGGCGGCTTCTCGACAAGGCAAAAGAGATACTGCGATCATCCAAGTAGCGCGTCTTCGATCGAACGAGTTGAAAGCGTGGGCGACAATCCGGTCATAGCCGACCTCATCCGCGATGTCCGGCGGTGGCTCGACGAATCTTCACGAGTTGTCGTGCTGACCGGCGCTGGCATTTCTACCGAGTCCGGTATTCCGGACTTCCGCGGACCGCAGGGGCTGTGGACGAAGGATCCGAAGGCGGAGAAACTCTCCAACATTCACTACTACATGTCCGACCCCGACGTCCGCAAACTCGCATGGAAAGGGCGACTGGAGCATCCCGCCTGGACCGCCATGCCGAACGCCGGACACCTCGCGCTGGTCGAACTCGAACGACGCGGCAAACTGCACGCGCTCGTCACGCAGAACATCGATGGTCTGCATCAGCGCGCGGGGAATTCTGCCGAGCGCGTGATCGAAGTTCACGGAACCGTGCACGACGTTGTCTGCATGCAGTGCGGCTGGCGGGGTTCGATGCAGCAGACGCTCGATCGCGTGCGCGCAGGCGAAGAGGATCCACCATGCCGCCAATGCGGCGGCATTTTGAAGAGCGCGACGATTTCGTTTGGTCAGCCGCTGGTGCCTGAAGTCATCGACCGTGCCATGACCGCGGCGACCCAAGCGGACCTATTCATGGCCGTCGGGACCAGCTTGCAGGTCTATCCGGTCGCCGGCGTCGTACCGCTCGCCGCCCGCGCTGGCGCCCGCATCGTCATTATCAATGCCGAACGGACGCCATTCGATGAGATCGCTGATGCCGTTGTGTCGATTCCCATCGGACAGGCGTTGCCGCTGATGTGCGGCTGACCTGCGGACGTCTTACATAGACAGAAACGCGGCAGCGACCTCTGCGCCGAGCGCGTTGAGCATGCGGGGATCGCGCCGTACCTTTTCCGCGATCTCGCGCCGGCGCTCGTCCTGTTTGAACCAGGCCGGGTCCACGCTCCCACCGTGTACGACGAGTAGTTTGACGATTTCATAGTACGTCTCCCGATCCTCGTCCTCAGATCGGGCCCAGAGACCGAGCGCGAGCTCCAGCGGTCGAACCTGTGCACGTTCATACCGGCCATTCACGTCGACGCCGTGCTGCAACAGCAGCTTGATGATCTCGATATGGCCACCGTACATGGCCCACGGCAGACTCGAGCGCACGTCCGGATCAGTTCGCGGTTCAATCCCTCGTTCGAGCAGGAATCGCACGACGTTCTCGGCGCCGTAGCCGCAGGCATTGACAAACGCTGATTTCAGCTGGCGTGCGTCCGCTGGCGGTTTCACATTTCCATACTCGTCAACGGATCGACGGACGAATTCGAGATCGCCGAGTGCCGCTGCACTCTCGAGATCCAGAGGTGCCCCGCGACTGGCAAGATAGCGCGCCGCTTCGGGCTGCCCGTTGGCGAAACATCCGGCAAGCACCGAGTGGCCATTTCCGGCGGCTGAGGGTTGATCGAGGCGCGAGCCGCGCGTGATGAGCAGATCGAGCAGCGGAATCTGCACGCCGGCCTGTTCTGGATGGATGCTCGTCGCCACCAGCCCCAGCGTCGTCGATCCGCCTGCATATGCGTCCGACTCCGCGTTCACATCCGCGCCCGCGTCGAGGAGCATCGTCGTGATCTCGACGATGTTCTTTGGCGTCTTCTGACGAAAGTCTTCGACACCATTGGCTGAAACGTAGTGGAGGAGCGTCGACCGGTGATCACGCGTCGATCGCTCGTGCACGACTTCGGGATGGTCGCGAAGCAGTTTCGCGAGTGTGGGGGCATCGCCATCGACGATGGCGTCTGCGGCAGCTTCGAAGGTGGAGACGGGCGACGCTTCGCGTGTCAACCCGTCGAGGTGCGCTACGAACTTCGGCCAACTCGCAAATCCATGTTCGCGCGCGATGAAGAATTGCGCATCGGTGAGGCGGCAGGTCTCAGTGTTCGTCGCGCTCTGTCGCCACTCGCGCCAGCGGCGGTCAAGTCGCTCGGCTTCGCGCGCGATGCTGCGTTCGTCTGCGGCCGCGACGATTTCCGCCCGCAGGCGCGCGAGGGTTTGGGTCCACCTCAGCGCCCACTCACGGACTGCGGCGGGGTCCGGCGACTCGCACGCGTGTTTGAGGTCCTTGGCGAGCTTCCGATATTGGTCGAGGTTCGGCTGTGGCGGGAGGGGAACAGCGTCCGACATACGAATCTCCTTTCACCGCGCCTGGAGTCCGCACGAAATCAGGCAGAAAGAAGGTTCGTAATTGCTACGAATGTGTGGGTGGGCACGGCCCTTTCCGCGGACTGGATGCGCCCCTACGCGCGACGTCCAGTATACCGCGACGAAAAACGAAAAAGGTGGCTGGCACCTTTCCCAGAAAGGTGCCAGCCACCTTTTCGACGTTTGGCAGCTACGAAGCGAAAGGATTCTCGTCCGCGCTGGGTCCGTATATCGACG
>Ga0111539_10013775_pt1 | contig 10101 bp, 9 predicted proteins | sample RhiMethybrSRZTD1_FD_79667 | JGI IMG/M metagenome (GOLD analysis project Ga0111539, IMG submission 79667) | Populus rhizosphere microbial communities from Tennessee, USA - Rhizosphere MetaG P. TD hybrid SRZTD1 (version 2) (version 2) | ecosystem: Host-associated > Plants > Roots > Rhizosphere >... | reverse complement strand
TCCGGAGGCGCACCGGCAGTCGCCGCAGAGATTCTCGGGGTCTCGAGTTGAAATGCGTACCGCAGCGCGCCGGGAATGGATGCGCGCGAGGACCTGCATTGGAAACGAGAGACCCCGAGAATCTATGCAAGGGGCGAGCTGCCGGCGCGCCGAGGAACGCGCTTGAGCCGAGAGGCACCGGCGCTACCATTGAGGCGAACCGTGACGAGACCCTACGGATAGATGCGATGGATCATCCGCGGGAACGGAATCGTCTCCCGCAAATGCTTGATGCCGCAGATCCACGTCACGGTGCGCTCGACGCCAAGTCCGAATCCGGCGTGCGGCACCGTGCCGAAGCGGCGCAGGTCCAAGTACCACTCCAGATCTTTGCGCGGGATGTTCTCTTCTTCCATGCGCTGCAGCAAGAGGTCGAGGTTCGCTTCGCGCTCTGAGCCGCCGATGATCTCCCCGTAGCCTTCCGGCGCCAGCATGTCCAAGCACAGAACGCGTTCCACATTCTCGGGATCGCGCGCCATGTAGAATGCCTTCACCTGGCGCGGGTAATGCGTGACCATCAGCGGGAGATCGTATTCTTCCGAGACCAACGTTTCTTCCGGTGCTCCAAAGTCGCTCCCCACTTCGATCGTGGATCCCTTCTGCTGGGCGATGCGAATCGCGTCGTCGTAGCGAATGCGCGGAAACGGCGGCTCGATCTTTTCCAGCTTGGAGACGTCGCGCTCGAGCGCCACCAACTCCTCGCGGCGATTCTTCACGACCGATTGCACGATGTGCGTGACAAACTGCTCGGCCAATTCCAACAAGCCGGGCAATTGCAGATACGCTACCTCCGGCTCCACCATCCAGAACTCGGTCAGATGTCGGCGCGTTTTCGATTTCTCCGCGCGAAACGTCGGCCCGAAGCAATACACCTTGCCGAACGCCATCGCCGCGGCCTCCACGTAGAGCTGGCCGGACTGGGTCAGAAACGCGCGTTCCCCGAAATAATCCGTCTCGAACAACGTCGACGTCCCTTCGCACGCGTTTCCGGTCAAGATCGGGCTGTCGACGCGCAGGTATCCGCGCGTGTCGAAGAATTCCTGGATCGCGCGCACGACCTCGGCGCGAATGCGCAGAATCGCGTGCTGCTGGCGCGAGCGAATCCACAAATGGCGATGATCCAAGAGAAAGGCGTCGCCGTGCTCTTTCGGAGTGATCGGATAGTCGCTGGCCACTTGATGGATCTCGATCGCCGACGTCTGCACTTCGACGCCGCCGGGCGCTCGATCGTCCTTGCGCACCTTCCCGGTGATCGTCACCGAGGATTCCTGGGAAAGAGCCTTCGCCCGCTCGAACGTCTCTTCTCCGACATCGTTCTTGGAAACGATGCACTGCGTGCGTCCGGTTCCATCGCGAACGATGAGAAAAAGGATTTTTCCGCTCGAGCGGAGATTGTCCACCCAGCCGCGGATTTGGACCGTCTCCCCGTCTTTCTGCTTCAAATCCTCGATGTAGGATTGCATTCGATTTCTCCCCGGCGACGAAAAACGGCAATCTTCCTGAGCAAAAGCGGGCGAGTCAAAGGGAATCTTTGGCGATTCTTGCAGATACCCTTGGATGCCCGTAGGGCGCGTTCCTCAAGGCTCTCCAAAACGGCGCCGATACTTGGCACGAGATCTTCGCCGGCGCAATTTCAGGGAGAGATTCGAACCCCATGTTGCACGCCCTTCCCTCGGGTCGGCAGCGAACGAGCCTCGCGTTGGTGCTCGGTTTCCTTCTCGCCCTTCCGCTCATCGCGTGGGGCGCAGGGGCCGGGAACGATCGCCCATTGGATGAAAGGAACGCCGCGCAGAAGCTCGAGCAGATGCGGCGCGACGGTGTTCTTCGCGATCCATTCTGGTCGCACGCGTATTGGGTTCGGTCGAAGGACGCCCCCAGCCGTTCTGCGCGCATTTCCGATCTCGAGTGGGCGGTGCGCTTCGATCCGGACTTCTTGTCCGCGCGACTCGAGCTGGCTTGGGAGCTGGCCCTGAATCGCGATCCGCAGTGCACCGAGCAGATTCTCGAATCGGGGCGACGTGTGAAGGCATCGTTTCTCATCCAACAGCAACTCGCTCTTCTCCTCTTGAAGTTGGGCGGCGGTGTCAGCCTGCTCGTGCTCGTCACCAGCGGGCTCTTCGTCGTCGGCCGCAGCATTGCTTCGATTCGCCATGCGCTGACCGAGCGTTTGAGCTTCCTTCCTGCCGAAGCGCGCTCGGCGGGTGCGATCCTCACGCTGTGCACACCGCTTCTTCTCGCCATTGCTCTTCCACCGACGAGCGCCGTCTTCTGGCTCCTGCTCATGGGAACCGTGGCCACCTGGACGCTCTTGGTGAAGTGGGAACAGCGCATTTGTCTCTGGGCTCTCACGGGAATTCTTCTCGCTCCTTGGGGAGTGGTGTTGTGGTCGAAAGTGTTGGAGCCTTCCTCTCCCAACACCTACACGCGCCTTCTCTGGGAAGCGCAGTCGACGGAAGACGCATGGACGCTCGAGAACCTGCGTCACGTCGATCGCCAAACCGCCACTGAAAGTCCGGAACACTTGTCCACGCTGGCCCTGATCGCGCGGCGCGAGCGCAATTACGGGGAAGCGCTAAAACTCTTGGAGCGCGCCATCGCGCAGCGCCCGAACGAATGGGGTTACCACAACAACCTGGGCAACGTGCTCTTGCTCGCCGGGCGCGACGACGCCGCACTGCAAGAGTACGCGCGTGCGAAGCAGATCGCGCCGTCCGAGCCGCGCATTCGCTACAACGAAGCGCAGGCCTGGATGGAGAAGCTCGAGCTCGGCAGAGCGCAGGCCGCGATCGAAGAAGCGCGCAAGCTCGGCTATCACGCGCCGATGATCACCGACGCCTCGACGGGCAGCGGGATCATCGTGATCGAGCAGACGCTTTCGCCACTCACGTTGTGGAAGAGATTCCTCTCCGATCTCAAACGCGAGAAAGCGCTCTCCTGGAAACGCGCCGCCACGATGACGCTCGGCATCATCGTCCCCTTCCAATCTCTCCCGCTCTCCATTCCTCTCCTCCTGGCGCTCTTCTACGCGTCGCAAACGCGCACGCTGCCGCGGCTGCACAACTGCGCCTCGTGCGGCAAGACGATCTGCCGCAAGTGCCACTATCGCGTGCAGCGCGAAAGCCTCTGCGCGGAGTGCTTCGGAATTCGCCAGCGCGTGCGCACCCCGATTCAACGCGAAGAAGCTCTCTCCAAGCGCCGCGCTCAAGTTGGCCTGGCGCCTTGGGTCTGGGGAATTGCGCTGGCCGCCTTGGTGCCGGGGACCGGCCACCTCTTTGAAGGCCGCCGCGGCTGGGCGATGCTCTTACTCTTCTCTTGGTTCTCGTATCTCGTCCTGACCGTCGGTCCGAATTCGCCGCACACGGCTCCAATCGTTCTCGCGCTGTTCCCGTCGGTCTCGGTTCTGGGATACCTGCGCATCGCATCCCGGCGTGACGCTCGCGCCCTTCAGGCGAGGAAGGTCTAATGTCTTTCCGTGGAGAGCTGCGCGAGTTCGAGCTTCCGGACATTCTTCAGCTCATCGCGTCCCAACAGAAGGCCGGCTGGCTCAAGGTCATCTCCAAAGGCAAATGCCACTTTGTGTTCTTCCGCGACGGCAAGATCACGTCGACGAAGAATCCGGCGGAAGAAATCGATCCCTTGGAAACGTACATCAACAAGCGCGGCCTCCTTCCCCACGATGCGCTCGATCGTCTCGCCGCTCTGCGCCGCAAGACCGGGATGGACGTGCAGGATCTCATTCAGAAGGAAGGCTTGCTCTCGCGCGAGGACGTGCAGAGCATCTTCGAAGCGATGGTCGAGGAGGATATCTTCGATCTCATCACGATGCGCGATGCGACCTACGAATTCGAAACCGAAGATCGCTCCACACCCTTGCCGAAAGGCGCGCTCGTCGCCCAGATCGGCCCCATCCTCATGGAGGGCGCACGCAAGGCGGATGAGATCGCGGAAATGCGCAAAGGCCTGGGTCCGGGGACCGAGCGCATCGTTTTGACCCAACAAGGGCGCGATCGCGAGAAGGGCGTCGATCACGATCAAGAGGAGCAAGTGCTCGCACTCGTCAACGGCGTGCGCACGATCGACCAGATCTTGGAGGACTGCCAGCTCGATCGCTACAACGGGACTCGCATCCTGTTCGAGTGCGCTCGGAAGGGCATTGTCGCGCGTCTCAAATCCTCTGCGGCGGTGGGCCGTGGCCAAGAGCGCGAAAGCTCCGGCGAGCTCGACGTGCGCCGCGCGCTGCGCTGGGTCGCGCCACTCTTGATTCTCCTGATGAGCGCGATCTTTCTCTCCGACGCGCATCAAGGCGGTCGCGGCGGCGATCTCATGCTGGGCGAATGGCTGCAACAGTTGGATGTGGCAAGGCAGGCGGAGCTTCGCGAGGAAACTCGAGTCGCGCTCGAAGCCTATCGCATCCAGTCGGGCACCTATCCCGCTGCGCTCGAGACCCTGACGAAGGAAGGCCTTCTCTCCGAAGACGTCGTGCTCAAGGACGGCTCCCCCCGCTGGGACTACCGCCTCGATCCGCAAATGAAAAGCTTCGCGCTCCTCCCCGCTCCCGCCGCGTCCTCGAAGGCTGTACACTAGGCCCAGCCAGGGTCCGGGAGGGCTCCCCAGCCTTCCCCCTTTCATTCCAACGCTCGAGGGAACTATGTCGAGGGCGGCCGACCGTATCGCCGTTTCGAAGCCGTACATCTTTCAAACCATGAACGAAATGCAGGCCGAGGCCGTGGCCAGGGGGGTCGACGTCATCGATCTGGGCGTTGGCAATCCCGATCTGCGCCCGGCCCCATCGGTGATCCAAGCGCTGCACGAAGCACTCGATGATCCCGCGCACCAGAACCATCGCTATCCGCCATTCGATGGCCTACCGGAATTCCGCCAAGCGATCTCGCAGTGGTACGACGCGCGCTTCGGGGTCGCGATCGATCCGAAGACGGAAGCGCTGCCTTGCATCGGAACGAAGGAAGGGATCGCGCATCTGTACTTGGCGCTCCTGAATCCGGGCGACACGGTTCTCGTTCCCACGCCGTGCTATCCCGCGTACCTGGGCGCGGCCGGCATCGCGCAAGCGGACGTCGTGGAAATGCCGCTTCGGGAAGAGAACCAATTCCGCATCGACGTGAACGCGATCCCGCCCGAGAAAGCGCAGCGCGCGAAGCTCATGCTCGTGAACTACCCCGGAAATCCGACCGGGGCATGCTGCGATCTCGATCACTATCGCGAGATCCTGCGCTTCGCCGACGAGCACGACATCATCGTCGCCTCGGACATCGCTTATGCGGATTTGGGTCTCGAGCCCGATGCGCCCACGCCGAGCTTCCTGCAATTGCCCGAAGCCCGCGGCCGTACGGTGGAGTTCTATTCGTTCTCCAAGACCTATTGCATGCCGGGATGGCGCGTCGGCTTCATGGCCGGAAACGCGGAGATCGTACGGCTCTTGTTGAAAGTCAAAAGCAACATGGATTTCGGCGTGTTCATGGCCGTGCAGCGCGCGGCGGCGAAGATCCTCGTGGGTTCGCGGCAGCCGATTCAAGAAGCGGTCGCGGTGTATCGCTCACGCCGTGATGCGATGGTGCGCGGCCTGCACGAATGCGGCTGGGACGTCTCCGTGCCGAAGGCCACACTGTACTTGTGGACGCGCATCCCCGAGGGATTCAAGGACAGTACAAGTTTCATGAAGCGGCTCTTCGAGGAAACGGGAATCCTCATCAGCCCCGGGGTGGGCTTCGGACAAGCCGGCGAGGGATTCGTGCGCATCTCGCTCATCATCGACGACAAGCGCACCCGTGAAGTCGTGAAGCGCATTCAGGAAAGCGGCATCTTGGCGGCGAAGGTGCGATGACCGACCGGCCGATCTCCCGCCGTGCGTTCGGCCAAGGCTTTGCCGCGGCGATCCTGACCGGCGGCATCGCCCGCATGGCGCGCGCCGATTGCATTCCCACGACGAACGATATTCAAGGGCCTTATTACGTTCCCGGTGCGCCACAGCGTACGGTGATTGCGTCCGCGGACGAGCCCGGCACGCGCCTTTTCCTTTCCGGGCGCATCGATTCCACGCGTTGCGATTTCGGCGTGGGCGGCACAATCGTCGACGTGTGGCAAGCGAACAACGTCGGCTGCTACAGCATCTCGCAGAATTGTCCGGACGAAGATCCTTGGAATCTTCGCGGGCAGATGCTCACCGATGCGAACGGCAATTGGGCCGTGGAGACAGTTCTCCCCGGCTACTATCCGGGACGCTGCCGCCACATTCACTGGCGCTTCGTACCCATCGGCGGACCACTTCTCATCACGCAGCTCTATTTCGCCGGAGATCCGCAGATTCCGAACGATCCGTTCGCCAGCCTTCCGGCAGCAGCGGCGCGCATCATTCCTTTGACGCAGGAAGCGGACGGATTGCACGGAACTTGGGATCTCGTTTTGGAATTGAATGCAACCGATGCCGGCGACGAAGGTCTCGATCCGGAGATCACGTTCCTCAATCCCGGATATCCGAATCCGTTCCGCGAGGAAACGAGCATTCGCTTCTCGCTCGCGAAAGCGAGCACGGTGGAGCTCTCCGTGTACGACATCAGCGGGCGGCGCGTGGCGATGCTGCTCGAGCGCGAGACTCCCGTGGGCTACCACACGGTGACCTGGGACGGTCGCGACGAGCGCGGGCAAGAAGTGCGCCCTGGCGTCTACTTCGTGCGCATGGTCGGCGGCGGAAAATCCCTCACCAGAAAATTGATTCGGGCGGAATAACTCCGGCGATCGTTTCCCGACGGCCGGCGCTCTGCGTACCGAATTATTCCTCGACTTGCCGCGCCAACCCGTCCTCTTTCGCCTGCTCGATCATCTCTTCGAGCGCCTCGCGCACTTCATCGGACTTCTGGGACTGCTCCTCCCCGATTGCCGACTGGATCTCGCCAAGCTTCGATTGCTGTTCACCCAGCTGTGACTGCTGATCGCCGAGTGCGCCCTGCTGTTGTCCCAGTCTCCCCATCTCGCTCCCGATCGCTTCGATGCGTGCCTCGAGATCCGAGGTATCGAGCTCTTTGAGGATCCGCTCCTGCAGCTGAACTTGCAGCTCTGCCATTTCCTCGCCGAGCTTCGCCATCTGCAGCCCCAGCTCCGACTGCTTCGTTCCCAATTTCGATTGCTTCACTCCCAAGTGCGATTGCTTGACGCCCAGCTCCGACTGCTTTTTCTCCAGCGGCTCGAGAGCGCGAAAGAGATCGCGCGCTTGTTTCAAAAGCTTCGGATCCTCGATGACATACACGGACGATCCATCGCGCTCGATGATCTGAACCTTTCCGCTCTTTTGCAGCTTCACGATCCGAGCATGCTCCGCCTGATCGAAATGCCCCATCATGCGGACGTCTTTGCCGTCGAAGACATAGATGCATTTGTCGTCGTCGCCGTCGTCCCAGGAATAGATCGCCGCAACGTTCCCTTCTTCGTCGACCGACGAGACCGCCGAAACGCCGGACTCGTCGCTCGTGAAGCTGTAGGAGCTGGAGCTGGTCGGGACACCGGGCGGCGGTACAGGCGGCGTCGCCGGGACGCCTTGCATTGTGCACATGTTGTCGGCCGTCATTGCATCAGCGCCTTTCTCGAAGCGCACCGGAAGGAACGTGGCCAACAGGGCGAGCGCGAGAACGAGAATGCCGCGGCGTTTGTCGGATGACATCGCTCGATCGAGCATGGAAATCCTCCTGCGAAGAGATTCGAATCCTGGGGCGACGCCGATTCCCGCCCAGGACATTCGGGGCGCGGCGCCGAGATTCAAAAGAAGCTCGCCGTAGCGGCGCGGCGAAGCATCGAGTCGCTGCAGCACTTCCTCATCGCATGCCGATTCGCGAGCGATGGCGAATTCTGCAGCCGCGATCTTGGCGAACGGATGAAACCAAAACACGCATTCCACGAGCCAAGGCAGCCAGCTCCACAATGCATCGTGGCGGCGCACATGCACGAGCTCGTGCCCGAGGATGAGGGCCTTCTGCTCTTGGTCGAGCCGCGACCACAATCCCACGGGAAGAACGATGGTCGGCGCACCGATCGAAAGAAGATGCGGCGCCGGCGCGGATGAAGAGAGACGAAGACGAGGAGTCCTGCGCAATCCCATGCGCGCGGCGATCTGCGCGGCGAGCTCCCGATCCTCTCCATTCGCATCCATCGCGGTGGCGAGAGAGTGGCGCGATCGCAACACGGCGCGGGTGCCGCGCGCAAAGCAGACGATCGCTCCGGCGATCCACAGAGTGAGCAAGCCGCGAGTCGGAATCTTCGAGAGGTCCGGTCGTTCCGCGGTCTCGGGGGGTGAGAAGAAAGCCGTATCTTCGGGGTCGGCCAAGGCCTCCCGCCCGCTCTCATTGGGCAAGGCGGCCGGCCGATCGAGAAGCGATGCGGGGGCGGGCGGAAGATCGACCGCGACCGGCAAGGCCCAAGGTGCCTGCGCATACGGAACCAGACCCAACACGAATCTTCCGCAAGCAAGCCACCACAGCAATGCAACCCAAGACGAAGGCGTGCGCGGAAACAACCGCAAGAGCAGCCCAATGACGGTGACCACCACAGCACCTTCCAGCACGGCACGCGCGAACGCGGGAAGAAGAATTCCGTGAAGATCGAAGCTCATGGTTTTCCCTCCCGGCGGGCTTGCAGCCGGCTGACCAGTTTTTCCAATTCGTGCAGCTCGTCGTCCGAGAGCTCGGATCGCTGGGTCAAATAATGGACGAAGGGGCTGACCGATCCGTCGAGCGACCTCTCCACGAATTGACGGACCACGCCTCGCAAAAGTTCACCCTGGCTGACCGGCGACGAATAGCGAAACACGCCGTCGACCTTCTTGCGCTGCAGGCGCTTCTTGGTGCGCAGCCGCTCCATCATGGTGAGGCAGGTGGTGCGAGTCAGCCCGCGCTCTTTGCCGAATGTCTCTGCCGCTTCGCCGACCGTGACCGGCCCGCCTTCCGCGACGAATCGCAAGAGCGCCAGCTCCTGCTCTCCGATTGATGAGCTCATGAACCCTCCCCAGAACGGAGTCCCCATGCCGACAACTGTCGTCACGATAGTTCATGACGACAGACGTCGTCAAGGGGGTCCGAAGATTGGAGGGGCCTCGTGAAGGATGCAAATGGAAAAGGGCCCCTTTTCGGAGGGCCCTTCCACTTTCTGGAGTTTTTCCACCGCGACGCGATGTGGATCGAAATCAGCTGTCGCGCGGTCCCAGATCAGCGATACAAACTCTTAATGGTCCCCCAACTACTGTTCTCGACCGAAAACCCCCCGCAGGGTTCTGAGTCTCCTAGGCAAAACGGGAGTCCAAGATCGACATAGCCCTTGTGTCTATTGGGCCAGGCCTGCGGATTGGCAGTGCAGTCTACGGTCACGTTTGCGCCGCCCAGACAAATCGCCACTGGTAGGAAGTGGAGAATGAGAATGCCACCTGCCACGACCGGACCACTGGGGCATCCGCCAACGGCAAGCAACAGGTTCGTCGCATTCCCGGCATTGAGATATCCGTTCATGACATTGAACGCGAGAACCTGCCCGGGAGGAGTGCTCTGCAGAGTCATTTCGGCGGCGGACATTCCCGTATTCAACGGATCCGGGCAGACGAACCATAGGTAGAGCGTATCGACCCCGCCTGTCGGAGAACCGCTTTGCACGTGCGGATCCACATCGCTCCGACTTACGGTCCACCCGTAACTATCATTTCCTGCAAAGGATTCGGTCGAGATCACAAGGGAAAAAAGAAGAGCGAGCCCGATTGCGGAGGAGTTGCGCACGACATACCTCGCTGGAGTTCGTGATGAATGTCCGCCGGCCAGCGCCGGCTCGTCATGATTCTCTCCAAGTCCTTCCCCAAACACAAGCCACCAGTGAGCCGTGAGAAGAGACGCAGTCGACGGCCGTGCCGCATGCCGGGCGAATTCCATCAGCGACGACGAAAAGGGATCTATGACGTACGCGACTGCGCGGCGACCCTAATGCAGCTGAAGTCGCGACTCAGAAGCGGTCGCCCATTTCAATGTTTCCTTCGGCGGTTCGCCGCCGGAGCAGTCCGGTGCCTCTCGGCGAAAT
>Ga0111539_10013773_pt1 | contig 10101 bp, 13 predicted proteins | sample RhiMethybrSRZTD1_FD_79667 | JGI IMG/M metagenome (GOLD analysis project Ga0111539, IMG submission 79667) | Populus rhizosphere microbial communities from Tennessee, USA - Rhizosphere MetaG P. TD hybrid SRZTD1 (version 2) (version 2) | ecosystem: Host-associated > Plants > Roots > Rhizosphere >... | reverse complement strand
GGGTTCCGGCCGGCGGCTTTCAGCGTCTGCACCATCGAGTACGCGACGGCCATCCCGTAGAGGTGGACGACCTCGTCGACGTTCCGCCCCGGCGCGTACCGCCGCATGATCGTCTTGTAGAGCCGAACTGCAGGGTCTTTCGCGTTCGCCGGATTCGAGCTGTCCTTCATCCACTGGACGGTGAGCGCGCCCTCGCCGGCCTTGTTGCCGGTCGTCGTCTGGACGATCTTCATCACGGCCGGGTCGACCGAGACCGAGGTCACGTAGGTCGGCGGCCGCCAGCCGAGCCGGTTCGCCGCGACGAAGCCGGCGATCGTCTGCTTCGGCAGTGCGAACAGCATGAGGACGTTCGCGCCTGACCGGCGGAGTTGCGCGATCTGCGACGAGAGGTCGGTGTCGGTCACCTCGTACGTGGTCTGGCCGACGATCCGCGCCTTCTTCCCGATGCCCGCCCTCAGGCCGGCGAAGAGGTCCTTGCCGTAGTCGCTCGCCTCGTAGAGCACCGCGACCTTCGCGTTCTTGCGCGTCGACACGAGGTGGCGGCCGTAGATCCGTCCCTCCGCGAAGAAGCTCGGCAGGTAGCCCATCGACCACGGGTACTTCGCGTGCTCGCGCCCGATCGAGCGGACGCCGGTCCCGCCGAAGAGCTGCGGCACCTTGAGCGCGTTCAGGAACGGCCGCACGGCGAGGTTCTGCTCGGTGCCGGTGAGGTTGAAGATCGCGAAGACGTTGTCCTGCTGCACGAGCTTGCGGACGTTCTGCACCGTCCGCGAGGGGTCGTACGCGTCGTCGAGGTAGCGGTACTCGATCTTGCGCCCGAAGACGCCGCCGTTCGCGTTCACGTAGTCGAAGTACGCCTTCGCGCCGATCATCGTCCCGGCATACGAGACCTCCGGGCCGCTCAGCGGGCCGCTCCCCCCGAGCAGGATCGTCGAGCCCGTGACGCCGGGTGTCGCGTTGGGTCGGGCGTATGCGCCGGGGATCGCGACGAGCGTCGCGACGAGCGCGAACAGCGCGACGCGCCTCATCTCGTGACCGGCGTGCGGAGGAAGGGAATCGCGAGCGACACGTTCCGGACGGTGATCCTCGCACGCTGCGGGACCGGTACCAAGTAGAGGAGGTTCGCGGCGTTCTGCGCCGTCGACGTGCCGGCGAGCGTGAGCTCGAGGCGCGAGCCGGCCGGGATCTTCTTCACGACGGAGATCAACCGGACACGGAAGAGGCGCGGCTTCGCGCTGAGCCTCGTCGGTGCGCCGCCCTCGCTGACGACGATCTCCCGGCCGTCGGGGGTGCGCGCGACGAGCACGGCGACGAGGTGCGTCCAGCCCGTGGTCGAGCTCGCGCGGACGTCGACCGTCGGCGCGCCGAACGTCTCGGCCGCGCGCGTCAGCCGCACGCGGCGCACGACCTTGCCGGCGGTGCCGATCGTCGAGCGTCCCGGCAGGGAGAACGCGCGGGTGACGGTGCGCGGGAGCGCGGCCGAGCCGACGGGCATCCCACCGCCCTCGGGCACGAGTTCGACCTTCGGCGCGTTCTCGATCCCGTTCGGGACACCCTTGAGGTAGTGGTCGAACCACGCGAGCGCGCGCTGCTTCTGCAGCTCGAAGTCGGGGCCGGGGAACGTCGAGGGCGCGTGGCCGAACGGGCCGACGTAGAGCCGCTTCGGGCCGTTGAGCGCCTGGTAGCCCGCGAGCCCCTGGTCGAGGCCGAACGCGAAGTCCTGGCGTCCCTGGAAGAAGTACGTCGGCGGATAGCCGCGGCCGAGGAGCTGGCGCGACGACCGCGCGCCGGCGAACGCCTTGAGGGCGGGGACGTCGACGCGCGCGACGGCGTCGCTCACCGCGAGCAGCTCGGGCGACTGGCGGTTGCGCGGCACCGCGCCGAGGAACTGGAAGATCGCGCCGGACTTCGGCAGGCCCTGCGGGACGAGCGCCTCGTACAGGTCGGTCCACGTCTCGGCGACCTCCGCCGCGGCGAACGGCTCGCCCTCGCCGATCGAACGCAGCAGCGCGCCGCCGCCGAGCGAGATCCCCCAGCCGCCGACGCGGTCGCTCACCTGCGAGTGCTCGGGCAGCCAGCGCTCACGGAGGATCGCGACGTCCGCGAGCTCGCGTGCGCCGAGGCCGGAGAAGAGCCCGCCCGACTGGCCGTGGCCGCGAAAGTCGAAGGTGAGGGCGACGTAGCCGTTCTCGGCGAAGAGCTGCGCGATCGGGGCGACCTGGCTCCGGTTCGCCCCGATGCCGTGGAGGAGCATCACACCGGGCACGCGGGCCGGGCCGAGCCCGATCGGCTGGTAGAGCGTGACGGCGATCCCGACGCCGTCGTCCATCGTCGCGACCTCGTCCGTGGCCGTGTACGCGGCAGCGTGCGCCGCAGGAGCGGCGGCGAGCGTGAGCAGGAGGACGAGCCCCACGAGCAGCCGCTTCATCGGGCACCAGCGTAGCCCGGTTCTAGAATCGCCCGATGGATTCTCGGCCGGTCGGCGTCTTCGACTCGGGAATGGGCGGGCTGACCGTCCTCCACGAGTGCCTCGTCACGATGCCGCACGAGGACTTCGTCTACCTCGGCGACGGCGCGCGGCTCCCCTACGGTCCACGGCCGCTGGACGAGATCCGGCGCTTCGCGCTCGAGATCGGCGGCTACCTCGAGGCGCAGGGCGTGAAGATGGTCGTCGTCGCGTGCAACTCCGCGACCTCGGCCGCGCTACCCGACCTCCAGCAGGCGCTCGAGGTGCCGGTCGTCGGCGTGATCGAGCCGGAGGCGCACGCGGCCGTGCAGGCGACGCGCAACCGCTGCGTCGGCCTGCTCGCGACGGAGGCGACGGTGCGCGCCGGCCGCTACGCGGAGCTCGTGCACGCGCTCGACGCCGGCGTCACGGTTGTTCCCGTCGCGTGCCCGCGGCTCGTGCCGCTGATCGAGGGCGACGATCCGTTCGGTGAAGAGACGACCGACGCGGTGCGTGCGTACGCGACGCCGCTGAAGAACGAAGGAGTCGACACCGTCATCCTCGGCTGCACGCACTACCCGATCATCCGACCGATCCTCCAGCGCGTGTTCGGCCGCGACGTGACGCTCGTCTTCTCCGCGGAGGAGACCGCACGCGAGGTCGCCGAGACGCTCGCGCGCAAGCGCATCGAGAACGACGCGTCGCGCGAGGGGACCTATCGGTTCCTCACGACGGGCACGCCGGAGGCGTTCCGCATCACGGGCGCGCGCTTCCTCCAGCTGCCGATCGCCGAGGTCGAGCACGTCGAGCTCGCCGAGCTCGAGGCGGTCGCGTGACGCGCGACGGCCGGCGGCCGGACCAGCTGCGCGAGCTCACCGTCGAGCTCGACTTCCTCGAGCAGCCGCACGGGTCGGTGCTGTGGTCGCAGGGGAAGACGAAGGTGCTCTGCACCGCGATGGTCGAGGAGGAGATCCCGCGGTGGCTCAAGGGGAGCGGTCGCGGCTGGATGACCGCGGAGTACTCGCTGCTGCCCGCGTCGACCGGCGAGCGTGTGCAGCGCGAGGCGTCGCGGGGAAAGCAGGGAGGGCGCACCGTCGAGATCCAGCGGCTGATCGGCCGCGCGCTCCGCGGCGTCGTCGACTTCGAGAAGCTCGGAGAGCGCACGGTCTGGCTCGACTGCGACGTTCTCCAGGCCGACGGCGGCACGCGCTGCGCCGCGATCTCCGGTGCGTACGTCGCGGCGCGCCGCGCGCTCGACCGGTTCGGGCTGTCGCGCGCGCTCGCCGGCTCGGTCGCCGCGGTGTCGGTCGGCATCGTCGACGGCGAGCCGCGGCTCGATCTCGAGTACACCGAGGACTCGGCTGCCGACGTCGACATGAACGTCGTGATGACGGGCGACGGGCGGCTCGTCGAGGTGCAGGCCACTGCGGAAGGGGAACCGTTCAGCCGCGAGTTGATGGACCAGCTGATCGACCTCGCCTCGGACGGCATCGCGCGGATCGCAGAAGCGCAGGAACGCGCGTTTGCCTGAGCTGGGCTGGTTCGACGTCGCAATCCGCCTCTTCGCGGCGGCGGCGCTCGGCGGCGCGATCGGGTTGGAGCGGGAGGTTCGCGAGCGGGAGGCGGGGCTGCGAACGCACCTGCTCGTCTCCGTCGGCGCGGCGCTGTTCACGCTCGTGTCCGCCTACGGGTGGAGCGACTTCACGTTCTCGGCGAGGTCCGGCGTGACGTTCGACCCCACGCGTATCGCCGCGCAGATCGTCACCGGCATCGGCTTCCTCGGCGCGGGAGCGATCATCCGCCAGGGGCTCTCGGTGCGGGGGCTGACCACCGCTGCGACGCTCTGGCTCGCCGCCGCGATCGGCATGGCGAGCGGCGCCGGCTACTGGGAGGCGGCGGTGATCGCGACCGTTGGGGCGATCATCACGCTCTGGCCGCTTCGAATCGTTGCGCACCGGGCGATGAAGTACCTGCGCCCGGGGGACGAGCAGCGGCTCGTGGTCGGGCTCGCCGGCGGCGGGGGCGCGTCGCCCGTGCTCGCCGCGCTCGAGGGGCTCGGAGGCAGGGTCTCGCAGTTCCAGCTCTCGGATACGCGTGCGGGGCGCGAGCTCGTCGCGACCGTGGACTTCCCGACTCGAGTCGAGGCGTCGAAGGTTGCGCAGCAGCTCGCCGAGGTCGAGCACGTCACCGAGGTGAGCAGGACCGATTGAGGGCGAAGCTCGCTTCGCAGTACGAGAACAAGCTGCGCGAGCTCCGGCACGCCATGCCGGGCTGGGAGCTCGAGCTGCTCGACGCGCACGACTACCCGCCCGAGGACGGCGCGACGTACTACGAGAACGCGCTCGGCAAGGCGCGCTACGGGGTCGAGCAGGCCGGGACGTGGGTGCTCGGCGAGGACTCCGGGATCGAGGTGCGTGCGCTGGGCGGCCGACCGGGGATCGAGTCCGCGCGCTGGGCGGACGACGGCGTCGCCGCGCTGCTCGAGGCGCTCGAGGGCGTCGACGAGCGCGAGGCGCGCTACGTCTGCGAGCTCGTGGCGCTGTCGCCGGAGGGCGAGGAGCTCCGCGGGACGGGCACCGTCGAGGGGACGATCGCGAGCGAGCCGCGCGGCACGGAAGGCTTCGGCTACGACCCGATCTTCGTCCCGCTCGGGCAGACGCGAACCGTCGCCGAGCTCGGGAACGACTGGAAGCGCGAGCACTCCCACCGAGCGCTCGCTGCGAGAGCGCTCGCTCCGTCCTAGGCGAACCCCGTCGGCGCCTCCTCGGCCGGCGCCTCGCGGCCGTACTGCCGCCACCAGTTCAGCTCAGCGCCGAAGATCAGCACGTTCGCCATGAAGTAGAGCCAGACGAGCAGGATCGCCGGCGAGCCGAACGCCTTGAGCACGGGGTTCAGCTCGGCGTAGCGCAGGAAGATCGGGAGGATCTGGAAGCTCGCCTCCAACAGGATCGTCGCGAAGATCGCCCCCGGCAGAACGTCCCGCAGGCCGAGGCGCACGTTCGTCAGCACGTAGTAGATCGAGACGATGAAGACGAACACGCCGAGCGTCGACACCGCGACGGACAGCACGTACGCGACGATGGAGTTGTCGATGAACCCCGGCGCCCAGTCCTTCAGCCCCTGGACGCCGAACGACCCGACGAGGAGCGCGACGAAGAGCGTGACGAGCGTTCCGACGAGCAGTGCGAGCGCGAGCGACTTCCCGTGGATGAACGGGCGGTTCGGCCGGCCGTAGACGATGTTGAACGCGGACTCGAGCACGCTGAAGAGCGAGAGCGCGGTCCAGACGAGGAACGCCCCACCGACGATCCCGAGCGCCTTGGCGTTGTCCTGAACGGTGCGCACGAGCCGGACGATGTCCTCGATCGGCGTCTCGGGCAGCGCCTGCTTGATCTCGCGGACGAGGAAGCTCGATTCGTCCGCCTGCCCCGTGAACGCGAGCAGCGAGAGCGCGAGGAACGTCAGCGGCACGAAGGCGAGGAGTGCGAAGTACGCGATCATCGCGGAGAGGTGCGTACCGCGATCGGCGAGGAACTTCTGGACGAGCCTCCGTTTTCGCCTGCGCACCCCCGCGGAGTATGGTTCAGCGCCGTGACTGCAGAGCAGGCGCTCGCCGACCTGACCGAGATCTCGAGCCAGGTCGAGGCGGCCACGCTCTTCGACGAGAAGGGCGCAGTGGCCGCGTCGACGCTCGACGACCCGGGGTCGTTCGTGCGCGCGGTTCAGGACCTCCTCGCGGCCGCGGGTGAGGCCCGGCGCGGCTCGCTCAACCAGCTCGAGGCGGCGACGGGGACGGGCAGCGTCTTCGTCGTCCGCGATGGCTCGTCGTACATCGCCGCGACGACTGGCCCCGAGCCGACGGTCGCGCTCGTCTTCTACGACCTGAAGACGGCGCTTCGCGCGGCCGCGGCAGAGGCGAAGAAGCCCGCGCGCCGACGCACGACGAAGAAGCAGGAGGGCGACGGTGCGTAAGCTCCTCGCGCTCGCGGCTCTCGTGGCCGGCTGGGCGGTCGGGATCGCGCTCCTCCGCCGCACCGCGGGCGCCCGCCGCGAGCGCGTCGACCTCTACTACGAGGACGGCTCGATGCAGTCGATCTCCGATGGCGCGCCGGAGGCCGCGCGCCTGCTGCCGCTCGCGCGCTCGGCGCTCTCCGCCGCCCGCGGCGGATGAACGACGCCGAGCTCCGCGCAGCGATCCGCGAGCACGCGTACCTCGAGGGCGACTTCGTCCTCCGCTCGGGCCGCCGCTCGCGCTACTACCTCGACAAGTACCGCTTCGAGACGCGGCCCGACCTCCTCCGCCCGCTCGGCGAGCGGCTGGCGCAGGCGATTCGGGAGCACGAGCCCGAGGCCGAGCTGATCGCCGGGCCGGAGCTCGGCGCGGTCGCGCTCGCGGCCGCCGCCTCGCTCGAGTCCGGCCTGCCGTTCCTGATCGTCCGCAAGGAGGCGAAGGGCTACGGCACCGGCAACCGGCTCGAAGGCGTCTACGAGGAGGGGCAGCGCGTGTGCCTCGTCGAGGACGTCGTGACCTCCGGCGGAGCGGCCGCAGATGCCGTCCACGCCCTCCGGGACGCCCGTCTCGTGGTCTCCACGGCGGTCTGCGTCGTCGACCGTGAGGAGGGCGGAATCGACACTCTGGCGCGTGATGCGGTGCGCCTTTGGCCCCTTTTCCGGGCCACAGAGGTGCTGGAAACGGGCGAAAACGTCCAAAAACCGCATGGTTGAGCCGTTTTCCGTCCGATCGGTTCGGTACGCTGACCCCCCGTACCCGGTGAGAACCACGATTGGAGGATGTTCGTGACCAAGCAGGAGTTCGTTGACAAGATCGCCGAGCGGGCGAATCTGGGGCGGCGGGACGCGCAGAACGCGGTCGACGCAGTGCTCGACACCATCACCGACACCCTGAAGGGCGGCGGCGAGATCACCTTCACAGGGTTCGGCAAGTTCTCGACACAGCACCGCGCGGAGCGCCAGGGGGTCAATCCGCGGAATCCGACCGAGAAGGTGACGATCCCGGCGTCGGTGGTCCCGAAGTTCTCGGCGGGCAGCTCGCTGAAGACGGCCGTCCGCGGCCGCTAGGCGGCGACACCACCCGCTTGCGAAGGGCCGCCGCGAGGCGGCCCTTCTCGTTTGTCCGTGTAGGGCTCCAGGTAACGGCCGGGGCACGCGGTGCTCTGGCCCGAGTGGTCGCGGTGGCCGAGGAGCCGCTTGCCGGCCCCTCCGGGGACGAGCCGGCGGCGGACGTGCTCGACCCCCGCGAGGGCTGCCTTCGAAGGCCGCTCGAGCTCGAAGTTCCCCATCAGCGCGATCCCGACGGTGCCGACGTTGTGGCCGAGGACGTGCGCGCCGAGGCGGTCGGGCGGGCGCGCCGCGAAGACCCGTCCGCTCGGCGAGACGACGAAGTGGTAGCCGACGGTCGCCCAGCCGCGGGCGAAGTGCCACTGCTGGATCTGACGCATGTGCGCCGCCTCCGCCGCGAGCGTCTTCCCGCCGATCCGCGACGTCGGGTACGCGGTGTGGTGGAGGACGAGGTGGTCGAGCGGCCCGCGCGGCGGCAGGGCGACCCGCGTCGGCGCGGCGCCCCACTCGCGCGGAGTGACGACCTGAACCGCCATGTCCTGTGCCGCCGTCGGGCGCGCAGCATACGCTTGAGCCGCCCATGGCGCAGAACGCGAGCGTCGAGTCCCATGCCGCCACGGTCGCGTTCTCGGACCGCCTGGCGGCAGCCGTCCACCGGAAGCGGAGCCAGCTCTGCGTGGGCCTGGACCCCCGCGTCGACCTCTTCCCGGTCGAGCTCCGAGGCGAGGCGCCGGCCGCGGCCGTCTCGCGGTTCTGCTGCGGGATCGTCGACGCAATCGCGCCGTACGCCGTCGCGGTGAAGCCGCAGCTCGCATTCTTCGAGGCGCTCGGTGCGGACGGCATCCGGGCGTTCGAGGACGTCTGCGCGTACGCTCGCACCGCGGAGCTGCTCGTGATCGTCGACGGCAAGCGCGGCGACATCGGCTCGACCGGCCGTGGCTACGCGGCCGCGTATCTCGAAGGCGACCCGCCGCTCGGCGACGCGCTGACGGTCAACCCGTACCTCGGCCGCGACTCGCTCGATCCGTTCCTGAGCGCGTGCCGCCGGCACGGGACCGGCATCTTCTGCCTCGTGAAGACGTCGAACGCTGGGAGCGCGGACGTGCAGGACCTGACGCTGTCCGACGGGCGGACGGTGTGGATGCAGGTCGCCGAGCTCGTCGACGACTGGGGGGAGGAGCTCGTCGGCGAGAACGGGCTCTCGAGCGTCGGCGCCGTCGTCGGCGGGACCTTCCCGCGCGAGGTCGGCGAGGCGCGGCGCCTGATGCCTCGGTCGATCCTGCTCGTCCCCGGCATCGGCGAGCAGGGCGGGACGCCGGCAGACGTCGCGCGGGCGTTCACGAGCGGACCGGCGAGCGCGCTCGCCTCGGCTTCGCGCTCGGTGATCTACGCCTATCGCTCAGGGTCCGCCGACTGGCGGGCCGCTGCGGGAGCGGAAGCCGCCCGCCTCCGCGCGGACGTCTGGGCCGTCGCCGGCTGGTGAACCGCAGGATTGCGACGCGGCTCGCCGCGCCGGCCGCCTTCCTCGCGGGCGTGACGATCGCGGTGCTGCTCGTGCGTGCGGGCCTGGACGACGAGTCCGCGACGACCGGCGCGACCACCGCGGCGGTCACGACGGCGCCAACGACCGCGACCACAGCGCGGACGACGACCAAGGCGGCGCCGAAGCCGGTCTACGCCGAGGTTCAGTCGGGCGACACGCTCGACCAGATCGCGCTCGACAACGATACGACGGTCGAAAAGATCCTCACGCTCAACCCCGGGCTCGATCCCACGGGTCTGCAGGTCGGGCAGCAGGTGCGCGTCCGCTAGCCTCCGCCCTCGATGGGACGCGCGCTTGCCGCCGTCGCCGCCGCACTCGTCGTCGCAGCTCCGGCGGCCGCGGGACCCCCACAGGTCAGGGCGAAGGCGTACCTCGTGGAGAACGGCGCGACCGGCGAAGTGCTCGCCGGCAGCCGCGCGAACGCGCGCGTCCCGGTTGCGAGCATCACGAAGCTGATGACGGTGCTCGTCGCGCTCGACCACGCGAAGCTCGACGACGTGGTCGTCGCGCCGCCGTCCGCCGCCGCCGTTGGCGAGTCGACGATCAACCTGCGCGCGGGCGAGCGGATCTCCGTGCACGACCTCGTCGAGGCGGCGCTCGTGCAGAGCGCGAACGACGCGGCGTGGGCGCTCGCGGCGCACGTCGGCAAGGGGGACGTGAACCAGTTCGTCGCGATGATGAACGCGAAGGCGCGCTCGATCGGGCTGCACGAGACGCACTTCGTGCGACCCGACGGGCTCGACGCCCCCGGCCACGTGTCGAGCGCGCGCGACGTGACGCTGCTCGCCCGCGTGGCGATGCGCAACCGGACGATCCGGTCGATCGTGGACGACCGCAACGCGACGATCGCGGGCGGCCGTCACCTGCACACGTGGAACGACCTGCTCGGGTCGTTCCCGGGGCTGATCGGCGTCAAGACCGGCCACACCGCCGGCGCGGGCTGGTCGCAGGTCGCGGCCGTCCGCAGCAACGGGTTCATCCTCTACGCGACGCTTCTCGGCAGCCCGACGCGATCGCAGCGGAACACCGATCT
>Ga0111539_10013772_pt1 | contig 10102 bp, 8 predicted proteins | sample RhiMethybrSRZTD1_FD_79667 | JGI IMG/M metagenome (GOLD analysis project Ga0111539, IMG submission 79667) | Populus rhizosphere microbial communities from Tennessee, USA - Rhizosphere MetaG P. TD hybrid SRZTD1 (version 2) (version 2) | ecosystem: Host-associated > Plants > Roots > Rhizosphere >... | reverse complement strand
GTGGAGCGGCGGGCCGTACGGACAGTCCTGCGACCAGAAATACACCGCGACGACCTTGCCTTCTTTCGTCAGCGCCGCCAGGCTGTCCCTGCCCAGCGCGACGTCGGGCACCGGCTCGCCGATCTTCAGGTCCCCTGCGGGAGCCAGGAGCGTCGCCGCGATCATCAACGCGATCTTCATGGGCCTTTCTCCTCAAAGCGACCGAAGAAACGCCCGCAGGTCCGACAGCTCCGCGGGCGTGAGGTCGGGTTTCCCGGAGAGTCTGAGCGGGCGGTGGTGCTCCAGGAGCACGGCGTCCAGCGTCCGGGCCCGCCCGTCGTGCAGCCACGGGCCCCGCTTGGCGACTCCCCGCAGGGTGGGGGGATTGAAGCCCTTGAAAACGTCGTCCGGAGACTCGAGCCCGGTCAGCACGGCCTCGCCGGTCGTGTACGTCGGTCCCGCGTGGCAGGCGTCGCAGGCCTTCGCCCGGAACACGGCCTCGCCCCGGCGGACGGCATCGCCCGGCACGTTTCGGGGCGCGGGAGCGAAGTCTATGGTGGAGAGAAACGCCGTCACCGCCTCTACCTCCTCGGTCCGGAGGGCGCCGCGGGCCATCGTGTTGATGAACGACGCCTGGAGCATCCTGGAGAAGTCCGACTCGCGGCCGTGCCAGGTCCAGGGCGGCGTCTTGGTGACGCCGCGGAGGCTGAGCACCTTCTTCGCGTTGCCGTACTTGCCGTCGTTCAGGGTGTCGTAGAGGCCGCCGTTGGTGTGGCCCTCCGCGTGGCAGGTGTTGCAGGAGTACCACTCGTGCCACGACCGGTAGCCGTCGTAGAAGATCTTCTCGCCCTGCCGCGCAAGCGACGGCTCCTTCGGGCCGCCCAGCGGAATCGCGCGCGCAATCTCGCCGGACTCCCAGTCCACGACCTGGAGCTGGTTGCCGAGCGCGTTGGCCACGACGACGCTCTTCCCGTCGGGCGTGAACGCGCAGCCCAGCGGACGTCCCCGAAGCCCCGAGACCCGGCGATAGCGGGCCTTGTTCTTGAGCACCTCGTCGGGAATGAACTCGCCGGGCTCCGCCTTGAAGGGAAGCGGCAGGGACAGGAAGAGCACGTCCCGCATCCCGCCGAGCGTGATCGCAAGGCGCGTGCCGTCGGGGCTGATTGCGACGCCCTCGGGATCGGCCGAACCGAATCCCTTCATGTCGAGCCCCATCGCCTCTCGGTCGCCGCCGCCCATCGGGACGCGGCCCAACCGGTTGTCGAGGACCAGGCCGCGCTCGATGTTCTGAAGCGTGGTGGGCTCGCCGCGGTCGGCGATGTGGGCGACGTACGCCCAGGCGCCGTCGGGCGAGACGGCCAGGCGCCGGAGGTTGCGCCCTCTCATCGGAACGGTCGCCGTCACCGTGAGCGCGGCCGTGTCGATCAGGGTGACGTCGCCCGAGAGCGCGTTGCCGACCGCCAGCCGGGAGCCGTCGGGCGCCAGGGCACCGTACCAGGGTTCGTGTCCCGCCGGGATCCGCGCGGCCGGCGTTCTCGTCTTCAGATCGAGCACGTCGACCGCGTTCTCGCCGGACACCATGACGAAGGCGCGGGCGCCGTCGGGCGAGAGCACGACTCCCCGGGGTTCGTTTCCGACCTGGATCGTGGCGGCCGCAGTGAGCTTGGGGGGAGAGACCTCGAGCAGGGTGACGGAATCGTCGGCCCAGTTGGCGACGACCGCGACGGCGCCGCGCCAGTCGATGCCGAACGGCTTTTGTCCGACCGGTACCTCCGCGACCACCTTGCCGGCCTGGAGGTCGACCAGCGAGACGGAGTGGGAGGTCCGGTTGGCGGCGAGGGCCCACTTGCCGTCCGGCGAGAGGGCCAGGTCGCCCGGCGACCGATCCGGCTCCGCCTGCGGTGCGGCGCCTGCCAGGAGCAGGAAAAGCCAGATCTTCCTCACCCGGGACATAACGGCTCAGCTTACATGAAATTGGGCGTGTGGAGGTCCGACAATGTCTTCGCCTGCTCCGGCGAGAACCCCGCGTGCTCGAGCCGCTTCGTGCGGTTCTGGTGCATCGTCTCGAGCAGCTCGCGGAAGGCCTCATGGCCCTTGCGAACGCCGCGGGGGTCGGCGCCTCCGGCGGCCAGGATGGTGAGCGCGTCGGCGAGCGGCGCGGGAACGCCGCCCGCGGAAGCCATCGTGGCCGCCCGCTTCCGCACCGCCGCCTCGAGCCGGCCGTAGAGCGAGGGATCGCGGCCCAGGGCATGGCGCACGTGGGCGAGGCCGAAGTGGACGTGGCGGGTCTCGTCGACCCTCGCCTTCTGGGCCAGCACGAGCGTCGCCTCGTCGGGCGCGAACCGCTCGACGAACTTGAGGAGGTCGAGGAACGTCCCCTCGCCCAGCACCGACAGCAGGAACGCCGCCTCGGTGAAGTCGGTGAGCTCGAGCAGGGACAGCAGCGACTGCGACGTGGTCACCGAGGAGACCCCGAGGGTTCCTCCTCCCTCCCGGGCGCGTCGAAGGAAGACCTCGATGTGGCGCGACTCGTCGTTGAGCTGGGTCGCCAGGAACATCGCGACTTCCGCGTACGCGGGATGGATCTTCGGCAGGAAGTTCGACGGCACGTAGAGGGCCGAGAGCTCGTTCTCCGCCAGGAAGGTCATCGTCTGCCCCACTGCGCGCTCGAGGGCGGGGGGCAGCGGCTTCACGGTCGCCCACGGGACATCGCGCGCGGCGACCCACTGGGAGGAGACGGCCTGCTCGTAAAGCGAGGCGACTTCGGGCGGGATCACGTGATCCCGCTCGAGGAGCGTGAACGGGTAGGCGGGCCCGCCGGGCTCCACCGACGCGCCGCGAGGGGCGAACCCGGTTGCGGGGTCGGCCCGCTCCGGGATCGCAGAGTCCGCCGCCCGAAGGATGCCGAGGGGACCGCGGGCGAGGAGATGGGTCGTGCGGCCGTCGGGAAGGGCTTCGGCGCCCAGGTACTCGTGATGCTCGACGCGGCACCAGGCCGGCAGGTCCTGCGCCACGGAGGGAGTCGAGGAGAGGAGGGCGAGCCGGCCGCCCGGCCGCAACAGCGCCAGCGCCGGCCGGAGCAGCGCCAGGAGGCCGCCGCCCAGGGGCACGTCGCCCCCGTCGATCGCGACCACCGACATCGGGGACGTCACGGCTTTACTTCTCGTCGAGATCCAGGGCTTCGTGGAGGCTCGCGTAGCCTTCCTCGCGCGGGGGCATCCACTTCTTGAGGCCTTCGAGCTCGAGGACGCGGCGATGCTTCGGGTTCTCCCACTCCATGGAGAAGAGCCCCTTCTGGAACCGTTCGAGCTTCTCCTTCGGGGCGGAGGGCATCGCGTCGAACATGCAGTGATCGAACGGCGGCGTCGTCCAGAGCGCTTCGACCTTCGACGCGTCGACCCGGCCGGCCGCCTGTTCCAGGACCCAGATGAGGTCGCCCACGGCGCCGGCGTCCGCCCGTCCGTCGTGGAGCGCCTTGAGCACCTCGAGCTCGCTCGTGCCGGTGTCGCCGTGCTTGCCGACGTCGGTGTCGAACGGCAGCAGCTTCACCTTCCCGAGATCGACGCCCGCCTTGCGGAGGAACTGGAGCGGGAGGATGCGGGCCTGGGTCGAGTCGCGGCTGCCGACGGCGAGCGTCCGGCCCGCGAGGTCCTGGATCGACTTCAGCCCCGCGGCGCGACGGACGACGATCTTTGCGCGGAAGTCGCGGTCGGAGTCTCGCATGCCGAGGGAGATCGACGCGTTCTTCGTGCGGCGCCGGACCCGGGCGTGGGCCAGCGGCGTGTTCCAGGCGACGTCGACGTGCCCCTGGAGCAGCGACTCGACCTGCCTCTCGTAGTTCGAGAAGAGGACGAAGTCCATCGCGATGCCCTGACCGACGAAGTGCTCGCGGATGCCTTCCCAGATCGTGACCGCCTTCGGGTCGTAGGCGACGGCGCCGACCAGGATCGTGGAGTCGCTCATGGCCCGCGATTATAGCAAGGGCAGCCCGGTGAGCGCCTTCCCGATCAGGTCCTCGAGATGGTCGACCGTGGGCGCCATGACCCAGCCGGCGCGGGCGTCGCGGAAGTTCCGCTCGACGCCCAAGTGGCTCGAGAACGCGGCGCCGCCGCAGGTCTTCATCGCGAGATCGGTGACCTCGACGGCGGCCTGGATGGCGGCGAGGCGCGACTGGAGGACGTAGAGCGGGGTCGCGTCGGTCGGCTTCTCCATGAGGCCGAGTGTGTAGCCCAGAAGAGCGCGCGACTGCTCGGTGCGGACCATCATCTGGGCGAGGCGCGTCCGCAGGTTGGGCAGGTCGCGGAGCTTGCTGTTGTTGAACTCGAAGCCGGCGCCGCTCAGATGGGCCGTCGTGGCCGCGATGGCCGCGCGGCAGATGCCGTGGGCGACCGCCGCGGAGCCGATGGCGAACCAGGGAAGGACGGTCTGGAGCATGACGCCCAGGCCTTCGCCCGGGGCGCAGATGTACGCGTCCTTCGGGACCTTCACGTTCTCGAACGCGACGGGGGCGGAGTCGTTGCCGCGGAGCCCGAGGCCCTGGAACGGGGAGACGAGCTTGACGCCCGGCGCCTTCCGGTCGACGAGGTAGATCACCGACTCGAGCGGCGATTTCGCGTTGGGCAGCCCGGCGCTCGCGACGTACGAGTCGGCGTTTCCGGCGGAGGTGATCCACGACTTCTGGGCGCTGGTCGTGTCGCCGTTCAGCTTCGAGACCGGGATCCAGAAGATCGAGCGCGACCCCTTCTCGGACAGGGCGAGCGTCGTGAGATGCTTCCCCGCGGAGATGTCCTTGAGGACCGACGGGCGGCTCGCGAGGGTCTTCGAGCCGATGATCGTCGCGGCGGCGGAGACGTGCATCGTGTAGACCATCGCGGTCGAGGGACAGGCGAGCGCCAGTTCCTCCACCACGGCGCAGAACGCGCGGGGACCCTGGCCCTTGCCGCCGGCGTCGGCCGGGACGGTGAGGCCGGCGAGCCCCTTGGCCTGGAGGGCCGAAACGGCCTCCTTGGGGAAGCGCGCCTTTGCGTCGACGTCCGCCGCGGCGGGACCGGCAACTTCTTTCGCAAGGACGGTCGCGGCGTCGACGAAGGGCGCTTCGGAGGCGGAGATGCCGTAGACGTGGCTCATGGTCGGTCCTCAGATAATGTGATAGCTTCAATTACTCTTTTGGATGGGCGGGCTCAAGGAAAAAGAAAAGGCCGCCCTGGGGAGGGCGGCCTTCTCCGGTGGATTCGGGACGGGGGGCTACTTGTTCTTTTCCTGCCCGATGAGCTGCTCCTGGTAGGGCTCCTTGTCGTTGTACTCCGAATGGGCGGTCCAGCAGCCCCAGCCGATCGCGCCCTTGGCGACGCGCTCGGGGGTCAGGACGAACTCGGCGAAGTTCGACTGGCGGCCGGTGAGGTCCCATTCGTACTTGAGCTGCGCATCCTTGTACTTGTGCTCCAGGCAGTCGGCGTGGACGAACCGGTCGCCGAACGCATCCATGATCCCGGTGCTGACCACGGGGTTCTTATGGCCGGGGTTGATATGGGCCCGGACCTTGAGGTCCAGCATGCCCGGGATCCGCGCCTCGTACTGCATCTTGTCGGACGAGACCGTGTAGGTGACCGGGACGCGCTTCACGCCCTTGAACTCGCCGGCGAGGTGGCGCGCCTTCGGGCCCCAGGCCTTCAGGTCGCCGCCCAGCATGTCGGTGAGGGCCTTCTCCTGCTCGGGCGTGGCCTTCTCGTCGAGGTAGACGACGACCCAGTTGGCGTCGGTCTTCTCGCCGAAGCCGCGGCCGGCGACGACCCAGGTCACGCCGTCCATCTTGACGGGCCCCACGTGGCCCTTGTCGATATGGACCGCGTCCATATGGTCGCAGCCGTGGCACTGCATGGGCTTCTTGTTCAGCCGGCAGGGGCAGGGCGCGGCGCAGCAGCAGCCGATGATCCGCGAGCCGTGCAGCTCGAACGCCGGGGCCTCGGTCTTCGCCGTCTTCGTCTCCGCGGCGCATCCCGCCGCGAGGAGCACGAGCCCGGCCAGCAGTCGCTTGGTCATGGTTCCTCCCTTATCAATCTTCCGTCCGAGGTAATACTTACCTACTAATCAGTAGACATGCAAGTTTTTTTGATCCGAATCGGCTACAATGCTACAGTGACTGCCATGGCCGGTTCAAGCTCCGCCGCCACCGCGGGACGCATCCTCGATATCGCGGAGCGGCTCGTCCAGACGCGGGGATTCAACGGGTTCAGCTACGCGGATATTTCCGCCGAGCTGCGCATCCGCAACGCCTCGGTCCACTACCATTTTCCGTCGAAATCCGACCTGGGCAGGCATCTGGTGGCCCGGTATCGCGAGAACTTCATGCAGGCGCTGGCGGGCCTGGAACACGAGTCGGGCGACGCGCGCCGGCGCCTCCGCCGCTACGCGGGCCTGTGGACCTCGGTGCTTCGCGACCGGGACCGCATGTGCCTGTGCGGCATGATGGCGGCGGACATCGCGACCCTTCCCAAGTCCGTGCGCGGCGAGATCAAGCGCTTCTTCGACGAGAACGAAGCGTGGCTCGTCCGGGTGATGGACGAGGGACGGAAGGCGAAGACCCTCCGGCTGGCGGCCACGCCGGAGATCGAGGCGCGCCTGCTCACGATGGGCCTCGAAGGCGCCATGCTGGTCGCCCGCAGCTACGGCGAGCCGCGCCGCTTCGAAGAAATCGCCGACCGCCTGCTGGCGGGCCTCGGCGTCGCCTGATCCCTACTTCAGGCTTTTCTCCATCCACGCCAGCATCTCCGACCACATCTCCGGCGTGTAGACGTGGCCCACGCCCGGGTACAGCACGCCCTTGAAGGAGTCGGGCTTTCCGTAGAGACGAGAGACTTCCGCGCAGAACTCGTTGATCTTCTTCACGCCCGGCGCGGGGGAACCGCCGTCGTCGGCGCCCGACAGCGTCAGGAACGGACGCGGCGCGATCAGGCTCGTGACCGCCTCCGTGTCGAAGTGCTTCAGCATCCCCGGCACGAAATAGTAGATCCCGTGCTCGCGGAGCCCGCCGGCGCGCAGCAGGTCCTCGTAGCGCGTGAGGCAGCAGACGCCGACCGCCGCGGAGACGCGGTCGTCGAGCGCCGCCAGCCACCAGGTCCGCGTGCTTCCCATGCTGATCCCGGTCGCCCCGATCCGCTTGGGGTCGACTTCGGGACGGGCGCTCAGCGCGTCGAGCGCGATCTGGTCGTCGCGCACCATCATCCCCCAGAGGCTGCGGCCCATCCAGAGGAACGCCTTCGAGAGGCTCGCCTCCTCCTGGCCGCCCTTCTGCTTGGCTCCGTCGGGACCGAGGCCCGACCGCTCCCCGAATCCGTAGGCGTCGATCGCCAGGACCGCGTAGCCCCGCTTCACCAGGACCTCGCCGCGCTTGCCGCTCTTGTCCGGCGCGTCCTGCCAGAGTTCTTCCTTCCCGAGGTTGTACTGACCGGCGTGCCAATGATGGTAGAGGATGGCCGGGAAGGGGCCCTTGCCCTTGGGAAGGAGCAGCCAGCCGGGAATCCGGGCGCCCGCGCCGTTGTCGATCGAGAGCTTCTCCAGCCGGTAGCCGTCGCGCTCCTCCTGCTTCACGACCCGGACCTGGGGCGTCGCGGGGCGCGGCGGCAGATCGCCCAGCACCTTCCAAAGCGTCGCGCGGGTCTGCTCGCGCCGCCGGGCCCATTCGTCGAGGCTCGTCGGCGCCGGATAGGCCGGCGACTTCACCTCGGGGAAGGGCGGGCGCTCGTCGTCCTGCATCGCCGGCACCAGGAGCAAGAGAAGAAGAGTCAGGGAATTCATAGGATTCTCCTTTTACATCCCCGCTCCTCCAGCGTCAAATGTCCGGATGAGCACTCTCGCGGCCGCGCTGCTCCTTCTGCTGCAATCCGACCCCAAAGACCGGCTGTTCGAGGCGATCCGCGAGACCAACGTCGAGGAGACCCAGAAGGCGCTCGCGGACCTGGCGCTGGGCGACGGCGCCCGGGCCGCCCGCGCCGTGATGGCCGCGCTGCCCCGGGCCCGCGAGCGGCTCAACACCCTCATCGCCGTCACCCAGCGGGCGCGGGAGAACTACGTCCAGGCCGACACCTCCTTCGGGTTCAACATCAACGAGGAGACCGTCAAGCAGAAGGCCCTCGAACGGGCCGCCGCCCGCATCAAGGAGACCGCCGCGCGTGCGCTCGAGGGGGAGAAGGTCTATCAGTCGATCCTCGACATTTTCGGCTTCCTGAAGCCCGAGGCGGTCCCCGTCCTGGCCGGCGAGGCGGAACGGACCGCCCTCTGGCCCCTCAAGTGCGAAATCCTCGAAGGGCTCGGCGCCCTGGGGACCAAGGAGGCCATGCAGTCGCTCGCGGTCGTGATCGACCGCGAATCGTCGCCCGCTCCGCTCGCCGCCGTCCTCCGGGCCGTCTCGAGCGAAGAGGCGTCCAAGTACCTGGGCCACGCGCAGTGGCAGGTCCGCCTGGCCGCCCTCGAGGTGCTCCGCCGGTCGCGCGCGTCGGTGGGACCGATCGTCGACGCGATGGGCCAGGCCGACTTCCGGTTCCGGAAGCAGGCGACCCGGACCCTCATCGGCCTCACCGAGACCGAGCTGCCGCCCGATGCCGGGGCCTGGCGCGACTGGTGGACGGCGAATCGCGACGACTTCACCGCGGGCACGTACTCGGCGCGGGCCGCCCGCCGGCCGGACGGGCCGGGCCGCACCGTGGCCTTCTATGACATCCCCGTCCATTCCTCGCGCGTCTGCTTCGTGATCGACCGCTCGAAGAGCATGCGGGCGGAGGAGCGGTTCGACCACGCCCGGAGCGAGCTCAAGCGGCTGCTCGACTCGATGCCCGACGGCTCGCTCGTGAACATCATCTTCTTCGGCTGGACCCAGAACTGTTTCTCGAGGGCCCCCCGGGTGCTGAACGCCGAGACGCGGCGCGAGCTCGAGGTCTTCATGGAGCGGTGCGGCTTCGAGTCGGGGACCGATCTCTACGGCGCGCTGGAGAAGGCGCTGACCATGGTGGGGAACCCCGACACGGGGAAGCTCCACGAGAACGGCGTCGACACCATCGTCGTCCTCTCCGACGGCCAGGCCACCGTGGGCCGGATCATCGACGACGACCTCCTCGCGTGGGTCGTCGCCCGCCGGGCTCGCTACCTGCGGCCCGTCTTCCACACCGTCAGCCTCTCGAGCGACTCGAAGTCCCTCCGCCTCCTCGCCGACCGCACCGGCGGCGAATATCGCGCGAAGTAGTCCACGTTCTCCGCCGGCCGCCTTTATATAGATGATGCGACTCCGGCTCTACCTCGCCGTTCTGGCCGCGACCCTGGCGCTCGTCGGCCTCTCCGCGGCTGAACGTCCGGGGCAGCAGGTGGCGATCCCGGCGTCGTCGGGGCGCGCGATCGGCGCGATCCAGCCTCAGCTTTCTCCGGACGGGGAAACGATCGCCCTCGCCTACCAGGGCGCGATCTGGCGGCTGCCCCGCGACGGCGGCGTGATGCGGCGCCTGACGACGGATCCCTCGTGGGATTCCGACCCCGCGTGGTCGCCGGACGGCAAGCAAATCGCGTATCTCACCGCCGGAACCATCGGGCTGATCGACGCGGAGACCGGCGCCCGGGTGGACCTGCCCACCGTGCGGTCGGTTCGCGGCCCCCTGAGATTCCATCCGGACGGCAAGCACCTCTATGCCAACTGCAGGACGGGAGCGGGCTTTCCGCTGTCGCACATCCGTCTGAAGGGCGGCGTGGGTCCGGCCCTGCACCAGTTCGTGGAAGTCAAGGTCTTCACCCTGTCCCCGGATGGCGCCTCGATCGCCTTCGTGACCCACCAGGATGTCTCCGGCGAGCAGGGCGGTCACAACGGTCCCCAGGCGGACGTCTGGATCGAGCCCACCGACGGCGGCGATCGCAAGAAGCTCGTCCGCTTCCCCTCGCGGATCTTCAACCTGGCGTGGCACGGGTCGTCCCTCTTTGCGGTGTCTGACTTGGGCGGCGCCCACAATGATCTCTGGGAGATTCCCCTCGACGCGCCCGAGAAGCCGCGGAAGCTGACCTCGGGACAGGCCGACGAGGACGCGCCTACCGTCACCGCGGCGTGGCTGCTCTACACGGACAACCGGGAGGGGGCGACGGCGCTCGT
>Ga0111539_10013771_pt1 | contig 10102 bp, 9 predicted proteins | sample RhiMethybrSRZTD1_FD_79667 | JGI IMG/M metagenome (GOLD analysis project Ga0111539, IMG submission 79667) | Populus rhizosphere microbial communities from Tennessee, USA - Rhizosphere MetaG P. TD hybrid SRZTD1 (version 2) (version 2) | ecosystem: Host-associated > Plants > Roots > Rhizosphere >... | reverse complement strand
TGCGTCTCGATGGGCACGTCGGGCATGCGCGCGTCGCTCATCTCCCGCGAGGTGATCGCCGACTCGATCGAGCTGGTTGCGCGCGGGCACCTCTTCGACGGCCTCGTCATGCTCGTCGCGTGCGACAAGACGAACCCCGGCGCGGCGATGGCGGTCGGCCGCCTCGACATCCCGGCGATCGTCTCCTACACCGGCTCGATCGCCCCCGGGCTCTACCGCAACCGCGACGTCTCGGTCGGCGACGTCTACGAGCAGATCGGCGCCCACGCGGCCGGGAAGATCAGCGACGCCGACCTCCACGAGCTCGAGTCGGCCGCCTGCCCCGGCGCCGGCGCCTGCGGCGGGCAGTTCACCGCCAACACGATGTCCACGATCCTCGACTTCCTCGGGCTCTCGCCCTTCGGCACGAACGGCATCCCGGCGATGCATCGGCTGAAGGAAGAGGCCGCCTACGAGATGGGCCGACTCGCCGTTCAGGTCGTCCGCGACAACACGACGCCTCGCTCCTTCGTCACGAAGGAGTCCTTCGAGAACGCCGTCGCGTCGGTTGCCGCGACGGGCGGCTCGACCAACGGCGTGCTGCACCTCGTCGCGATCGCGCGCGACTTCGGGATCGACTTCACGATCGACGACTTCGAGCGGATCTCGGCGGCGACGCCGATCGTCGCGGACATGAAGCCCTGGGGCCGCTGGCACGCGAACGACATGTACGCGGCGGGCGGCGTCGCGCTCGTCGCCCGCGAGCTGCTGAAGGCGGGCCTGCTCCACGGCGACGCCAGGACCGTGGACGGACGGACGCTCAGCGAGCTCGCCGACGCTGCGGTCGAGAAGGACGGCCAGACGGTCGTCGTCCCGATCGAGAAGCCGCTGAAGGCGCGGGGCGGCGTCGCGGTGCTCTACGGCAACCTGGCGCCCGAGGGCTGCGCGGTGAAGCTCGCCGGTCACGACCGCGTGATCCATCGCGGCCCGGCGCGGGTGTTCGACTCCGAGGAAGAGTGCTTCGCCGCCGTGAAGGCCGGCGGCATCTCGCCCGGCGACGTCGTCGTGATCCGCTACGAGGGGCCGCACGGCGGCCCGGGGATGCGCGAGATGCTCCACGTGACGGGCGCGATCGTCGGCGAGGGGCTGTCGGAGTCGGTCGCGCTCATCACCGACGGCCGCTTCTCCGGGGCGACCCACGGCTTCATGGTCGGACACGTCGCCCCGGAGGCGTCCAAGGGTGGCCCGATCGCGGCGCTCCGCGAGGGCGACGTCGTCGTGATCGACGTCGACCGGCACGAGCTGAACGTCGAGCTCGACGACGCAGAGATCGCGTCGCGGCTCGCCGGCTGGGTCGAGCCCGAGCCGCGCTACCGCCGCGGCGCCCTTGCGAACTACGCGACGCTCGTCTCGTCGGCCTCGCAGGGCGCCGTCACCGTGTCGCGCTACGAGGAGCTCTGAGGCATGGCGAAGTACACGAAGGTCGACGTCGACGACATCGAGGACTCGGCACCGAGGTTCCTCGCGCCGGGCCTCGAGGCGCTTCGGCAGGCGACCGCTCGAGAGCGAGATCGTGGCCGTCTCGCGCGAGACCCTGACGCCCGGCTTCCGCGTCCCGTTCGGCCACCGGCATCGCGGCCAGGAGATCTACGTCGTCCTCGACTCGGAGATCGAGCAGGGCTGGTGGAGCGACTGACGTAGGGCGACCGAACGGGGGATCTCGCGCGGATCGCCGAGACCCGATACAGTTCGGAGCGGCGCGGGATCCGTCCCGCTCCACATCGAGAGAGGCTGAGGGACCGGCCCTATGACGCCTCGGCAACCCCCCTCGAATGAGGGCCCGGTGCCAAACCCGGACGGATGTGTCGAGCGAGATCAAGGAGGTTCCACCCGTGTCAGCCCTCTCCCTCTCCTGTCGGATCTGTGCCACCGAGCACCCGCTCGAGGCGATCGGGTCGTGCCGGAAGTGCTTCGGCCCGCTCGATCCCGTCTACGACTGGGATCGCCTCCGCACGGAGGTCACCCGGGAGCACATCGCGTCCGGGCCGGCGTCGATCTGGCGCTATGCCGACCTGCTCCCGGTCGACGCGCCGGCCGAGCCGCGCCTCGCGCCCGGCTTCACCCCGCTCGTCCCCGCGCCGCGGCTCGCGGAGGAGGTCGGCGTCTCCGAGCTCTGGCTGAAGCTCGACACCGCGAACCCGACCCACTCGTTCAAGGACCGCGTCGTCGCCGTCGCCGCGCGGAAGGCGCAGGAGCTCGGCTTCGAGACGCTCTCCTGCTCGTCCACCGGCAACCTCGCCGGCGCCGTTGCCGCCCGCGCAGCCGCCGAGGGCCTGGAGGCCGTGGTGTTCGTCCCCGCCGACCTCGAGCCCGAGAAGCTCGCGGCGGCGGCGGCATACGGGCCGACGCTCTACGCGGTCGACGGCAACTACGACCACTGCTCCCGGCTGACGATCGAGCTGTCGTTCGAGCTTCCCTGGGGGTTCGTCAACGTCAACCTGCGCTCCTACTACGCCGAAGGGTCGAAGACGCTCGGCTACGAGATCGCCGAGCAGCTCGACTGGCGCCCGCCGGACGTCGTCGCCGCTCCGATCGCATCGGGCGCGCTGTTCCACAAGGTCGGCCAGGGATTCTCCGACCTCCGCGCCCTCGGGCTGATCGACGGCCCCTCGCCGCGGCTCGTCGGCGGCCAGGCCGAGGGCTGCCAGCCGGTCGCGACCGCGTTCCGCCAGGGGACGACGGTCACGCCGGTGCGGCCGAGCTCGATTGCCCGCTCGCTCGCCATCGGCAACCCGGCGGACGGCGACTTCGCCGTCGCCACAGCGCGCGCGACCGGCGGGTCGATCCACGCCGTGCCCGAGGACGAGATCGGGCAGAACATGGCCACTCTCGCGCGCACGACCGGCGTGTTCGGCGAGACCGCGGCCGGCGTCACCCTCGGCGCGCTCCGCGCCGCCGTCGAGGCCGGCGAGGTCGGCCGCAACGACCGCGTCGTCCTGCTCGTGACCGGCGACGGGCTGAAGACCCTCGCGCCGGTGGCGTTCACCTATGCGCCGATCCGGATCGAGGCCGACGCGGATGCGTTCCTCGACGCGGTCGAGGCTGCCGCCTAGCCGGACGAGGCGACGCGCTCCAGGAGGTCGGCGGCCCGGACGGTGCCCGGGGTCGCCTGTACGCGCGCCGAGAGGGCCGCGAGGCGAGGGCGCAGGTCGCCGTCGGCGAGCAGGCGGTCGATCGCGTCGAGCAGGTCGGCGTCCTCGAACTCGTAGGTCGCGAGGCGGACGCCGAACCCGGTCTCGTGGACGCGCTGCGCGTTGTCGTACTGGTCCCAGAAGATCGGCAGAGCGACCATCGGCTTGCCGTGGTGGAAGCACTCGGTCGTGGTGTTGTTCCCGCCGTGCGTGACGACGAGGTCGACCTGCGGCAGGATCGCCGGCTGCGGGAGGAACTCGTCTCCCCACATGTTGTCGGCGAGCTCGAACTCGGTGTGCTGCGGGCCCTTCGAGACGAGAAACCGGTGCGGCGCGCGGGAGAGGACGTCGACGAGCCGTCGCATCAGCTCGACGTCGGCAGAGCCCAGGCTGCCGAGCGAGAGGTACACGAGCGCCCCGGGCCGGTCGCGGAGCTCGTCCGGGAGCGCGAATGCCGCGTCGGAGCGGCGAACGCACGTGTCGAGCCGATGCCAGGTCGGCGCGAGCGGCCGCGTCCGCTCGTAGTCCGCCTCGGCGGGATAGAGCGTGAAGTTGAGCCGGTGCGACTCGTGGATGAGCTCGCCGTCCGGCAGCGGTGGTGCGCCCCGTTCGACGCAGAACGCGGAGAACTCCTCGTGGAGCGGCGCGAGCACGCGTGCGTACTCGTTGCGATAGGCGTCCCACGCCGAGCGGTCGCCGACGGGATAGCCCGCGAACGGCGGCGGGAGCGCGGGATCCTTCAGCTCGAGCGGATTGCACGAGACGATTCGCGCCCACGGCCGACCCGAGGCGAGGATCGCCGGGAAGCAGACGACGTTGTCCTCCACGACCACGTCGGGCTGGACCTCGTCGAGGATCTCCCGCAACCGGTCGTCGACGTACCTCGCGCCGTCGCAGAGGGCGCGGAACGTCGGCTCGACGAACTCGGCCAACTGGTCGAACGTCGGCTTCCGGAACACGGGGGCCGTCTCGCGGATGAAGTCCTTCCAGAACTGCCCGGGCTCCTCCTCCGTGTCGGGTGCCGGCCCGAGGCGCATCAGGCGCTCCTCGAATCCCTGCGCCTCGAGGCTGCCCGCGAACGACTCCTCGATGACGAAGACCACGCGGTGGCCCCGCTCGACGAGCACCTGGCCGATCCCGACGCAGTTGTTCGTCGGGCCGTATGCCCCCTCGGGGAAGAACACGATCGTCGACTGGCCCTGTCCCATGTGCGCTCTCGTCCCTCCCAGTAGGGTCGGCGGAGTGGCGAACCTACGAGAACCGTCGACGGCGTTCAACCGGAACCTGCTCGTCGAGGCGCGCTGGTTCGCCGGAAAGGAGCGCACCGTCACGGAGGTTCACGCGGTGTCGCGCCTCGAGCCTCCGGGTGCGGAGGGCGCCGCCGTCGACCTCGTCGACGTCGCGTACGCGGACGGCGGCACCGAGCGATACGCGCTCGCGCTCCGGGACGGCCGCGAATGCGCCGGCGACGATCCCCTGTGGCCGGCGCTCGCCCGCGCCGCCGGCGTCGCGGCGGCCGGCGGCGGTCGCTTCCTCGCCGACGACATCTCCAATACGGTCGTCGCTCTCGACGACCTCCACGTGCTGAAGCTCTACCGCCGGCCGGAACCGGGAGCGCATCCGGAGGTCGAGCTCCTCGACGCGCTCTCGGGCTCGCCCCACGCGCCCCCGCTCGAAGGGGCGCTGGTCCACGAGGGCGTCACGCTCGCCTCGCTTCAAGGCTATGTGCCCGGAGCGCCGGTCGGCTGGGAGCCGCTGATCGCCCGTCTCGCGGCCGGCAGTCGCGCCGAGGGCCTGCCGACCCAGCTCGCGCGGGTCACGGATGCCCTGCATCGCACGCTCGCCGAGCGCCTGGGCACGAAGGACGGAGCCCAGCGAATACACGGCGACCTCCATGTGGCCCAGTTCCTCGACACCGGTCGGGCCTTTGTCGTCGTCGACTGGGAGGGCAGGCCCGGCCTGTCCCTCGCCGAGCGCCGCGAGCTCCGGCCGGCAGCGGCCGACCTCGCGTCGCTCCGCCTCTCGCTGGCACACGCCGCTCGCGCCGCGCATCGGCGGAGCCCCGGCTTCGACTGGCGGGCGTGGTCACGCGCGGCACGGGACGAGGCGTTCGATGCGTACGGCGCGGCCGACCGCGAACTCCTCCTCGCGCTCGAGCTCGAGAAGGAGCAGGCCGAGCTCGAGTACGCGAGGCGCTGGCTGCCCGAGTGGCTCTACGTCCCGATCGACGTCCTGCGGTTCGTCCGCGAGGGCGGATGAGGCCCGACGGCTTCCTCCGGGACATCCTCGCGGCTCCCGGCCGCCTCGAGGCATGCCTCGACGCGTACGGCGGATCGTCCGCGCTCGACGACGTGGCGGATGCGCGGCGCGTCGTGATGATCGGGATGGGGAGCTCGCGCTTCGCCGCGCTTCCCGCTGCGGCGCTGCTCCGCTCCCGGGGCGTCGATGCCGTCGCCGAGCTCGCGTCGACGGGCCTCCCTTCTCTCCCCTCGGCGGACCTCGTCGCGATCGGCATCTCGGCGAGCGGCTCGACGCCCGAGACCGTCGAGGCGCTCGCCCGGCACCGAGGCCGGAGCCGGACGGTCGCCGTGACGAACGACCCCGACGGCGAGCTCGCGGCCGTCGCGGATGTCGTGCTCCCGCTGTACGCGGGGACCGAGGAGGGAGGCGTCGCCTGCCTGACCCTCCAGGCGACGCTCGCCGTGCTCCAGCTCCTCGCCGGCAGGATCACCGGCGCGCGACCGGGCGTCGACGAGCTCCGGCCATCGGTCGGCGCCGCGGCGGCCCTGCGCGACGGACGGGGCGCCTGGCTCGACGAGCTCGCCGAGCGCCTCGCGCCGGCCACAGTGACGCACGCGATCGCACCGTCCGAGCGGCTGTCGTCGGCCCTGCAGTCCGCGCTCATGCTCCGCGAGGGCCCGCGCCTCGCGGCCGACGCCACGGAGACGGGCGACTGGCTCCACGTCGACGTCTACCTCTCGAAGCGCCCCGGGTACACGGCGCTGCTGTTCCCGGGCTCCCGCTTCGACGACGCCGTGATGGCCTACGCGCGCGAGCGCGGGTCGGCGATCGTGGCCGTCGGCGGCGACGTCGAGGGCGCCGCTCAGACAGTCCCCGTCGTCGGGGCGGATGCCCCGCTCGTCTCGCTCCTGGTGGAGACCGCTGTGGCGGAGCTCGTCGCCTCCGAGCTGTGGCGCCGCGGCGTCGACGCGGGCGACGCGGCCCTCGCCGGCTGAGCGCGGTTGACCCGGCGACGCCGGGGCCGTAGGCTCGCTGCAGCGTTCTACAGCAGGAGTTCAGAAGACTGCAGAGATGGCGACCGCGCCCCCCCAGATCGACGAGCTGCTCGACGTCGGGCGACGGCTCCGCGAGATCCGCACCGCGCGGCGCCTCACGCTCCGCGAGGTCGCGGACCGCGCCGAGCTGAGCGAGAGCTTCGTCAGCCAGATCGAACGCGGCCGGAGCGGGGCGAGCATCCCGTCGCTGCAGCGGATCGCGATCGCGCTCGGGATCGAGGTCTCCGACATCTTCTCGCCCGACTACGCGCGTCCCCGTGTCCTCAGGCGCGACGAGCGGCACGAGCTCGCGTTCGGCCTGCTCGCCCGCAAGTCGCTCCTCACGCCGAAGCCGTTCGAGTCGATCGAGGTCGTCGCCGCGGTGTTCGAGCCCGGCGGCTCGACGGGGGAGGACGCGTACACGCACGGCGACTCCGAGGAGCTCTTCGTCGTCGTCAGCGGCACCGTCGAGCTCCAGCTCGGCGAGGAGCTCGTCACGCTCGCCGCGGGCGACTGCGCGCACTACCGCTCGTCGATGCCGCACCGGGTCGAGAACCGCGGCCCCGAGGCGGCCGAGGTCCTCTTCGTCATCAGTCCTCCGAGCTACTGATGGCCGCGTTCGACGTCGAGCTGATTGGCGTCACGAAGCGCTTCGGCCACCACGCGGCCGTCGACGACGTCGACCTCCAGGTCCGACACGGTGAGTTCCTCTCGCTGCTCGGGCCCTCCGGTTGCGGCAAGACGACGACGCTGCGGCTGATCGCCGGGTTCGAGCGCCCGGATGCCGGCGAGATCCGGATCGCGGGCGACGACGTCGCCTCGTTGCCGCCGTACCGCCGCCCGGTCAACACGGTGTTCCAGTCGTATGCCCTGTTCCCGCATCTCACGGTCCGGGACAATGTCGCGTACGGGCTGAAGCAGCGCGGGCTCGCACGGCGGGAGCGTGAGCTCCGGGCAGGCGAGATGCTCGAGCTCGTGCACCTGTCCGGCGTCGAGACGCGCAAGCCGCGACAGCTCTCCGGCGGCCAGCAGCAGCGAGTCGCGCTGGCCCGGGCCCTCGTGATGAACCCCAAGGTGCTGCTGCTGGACGAGCCGCTCGGCGCGCTCGACCTCAAGGTGCGGAAGGCCCTTCAGATCGAGCTGAAACGGATCCAGGAGTCGGTCGGGATCACGTTCGTCTACGTGACGCACGATCAGGAGGAGGCGCTCGCGATGTCCGACCGCGTCGCCGTGATGAACGACGGGCAGATCGAGCAGCTGGCACCGCCGCAGGACGTCTACGACCGTCCTGCCACGGACTTCGTCGCCGAGTTCATCGGCGACACGAACTTCGTTCGGACGAACGGAAGGCGGGTCGCCGTCCGGCCCGAGCGGATGCGCGTGGCAACGGACGGGGAAGGGCTCGCCGGGACGATCGTCGCGGCGATGACGATCGGGCCCGCTTTGCAGATCGTCGTCCGCCTGGACGACGGGCAGGAGGTCGTTGCGCGCCGTCCGCGCGACGGATCGGAAGGGCCGCCGCCCGCGGGAGGCGACCGTGTCGTGGTCTCGTGGGCCGAGAAGGAGGCCCTCAACCTGATGGGAGGGAACGGATGAGTGATCACGAGCAGCTGCTCGCCTCGATCGGCGAGCGGCGCATCGACCGAAAGGGCTTCATCGCAGGGGGGGCAGCGCTGCTCGCCGCGGCCGGCCTTGGCCGGGTGCCCGACGCATTCGGAGCAGCGAGCCGCGGCGAGGCGGGCGAGCTCTTCTACTACAACTGGGCCGACTACGTGAACCCCAAGACGTACCCGGCGTTCACGAAGGCGACCGGCACGACCGTCAAGAAGGAGTTCTTCATCTCGAACGAGGCGCTCCAGGCGAAGCTCAAGGCCGGGGCCCGGGGCTACGACCTCGCAGCGCCGACCGGATACATGGTTGCGATCCTCGCCGCGGACGACCTGCTCACCCCGATCAACTGGTCGAAGCTCCCGAACGTCCGCCGGAACATCGATCCGAAGTTCCGCAAGCTCCCGTTCGATCCGCAGGACCGCTACTCGGTCCCGAAGGATTGGGGAACGACGGGGTTCGTCTACCGGACCGACAAGATCAAGGAGCGGCCGAAGTCCTGGGAGCAGTTCTTCGCGCTGTTCGAGAAGTACCCGAAGAAGTTCACGCTGCTCGACGGCAGCCCCGAGGTCATCGGCTCGATCGCGGTGATGATGGGCTACTCGTACAACACCGACGACGCCGGTCAGCTGAACAAGGTCAAGGACTTCCTCCTCCCGCTGAAGCCCAACGTCCAGTCCCTCGACTCGGTGACGTACAAGCAGAAGATCGCCGGCGGGAAGGCATTCGGCGGGCTCGGGTGGAACGGCGACGGAAGCTACATCGTCACGAAGACGAAGGGGAAGGCCGAATACGTCGTCGCCGCGGAGGGCGGCGAGTTCTGGGTCGACTCGTACGTGATCCCCGTGGGCGCCCGGAACCCGGACGCCGCCCATGCCTGGATCAACTTCGTCTACCAGCCGAAGATCAACGCGCTCGAGACGTCGTACACGTACTACGGCTCACCGGTCAAGCGCGAGCGCCTGCGGGGCGCACTGGCGAGCAACATCCTCGGGAACACCGACGTGTTCCCCGCGCCGGCCGTCGTGAAGAAGCTCGAGCCGAACAACATCTCGCCGAAGGGAACGAGGTTGCGAGAGCGCATCTGGACGGAGTTCAAGAGCGCCTGAGAGGTGTCGAGCGCCCCGCTGCCCGAGAAGAAGGGCCGCCGTCGCCTGCGCGCCGGCGGCCCGCGCTATCCCGGCTGGCTCGCCCTGCCGGCCGTCGTCTGGTACGGCGTGTTCTTCCTCGTGCCGATCGGGATCATGGCCGTGTACAGCTTTCAGCTCACGGTCGGATACGGCGACATCGCCTACGCGTGGACGACCGAGAACTTCACCTATCTCTGGGACCCCCTGTACGGCCGCATCTTCTGGCGAACGTTCCAGCTGGCCGCGATCGCGACGCTCGGGACTCTGCTCGTGGGGTTCCCGCTCGCGTACTACATCGCGCGCTACGCGCGGCGCAAGACGCTGCTGCTCCTCCTCGTGATCGTCCCGTTCTGGACGAGCTTCCTGATCCGGACGTACTCGTGGCTCGTCATCCTCGACCCCGATTTCTTCCTCTGGCGCGCGCTCGGTCTCGGCGACTTCGAGATCCTCTACACGACGAAGGCGATCTACATCGGCGTCGTCTACAACTACCTGCCCCTCATGGTGCTGCCGCTGTACGCGGCCCTCGAGCGGATGGACTGGTCGCTCGTGGAGGCAGCGCAGGACCTCGGGGACAGCTCCTTCCGCGCCTTCCGCCGGGTGACGCTCCCGCTCTCCCTGCCGGGCGTCCTCGCCGGGTCGCTGCTCGTGTTCATCCCGGTGACGGGCGAGTACCTCGTCCCGGCGATCCTCGGGGGCGACAAGACGGCCTACGCCGGGAACCTGATCGCCCAACAGTTCCTCGAGGCGCGCGACTGGCCGTTCGGGGCGGCGATCGCGATGGTCGTCGTCGGCGGCCTGACGATCGCGCTCCTCGTCTACGCGAAGGTCCTCGGCAAGCAGGAGCAGTACGGTGGGTAGGACGGTGCTCGGCGCCTACGCGTTCGCCGTCTACGTCTTCCTCTTCCTGCCGATCCTC
>Ga0111539_10013770_pt1 | contig 10102 bp, 12 predicted proteins | sample RhiMethybrSRZTD1_FD_79667 | JGI IMG/M metagenome (GOLD analysis project Ga0111539, IMG submission 79667) | Populus rhizosphere microbial communities from Tennessee, USA - Rhizosphere MetaG P. TD hybrid SRZTD1 (version 2) (version 2) | ecosystem: Host-associated > Plants > Roots > Rhizosphere >... | reverse complement strand
GCCAGGAGCCGGTGCTGCTCGGGTCGAGGCTGCGCAGCGTCGGGTCGGGGCCCGAGTGAAACGCGCGCCCGTTCGGCGCGACATCGAACCACGGGTAGAGCGGCAAGCCGAGCGAGGCGGTCGAGAGCGAGCGCAGCGTGCCATCGTTCTGGCGCACTTCAGGGGTCGACGGGCCGCCGGACGTGATGAGCTGCTCGCCGTTGTTGAGGGCGGTGACCGTCGGGTACCAGCGGCCCGCCGTCATGTTCGGCCCCCGGCTCCACTGGTTCGTGTCGGGGTTGAAGTACGTCGTGTTGACGAGGCCGTTGAGCTGCTGGTCCTTGTTGCCGCCGGCGATGAAAACAGACCCGTCCATCAGGTGGGCGAAGCCACTGCAGAAGATGTTGTAGCCGAGGTTGAAACGCACGTCGGCCTGGCCGCCGGTGTTGGGATCCCAGACAGTCGCGCGGGTAAAGGTCTGATCAGGGAAGCTCTCGGTGGCACCGTCGCCGACCGAGACGTAGGCGAGCACCCTGCCGTTCGGCAGCAGCGCCGCGTTGATCGCGATCACCGGCCAGTTGACCACCGGCCCCCACTGGCCGATGTCACCCGGGCTGCCGGGGCTGGCCGCCGCGGCCGCGCGCGCCGGGGCTCTCGACGCGTCGAGCGTCTGCTGGTTCAAGCGCCGCTCGGCGGCGGCGGTGTGGGTGACCGCGTCCTCGGCCGCGTGCCCGGAGGGCGTCGCGACGTCGTGCGCGCTCGCGGTCGCCACCACGGCGAGCGCGAACACGGCCGTCGCCAGCGCCCCGCCTACCGGCAGGCCAACCCGCCGACCAGCCACACCTCTCCTCCTTTGGCTCTTACGCACAGCAACGCCCTCGAACGCAAGAAACAACGCGCGCGTTAGGGCACTTCTTGCGGTCGCCGAGGCGGGCCGAGCCTTCGCCGCGGCTGCGGCGAGGTAGTGGCTCGCTTAGGGCACACTCAGCCGATGCGGATTCGCTCGAGCGCGGATCAGGCTGGGGAACCGGTCCCCGCGCATTCGGAGGAGGTGCTTGAGGCCCACGAGCGGATGCTCGGCGCCTCGCCGGCACGGAGCAGGAGCATCGACATGCGCTCGGGTCGACGGGTCCACCTCATCGAGGTGGGCGCGGGGCCGCCGGTCGTGTTTCTCCACGGCAGCAGCACGTCCTCGCTCTCGCTCCTTCCCCTCCTCGAACGCCTCGACGGTATGCGGGCAATCGCGGTGGATCGGCCGGGGTTCGGGCTGAGCGACCCCGTCCACGTTCCGCGCGAGCGCTTCCGAGAGGCGGCGGTCACATTCCTCGACGAGGTCGTCGATGAACTCGGGTTGCAGACGTCCGCCCTCGCCGGCACCTCGATGGGCGGCACCTGGGCCCTGTGGTATGGCCCTCGCACGACCTGATCGCGTTCGTCGGCTCGTCCTGATCGGTTCGGCCCCGCTCCTGCCCGGTACTCGTCCTCCGGCCCCCTTGCGAGTGATGGCGACGCCCGTGGTCGGAGACGTGCTGACACGGGCCGTGAAACCCAACGCGAAGATGCTCGTTCGGTTGCTGGCCTCGGTGGGCGAGAAGGACACCATCGTCCGCTACCCGGATCTGATCCAGGCGCTCGTCGCGGTCGGCAGGGACCCGGTCGCCTCGACCGTCAACCTCGCCGAGCTTCGTGCGGGCATCTCCCCCACCGGGTTCCGGCGTTCGCTGCTCGTGCGCCCGGACGAGCTGCGGCGGCTGAGGGTACCGGCGTTGATCCTCTGGGTGACCACGACCCAGTCGGAGGGGTCGACGTCGCGCAGGCGACGGCACGGCTGGTTCCCGAGGCGCAGCTCGTGGTGCTGCCCGCAGGCCACGTCCCGTACCTGGGTCACCCGGAGAGAGTGTCCGAGCTGCTATCCGCGTTCGTCCGCTCAGCGACTTAGATCGGATGCGTGCTGATCGTTGCGCCCGACCCCGACCCCCTCGTATAGGGCGCAATCCGGCAGCCGTTAACGGCGAAGGCTCGGCAGGCCGCGCCCGCCGAGCCTCTGGTGCCCGCTTCGATGTGGTGTGCTGCTAAGCCGCCAGCCGGTCGGAATACTGTGCCGGCACGGGCAGCTTGACCGGCTCACGAGCCATCGTGTTGACGGAGCCGATGAAGCACAGGGAGTGCATCTTCACGCCACTGTTGTGGTCGTAGAAGTAGCCCTTGTTCATGTCGACTGGGCGGTTGCAGCGGGCGCAGGTATCCATGGGTAAGCTCCTGGGGTCGTGGGGGTGCCAGGCACGCTACGGCTGCTGCGGCGGCCGTTCAGTGAGAGGACGCACACGGGTCGCCTCGACGGCCAGGAAGCGCTGGGGTGAGACGAGCGGCTCGAATCCGAACCGCACGTAGAGGCCGTGCGCGTCCGCGGTGGCGAGGATCACCCGCCGCAGGCCCTGAAGGTCGCCGTGGGCGAGCATCGTCTCCATCAGCCACACGCCCAGCCCTCGCCCCCGATGCTCGGGAAGGACGAACACATCGGCGATCCAGGCGAACGTGGCTCGATCGGTGACCGCGCGGGCAAACCCCGCCTGCCCGCCGCCGGGCGCGTAGAGCCCGAAGCACAGCGACTCGGCGATCGAGCGCTCCACCACGTCGCGCGACACGCCCGGCGACCAGTAGGCGTCGACCAGGAACCCGTGGATGACGTCGAGGTCGAGCCGCTCCCTATCGGTCGAGATCTCGTAGCCGTTCACATCGTGTCCGGCGCGTGCACGCCGAGCAGGTCGAGCGAGCGCGCGATCACGCGCTGGGCCGCGACCGACAGCGCGATGCGCTGGGATTCGAGCGTCTGGGGCTCGACGCCGACCACCTGGCAGTCGCGGTAGAAGATCGTGAAGTCCTGCGCGAGGTCGAGCGCATAGGTGGTGATGCGGTGCGGCGCCCGCCGCTCGGCCGCCTCCGCAGCCTCGAGCGGGAACGCGATCAGGCGCTTGATCAGGCTGCGCTCGGCCGGGTGCAGCGGCGCCTCCATCGGCCGCACCAGCGCCGCGGCCACCCGGTCGGGCCCCGCCTTGCGGAGCATGGACGCGATCCGGGCGTGCGCGTACTGCACGTAGTAGACGGGGTTCTCGGCCGACTGCTCCCGGGCCAGGTCGAGGTCGAGGTCGACCGTGGTGTCGTGCGAGCGCTGCAGGAGGAAGAAGCGCGTGGCATCGACCCCGATCTCGCCCATGAGGTCGTCCAGCGTCACGAACTCGCCCCGGCGCTTGGACATCGACGCCCGTGCGCCGCGCTCGATCACGTGAACGAACTGCATGATCACGAGCTCGAGCCGGTCGGGGTCGCCGCCCAGGGCCTGGAAGTGGGCCCGGGTGCGCTGTACGTAGCCGTGGTGGTCGGCGCCCCAGACGTCGATCATTCGCTCGAACTCCCGCGCCAGCTTGTCCTGGTGGTAGGCGACGTCGGAGGCCAGGTAGGTGTGCTCGCCGGTGGCGCGCTCGAGCACGCGGTCCTTCTCGTCTCCGAACGCGGTCGAGCGCAGCCACAGCGCGCCCTCGTGGCGGTAGACCAGGTCGTGATCCTCCAGCTCCGCGAAGCTCCGCCGCACCGCGGAGGGCGAGCCCTCGTGCAGCGACGCCTCGGAGAACCACGTGTCGAAGTCGACGCGGAAGCGGTGCAGCGTGGCCCGGATCTCGTCCAGCAGGAGCGCGACGCCCGCGTGCGCGAGGTCGTCCACGTCGCGGTCGGCGGCGTCCGGGATGCGCTCCGCGAGCGCAGCCACGTACGCGCCCTCGTAGCCGTCCTCGGGCACCGGCTCGCCTTTGGCCCGGGCGCGGATCGACTCGCCCAGCTTGCGCACCTGGGTGCCGTAGTCGTTGACGTAATACTCGCGCTGCACGGAATGGCCGACCAGCTCGAGCAGGCGCGCCAGCGCGTCGCCGTAGGCGGCGTTGCGCCCCGACGCGGCCGTGGTGGGACCGGTGGGGTTGGCGGAGACGAACTCGACCAGCACCCGCTCCGTGATCGCGGCGGTGCCGGCGCCGTAGGCTTCGCCGGCGTCGAGCACTCCCGCGAGCGCGGCCCGGAACCACCCGTCGGAGAGGAACAGGTTGAGGAAGCCCGGGCCCGCGACCTCGATCTTCTCCAGGGCGCCGTCCAGGTGAGTGCGCAGCTCGTGTCCCAGCCGCTCCGCGATCTGCCGCGGCGGCTCGCCCAGCACCGGCGCGAGCAGCATGGCTGCGTTGGTCGAGTAGTCGCCGAACTCGAGCTTGGGCGGGCGCTCCAGCGTGGGCGCGGCGCCCTCGGCGCGCTCCTCGCCGCGCACGCGGGCCGCGGCCGCCTCGACCGCGGCGCGCAGGTCGGCGAGCGGGTTCGTCATCCCCGCCGTGCGCCGGCCCCGTCGGCGTCGAAGATGGCCTCGAGCCGGCTCATCGTCCGCTCGGTGCCCATGGCCACCAGCACGTCGCCCTCGGATAGCGTGGTCTCGGCGGGAGGCTGGGCGAGGAAGTTGCCGTCGGCCCGAATGAGGGCGACGATCGTCGCGCCGCCCTGGATCTCGCCGATGCTGCACCCGTCGCCGGGGCAGCCCGAGGTCACCTCGATCTCCTCCATGCGGTACTCGGGCGCGAGCTCGACCGCCCCCGCCACGTTCGGGTGGAGCGCCAAGCGCGCCATCTCGGTCCCCGAGGCCTTGTACGGGGAGATCACGCGGTCCGCGCCCGCGCGGAGGAGCTTCTTCTCCGAGTCCTCGGCGCTGGCGCGGGCGATGATCTTGATCCCCGGCGCCAGCTCGCGCGCGCTCAGCGTGATCACGATGTTCTCGGCGTCGTCGTCGACACACGCCACGACGCCGCGCGCCCGTTCGATCCCGGCGGCGCGCAGCAGCTCGTCCTCGCTGGCCGCTCCCTCCAGGAACTGCACGCCGACCGCCTGGGCCCGCTCGCGGTTTTCCGGGTCGGGGTCGATGACGACGTACTTGGCCCCGGCGGCGGCGAGGTCGCGCGCGACCTGGCGTCCGACCCGACCGAAGCCGCAGACGAGGTAGTGGTCGGAGAGCGAGTCGATCATCCGGCGTGTCCGTCGCTCCTCCAGCAGCCCCGAGAGGTGTCCCGCGACGAAGAACTCGGTGACCGCGATGAGGGCGTACAGCAGCGTACCCACGCCGAGCACGATCAGGACTACCTTCACGATCTGCCCGCCCACGTCGGTCGGGGCCTGGATCGACCCCACCGTGGCGACGATGTCGAGCGCCCAGACGAAGCTGTCCCATACGTCAGTGCCCTCGCTCAGCGACAGGCCGATGGTCCCGAACACCAAGAGGCCGGCGATGAGGGCGAAGAGGATCCCGATGCGCCGCGCGAAGTGGCGGAGCTCCAGCTCGCCCATCAGTAGTGGTAGGGCTCGCGGGCGAGGATCTTGTGCGCCCGGTAGAGCTGCTCGAGCAGCACCACGCGCGCGAGCTGGTAGGGCAGGGTGAGCTTGCCGAACGAGAGGCGGTGCTCGACGTGGGGCAGCTCGAGCCCGTACGCGCCGCCGATCACGAAGCACACGTCGCGCCCGTTCATGCGCCGGGCCTCGAGCCAGCGGGCGAACTCCTCCGAATCCATCTCGTGGCCGTCGCGGTGCAAGAGCGAGACGTAGGCGCGCTCGGGGATCCGGCGCTCGACGGCCTCGGACTCCTTGACCTCGATGAGCTCAAGCCGCGCGTGGCCGGCGATCAGCCGCTGGTAGTGCCGCACGTCGTCCGCGAAGGGCGGCTTGAGGCGGCCGACCGCCACGACGAGGATCCGCACGGTTGCGATACTAGACAGACATGGGTGACGACGAGCGCGCCGGGCAGGACCGCCACATCAACATCCACTTCTCGCCCGAGATGATGGCCGGCGTCTACGCGAACTTCGCGAACGTCAGCCACTCCGACTACGAGTTCACGATCACCTTCGCCCGCGTCGACCACGAGGTCGAGGAGGACGAGATCCCCGGCGTGGTCGTCACCCGGCTGAACATCTCCCCCACGTTCATGCGCGAGCTGATCGACGCCATGGAGGACAACTATTCCAAGTGGCGCACGCGCGAGGGGATCAAGAACCTTCCCGAGTTCGGTCAGGGCGAGAGCCCGGAACCGCCGGAGCAGGAGTAGCGCGCGCGTAGGCGACGCCGGCGCCGATCCGCTCCACCACGGGCGGATGGGTGGCCATGAGGAAGGTCAGCCACCGCGGCGGGTCGGGATCGGCGATGTTCTTGAGCGCGATCCGCTTCTCGAACGCGATGAACGGCTCGGGCGCCCCGGTGAGCGTGAGCGCGTAGGCGTCGGCGCGGCGCTCGATCCTGCGCGAGAGCTGGTTGGCCACGGTGGTGACGGCGGTCGAGACCACGCCGACGGCCAAGGCGCCGGCGGGGATGATCGTCGCCGTGGCGCGCCGGTCCCGATCGGGGATCCAGGCCTCGATCAGCCGCTGAGCGGCGTGGACCGCGACGGGGGCGACGACGAGCAGGAACAGGAGCCCGCGCGGCACGTCGCGGTGGCGCACGTGGCCCAGTTCGTGGGCGACCACGAGGTCGACCTCCTCGGAGGTGAAGTCCCGCAACAGCGTGTCGTAGAGGACGACGCGCTTCGTCGCCCCCAGGCCGGTGACGTAGGCGTTGGCCGCGGTGGTGCGGCGCGACGCGTCCACCTCGAAGACCTGCCCGACGTTGACGCCGGCCTTGCCCGCAAGCTCCAGGATCCTCGAGCGCGTCCGCCCGTCGGGCAGCGGGGTGAAGGTGTTGAAGATGGGGTCGAGCAGCACGGGCCCGGCGAACATGAACCCGGCCGAGAGGCCCACCGAGGCCGCCGACGCCGGCACCCACCAGGCCCGCGGCAGGCGACGCACGAGGGCGACGAAGAGCAGTGCGCCCGCGGAGGACAGCGTCGCCCCGATGCCGAGCGCGTTGCCCTGGTCGACGGCCCAGCCGCCCCAGGACTGGGTCGCCAGGCCCACGCGCAGCGAGCGCAGGCGCAACGCGGCCGAGGTCGGCAGGCCCGCCACGGCCAGCGCCGCGGCGAGCCCGGCGCCCGCGCCCGCCGCGCGTGCCAGCGGCCGGTCGGGGGCGGCGAGGGCCCTCGGCGGGCGACGCACGAGCAGCGTCAGGACCCCGGCCTCGATCGCCAGCGAGAGGCCGAACAGGGCGAGGTTCGGGCGGCGGAACCTGCGTGCCCGCTCGATCTGCTCGCGGCTGAAATACGATGTGGCGCTGACTTCGGCCGGCTCGATGACGCCGGATCGGGGGCGCAGCAAAACGACGGCGGCCTCGGCCACCGCAACGGCGGCCACGAGCGAAAGCGAGAGGCGCCGGCGTTTCCGGTCCACGCGGCCCCAGACTACTTCCCTTCATGCTCGTCGCCATCGTCTCCGACATCCACGGCAACCGGCAGGCGTTCGACGCGGTGCTCGAGGACGTGCGCAGCGTGGAGCACGACGCGATCTGGTGCCTCGGCGATCTCGTCGGCTACGGCGCCGATCCCGACGCCTGCGTCGAGCTTGCCCGGGCCGACACCGACCTGTGTCTGGTCGGCAACCACGACCTGGCGGTGCGCGGCGACCTGCCCCTGACCGAGTTCTCGCGCGGCGCGGCGCTGGCGGCGGAGTGGACGCGCAATCACATCACCGAGGGCAATCTTTCCTTCCTGGGCGAGCTGGAGCCCGCGGACGTCCACCAGGTCGTCGGGCTGTACCACGCGAGCCCCCGCGACCCGGTGTGGGAGTACGTGCTCTCCTCGCTGCAGGCGGGCCTGTGCCTGGACGCCCAGCGCCACCGGGTGTGCCTGATCGGCCACTCGCACGTCGCCCTGGCCTTCGGCCGCGATGACGGGGCCCCGACCAGCGGCGAGATCCGCAGCGCAGGCGCCGAGCTCGACGTCGCCAGCGGCGAGTGGCTGCTGAATCCCGGCTCGGTCGGCCAGCCCCGCGACGGCGACCCCCGCGCCGCCTGGCTCCTGCTCGACACCGAGGAGTGGGTGGCGCGCTGGCGGCGGGTCCCGTACGACATCGACGGTGCCGCAGCCGCCATTCGAGCCGCGAAGCTGCCCGAATCGCTGGCGGAGCGGCTGCAATACGGCCAATGAGGCGGCGAGCGCCTTCTAGCATGCGGCGGCCGATGGGCAGAACCCTCCGGATCCTGCTTCCGTGCGCCCTCGGCCTCGCCGCCGCGTTCTTCGTGTCCTGTGGGGACACGTCGCATCTGATCCCGGGCACCGAGGCGGACGCGATCAACCAGAACGTCGACGCGGCGGCCGCGGCGTCGGACTCGGGGCGGTGCGGTCGCGCCGACGCCGCGGTGCAGCGCGCCGAGACGCACGTCCAGCAGCTGCCGAACAGCGTTGACCCCAAGCTCCGGGCCAACCTCGAGCAGGGGCTGGCCCGGTTGCGCACCACCGCGGCCACCGAGTGCGCGCAGAACCAGCAGGAGACGACGACGACCGAGACGACCCAGAGCACCGAGTCGACGGAGTCGGCCGCGACCACCGAATCGACCGCGTCGACCGAGACCCAGAACACCGAGACCCAGAACACAGAGACCCAGCCGACCGAGACCCAGAACACCACCACCGGCGGCCAGGACACGACCGGCGGTGGGAACGCGGGCGGCGGGGGCAACGGCGACGGGCGAAGCAGCGGCGGCGGCGACGCCAGCGGCGGGACACAGGCGCCATGACCGAGACCCGCATCTCCGGCCGGTATCGCCTCGAGCGCCGGCTCGGCGTCGGCGGCATGTCGACGGTCCAGCTCGCCTTCGACGAGCGCCTGGAGCGCGCCGTCGCGGTCAAGCTGCTGGCCGAGCACCTCGCCGACGACCCGTCCTTCGTCTCGCGCTTCCGGCGCGAGGCGCTCGCAGCGGCGCGCCTCGTACACCCGAACATCGTCCAGGTCTACGACTTCGGCTTCGACGAGACCAGCGGCCGCCACTTCATCGTCATGGAGTTCGTGCCCGGCCGGTCGTGCGCCGAGATCCTGCGCGACGACGGGCCGATGGCGCCCGACCAGGTCGTCGACGTCGCCGTCCAGGCCGACCGCGGGCTCGACTACGCCCATCGCAACGGGGTCATCCACCGCGACGTCAAGCCCGGCAACCTCATGGTCTCTCCCGACGGGATCGTCAAGCTCGCCGACTTCGGCATCGCCAAGGGCGCCGGGCAGTCGAGCATCACCCAGGTCGGGTCGGTCCTCGGCACCGCCGCCTACCTCGCGCCCGAGCAGGCGCGCGGCGAGGAGGCCGGCCCCGCGGCCGACCTGTACGCGCTCGGCGTCGTGACCTATCAGCTCATGTCCGGCCGCCTTCCCTACGAGGCCACCTCGCTGACCGAGCTCGCCTTCAAGCAGCAGAACGAGGCGCCCACGCCGCTGCACGAGCTGGTGCCTGAGGTGCCCCCCGCCCTTTCCGCCGCGGTCGCGGTAGCGCTGGCGCTGGAGCCCGCTCAGCGCTACGCGAGCGCCCCGGAGATGGCGGAAGCGCTCGGCGACGGGCTGCGCGGCGTCTTCCCGGAACGCGCGGAGGCCACCGCCGCGACCAGCCTGCTGGCCCGCGAGGACGAGACCGCAGCCACGCGCATGATGGGGCCCGACGGCCCGGGCGCCGAAGCCGCGGTGCGCCCGCGCCAGCCGCGGCGGCCGCGTCCGCCGGTGGAGGCCGTCGCACCTCCGGCCATGCGCGATCGCGACGCGGCCGCCGCCGAGCGCCGACGCGCGCGCGAACAGCCGCGCAAACGCAGGCGGAGCCGCCGCTGGATCGCGCTGCTGCTCGTCCTCCTGCTCCTCGGGGGCGGCGTCGCGGCCGCGATCGTCCTCGCAGACCAGAGCAATACGGTCAAGCTCGTCCCCATCAACGGGCGTGACGTCAACTCGATCGTGGACCAGCTGCACCAGTTGGTGGACGACAACACCCGTTAGGCTGGCGGGCGTGGCCGAGCCGCGTTACCAGCTGTCTGGCCGCGTCGCGCTGATCACCGGCCCGGCCCGCGGCATCGGCGCGGAGACCGCGCGACAGCTCGCCGCCCGCGGCATGAGGCTCGGCCTCGCCGGCCTAGAGCCTGAGGGGATCGAGGCCCTCGCCGCCGACCTCCCGACCGAGACGGCGACGTTCGAGTGCGACGTCACCGACTGGG
>Ga0111539_10013769_pt1 | contig 10103 bp, 8 predicted proteins | sample RhiMethybrSRZTD1_FD_79667 | JGI IMG/M metagenome (GOLD analysis project Ga0111539, IMG submission 79667) | Populus rhizosphere microbial communities from Tennessee, USA - Rhizosphere MetaG P. TD hybrid SRZTD1 (version 2) (version 2) | ecosystem: Host-associated > Plants > Roots > Rhizosphere >... | reverse complement strand
CGGCGCCCTCCCCGGCCGGCTCGTGCGCGCGCTGCGCGACGCGGAGACCATGAACCCGGTCATCATGCTCGATGAGGTCGACAAGGTCGGCGCCGACTGGCGCGGCGACCCGTCGGCAGCCCTCCTCGAGGTGCTCGACCCGGCGCAGAACCACTCCTTCCGCGACCACTACCTCGACGTCGAGCTCGACCTCTCGCACGTCCTCTTCATCGCCACCGCCAACGTCGCCGACACGATTCCCGGCCCGCTCATGGACCGCATGGAGGTGATCCGCTTCGACGGCTACACCGTGGCCGAGAAGCTCGCGATCGCGCGCGGCTTCCTGTGGCCGCGCCAGGTGGAGCGGAACGGCCTCCGTCCGGAGGAGGTGTCCGTCGACGACGCCGTGCTGCGCACGGTGGTGACCGAGTACACGCGCGAGGCCGGCGTCCGCCAGCTCGAGCGCGAGCTCGGCACGATCCTGCGGAAGACGGCGACGCGCATCGCCTCGGGCGAGGCGACGGCGCCGGTCGTCGTCGACGACGCCGTCGCGCGCCAGGCGCTCGGCCGGCCGAAGTTCTTCCAGGAGGCGGCGGCCCGGACCGCCGTCCCGGGCGTGGCCACCGGCCTGGCCGTCACGGCGACCGGCGGCGACGTGCTCTTCGTCGAGGCACAGGCGATGAAGGGCGGCGACGGGCTCGTCCTCACGGGCCAGCTCGGCGACGTCATGAAGGAATCCGCCCGCATCGCGCTCACCTGGGTCCGGAGCCACGCGCCCCAGCTCGGCATCGACGAGCAGGCGTTCCATCGCCGGCAGTTCCACGTCCACGTGCCCGCGGGCGCCATTCCGAAGGATGGGCCGAGCGCGGGCGTCACGATGGTGACGGCGCTCGTCTCCCTGCTCACCGGGCGCGCCGTCCGCCACACCGTCGGCATGACCGGCGAGGTGACGCTCCAGGGTCGCGTCCTACCGATCGGGGGCCTGAAGCAGAAGGTCCTCGCGGCGCATGCAGCGGGCCTGACGGATGTCGTCCTGCCGGAGCGGAACGCCGGCGATCTGGACGACGTGCCGGAGGACGTCCGCACGGCGATGCGCTTCCACCCCGTGTCGACACTCGACGAGGTGCTGGCGGTCGCCCTCGAGCCGCGGGACCGGGCGCTGGCCGCGTAGGATAGATAGCCCGCCCCGAGGTCCGAGTCGCATCGCAGATTCGCACAGGGCCGCGCCCCTGCGCGACGTGGCGCCCTCGAATCGTCGCCACCGGGCGGCGTTCTTCTTGCTCCACTCGGCTACGATGGCGACCGGCGGCAGTTGGAAAGGGCTGGTAATGGTCCTTCTCCTCACCGGCGTCTCGCGCGCGCACGCGGCGCCGGGGGACGTCGTGTGGTCGGATAGCCGCCTACCGGGACGCGCGACGGCCGGCGCTCTCGCCCGGCAGGGCCTGGTGGTCGTCTCGTCCGCCGACCCATCGGCCCCGGGGCTCGTGATTCGGATCTATGATCCAGCCGATGGGACGCTGCGCCGGGAGCACGTGATCGATAAGCAGGTGACTCCTGCACGGCAGGCGCTCATACGCGGGGGGATGGTCATCGTTCTCGTCCGGAAGATGCTCGAGAAGCCCGCGCCCGAGCCGCCGGCCATCGAGAATCGGCTCCTCGCCGTGCATCTGGCGACGGGCCGCGTGCGATGGCAGCGGTCGCTCGGCCTCCATCCAGAGTACGACTATCCCGATCGTCCAGTCTCGATCGCCGCGTTCGGTCATCGCGTGTACGTCTCCAATGAGGGCGGGGCGGCCCTGGCGCTCGATTCACGCAGCGGGCGTGTGCTGTGGCGCGATCGGCGCGAGGGAGTGGCCGCCATCGCGGCGCGGCGCGGGCAGGTGATGGTCGTCGGCTCCGAGACGCCCGCTCTCGGCTGGCCGCGGCTCTTCGTCCGCATGCTCGACGCCGAGAGCGGCCGTGTGCGCTGGGAGGACGAGGATGATCTCGGCTCTCCCCTCGGCGCGTTCGCGAGCACCGTGGCCTTCGCGGACGAGCATGTCGTCGTCGGCGGCTGGGTGAACCGGACCAGCCCCGCCTACGACGGAGACTACTACGACGATCCCCTCTTGCTCGCTTACGATGCCCAGTCGGGCGTCCGCCAGTGGGCGATGGAGGCCTACCTCGCAAACGACGAGCGCGTGCACCGGGTGCTGACGCACGAGGGGCGTGTCTTCGCGCTGATCGACGTCAAAGGAAGCTGGCGTCTCGAGGCACACGACGCGCAGAGCGGAAGCGTTGTTTGGCAGAGCGAGCTCCTCCTCATCGACAGCGCTGTCGCGGAACCCGTGATTACGGGCGACGCGCTCTACCTGGCATGCGACCCGTTCGAATACCCCGCTACGCTGGTCGCCGGCGGCATCGAAGCTGACGATGGAGCGGTCGGCTGGACGACGGCGGCCGAAGGCTACCCGATCTTCTACAGCGCGTCAGCGCTGGCGGCCGATGACGAGCGCCTCTACGTGCTCGGGAGTGCATGGGATGCCCAGCGCGGGCCTTACCAGGCCATCTGGGCTCACGCGCTTCGCTGAGCGCCTAGGGCAGCGGCCTCCTCACCAACGCATCCGCCTCCGCGGCGGAGATCCCGAGCCCGCGTAGCACGAGCCCAGCGACCAGGGCCGGGTGCTCCGCACCCGCCCGCCCCTCGAGCACGCTCCGCATCCCGGCGAGGACCGTCCCCGTGATGAGGTCGAGCGCCGCCACCTCGTTCCGATAGGTGAACCGCCCCTGCCGCCGGCCGAGGCGGAGGTCGTGCAGCGCCGGGGCGGCCGTGCGCGCCAGCGGGGCGGCCCGGCTCGTCGAGACGCGGATCAGGGCCGCGGCCCACACGGGGTCGCGGACCGCCTGCAGCACGAAGCGCCGGGTGCCGATCGCCATCCGCTCGGCGGCATCGGTCACGTCCGCGGCGCTGGCCGTTATCTCCTCCTGGAGCCGCTCGGCCAGCCGCACGCTCACCGCTTCGACCACCTCGTCCCGCGTGCGGAAGTAGTTGTAGAACGTCCCGTTGGAGACGCCGGCCTCGGCGGCGATCTCGTGGATGGCGGTGGCGCCGACACCCTGCCTCGCGAAGAGACGAAGCGCGGCGTCGAGCAGGAGCGTCTCCGTGCGTGCCCGCACTCGGCTGATCGGGCGGGCCGCCGCCGCGGCCTGTGACGCTCTCCGCATGCGACCGGAAATATCCGACGCTGAGAGTAATTTCAAGTATTGACATAATTCTCAATTCCGCGCTAAGGACGGTCGAACACCAAGGAGGCGGGTATGCGGCTCACGACCTTCACCCAGCGCGGAGCGCGGCGCATCGGCGTCGTCACCGACGACGGCATCGTGGATCTCGCGGCGGCCGAGCCGAGCCTGCCGCGCGACATGATCGCCCTGCTCGCCGGCGGCTCCGACGCGCTCACCACGGCGCGCGCCGCCGCCGGGCGCCGCGGGCCGCGTCTCGCGCTGGCCGACGTCACGGTCGACGCGCCGGTGCCGCACCCGCCGAAGTTCCTCGCCATCGGCCTCAACTACGCCGACCACGTGAAGGAGTCCGGGTTCGAGGCCCCACCCTTCCCCGTCTTCTTCAACAAGCAGTCCACGTGCGTCACGGGCCCGTACGCGCCGATCCATCTGCCGCGCGTCTCGCCGCTGCTCGACTACGAGGGCGAGCTCGCGTTCGTGATCGGCCGGCGCTGCCGCCACGTGCCGCGCGATCGCGCCGCGCAGGTCATCGCCGGCTACCTCGTCTGCAACGACGTGAGCGTCCGCGACTGGCAGCTCCGGACGCCCACCATGACGATGGGCAAGTCGTTCGACACGCACGGCCCGCTCGGCCCGTGGCTCGTCACCGCGGACGAGGTCGGCGATCCGCACGCGCTCGAGCTCCGCACCTGGGTCAACGGCGAGCTTCGCCAGCATTCGAACACGCGCGAGCTCATCTACGACTGCTTCGCCCAGGTCGAGCACCTCTCGACGGCATTCACGCTCGAGCCGGGCGACGTGATCACCACCGGGACCCCGAGCGGCGTCGGCGGCGCGCGGCAGCCCCCTGCCTTCCTTCGCGCCGGGGACGTCGTCAGGATCGAGATCGAGAGGATCGGCGCCATCGAGAACCGCGTGATCGAGGAGCCGGAGGAGGCCGCCCATGTCGCCTGAGGATCGCCGCGCCAAGCTCGCGCCCCGTGGGCGCATCGCGCCCATGAAGCTCGCGCACGTCGTCCGCCGCACGTCGCGCTTCGAGGAGATGGTCGCCTGGTACGAGACGGTACTCGCCGCGCGCACCGTCCACAGCGACGGCATGCTCGCCTTCCTCACGTACGACGACGAGCACCACCGCATCGCGATCGCCCGCATCCCCGGCCTCGAGGAGGCGCCCGCGATGCACGCCGGCACCGATCACATCGCGTTCACGCACGCCGACCTCGGCGACCTGCTGAACACGTGGGCGCGCCTCAAGGGCGAGGGTATCGAGCCCTACTGGTGCCTCAACCACGGGCCGACGACGTCGATGTACTACAAGGATCCCGACGGGAGCAAAGTCGAGCTCCAGATCGACAACTTCGACACCGCGGAGACGAATCGCTGGATGGGGAGCGGGGAGTTCGCCGCCAACCCAATCGGCGTCATCTTCGAGCCGGAGGAGCTCCTCGCGCGCTATCGGGCGGGCGAGCCGCTGTCGTCGCTGGTCCGGCGGCCGCCGCTTCCCGAGGGCGTGACGCCCTTCGAGATGCTCCGCTTCTGAGCGCCGCGTGGCCGACGCTCTTCTCGACGTTGCGATCGTCGGCTACGGCCCCGTCGGGCAGGCGCTCGCCATCCTCCTCGGGCAGCGCGGATGGAAGGTGGGGGTGTTCGAGAAGCAGCCGGCCGCCTATCCCCTGCCCCGCGCCGTCCACTTCGATCACGAGGTCGCGCGCATCCTGCAGGCGGCCGGGCTCGGCGCAGACCTGCCGGCGCTCACCGAGCCGGCCGACACCTACGAGTGGCGGAACGCCGGCGGCGACACCCTGCTCGTCATCTCGAGCAGGGCGGACGGCGTCTCCGGCTGGCCCGAGGCCAACATGTTCGCGCAGCCCGACCTCGAGCGCGTCCTCGACCATCGGGCGCGAAGCCTCGCCACGGTCGAGGTCCGGCGCGGCGCCGAGGTCGTCGATCTCCGCGCCGAGCCCGAGCGCGTGACGCTCACCGTCTCGGACGAAGATGGCCGCCGGGAGGTGCCCGCGCGCTGGGTCGTCGGCTGCGACGGCGCCAACAGCTTCGTCCGGCAACACCTGGGCTCGACGGTCACCGACCTCGGATTTTTCTTCGACTGGCTGATCGTCGACGTCGTCTGCCGCGAGCGCCGCGCGTGGACGCCGATCAACCTCCAGATCTGCGACCCGAAGCGCCCGACGACGCTCGTCTCCGGCGGCCCGGGGCGGCGGCGCTGGGAGTTCATGCGCCTTCCGGGCGAGAGCCTCGCGGACCTCAACAACGAGACGACGGCGTGGAGACTCCTCGAGCCGTGGGGCCTCACGCGCGCCAACGCGACGCTCGAGCGGCACGCCGTCTATACCTTCCAGGCGCGCTGGGTCGACGACTGGTGGAAGGGACGCCTCCTCCTCGCGGGCGACGCCGCGCACCAGATGCCGCCGTTCGCGGGCCAGGGCATGTGCTCCGGAATCCGCGACGCCGCGAACCTGGCCTGGAAGCTCGACCTGATCCTCCGCGGCCGCGCGCCCGAGGCGATCCTCGCGAGCTACGCGTCCGAGCGCGCCCCGCAGGTCCGCGCCATGATCGAGTTCTCGATCGAGCTCGGCAAGGTGATCTGCGTTCCGGATCCGGCCGCCGCGGCCGCCCGCGACGCCGCGATGATCGCCGCCGCGAAGGATCGTGGGCCGACGCCGCCCCTGCCGGCGCCGTCGCTCGGCCCGGGCCTCCTCGTGCCCGGCGACGCGCTCGCGGGACATCTCTGCGTGCAGGGCGAGGTGGTGCACGCCGGCCACCGCGGCCGCTTCGACGACGTCGTCGGACGGGGATTCGCCCTCCTCAGCCCCGTCGCCGATCCCCTGCGGCACCTACCGGCGGATCTCGCCGAGTTCTTCGCCGCACTCGGCGGGATCGGGGGTCATGTGGCGCCCGGCGGTCCCGTCGACGACGTGCAGGGCACCTACGCGCGCTGGTTTCGCGAGCACGGCGCCGCCGTCGTGCTGCAGCGCCCCGACTTCCACGTCTTCGGGAGCGCCCCGACGATCGACGGCGCCGCGCGGCTCGTCGAGCAGCTACGCGACGCGCTCGCTCATCGCCGTTCCTGAAGCTTCGCGAGGAGCCGCAGCATCTCCAGGTAGAGCCAGACGAGCGTCACCAGGAGCCCGAAGGCGGCGTACCACTCCATGTACTTCGGCACGCCGCGCTCCGCGCCCTGCTCGATGAAGTCGAAGTCGAGCACCAGGTTCAGGGCTGCGACGCCGACGACCAGCACGCTGAACGCGATGCCGATCGGGCTGCTCCCGTGGATGAGCGGGATGGCGGCGCCGAAGAAGCTCATGACGAAGCCGATCAGGTAGACGAAGGCGATGCCGCCCGTCGCGGCGACGACGCCGAGCTTGAAGTTCTCGGTCGCCCGAATCATGCCCGAGCGGTATGCCAGGAGGAGCACCCCCAGCACGCCGAAGGTGAGGAACACGGCCTGGCTGACGAGGCCGGGGTAGCGCGCCTCGAAGCCCACCGAGACGCCGCCGAGCAGGAGGCCCTCGAGCGCGGCGTAGGCGGGCGTCGTGATCGGCGCCCACTCCTTGCGGACCACGGTTGCGATGGCGGCGATCAGACCCCCGATTAGCCCCACCAGGGTGAGCATCGCGACGCGCGGATCGCCGGGCGCGAGGTTCCAGGTGTAACTCGCCGCGACGAGGAGGATCAGGAGCGCGAGTGCCGTCTTGTTGACGGCGCCGCCGATCGTCATGGCGTCGTCGGCGCTCCGCACGCGCGGCACGCGGAAGGTGTCCTCAGTGAGGACCGGGTTGCCGGATCGCATGGACAGATGTGCGCTCATGGCGGCCCATGATCCGCTTCCCGCCCAAGAGGGCAAGCGCAGGAGCCTCAGTCGGACGGAAGCGGCCGCACGGTGGCGATCTGTCGCGCGAACACGGCCGGATCCGAGGTCGGCAGGTCACAGACCCGGTTCTCGCAGACGTAAGCGGTGGCACGGCCGCGGAGCGCCGCCTTGCCCTCGATGAGCGGGACCAGCTGGTTCTGGTCGTCGTCGTCGTCGGGCGCGACCAAAGCGACGACGCGGTTCGGCACGAAGCGCGACCGGAGCTCGGCGAGGAACGGCGCCGCCTCGTCGCGCGAACGCGGCGTGGCGATCACGATCTCCTTCGGGGTATCGAGCTGCCAATCGAGCGCCAGGAGCATCTCCGAGAGTGACGCGGGGTTGGCCACCATGGTGGCGCCAAGCGCGCCCAGCGTGCGCATCGCCCGCTGGCGGTAGGAGTCCTTACCGGTGAGCTCGTGGAGGCGGAGCAGGTTCAGCGCATGGACGGAGTTGCCCGACGGCTCGGCGCCGTCGTACGCGGGCTTCTCGCGGGCGAGGAGCTGCTCGCCGTCGTCGCTCGTCATGAAGAAGCCACCCGCCTCCCGGTCCTCGAAGTGTGCGGCGAGGACGTCGTCGAAGCCGATCGCGTACTGCAGCCAGACGAGCTCGCCCGTCGCGTCCTGCAGGTCGAGGAGACCGGCGATCAGGAACGCGTAGTCGTCGAGATAGGCGGCGTGGTGGCGGCGGCCATCCTTCCAGCTGCGGGAGATCCTGTCGTCGCGATGCATCGTGGCGAGGACGAACTCGGCGGCCTGCTGCGCCCGGCCCGCATACTCCGGATCGCCGAGCGCGACGGCGGCGCGTGCGTAGGCGGAGATCATGAGGCCGTTCCAGGCCGCCAGGATCTTCTCGTCGCGGAGCGGCGGCGGCCGTTTGCTTCGTGCGGCGTAGAGCCGCTCGCGCGCCGCGGCGAGGGCCGTCGAGAGCTCAACCGGCGCGCGGCCGAGGTCCCTCGCCACGTCGTCCAATGGCCGCGGCGTGTGGAGGATGCTCCGTCCCTCGAAGCTTCCCTCGGGGGCGAGCGCATAGTACGCCTCGACGAGCCGGGCGTCGTCGGCGCCCAACACCGCCTCGATCTCCGCCGGCGTCCACGTGAAGAACCACCCCTCCTTCCGCACCCCATCGGGCGCGGCGCTGTCCGCATCCGTCGCCGAGAAGAAGGCGAGGTCGTCCGACGTCATGTCGCGCGCGACGTAGCGCAGGATCTCGCGCGCGACGTCGGCGAAGTCGGCCCGCCCCGTCACCTGGTAGGCCTCGAGGTACGCCAGCGCGAGGAGGGCGTTGTCGTAGAGCATCTTCTCGAAGTGCGGGACGAGCCAGTGGTCGTCGGTCGAGTAGCGATGGAAGCCGCCGCCGACGTGGTCGCGGATGCCGCCGGCCGCCATCTGCTCCAGCGTGACCGTGGCCATTCGCAGCGACTCCGGATCGCCGGTGCGCCTGTGGTAGCGGAGGAGGAAGCGGACCGGGAAGCTGCTCGGAAACTTCGGCGCGCCGCGCGTTCCCCCGTGGGCGGGATCGAAGCTCTCGCGCGCCCGGGCCGCCGCCCGATGCAGCACGGCCGGGCCGAGGCCTCCGTCCGTGGCGCCGCCGGCCGCGAGGTTCTTCCTCACCTCCTCCGCGAGCGACGCCGCGGCCTCGACCACACGCGTGGGCTGCTCGTCATAGGTCGTCCGGAGCTTCCGGAGCAGGCTCAGGAAGCCGACGGCGACGCCGCGATCGCCGTCCCGCGGCGGGAAGTAGGTGCCGCCGTAGAACGGCCGCCGTTCGGGCGTGAGCCAGACGGTCATCGGCCAGCCACCGCCGCCCGTGAGCCTCTGGACGGCGTTCATGTAGACCGCGTCGACGTCCGGCCGCTCCTCCCGGTCCACTTTGATCGCCACGTAGTGCTCGTTCAGGTAGCGCGCGATCTCCTCGTCCTCGAAGGACTCCTCCTCCATGACGTGGCACCAGTGGCAGGTCGAGTAGCCGACCGAGAGCAGCACCGGCCTGCCGAGCCGCCGCGCGGTCTCGAAGGCCTCGTCGCCCCACGGATGCCAGTCGACGGGGTTGTGCGCGTGCTGGAGGAGATAGGGGCTCGTCTCGAGAAAGAGGCGGTTCGTCCAGCGGGGGCCGCCGTCGGGGCGGAGATGCCGCGTCCGCGGCACGTAGCCCTTCGGCCGGGCATCCCACGCGGCGTGCAGGCGGCTGGCCACGTCGTCCGGCAAGGCCTCCGCACCGGGGAGCCCGCTGCCGTCATCGACCGGCGCCGAAGGCGTGTCCTGTCCGCACGCCACCGCCACGACGAGGGCGAGGATCAGCGCGCGCATCCGTGCCCATGTAACAGGCTGCCGAACGCGTTTCACGGCAGGCCGCCTGCGGTGTCTCATCCCCGACGGGAGGAGGATCGCCATGGCAGAGACGCAGCACGGGTTCCTGGTTCTCGCAGACATCTCCGGCTTCACGGCCTTCGTCACCGCGACCGAGCTCGAGCACGGCCCGCCGATCATCGCCGAGCTCCTGGAGGAGGTGATCAGCCGCATCGCCCCGCCGCTCCGGATCGAGGGCATCGAGGGGGACGCCGTGTTCGCCCTCGGGGTCCACGGTGACGTGCTGCCGCCGGCGAGCCTCCTCGAGGTGATGCAGGCCGGCTTCGCCGGCTTTCGCGAGAAGCAGCGCCAGCTCGAGGCGGACGAGAGCTGCTCGTGCGGCGCCTGCCGCGGCGTCGGCCGGCTCCGCCTGAAGGCGATCGGCCACTATGGGACGTTCCTCGCACAGACGGTGGGAGGACACGCGCAGAGCGCGGGGGCGGACGTCATCCTGGCGCATCGGCTGCTCAAGAACGGCGTCCGCCCCGACGCGCACTACGCGCTCCTCACCCGGCCGGCCGTCACCTACATGGACGTCGACCCAACCCGGCTCGGCTTCACCACCCACACCGAGCGCTTCGAGCACTTCGGCGAGGTAGAGTGCTTCGTCGGAAGTCTCGGCTGAGCGGACTCAGGCGCGCCGCGCCTCGGTGCGCACCTCGGTGCGGATCTCGGTCTCTCGCCGCTGG
>Ga0111539_10013763_pt1 | contig 10105 bp, 9 predicted proteins | sample RhiMethybrSRZTD1_FD_79667 | JGI IMG/M metagenome (GOLD analysis project Ga0111539, IMG submission 79667) | Populus rhizosphere microbial communities from Tennessee, USA - Rhizosphere MetaG P. TD hybrid SRZTD1 (version 2) (version 2) | ecosystem: Host-associated > Plants > Roots > Rhizosphere >... | reverse complement strand
AGCAGATCTGCCCGTACTCGCACGCCACGCGCAACAACGTCCCGGTCGAGCTCAAGGTCACCGGAGGGTGAACCGGCAATCAGACCCCGACGAACGCCGCGATCTCCCGCCGCATCCCCTCCGGCTCGTCCAGCCGCATCGAGTGGCTGCTGTTCTCGAAGATCACGAGCTTCGATCCGGGGATCAGGCGATGGATCTCCTCGGAGAATTCCGGGGCGCAGATCCAGTCCTGGCGGCCGGCGAGGATGAGGGTGGGTACGCGGATGGCGCCCAGCTTCGGGCGCAGGTCGTAGGAGTGCATGAAGCCCCCGGGCGCGAACGCCCTGTTGAGCGGCTCCGGGGAATGGATCGCGAGCGCCAGGCGCTTCGCTGAAGCCGCGGCGTCGTACTTCACCGCGTAGAGCGGGCCCATCTCGTGGTGGAAGGCGGAGAGCCTTTCCGGTGTGTCGATGCGCCCGGCGTACAGCTCCTCCACCCAGGCGACCTGTGAGGGCGTTCCCCGCGCCCTGGCCACCTCGCGCGAACGTGCGATGAAACCCGAATGCGCCGCGGTGACGATCAGCACGAGGTGCGAAACGGACTTCGGATACCTGATCGCGTGCGCCATCGCCAGCATGCCGCCATAGCTCGTGCCCATCGAGACGATCGGACCCAGGCCCAGGTGCTGGCGGAGCGCCTCCATGTCCTCGACGTTCTCTTCCAGCGTGTACTTCGACTTGTCGCCGTGGGCGGAGCGACCCGAGCCGCGGTGATCGAAGTAGACGATCTGCATGCGGTCGGAGAGCGGCGAGAATCCGATCCGTAAGCCTGTATGGTCGCTGCCCGGGCCGCCGTGGATGGCGAAGGCCACGGGCTTCTCGCACAGCGCATCGCCGGCCGCCACGAGCCCCGCGCCTTCGACGTCGAAATAGATTTCGGTACCGCGGAGCTTCGCTCGCATCGTCTCCCCTGCCACCAGGCGTTGGCGAGATATTAGACGGTTACGGGGCTCCGATCTCCAGCGTCGACGCAGCCCTTTCGAAGAACTCCACGCGCCCGAAGTTGCCGGACTTCAGCGCCAGGCCGAGACCCTGGCCGTCACGGTTGAACAGGGCCGGAACCCCCGGATCGATCTCGGGCCCGATCTCCAGCGACCGCAGCCCCAGCGCCGAGACGACGGCGCCGGAAGTCTCCCCTCCCGCAATCACGATCCGTTTCATGCCCTGCGCGACGAGCGCTACCGCCGCGGCGGCGAAGAAGCGTTCGACGGCGCCCGCCACCTCTGAAGCCCCATGTTGGCGCTGCATCGCGGCGACCGAGCTCGCGTCGGCAGTCGAGTAGACCAGCGGTAGGCCGGGATGGGCGAGCACAAACTCGACCGCATGCGACGGCCTGGTGCGGCCGTCGATGATCGCGCTCGCATCCAGCGCCAGGCTGGGATGCTTGCGTTCGTGGTACCGGACTTGCTCCAGTGTTCGCGCCGAGCAGCTGCCTGCCAGCACGACGGCTGGTCCACGAACCCCAGGCAAGGCCTTGCGCGCTGCGCCCGCGAGGCCGCGCGCCGCGAAGTTCGCCGGCAAACCCAGCGCGACCCCTGAGCCGCCAGTCACGAGTGACGCATCCACACATGCCTCGCCAATCGCCATCAGATCGCCCTCGTCCACCGCATCGACAATGACCAGGCGTTCGCCGCGGTCCGCGCATTGCGAGAGCGCCCGCGCCAGCTCGGAAGCCCCGCGAGCGACCACGGCGTGCGTGACGAGGCCCACCTCTCCGGCCGTCTGCCGTCTCAACCAACGGCGCAGATCGGAATCCGTCATCGGATTCAAGGGATGGTTGCGCAAGCTCGACTCGCTCAGCAGACGATCGCCTACGAAGAGATGGCCCTGGAAGACCGTCCGCCCGGTCGCAGGAAAGGCGGGGCACGCGACCACGCCACGAGCATCGAGCGCAATGGCGAGTGCCTCCCCGACGTGCCCGATGTTTCCATCCGGCGTGGAGTCGAAGGTCGAGCAGTACTTGAAGACGAACTGGCGGCAACCCTGCCCCTGAAGCCATCGCAGCGCCGCGAGGGACTGCGACACTGCCTCGTCGGAGGCGATCGAACGCGTCTTTAGCGCGACCACTCCGGCTTCGCACGATCGATCCGCCTCGTGCCCGGGAATACCCAGGTACTGCGTGGTCGCGAGACCACCCTTTGCGAGGGTGCTGGCGATGTCGCTCGCACCGGTGAAGTCGTCCGCGATGACGCCCAACAGCATCAGCGCACCAGTGATCGCATCTTGGCTACGGCCGCTTCCGGCGACGTCAGCACCGGCTTGCTCGATGCCGCCTTGGCCGAGGCGAGCGCGCGTGAGGTAGAGAAGTGCGCCAGCATCACGGCATCGCAGTCCAGGCGGCCCGCCGCTTCCGCCACGAGCCGGTTGTGCGCCGCCTCGTCGCCTCCTCGCAGCGCGGCCATCGCGCCTTCCGCCACCACGGTTCGCAGCGTCGCCTTCGACCCGCGCTCCATCGCCGCCTGCCGGAATTCCTCCTCCATCCCCGGAACGGCCGGCGCGAACGTCGCGACCATGCCGATCCGCGATCCGTACGCGATCGCTGCCTCGAACATGGCCTCGTTGGGCTTCAACACCGGAACGTCGACGCGCTTCGCCGCGGCATCGATCGCCTCGCCGAACGCAGAGCAGGTGAACAGCACACCCGCCGATCCGATGTGGCGCGCGTACCGCGTGAGCATCTCGAATCGCTCGAACATCTCGGCTGTGAGATCGGGTGTCCGGGCCCGGTCGGGCGTCAGGGACTCGTCGAGGATGTGCGCGGTGTCGGCCTCGGGCCAGACCGACGCGAATGCCGCCTTGACCGGATCGATCGCGACGGGCGTCGCGTGAATGAGGGCGATGCGAGGCTTCAAGCCGCTTCCTCGAATACCCACACCGCGCTGGGCTCGATCTCGCACCAGACAGGCCCCCCGGGGAGGCGATTCGGGCCGAACGCCCGGATGCGCAGGTCACCGCGGCGCATGCGATGCTCCCACCGGTCGCCCAGGTAGAGCGAGGCATCGTGGTCCATCTCGATTCGGTGGGGCCCCGGGCCGGAGGCGAGCGCCACGCGCTCCACGCGGATCACCGCACGGCCGCTTTCTCCCGACGCCAGCGCTCGCCGGCCGCGCCACTCGCCGTCGAGCGACCAGCCCTCTCCCTCGATGCGCACTCCGCCGCCTCCAGCCCCATGCACCCGACCCTTGGTCACGTTGTTGTTGCCGAGGAACTCGGCTGAATAGAACGATTCCGGCTGCGAATAGATGTCGATCGGGGTGCCCTGCTGCACGATCACCCCGTCCTTCAGGAGCAGCACGTGGTCGGCCATCGCGAGCGCCTCTCCCTGGTCGTGGGTGACCATGATCGCGCACGTGCCCAGCTCGATGATCAGCTTGCGAATCCAGAAACGCGCCTCCTCGCGCAGCTTCGCGTCGAGGTTCGACAGCGGTTCGTCGAGGAGCAGCACCTTGGGCTCGTAGACGAGCGCCCGGCAGATCGCGACCCGCTGCTGCTGCCCGCCGGATAGCTGGTCGGGGTAACGCGCGGCCAGGTGCGAGAGGCCGAGCTTCTCGAGGATCGCGGCGACGCGGCGCGAGATCTCGTCGGTCGGGACCTTGCGCAGCTTCAAGCCATAGCCCACGTTCTCGGCCACGTTGCGATGCGGCCACAAGGCGTACGACTGGAACACGAGCCCGATCTGGCGCTGCTCGGGCGCCACGGCGAGCCCCATGGACGCGTCCAGCACCGATTTCCCCGAAATCTCGATCCGTCCCTCCTCGGGCTGCTCCAGCCCCGCGATGCAGCGCAGCAGTGTCGTCTTGCCGCTGCCCGAGGCGCCGAGGAGCGCGAGGATACGGCCTTTCTCGGCCTCGAAGGTGGCGCCCTGGAGGATCGGCAATCCGCCGAGGCTCTTCTTGACGTTCGAGACGACGAGCTCAGTCATGGATACGGGCTCCGAGGCGCAGCGCCAGCCCGAGGCCGACGGCGGTCAACACGACGCTGATGAAGGAAAGGGCGGCGATCTGGTCCATCGCGCCGGAGGTGAGCAGCGACACCATGAGGGATCCGATCACCTCGGTGCCGGCGCCCATCAGGTACACGCCGGTCGCGTACTCGCGGATGAAGACGATCATGATCAGCGCCCACGCGCCAGCGAGGCCCGGGCGGATGATCGGGATGACGATGTCGCGCCAGGTGCGACCGATCGAGGCGCCCGTCACGCGCGCCGACTCTTCCAGCTCTGGACTCACCTGCAGCAGCGTCGCTTGGAGGATCCGCAAGCCATACGAGAGCCCGACGACGATGTAGGCGATCAGCAGGCTTGCCAGCGTCGGCCGCAGCGGCGTGAGGAAGGGCACGAACAGGAAGACCCAGAAGAACGCGAGTCCGATCACGATCCCCGGCAGCGCGCGCGGCATCAGCACCATGTAGTCGAGCACGGTGCCGCTGCGGCCCGTGTTCCGATGGCCCGCGAGCGCCACGAGGAGGTAGATCCCGACCGCGATGGCGCCGCCGATGACCGCCAGCAGCACGGTATTCACGATCCCGCGGTATAGGCTCGCTTCCGACAGCACCTTGCGGAAGTGGTCCAGCGTGAGGTGGTCGGCGAGATTTACGCCCTCGCCCCATGCGTCCACAAACGCTCGCAGCACGATGCCGCCGATCGGCAGCACCACGGAAACGAAGAGCCATGCCCCGACGAGCGAGACCGCGACGATCTTGCCGGTGCGCCCCAGCTTCAGCAGGCTCGCCCGCGCGCCCTTGCCTCCGACGGCTGCGAAGCGCCGGCTGTGACGAAGGAGCCGGCGCTGGAAGAATACGAGCGGCAGCGTGATGAGCACGAGCATCACCGCGACTACTGCCATCACGTGATAGGTGGGCGTCCCGAAGACCGTGGACACCTTGTAGATGTAGGTCGTGAGCACGACGATGCCGTTGGGATCGCCCAGCACGAGGGGGATGCCGAAAGTCTCGAACCCGAGCAGCAGGTTCAGCGCCGCCGCGAAGATGAGCGCCGGCAGGACCATCGGGAGCGTCACGTCCAGCAACACGCGCCACATGCTGGCACCCGAGCTGCGCGCCGCCTCCTCGAGGTCCGACGGGAGGCTGCGCATGGCGGAGGCCACATAGAGGTACACGTTGGGAACGTGGCTCAAGCCCCCGATCACGATCATCCCCCACAGGCTGTAGATGTTCCAGGGGACGCCACCGAGCGTTTCACGGAACCAGATGGAGACCAGGCCCGATGGGCCTACCGCGACCGTGTAGCCGAACGCCAGGACGATGGACGAAAGGAACATCGGCACCAGCACCAGCGGCTCCAGGATCGCCTTGCCGGGAATGTCGGTGCGGGTGAGCAGGAACGCGAGGCCAGCGCCCAGCGGCACGGCCACGGCGACCAGCCCGAACGCGAAGAGCGCCGTCGTGCGCAGCGCCCTCCAGAAGTCGGCGTCGACGAGCACGTACTTGAATGCCCAGAGGCTCGCCTTGGCGCTCTCGTCGAAGAACGGCCCGTCGAGGAAGCTCTGGTAGACGATGAGCCCGACCGGCGTCATCACCGCGATCGCGAGCGCGGTGATGACGGCGATGCGGAATGCCCCGGCGTTGCCGGGGCGCGTGGTTACCGCCGCGAGGTGTGCGGCGGCGGTCGCGTCAGCGGCCAAGCGCCTTCTTCCACTGCTGGAAGAACTCGGCGCGCTTCTTCGGCTCCATGTACTCGGTCAGGTGCTCGTCGACCGCCGTGGGCTTGAGGCCTCCACCCACCAGCTGGTTGAGCGTCGCCGAATTGAGCGTCCCCACGTCGGCCCGGATCGACGGCACGCCCTTGTCGGAGAGCGCCTTCTGGCCCTTGTCCGAGAGCATGAAATCGAGGAACAGCCTGGCCGCATTGGGATGCGGGGCGCCCTTGGAGATCTGCGCCACGCGCGAGAACGTGCTCGTGTAGTCGCTCTGGAAGGCCGCCCCGAGATTGGGATTCTCGCGCGCCCATTCCAGCGCATACGAGCCGATCACGTTGAAGGCCATGACGTGCTCGCCCGAGACCACCTTCTCGCGCATCGCGCCGGAGCTGCCGTACACCTTGCCCTCGGCGGCACCGAAGGCGGAGACGAGGTCCCAGAAGTCCTTGGTGTGGCGCACGTCCGCGGTCGAAAAGAAGAAGCCGGTGCCGCTCTTTTCCGGATCGAAGGTCGCGACCTTGCCCTTGAGCGGCTCGCGCTTGTCCTTGAGCACCTTGATGAGATCGGCACGCGTTTTCGGCACCCAATCGGCCGGGAAAAGCTTCTTGTTGTAGAGGATCGCGGCCGGCTCGATCGAGGTGCCGTAAAGCAGGTTCTTGTAGACCGCCCAGGCCGGCAGGTTCTTGATCTCGGGCGATGCGTAGGCGTCTGCGAGGCCTTTCTGCACCAGGACCATCTGCAGGTCCATGGCCGAGGTCCAGACGATATCGGAACCCACCTGCTTCGCGGCCGCTTCGGACAACGCGCGGTTGTACGAACCGTTGGTGCCGAGGTCGTTCAGCTCGACGTCGATGCCGTACGCCGCCTTGAAGGCTTCCACGAGCGGCGCGGACTGCTTCGAGTCGGTCGAGGTGTAGATCACCACCTTGCCTTCACCCTTCGCCGCGGTGATGAGCTTGGCGTAATCGGCGGGATAGCCGGCGGGTACGGATTGAGCGGCTGCCTGGCCCAGGCCGGCAGCAACCAAAGCGCCGGCGAGGACCGTGAACAATTGACGACGTTTCATTGCAGAATTCCTCCTGGTTGGGCGGTCTCAGGCCGCCTGGGTGACCTTGGATTCGATCTCGCGGCAGACGGCGTCCGTGAACGCCTTCGTGCCGAGAGTCCCGCCCATGTCCGGCGTGCGCCCGGCGGGGTCCTTGACCACCGCGTCGACCGCTGCCTCGATCACGCGTTGCGCCTGCGCGAACTCGGGCTTGCCGTGCTTGATCGACAACCACTCGAGCAGCATCGCCGCCGACAGGATGAGCGAGCTCGGATTCGCCTTGTCCTTCCCGGCAATGTCGGGAGCCGAGCCGTGCTGCGCCTGGGCCATGCAGTGCGTATGGCTCGCGTTCACGGCACCGGCGAGGCCGAGGGAGCCCGAAAGCTCCGCGGCGAGGTCCGACAGGATGTCGCCGAACATGTTGGTCGTGACCACACAATCGAAGCGCTGGGAGTCGCGCACCAGCATGGCGGTCATCGAGTCGATGAGCTGTTCGTCGTAGGCAACGTCGGGGAACTCCTTGGCCACCGCGCGCACCTCGCGCAGGAAAAGCGCCTCGGAGACCTTGATCACGTTCACCTTGTGCACCGCCGTGACCTTCTTCCTGCGCTTGCGGGCGAGGTCGAATGCGGTGCGCGCGATGCGATTCGATGCCTTGGCCGTGATCTTGCGCACCGACAACGCCATGTCGGGATCCGGCATGAACTCGCCAATCCCCTGGTACATGTTGCGGTCCGAGTAGAAGCCCTCGGTGTTCTAGCGCACGATCACCAGGTCCATGGCGGTGCGGCCCCAGTACTTCAGGCCCTCGCGGGTGCGGCTCGGGCGAACGTTGGCGAAGAGGTCCAGCTTGATGCGCAGCTCCGAGGACACGTTGATGCCGCCTTCGGCGCGCGGCGGGTAGTCGGAATGCGAAACCGGACCGAGGACGATGCCGTCGGCTTCGCGGCACGCCTGGATGACCTCGGGCGTGATGGTCGAGCCCTTGGGCTTGAGGCTCGCAAATCCCACGTCGTACTGCTGGAACGTGAGGCCCAGCTTGAAGCGCTTGCTGGCGAGCTCCAGCACCTTGAGGGTGGAAGCGGTGATCTCGGGCCCGATGCCGTCACCGGGCAGGACTGCGATACGCATGGATTGTGTCTCCGTGGGCCGGCGGCCGAAGGGCCGCCGAGGCGATAGCAAGCCGGTATTGTATCCACATTCAGCAGAAATGCAATCCCCAATCTTGTCTTTTTGCCGGATCCCTGTACAATCAACCCTAATGCCCCACGACCTTGCCACCCTGTCGCGTCCCCGCCGGCCCCGCCGTACCAAGGCGCCCGGAGCCCTCCCCGGTTGGCTCGCCGCGCGCATGGTCGAGCACCTGCGGGAGCTGAACCTGGAGCCCGGGGCGCACATCACCGAGCAGGCCCTCGCGGACCATTTCCAGGTCTCGCGCACACCGATCCGCATGGCGCTCGCCTCGCTAGCCGAAGCTGGCGCGGTGCAGCATCACCCCAACCGCGGCTTCTTCCTGGCGCAGCCCGGCGGCGCCCTCGCGGCCACGGAGGTTCCGGTCGCGGACGACGACAAGCTTTACTACCGGATCGCGGAAGACAGGCTCGCCGGGCGCATTGCCGAACGCTTCACCGAGTCCCAGCTGATTCGCAAGTACCGCGTCACCCGCCAGCGGATGGCCGCCACCCTTTCGCGCATGGCACACGAGGGTTGGCTCGAGCGCCTGCCCGGGCACGGGTGGGCCTTCCAGGCCATGCTCGATTCGGTCAAGGGATACGAGGAGGCGTACCGGTTCAGGGCCATCATCGAGCCGGCCGCGCTGCGCCAACCGGGCTACCACCTGCCCCCGGAGGCGATCCAGCGGCTTCGCCATCTGCAGACCGAATTGCTCAACCACAACGACCGCTTCAGCGATGTCGAGGCCTTCGAGATCGGCTCGAAGTTCCACGAGACCATCGTGGGTGGGTCCGGCAACGCCCTGCTGCTCGACGCGCTTCGACGCGTCAACTCCCTGCGGCGCCTGCTCGAATACCGTGCGAAGCGCGACCGCTCGAAGCTCGCCGGCCAGCACCGCGACCACCTGAAGATCCTGGACCTGATCGAGGCTCGCGAGCTCGAGCGGGCCGCGCGCCTGATGGAGCGCCATTTGGGCGGCGCTGGCAGGATGAAAGCGCGCCTGGTCGCCCGGGAACTGCGATGAGCGAAGCCGATTCGCGCGACCAGCTGGTCGAACGCGGCCGCTCCCTGTACGACCGCGGCTACGCGCACGGCAGTTCCGGCAACCTGAGCGCGCGCATCGATGGCGGCATCCTCATCACGCCGACAGGCAGCTCCCTCGGACGCCTGGATCCGGTGAGGATCTCGAAAGTGGACGACAACGGGAATCACGTTTCCGGCGACCCGCCCTCCAAAGAGTCGTTCCTGCACCTCGCGATGTACGCCGAGCGGCCGAGCGCACGCGGCATCGTCCACCTGCACTGCACCTGCGCGGTGGCGATCTCCTGCATGGTCCACGAGAACTCGCGCGACGTGCTGCCTCCGCTCACGGCGTACTACGTCATGCGCGTGGGCAAGTTGCCCCTCATTCCCTACTTTCGTCCCGGCGACAAGGCGCTGGCGGAAGCCGTGCGCAAGGAAGCAAGAAAACACCGCGCCGTGCTGCTCGCCAATCACGGCCCCGTCGTCGCAGGCAAGTCGCTCGACGATGCGATCGACAGCGCCGAGGAGCTCGAGCAGACCGCCAGGCTCGCGCTCCTGCTCGACGGCAAGAAGACCGTGCCGCTGGACGCGGCCAGGATTTCCGAGCTCGAGGCCGCTTTCCCGAGCTAGGCGGCACGCGGGCTGCGCCCTGCGGATGAAGTCCGCATCGAGCGCGCACGCTCATAGAGCCGCTGAGCGCGTTGCACGACACGATGGCGCTCGGAGTTCTTTCCGCTCGGGTGCCTGGTCCGATAGTTTCGGGAGACACGCCATCGGGCCGGTGGGGCGCCGGCCTGTCGTACAACTAACCGCAAGAACGGCTAGCTGTACGGACAGGTTGACGGCGATCCGCATGCCGGGAAAGCGCGCGGCGACGAATGGGACCCCGCTGGCCGACGTACGGGCCCCTAAGGGCGACGAGCGGCGCCATGAATTGGGGCCCGTGGAAGACAGATACGCGAGGGGCAAATAAGGATTAGATTGGGCGGCAAATAACCCGAAGAGCACGTTTTCGGCGCACGGAAGTTCCTACCTTTCAACCTCAAGGGAGGCAACATGTCCGTAGCGTCGCGTACTCACCTGGTATTGGCCGCAGCCGTCCTCGGATTCCTGGCTTTCGACGTTGGCGCACAGGAGCGCACCTATCCGGGTGCGATGTGCGTGGAAGT
>Ga0111539_10013761_pt1 | contig 10105 bp, 8 predicted proteins | sample RhiMethybrSRZTD1_FD_79667 | JGI IMG/M metagenome (GOLD analysis project Ga0111539, IMG submission 79667) | Populus rhizosphere microbial communities from Tennessee, USA - Rhizosphere MetaG P. TD hybrid SRZTD1 (version 2) (version 2) | ecosystem: Host-associated > Plants > Roots > Rhizosphere >... | reverse complement strand
GAGCGTCGAGAAACGGTCGAACCAGAATCTGGAAAGTTGAGTGAGCGCTCGGCCCTTATGTGGAATGGCGTTCGGCAGCACGCAATCGAAGGCGGAGATGCGGTCGGTCGCGACTATCAACAGACAATCGTCGTCAACTTCATAGATGTCTCGAGCCTTGCCGCTCCGCAGGAAACGCAACTCCGGGATCCGCGTGTTCCCAAGCTCTCGCGAAATCATATTCGTCGTGATGTTCGATGACGACACTGGCGCTTCTCTCCCCGATTCAGTACCGCGTGCGGTAGCGAGCGTCGATTCAATCGCGAGACCCGCCCGCTACCGCACGCGGCGCCGAATCCACTCCAAGCAAAAGCTCGCTGCAAATAATAAATAGTGCTGATGGTGGACAAAGGTTGCAGAGATTCCAAATGTTTTTGTGATTGCCGAGCGCAGATCTGATCTGGTCGGCTCGTGGGGTCTGGCATTATTTTCGTGGGCGCCGTCTTTGTCAAGTCATCACGGGTTCCCGGCTTTCCCCTTCTTGCCTTTCCTGGCAGGCTCCTCCTGCGTCTGAGGTTTAGTTTCAACCGTCGGTCTGATTATCTTCGGCTGCTCAGGCCGCGGGGTTTCGATCCGCTCTTCGCGGATGGGCGGCGCCGGTTTGACCACCGTCGCCGGCGCTTTATATTGGGTCGAAGGTCTGCCCGCTAGAGGGTCGAGGTTCGGCGCCTCGTCTAAGGAGCCTGGCAGAATGTCGCCCTCTTGGGCGGCGATGCGCGCGAGTTCTTTGGCGTGCTCACGCGCGCGGTTCGCCTGAACGAGTCTTAGATCGTCTGGCAGTTCGGGGATCTTGCCGAATCTGTCTTTCGGCTTGTACTTAAGGTAATTCTGCATGAAGTCGATCCAGAAAGGCAGCGCCGCCGAGGCCCCAGACTCGCCCTTGCCGAGCGGCTTCTTCCTGTCGCTGTACCCGATCCAGACTCCGCAGACGACCTTCGGCGTGTAGCCGATGAACCAAGCGTCGGTGAATTCGTTGACCGTTCCCGTCTTTCCCGCCAGCTCGTGACCGATTGAGCCGGCTGCCGTCGCCGTTCCGTACTGCACCGCGCCGCGCATCATGTCGACCATCTGCGCGGCCACGTATTCGGAGAGGACCTTGTACGACTTGGGCGGAGGCTGCTCTAGCACTCTGCCGTCGCGATCTACCACCTTACGGATGCGAGCCGGCTCGATGCGCACGCCGCCGTTCGGGAAAGCGGAATAGGCCGAGACCATAGCCAGCAGCGGCTCTTCGGTCGCGCCGAGCGCCGAAGGCAGGAACGGCGCCATCGGATTGGGCAGTCCCAATCGCTTGACCAGACTGGCGGCGTTTTGCACGCCGACCTCGTCCAACACCCGCACCGCGGGGATGTTGCGCGAAAGCGCCAGCGCCTTTCGCAAAGGCATCGCGCCCATGAAGTCATCGTCGTAATTGTGCGGCGCCCAGCTGCCGCGCTGGAACGGCGAGTCGTCGACAATGTCGTCAGGTCTGAGGCCCTGTTCTATCGCCGTCGCGTAAATGAAGGGCTTGAAGGCCGAACCGGTTTGGCGGTTGGCCTGCGTAGCGTGATTGAACTTGCTGGTGGCGAAGTTATAACCGCCGACCATTGCCTTGATCTCGCCGGTTTTAGCATCCAGCAGCACCAGCGCGGCCTGAACGTCCGGCTCGGGGTCCAGCGTGGCCGACAAAATCCTCTTCGCCCGGTCTACAGATTCGATCTTGAACTGCGCCAGGTCGCCGCGTTTGAAAATCTTCGAGGGCGGCTTGTCCAGCGCCTCGGTATGCTCGGCCGTGATGAAGGCCGAATAAGACCCGAAGGACACCTGCGCGCCGCGCTCGCTCACTTCCCTGACCATGCCGGTCATGATATCGCCGGCTTCCGGCACGGCGATCCACGAAGGATCGCGATAATCTTCGATCGAGCCGCCTCCTTCTTCGAGCACGTTGTCGAATTTGACTCTCCAACCGTGGCGGCGCTCGTACATCCGCGCGCCTTTGCGGACGGCGTCCACGGCCCATTTCTGCGCCTGCGCGTCAAGCGTCGTGTAAACGCTCAGCCCCGCCTTGTAAATGGCCATCGCGTCCGACTCATGGTCCTCGACCATGATGCGCTGCAATTCCTGGCGCACCTCTTCGACGAAATAGGCGTTAGGCGAACGGTCGTTCTTGCCGCGCGGGTCTTCCACCTGTAGGGCGATCGGCTTGGCTTTGGCTGCCTCCGCCTCTTCCTCGGAGACGAATCCGGCGTCGGCCATTGATTGCAACACCAGATTGCGGCGATCTTTGGCCGCCTTCGGATTATTGATCGGCGAGAACTGCTGCGGCCCTTTCGGCAGCGCCGCCAGCAGCGCGTATTGCTCCAGGGTCAGCTCTTTAAGGTGTTTGGAGAAGTAATAATTGGCCGCGGCCTCGAACCCGTACGCGCCTCCGCCCAGAAAAATCTGGTTGCAGTAAAGCGTTATGATCTGTTCTTTCGTATAGACCCGCTCTATCTGCAACGCATAGAGCGCCTCTTTGAGCTTGCGCGTCGGAGTCCTCTGAGTTCTCTCGTTGGTCAGGAAAAGGCCGCGCGCGAGTTGCTGCGTCAACGTCGAGGTGCCGCGAGCGCGCCGGTTACGCAAAACGCTCTCCACCACCGCGCCGACCAGCCGCACCGGGTCGATTCCCAGGTGATCGTAAAACCGCGTGTCCTCGATGGCCAGGATCGCCTGCTTCATCCGCTCGGGAATCTCCTTATATTCGAGCGGAAAGCGCCGTTCGAGCGCCAGCTCGCCGATCTGAGTCTTGCCGTCGTCCGCGAAAACCCTCGTGACCTCGTTGGGACTGTAATTGGCCAGCCCGTCCACGTCGACCGCGTAATCTGAAAGGCTCATATGATAAGTAAACACCAGGCCGGTCATCCCGCCAGCGATCAGAGCCAGACACACCAGCGCCCAGGTCGTCGAGACGCGGAAGAAATCTTCCAACTTCGCCAACTTTTCTGTTAGTTTATCTGGCAACGCCACTAAGGGGGACTTTTTGTCGGAGCCGTTCGGCCCTTGATCCGGAGTCAAGAAGTAGTTGTCGGACATAGCGCGCCAATTATACCAAAAGACTTATAAGACGCATAAGTCTCAAAAGACCCGTAAAGGGAGATAAGCATGAAACACAAATTTTTTTCACTCTTCCTGACGATCCTGATCGCGCCGGTCGCGTTGGGGCAAATTGCGCAGAAAGGCGCGCAAGAGGCCCAGCCGAAACAGGCCGCGAAACAAGGCAAGCCCGGCCCGTCGAAATCCGCCGCCGCCGAAATCCGCGCCGTTCTCGACGCCCAGGTCGCCGCCTGGAACGGCGGCAAGCTGGAAGATTTCATGGACGGGTATTGGCGTTCGCCCGATCTGACGTTTTTCTCCGGGGGCCGCAAATTATCTGGATGGGACGCGACTATCGAGCGTTACCGCAAAACCTACCAGGCCGAAGGCAAGGAGATGGGCAAACTGGAGTTCTCCGACCTCGACATTGAACAGCTTGGGCCGAACTCGGCCGTCGTGCGCGGGCGCTGGGAATTGACGATGTCTGACGGCAAGAAACCCGGCGGACAGTACACGCTCATCTTCCGCCGCTTCAAGCAGGGGTGGAAGATCGTTCACGATCACACTTCGTCGAATCAATAAGCGCGGCGTCCGTCATTCCCCAAACAACTCCCTCAATTTCGCGCATCGTATCTCCACTCGTTTCTCGGCGGGGGTTATGACCTTGTCCGGCAAGGCTAAAAGCAGATCATCAAGAGATTCAAACCCAGAAAGACATCCCGCGTCTTCCATTGTCCCCGCTCGTCATGGAGCGTCATGACCTTGGTGTTTGGGCGAATTGTTTCCACACCCGTCTCCTATTCTTTCAATCGTGGACGCGCCAAAACGCGTCCCAATATGAACGTTCGAAATGGATCGGATTCTTGCCCGCGACGATTTCTCTAGCGACTTCCCCCAGCAACTCTTGGCCGTGTATAAAGTTCGGGGCCAGCTCTTTGGCGCGAGCCTGAGAGATTTGAAAAATCGCTTCTAGCGCGTCCGACCGAAAGTAATAGATCTCAGACTCATCGTTTAGGATGACTTCCAGCCTGGGCAAAGCCCCGGAGTAGCGACCATTGCCGAGGAACCCGATGGCGTATCTTCGATTCCGCATGTCCTTATTGGGAAGTTCCTTCAGTACGAGCGGAACTACGCTGCGGCCAGTGAGGATAAGAGGGTCCATTAGCTGATCTTCCGCGCGATCCTTGGCCTCATAAAAATCCTCAAGCGCGTCGCTTGGATATCTCAACGGACCTTCGGCGACAGCCCACCACAAGCCGAGTAGCGCAACCAGGCCAACTACCGAGACGACGCTTCCCGCGATTATTCGGATCCTCATTTTGAGACGCTTCCCAAAGGCTCCATACCTTGAGCCTTGATAATTGGAGTGGCGGTCGACCCGGTGAGGAACTTGATCAAGCGCCTGGCCGCCTCCGACGCTTTTGAGTTGGCGCTGATTCCCGCTGTAAAAGTGACATATGACTGTATATCCGGCGGGAGTGGGCCAACAAGCTCGACGCCGGGAGTCGTCAGAATCTGAGTGATGACGACTATGCCTAGCTCGACCTCGCCCTTGGCGACAAGCTCGGAAACAATGTCGGATTCGGGCCGCGTCACTTTCGACTTGATGGCCTCGGCGACACCGAGGCGCTCAAGCATGCCAGCCAAATAGACGCCGCTCCCAACTCTCAGGTAGGCGATCGACTTCGCCTCGAGCAGCGCGCGCTTGAACGTTTCAACCGAACTGACATCTGGCTTGCGCGCGCCCGCGCGTACTTCCACGCCGATACCAGAACGCGCAATGTCGGCGCGTGTCTCCGCAATTATCTTGCCATCTTTGATCCACTCATCAACGGGAGCTGACCCGCTGATCAAGACATCGAACGGTTCGCCGGCGTTGGCGCGACGCGCAAACCCGGTAGGGAGATCGCTAGAGACAGCGAGCTTGTAGCCCGTCGTGCGCTCGAATTGAGGGCCGACCTCGGCTAGCACGGTCGCGATCGCCCTTGCAGTCCAGACTTTGATCACGGGGGCATTTGCAGTGTCTGTTTGACCAAAAAACAAAGCTATAAACCCAAGCCCTGTTATCACAGAAATCGCCAGATTCATCTTCTAACCCCGATTGCGGAAGGCGCGGTTAAGAAATTGAACAGAGGCCTCACACTAACGTCTGATTAGGCTACTGGTGTGTCATCTTTCCTTGGCTGATGCGCAGTTCCCGCTCTCATATCCCGAAAATACGCCGACACTCGCGGGCGATAGAGAAAATATGCAATGACCGCAAACAGCAAACTGTGCGTTATCAACTCAAATACCGAGTGAAACGCGCTGAGAATGACGTGGTATGCGATCCAAATGAGCAAAAACCAGCGAGCCCAGTCACTGCCGCGGAGCAAAAACACTCCGCCAAGTATCGCAAGAACTCGGACGAGTAGCACCCAGACACTGTCGTAGTCAAAATGGCGCTGCGCCTTGAACTCGGCGCCGTGGTATGCGAGTCCGATGACTCCGGCTACTATGAATATACAACCGATGACCGTGACTGAGTGTGGACGTTTGTTCATAAAGTCTTCAGGTATACACCAGCTTCGCCTGCATTTTTCGGATGTTGGCGCCGGGGAATCGTCCCGTGGCGTTAATCTCGGCTAGCCGTTTCTTGGCCTCCTCCAGTGTAGTTCCCGCGTAGACGGCGAGGAAGCCGAACTTGGAGTCGACGTTAGTATAGTCGATGTTCTCCTCGATATTATCGTCACACTGAAACCTCATGGAGAAGACTTTGCTCCGAGGGAAGAGCGCCTGGACCTGGAGGCGCTCTTCCTCCGTTACCATACAGCGCTCCGAAGTTTTCAGAATGACCGCATAGAAGGGCTCCGACAGATACTCCACGCGGGCCACTCCGTCCCTGGGTCTATCAAAGCAAAGCTCGTGAGGTTTGAAACCCCGACAGGCTTTTTTGGGGTCAGTGGGATCAGGTTGAACCTTCCCCTGGCTGTCGGCGACCGCCGCGGCGGTCATAAGAAAGAAGGCGAAGGCGATCATGGTTAGGGAAGTTTTCATAGGCAGCGCTCCTCTGGGTTCTTCGATGCGTAACATTGGGCCGCATCGCCATTCCGCTTAGAGTGGTTTGCGAGTGCGTGTACGGGGCTGTGGCGCGAGTTGTTTACTCGCGCTTCTTTCCTGATAGGACAAAGCCTCAATCTGGGCCAGTAAATAACTCGCCCCACACTCCCAGTGATCATATCTCCCATCCATCCTCCGGTGGAAATGGCTCGTTAAGCAAAGCGTGATAGAACTTTCCTTCATAGAGATCCAAGCCATCCAGAAATCGTGCAAAACGATGATGGCCCATGAATCCGGCAAGTCCTGCGACCGCCCACTTGTATGTGTAGAAATCTACAGCTAGTGGGAGAAGCGGAGCCAATCTCCGCGCTCCCTCTGAAGCAAAGGCGTCGAACTCCTCCTGCAAAAACTCCGGGCAAGGAACAGCTCCGGGCTCATCAGAATTGGCATAGATTATTCCGGCATGGATTAGCAGAGGAAGCGCTCCCTCGGGAGTCGCTCGACGTGCGAGCGCGATAAGGTGTGTGGCCACAGCATACATCGCGGTGGAAGTCTCTCCCTGATGCTGTACCTCGTTGATGAGGTCGCCAAGTCGTTCGTCGGACAAGCCGCCCTCCTGCGCTTCCGTCAGCCAGGCGACGACATCCACCGTATCGCCATAGCTACTTTGTAACTCACTCCATCGAGGGTCTGTCAGTAAAAGCGGCATAGTGTGTTCAAGTGGTCTAGCAGTCTTGGCATCAGCCGCAGCGCGGCTTGTGCGCCGCCGGCCGCAGCCCGTGTTAGGCCGTCTCGCCGTGTCGGTTACCAGCCGACCTCCCTTCGGGAAATAGGCGCGTCGCCTGCCAGAAGTATGTGCAGTTTTTGTCTGCATTCAATTCATTGAGTCGATTGACTTCGGCTTCGGCTACAGCTTGAACGCTCACGATTTCCTTTACCGTGAAGGAATTCTCCGATGACTGCATAAAGCGGTCGAACCGTACGATTGCGTAAACATGCTCACTCGGTTGACGGGTGGTAGCAGCATCGTCTTCTGAAAACAGTTGCTCCAGAAGACGCTCGGCTTGCCGACGGCCTTGTTCCGTGAAGACAATTGATTTCGCCTTTCCACGAGGATCTGAGATATAACCCTTCTCGTAAAGCCGGTTCATTGACTCCCAGTCGAACCCCTTCCACGCGCGCGCGCCATCGTGAACGCCCAGCAGCAAAAGGGCTAAAACCGCCTCGTCGATTTTCTCTTTATCCAGTTTCATGTTTCATCTACCTAACGGACGGGTTCGCCGGGTCGCCGCCGGCTAAAGTCTTATAAAAATGACGGAGCGGCGGCTCCGGTGGAACGTCCGTTAGGCCTGCTCAAGATTTCCCCGGGGCCGATCGTTTGAACTCTTATGAAATTACGCCCGCCGCGCTCCGTTTGATGTAGTTGTTATATTTTTCCCGCTTCATAAATCAAGTCTCGAAATCTACGACGAACCTCACTTCTCCACACTCCGCACAAGCTAACGCATCCAAGTACCGTTCCTCGCCGTTGTCAGTAAAAATGATCATCAGTTCTTTCTCTGTTGATAGTAATCCTGAACGCATTGAGCCGCCGCATATTCGGCAACGCGAACTTTGCTCGACTGTGCTGCTGGATTCGCCAGCGTTTTCTTGAAATGAGATGGGGCCGCGCGCCTCTATCTCTTCTCTCGCGAAGATGACTGCTTCTGCACGATAACCCTCGGAGGAGTTGTTGACAATGCGTAGTAGTTCTTCAGATGGCAGCTTAGAGATTCTCTTTTTGAGCTCTCTCAGTTTATCAGGCATATTCTCCTCAGTTCTGAAATTGCTCGTTCGATAGCTCGATTGGATGGTCTAAGGCTCGCGCTAACCGGCGCCCAATCAACAAGAGCAGCGCCGCTATTTGGGCGTCTGGTTCAGCTCGTTGTTGAGGTAGAACACATCAATCAGCGGGGATCCTCGATTCGCATATACTGCGCTTCTAAGGCCGGTTTCGCGTTCTCGTCGAGCAGCGACATCGCGCGCGTCCATCGTCCGAGGACGAACTCGTCGTAGATTCGCACGCGATATTTGGACGCGCCACGGTCGCGACGATCCGGGGTGATAGTAAGCTCGGAGCCGCGAAGTTCGTAACGTCCGTCCGAAACGCTGGAAGACGTCCTCTCGAGCAGCCCCATATTCGTGACGGTTCCAATACCGAACTCATATCGGCCGTTGGCCATGAACTTGTACTGGGCAATGCCGACGCGCTGGCTATTACGCCATGTTCCTTGAAGCTCCTTGGATAACGCCTTGCCGCCGTCCGAGTTCCAGCCGCGCGGGCGAAGACTGTGGAACAGACGGGTGAAAGAGAGATCGTCCAACGTGCAACGCGCAGGGTTTCCAACTCCCCAGACGATGTTCACCCGCCCCTGGCTGGCTGGAAACGCCATTGTCATTGCTGTGGCGTATTCGTAGCTTCCCCCGACCAGTCTTTGAACATCGGCGCGGAACCAGAAGAACGGCCACCCGGCGCCGGCGACGCCTCGCATCGCGTTGTAGCTGTCGCTCTTGAGCTGCCAACCGGGCAGCGCGTCGAGAATGGCTGCGCGGGCATCTGCGTCGAGCGCGCCGGTCGAAGGTCGGGCCGGGCTGATGCCGTAAGCGCACGGCGTCTTCTCGTCGACCGTTGTTGGAGTCAACATGACCATGCGGCCGTCTCGTTGCGAGGCGTAACCAGGCGGCGCGTCGAAGTCGACCTCGATCTCGCCGGCTGGAACCGAGCCTGATTTTGACGTCGCGGCTGCGGGAGTAGCTGGCGCAACGTCAAGGCTGTCGAGGAATGCGGTCACCTCGCGGTTTACCTCGTCTCCGGCAGCCATGGTCAATACGCCGATAGCGCGGCCACGCCCAACGATGGCTACGAGCGAGATCGCGGTGATCGTGCCCTGGGCGTCAACCCGCTGGCCGCCCACCGCCGCCACAAAGTCGCCATCGGGTTGAAGCTGCGGTTTGGGCGCCGGCCCGGGCAGGATTGGTTCGATGCGGGCGCGCCACATCCGGACAAACTCGTCGGAGGCGGAGCCGGTCGTTGGGTGGCTCGCGTATAAGGTGATCAACCCGATTCCGCTCGCGCGCCGGTATGCGATTCCGTCCTGTAGCGCCTGATTTACCCAGCCGCGCGGCGCCGTGTAGGTCAGAAACTCAAACGTGTCGGCGTATGCTTCGCCGGCGAGAGGGATCACAGCGGCTAGTAGTCCAAGCATTGAAAGCCAGAAGTTGTTCGTCATTTTTTCGATCCTCCACAATAACGCGTCATACGGCTGTGGAAAACTTCGAGTGGAATTGATCACCTTTGCAGCTGGCGGCCGCGCATTTTCTGTCTCCAGCTCAATGAGGAGTACTCACTCAGAAAGTTCGTTCTTCGGTGAAAGCTATCTCGATAACGGCCGCGCCTTGAACGCCGCAATTACCGATGCAGGTATTCGCGCTACGGTGATGTACTTGGGGCCATCTCCGATCGGCAGCCGCACAATCTCGGCGCGCTTAGGGATCGAGATGATTGACAGGTCGTCGCTGCGGGTATTGGCGATGAGACAGACGCGACCCTTATCCGCGATCTCGGCCCAGCCCGGCGCGTCGCCGACCGGGATTGTGGCGATCAGCTTAAGGTCCGGAGCCCGGACAAGGGCGGCGTAGTCTGAGGCGCGGCCGGCGAGACAGAGCGTCCTACCGTCGGGGGTAAGCGCAAGGCCGTGATGCGGCGCCTGGAAGTCCCAGTCAGCAACAGTGACGCCGGGCTTCACCGGCAGGTCGAGGCGCTTGACAACCTTCCGAGCGGCGAGGTTGTAGGCCACCACTGCATGCTCATTCGACAACTGCGCGTAGATGCCCTTTTCGTCAGGGGTAAACTGCCAGGGGCGAATGCCGTTGTCGAACCGTATCCGGTCAAGGATCTGTAACGTGCCTACGTCGGCGATGGTCAACTGGAAAGGAT
>Ga0111539_10013760_pt1 | contig 10106 bp, 8 predicted proteins | sample RhiMethybrSRZTD1_FD_79667 | JGI IMG/M metagenome (GOLD analysis project Ga0111539, IMG submission 79667) | Populus rhizosphere microbial communities from Tennessee, USA - Rhizosphere MetaG P. TD hybrid SRZTD1 (version 2) (version 2) | ecosystem: Host-associated > Plants > Roots > Rhizosphere >... | reverse complement strand
CGGCCGCGATCACCAAATCAGCCTTGCGGCGGCCACCGTCAGCAAGCTCCAAGATCCCCTCCGGTTGTGCCGCCACTGCCTCCGATCGGGTCACGATCTCGATGCCTTCACGCGCAACCGAAGCCAAGATCGCCGAATAGAGATGCTGACGCGTCATGGTCATTAGCAGAAATGGATTAGCTCCATTGATAGGCTCGAAGCTGACACAGACGCCGTTGCGTCGCGTCTCGTAGCCCGGCGCCTGATGCGCTCCCCGGGCCACATCTGCATAGGCACCGATGGCTTGCAAAACGCGCTGGCCGTTTTCCCAGATGAATATGCCCGCGCCGAACGCGCGCAGCTCAGCCTCTTTCTCGTGCACGGTGACGCTCCAACCCCGGCGATGCAATGCAATTGCTGCGGCGAGCCCGGCAAATCCCGCTCCGGCAATCTCTGCATGCATCGGTGGAGCCCCGTACGGCGAGTTGTGACGCAGCATATGTTAGCACAGACCAAAGCTCCGACACGTGAGTTCGCATGCTGCAGGCGACCATGGCTTTCATTCTCCGGCAAGAAGCGCGTGCTCGAAGGTCCGTCGATGCAAATTGGCATTGCCAACGATGCCGCCGAGTGAGGTGCGCGTGAGTATGGCCAGTATGACGGACGTCGGCGCAGCATGATGGGAGCAATTTGCCAACGCGCCGAAGTTTCGGGGTCGAGCCACCGGATCGGGAAATCAGACGGTTAAGGGGCTGATTTAGTCGGCGACCGAACCGTCAGGGACATAGGCGCTGTACGAAATCGAACACGCTTAATGCAATTTCATGCGAAATTTTTCAACGATCTCTCAAGTCTTATACCTAATCGGCCAGATCGTTTTTACCACGTTACCCTCATATCGTTGTGGGTAGAGGCGACTAAACTCCACAATTCCGCGTGTCACTGTTCAGCAACCGTTAGAGAATGGTGCCGCCGATTTCTTGTGGCGATGCATTCTCTAATGCGCGGCGAGTATTGCGTCATGCAACGAGTAGCTTTCGCAACAGGCGCTGTACTGGTTCTGGCGATGACGTTTGCAGTGCGCCAAACTGTAGTGAACTTGGCCCATATTGGCGCGCCGGAGGCCATTGTAACGCGGGTGGCAAAGACACCGCTGTTGGCGAGCAAAGAATCCTTGACGTCGACAAGGCCGGTCCCATCAACAAGTGACGGTTCTAGTTTGACCTTCGATGTCGTGAATATCGATCCCAGGGGAGGAGCCGTCTTTGCGGGGCAGGCGCCGGAGAATGCCAACGTCAGCGTGCTAGCCAACGGCCAAGAGGTCGCCACGGCAACGGCTGACGAGACGGGAGCATGGGCCATCGTCACTGATCGTAAGCTTGCCGCGGGCGCGTACGAATTCAGCCTAAGCGCACGGTCTCCCCAGCGGGGCGCGACCGCCGGTCAATCGGTTCGGGTGGTCATTGCCCCCACGCCTTCCCCAATTGCCTCCAGCGCAACGCCGCAGGCCGTCTCCCCGCCATCGCTCCCAGCTCCCATTACTTTCCTGTATAATGACACCAGTTTCACGGAACAGGGACGGCGGGCCGCGGAGTTGCTGGCAAAACGTCTGAAGGAGCAGCGGCCGGCGATAGCGTCACTAAGCGGGCACGCCGATGAGCGTGGTTCTGATCTCTATAATATGGAACTGTCTCGACGACGCTTGTCGGTGGTCGCAGACTTCTTGCGAGGGAGCGGTTTTGTTGGGAAGCTTGAATTGATACCCAAAGGAAAGAGCGAACCCTACACCGCCATCGACCGCAATGGGCTTGCAAGAGAAGAGGCGCTTCAGCTTGATCGTCGTGTCGAGTTGGTTAGCGCCCATTAAGGGCCGGACAGTCCAACACACCTATTCCGGTTCTTTGTTGCGCGCAGGCGTTTCGAGATCTCGCGGCTGCGACGCTAGGTGGGACCGGCGTTGGGTTGCTGCGGGATGTCGTCGCGCTTGGCAACGTCAAAAAAGGGGACAGGCTGAAGGCTGCGCCAGCCTTCCGCCAAGCATTGCCTCGTCAGTGAGGACACCTCCGCAACGCACTCTTCGCCGCTCATCAGCGGCCGGTGAAGTCCTGCCGACTTGATGTCAATCATCACCGCCGCCCGCCGCAAACAGTGCGCCAAGCACAAGCGCGAGGCCCGCAGACGCGCCGACGAGTGCACGCGGTCGTGTCGATAGGGCTTTCCGTTTTGACCGTGCTTTGGGAGATCGAACCTGGTCCGGGCGTGGCCGCTTCGGCCTGAAGGGTTTCAGGCATCAACGGGCTTCGCTTCCCGAGCTGAGTTCCGAGGCAATTGAAGCCGGTGTCGGTCCGGCAGCTTGCGGCGCCGGCCGAATGCCCCGTTGGACCGAAAGCCAAAGCCCATCGGGCCGCCGGCGACAGCGCCCTGCCGCGGCACGCGCACCCGTCGTGCGTGGAGACGGCAATGCTGCGATGGATTCGCGTCGCGGTGGCTCGTTTTGCTGCCCTACCACTAGGGAAAGGCATGCAACAATGTGGATTTACTCGGGCAACCGACAGGTTATCGTTTGCGTTTGCAAAAATGGCAGGAGCGGCCATGGAATTCGGCATTCTCTTCACGTCGCAGCCGCACAGGGAGCGCGAGCCCTATCCCCACCGTGCCGTGCATGCGCGCGTCACCGACGAGATCATCGCCGCCGATCGTCTTGGCTTTGATTGCGCCTGGTTGGCCGAGCACCACTTCTCTACGGAGTACGGCATCATGCCGGACGTCTGGGTGTATGCCGGGCATCTCGCCGCGCTCACCAAGCGCATTAAACTTGGAATGGCGGTCGTGACGCTTCCGCTCGCCAATCCTGTTCGCACGGTAGAGAATGCCGGCTTCGTTGATATTCTGAGCGGTGGCCGCGTGGTCTTGGGTGTTGGCTCCGGCTACCGCAAATATGAGTTCGACGGCTTTGGCCTCGAGTTTGAGGCCCGCCGCGACATGCAGGAAGAGGCATTACAGATCGTCCTAGACCTGCTGCGTCAAGGCCGCAGCACGCGTAAAGGTGAGCATTTTGCGGTCGATATCTCCGGTGAATACCAGCTGCTGCCGCACTCTGTGCAACGACCGTATCCTCCCCTATTCCTAGCCGGTGCGACCGATCGCTCAATCGCTACCGCGGGCCGCTTGGGCTTCGGGCTCATGCTATCGACGCTGACGCCGTTTGCCAGGCTTGCGACCCAGGTCGCGCACTATCGCGCTCATCTCGAGAAGGCAAGCATCGAGGCACGCAACAACCCAGCATTCGGGCATGTCGACGTCGCACGTTGGGTCTATGTGGCGGACACCGACGCCAGGGCCAAACGCGAGAGTGAGGAAGGATTGCTGCGTCACCTCAAGCACTTCTTTGGCGGCCACCAGGCCGGCTATCTAGGACAGGTCTCGCAGGGCGAGGGCTCGGTAGCGAGCGGGCTCGACTACGACACGTTGGCGCGCTCCACCATTATTCACGGTTCGCCCACAACCGTCGTCGCGCGTATCGCCGAGCTCAAGGAGAAGACCGGACTCACTTCGCTCATGCTGCACTATCCACCTTGGTACGGGACGGAGCGAGCCAAAGCCTCCCTCGAGCTCTTCGCTCGCGAGGTGATGCCGCGCGTTCGTCCTCCTGCCAGCTAAGTCGCGGCAACATGACCGGGATGATCGGACATGTCATTGCCTAGTAAAATCCCTGGCTGCACGCGTCCCTCGCCTGCCGGCGCACCCCCCACCGCGACCTGTTTGGGTCGCGCAGTCGGCCGTGTCGGGTGCGTCCTGTTGTTCAGTGCTGGTCGGACACCAGCGTCTGGGAGATACGGGTACCAGTTGCCGGCGTTGGGCAGGATGAGGCGATGCCCGCGCAGGTGTGCTTCGCCGTCGACTCGTCTCGACTTTTTGGGCTTCAAGGGTTTGCCTATTCACTAGAAACAGGCTGACGCCCCATCCTTGAAGCCCGGGCTGCGCCGCTAGACAAATCGCGAGGACAAAAGGAGCTCGGGTCGCGCCTGCGATGCTCGTGTCTACGGCAGCCTCACAAGCATGGCTTAAAAACGATGACGGCCCGAGCGCGTGCAAGCCCAGGCCGACAATCGTTGGGACTCGTTACTTAAGACGCCTACGCAACCACCACTCGACGCCACTCACTTACGCAACCAACGCGGAAGACCCTAGAGACGTTTCGCGGAAAAATTTTGACGGAGGCGTGACCATGCACAGGCAAGTGGTCGGATGCAGGCACGCTCAGAGCCGTTAACCCCGAATTTCATTGGCCCTGCGCAATTTGGGCTGAATGGGGGATGCTGGACAACTGACGAGGAACGTCCCATCGCGCCGCACAAGCGTCCGGAGGCCCCGTGTACGGATTAGAGTGGACAATGGTGGCGACGGTGGGCCCGCTCGCGTTCGGCTTCCTGCTGATCTATCTCGTCATCCGAAAGGGTTGACATCGCGAGCGGCCCGCTTCGATAGATGCTTACGACAGACGCCGCAGCGGCTGGCGCAGGCCTACCGGCTGCGCGAAATCGGCGGCGGGAGTTCCGGTTCGACCAGCAACGCGGCCGAAGAATCGTCCCGACGCCATTGAGACCGGCCAAGAGGCGAGAAACTGCATCCTGGTTTCCCAAGCCGGCGGGTGAATACGAGCGGCCGCAAGTTCGAGCCCGGTGGGCGGATCCAAATGTGGCCCCGCTCCTCCGCCAGCTGGTCATGCATTTCCATCTCGTGCGCTATGACGGACGTGCCCTATGCCGCAAGGCACCGACAACGTATTCAAGATCTCCAAGGTATTCGCCAGCTGACATGTCCGCCAGCACACGAGCGGACAAACAGCGCCACGTCAATCTTTGAGCGCCCGGCAAATACTCGTGCAGTTGGAGCGCCAGGTCGGTTTTCAGAAATTCAGTTCGGCCACTCCGGTCGTGTGGCCATCTCAGCGAGCTGGTACCGCTGGTTCAATTAAAAGAGCGAGCGCCACCAGAACCATGGCCGCCCCCAACAGCACAGGCCAAGAGGTGAGGAATTGCAGCATAGTTGCTCTCCTCCATGAGTTGGCAGTTCGAAGCAGCCGCAGCTACCGAGCAAAAGGTCTCGCCTGAGGGCATTGCGGAGATGGCCAATCAAGCCTTGAGGCCATAGCCCACGCGCGTAGCATTGGTCGGTGCATAGCAGCGTAACTCCGAGCTGCAGGGTGTCCAATCACGAATGTTGGTTACAGCTTTGTGCCGTTGCCAAATCACCGAGCAACGCATGAATTGGCTGAAAAAGTGAAGTTGCGAGCAGTGCCGACCGGGCCCAATGCTTAGCCGCAAAGGCTCCCAAGACCAGGACCCATAAGGTCACCTGCGGCAACGACAGGCCTCCAAGCTAGGGCGGAGGGCTCCGGAAAGTTGAAGCACAAGCGACCAGGTTTCAATCCGTGATAGCGGTTGGTCCGCGATGCGACCCAAGCTTGACGCAACGCACCTAGGTAATGGCGCCGGCCACCGGCAACGGCATGGTCCGCCAACTGCCGGAACGGAGAATGTCCTCTAGCGCGTCAACAGCGTCCCAGATATCCGCATATCTGACGTAGAGCGGCCCAAAACCAAAGCGCAAAACGTCCGGGGCACGGAAGTCACCAATGACGCCGCGCCCAATCAAGGCCTGCATGATTTGGTAGGCGAAAGGATGCGTTAAGGCGATGTGGTTGCCACGTTGACTGGCGTTGCGGCTGGAGGCGAGGCCGCACCCAAGCGGAGCCAATCGCTCCTCGTACAGGCGTATCAAGACATCGCCGAGGTTGCGCCCCTTCTCTTGCACGTCGGAGATGTTGAGATCGCTCAAAGCGTCAAGGGCGGCCTCAAGGGCCGCGGTGGACAGCATTTGCGGGGTTGAACACAGCATAGCTCGGATACCGTCGGCAGGCACGAAGTCCTCGCGGAAATCGAAGGGTGTGGCGTGACCGAACCAGCCAGTCAGCGGCTGATCGAGCCCCTGCAAGTGCCGCTCAGCGACATAAAGGTGTGATGGTGCGCCGGGCCCACCGCTCAGAAACTTGTAGCCGCATCCGACGGCGAAATCGGCGCCATCTTGGTCGAGCTGCAAGGCGACGGCGCCCGTGCTATGGGCGAGGTCCCAGACCGTCAGCGCGCCTTTGGCATGCACGGCCGCGTTCAGAACCGCCATATTCTGAATGTCGGCGGTACGGTAATTGATATGGGAAAGCTGGACGACGGCGGTGTTGCGATCCACGGCGTCGCTCATCTCGGCGGCTGTCACAAAGCGCGATGTCATACCGAGCAGCCGTGCGACACTTTCAACGATATGGTTGTCGGACGGAAAATTGCCGAGCTCGGCGACAATCGTTTTACGGTCGGGCCGCAAGCGCGCTGCCGCCACCAGCGTTTTGAACAGATTGACTGACACGGTATCGGCGACGATGACCTGGTGGGGTGCTGCACCCAGCAGGGGTGCGAGCTTACCTCCGATGCGCAGCGAAGCATCGTACCATCCGGCCGAATTCCAAGAGCGGATCAGGCCATTGCCCCATTCGTGCTCGATCACTCGTAGGACGCGCTCGGCGACGCCTCTTGGCATTGGTCCCAGCGAGTTGCCATCGAGGTAGTTCACGCCCTCGGGCAATATGAACCGCGCGCGTTGAGGTGCTAACTGATCCCGGCGGTCGAGCTCGATGCAATCGGCGCGCGTAAGCTGCATGGGACCTCCCGGCAGGGCGTATGAAACAGGTGTCGTTACAAAGTCACTCAACTCTCCACCACGTGGAGCTCCAAGCTCCAAATTTCCGCCGAGACCACGTTGGCTGCTGCAGCGTTCTCAGGTGTTTGGACGTGCTTCCATCGCCGGCACAAGTGGTACCGTCGGAAGTATTATTACATCGTCACGCGTCCCAATGTATGCGATGCGTGCGAGACCGCCTGCCGCGCATCGCGGTCGAACCCACAGCGCAACGGCAATTTCAGTATTTGTGCCGATGGTTCGGTGCTACGGCACGCGCAACACTGCGGCAAAGAGGCTCGCAATCCGATCAGCTCGATGATCACAGTCTGGCCACGTTGGCTTTTGGGCGCATGGGCCATTGCCACCGCGGTCTGGTTGGTGGTGGCCACTCTTATGTTGGTGCAAACGTGGCCCGAGCCCTCCCTCCGCGGCGCCGATGCTACTTCGTTGGAACAGATGGCCGCGCCATCGCAGATCGGCCGGGCCATGCGGGGGCAGCTGGGCACCGCCACGAGTGTTCAGCAACGCTTCGCCTTTTTCGTGCTGGTCACCCTTGCGCCACCCGCAATTCTGCTGATGTTTGTTTTGGGCGGAATAAGGCTTGCTGGCCTCCCCTTGCCGTCCTTGCGTCAGGCAGCACGGCAAAGGTCCGCGCCCCCCAAGTCATGAGCTGGCTGGCGAATGGGTGTCATCACCTGTCAGGTGAAGTATCGTCGTGGGCCTGCGGCAGGGTCGTGCATTCGACCGCTCAAAAGCCGGTTTCCCTACAACTAGTGGACTTGCCACCCCAAAGTGGCGCGGCAGGGGCGGAGCGGCAGCGGCAGCGCGACACGAGCCTGCGGTCATCGCCTCTGTTTCGCTGGAGTGAGGCAACGTACCTGCGACGTATCGGCAGCGTCGTTGTCAGCCACCTCAAGGCAATTTGCCCCCCTTGCTCTTGCGCTCCTGTCTCTCTTCGCGACGCTTTTCCTCGATCGCTGCGATATCGATCCACTGCTTGAGAAGGTCGGTTAGCTGGCGGAGATCGCCGTCCGACATATTGCGTATGTCACCGACCGTAATGGCTCTAAGACTTTTCAGGGCTTCGGTGACTGTCGGCGTATTCTGTTGCCTGTCTGGTCGGTAAGGAGGACGGTCAGGAAAAAGTGGTTGCTTCTCCTGGGCGTTCACAGGGAGCGCGAATAGGAAGCAGGCTGCATACATCGCATAGGCCGATCGGCGCATTGGCTCTCCCAGCGAAAACGAGACGTAACTTATCGTACCAGTGCCACTATTCCCTCTTGAGCTTCCCGCATCAAGTGCAGACTGCTGCCATCACGGTCGGCAAAGGGCTCAACTTTGGTCTGGCAAGGCTCCATAGGCATGAGGAGGAATGGGCGGTGGCTATGCATGGAGCACAGACGGACCAAGACGCCCCCAAAGATGCAGTGCGCACGAATATCCGGATGCAGGGCGCGGTTCCGCCGTGGTTCTTCCGGGGCGACGAGTGGGGATGACGTCAAGCCGGTGATCCTGATCACGGCCCGGCTTTTCTTGCGCTCGCAGGGCAGGACATCTGTGCAGCATGATAATTAAGAGCAGACCATCTTCCGCATTGCTGACCAAGGAGCGGGCTTTCCGCCTGCGGCAGCCGCTGTTGCCTTGCCTATTGCCCCAGCGGCGGTCTAAGACTCTTATCTGCATGCTGCCTCGCTGCGATATTGCTCATGGCCAAACTTCAGTTGTCGATCGCAATCGGGGACTATGACCGCACCCGGCCGCTGCTCGACGGCAGCGTCCAGATCGACGGGGTAAGCCCGGTCATCATGACGCTGAGCCCCGAAGAGATTTTCTTTCGGGCGTTTCGGCTTGAAGACTTCGACATCTGCGAGCTTTCGCTATCGAGTTTCGCCATCAAGACGGCGACCGGCGACTGTCCTTACGTCGGCGTGCCGGCGTTCGTCTCGCGCGCCTTCCGTCACACCTCAATCTATGTGCGCAGGGATCGGATCAAAACACCGGCAGACCTCAAGAACCGCAGGATTGGTGTGGCCGAATATCAGCTCACCGCCAATGTCTGGGCGCGAGCGCTGCTGGCTGACGACCATGGGGTGGCAGCGTCCGACCCGATCTGGGTGTACGGTGGTCTGGAGGAGCCGGGCCGCCGGGAAAAAATTGCCCTCTCCCTACCGGCCTCCATTCGTCTGCAGGCTGCACCGGCAGGCGGTTCGTTGAGCGACGGGCTCGTCGCCGGCGAAATCGACGCAATCATCTCGCCGCGGGCGCCGTCGTGCCAAGTCAGGGGTGCCCCCCACGTCGGGTGGCTGTTCGATGATCCGGTAGCGGCCGCCTCGGACTACTACCGGCGCTGGCGTGTCTTTCCCATTATGCATCTGGTCGGCGTACGCCGCAGTCTTGCCGACCGTCACCCCTGGCTACCTGGGGCCGTCCTGAAGGCGTTCACTCAGGCCAAAGTCCTGGCTTTTGCGCGCCTCGCCGACACGGCGGCGAGCAAGGTCATGCTGCCATTCGTCGAAGAGCAGCTGCTCGCTGCCCGCAAGCTGCTCGGCGAGGACTACTGGCCGTACGGGCTCGCAGGCAGCCTCAGGACTTTGCAATACTTTCTTCGCCATCATCACGAACAGGGGCTGTCGGGACGGCTGCTGGCACCGGCAGAGCTGTTTCACCCCTCGACGCACGAGACCGTTAAGATTTGACAAGGAATCCAGCAAAGTCCGCCATAGTCTGCGATCCGCACAGCCGGCCCAGCCCTCCTTGGCGCCGGTTCGCACCGACGGTGGCCACTAGGGTTTGCCACGGGTCGGATCAGTCAGCGGATCGAAGCACGGCCGCCGAAATTGCCGGCGCGTAGCCAGGCTCGATCAGCACGTCGACCACGGCCACACCGCCGGCATCGACCACGCCAATGGCAGCTTGAAGAACTGCGATCAGATCCTCCCCACGAGCGACGGGCCCAAAGCCTTGGGCTCCCTGTGCACGCGCCAGCGCGGCGAGATCGATGTGTGGATCAGCGATACGCTGCCCAATCCATTTGTTCTCGACTGGCCGTCCGCGCAGGAGTGCCATGCGCTCCTGGTGTACTTCATCGTTGAAGAAGGAGCGGTTGTTGGCGACTACCAGCAGGAGCGGAATGCGATAGTGCGCAGCGGTCCAAATAGCGGTGGCGCCCATCAAGAAATCGCCGTCGCCACAAATTGCAATGGGCAGGCGCCCGCTGTCGCGCAAGGCGAGGGCGGCGCCGACCGAAATGCCGGGCCCGGCGCCAATGCCGGCGCCGCCATCCTGTCCGACGAAATCGAGCGGATGCTGGAACGGCCACAACTTGCCGTCCCATGAAAGCGGCAGATGCAGCAAAGCGGCGTCGCGTCGACCGAGAGCACCCCGCAATCCGT
>Ga0111539_10013759_pt1 | contig 10107 bp, 5 predicted proteins | sample RhiMethybrSRZTD1_FD_79667 | JGI IMG/M metagenome (GOLD analysis project Ga0111539, IMG submission 79667) | Populus rhizosphere microbial communities from Tennessee, USA - Rhizosphere MetaG P. TD hybrid SRZTD1 (version 2) (version 2) | ecosystem: Host-associated > Plants > Roots > Rhizosphere >... | reverse complement strand
TGGTTCGACTACTGGGTGGACAAGTCCCGCGAAGTGCGTGTCGCCTGAGGCGACGGCGACTCCCGGCCGGTCGTGGCCGCACGCCGCCGCGCTCGTGCTGTTCGTCGCGGTCCTGGGGCTGCTGCCGCACCTTCGCTTCAGCCTGCTGGTGGGCGAGCCCGCCTGCTTCTTCTCGGCCTACGACGAGGACGGCTACGCGCTCTGGGCGCTCGCGGGCGGGGGGCCCCACTACCCGCATCGGTGGCTGTCCTCCGCGGCGCTCGTGCTGCTGTCGCGGCTCGGGGGCGGCTCGTGGAGCCTCGCGCTCGTGCTCGCCGACGTCGTCTTTCCCGCCGCCGGCGCGGCGCTCGCCTGGGTGCTCGTCGGCCAGCTGACCCGCAAGCGGCTGCTGCGGCTCGCGCTGGCACTCGGCCTGCTGTTCGCGCAGGAGTTCCTCTCGCTCGGGTGCTGGACCATCTGGCAGGCCGGAGACGTGCTGGGCGTGACCGGTCCGGAGAGCCCCGTCTACGATCTACGCTCGCTGCGCGAGACCGGGCCCGGCTGGCTGCTCGGGCTGTGGCCCGACTACGCGAGCGCGTTCCTCACCCCGTTTCGGACCCCCGAGCCGCAGATGAGCCGGATCCTGCTGTTCGCGATGCTCGCGGCGCTGCTCTCGGCCTGCCAGGGCTCCACGGACCGACGACCCTCGCGCTCTCTCGTGACGCTGGGACTGCTGCTCAACGCGGGGCTGGCCGTCGCGTACTTCTCGCAGGCCGCCGCCATCGTCGTCTTCGAAGGGCTCCTGACGCTCGCCCTGCTCGTCTCTCGCAGGACCGGGCTCGCCCGGATCGTTGGGGTCTTTGCGGCGGCCGGCGGGCTTTCGCTCCTCCTGGGCGTGCTGGCCTACTCGAGCGACCGGAACGCGCTGGGCCTGGTCTTCGCCTCCCGGCTGCCGGTGCTGACGCCTTCCGTCGTCGGGGCGCTGGCAGGCCTGGTGCTGCTCACCACCGTGCTGCGCCGCGCGTCGAGCCGGGATCTCTACCCGGTGGCGATCGCGTGCTTCGGCAGCGTGCTCGTCCTGACCAACCAGCAGCTGCTCACCGGGAGGATGGTCCTCGTCGCGACCTGGGAACGCTACGTCGACTACCCGCTGCTGTTCCTCGGCGCCGCCATCGTCGCGGCGTGGCTGCTGCGCGCGCGGGTGAGCCTGCCGGCACTGTACGCGTTCGCGGGCGCGGCCCTCGTCCTGATGGGCACGAGCCTGCTCCGGGCGCAGGACCGGCTGTTCCAGCACGAGTACCTCGCCGCCAACCTCGAGAGCGTCGCGATGCGACGGGCCGTGGAGGCGGTCGAGGCGCGCGGCTATCGCGGGGCGACGTGGATGCTGGTGGAGCCGGCCGCAGCCCTGATGCTGCAGGTTCGTCTCGAGCGCCGCATCGATCATCTTCTCGACGTCACGCGGCTGCTCGAGCGCCCGGTCGCTCCCCTCGCTAGGAGCGACGGCGCGTGGGGCCTCGAGAGCCCCTATGAGCACGAGGTCTTCGAGTACCTCGCGCGGAGGCCGCGCACGCCCCCGGCCGTCGCTCGCGTGCTGAAGCAGGAGAGCGAGGGAAGGCTCGGCGTCGGCGACATCCTCCGCTTTCTCTTCGACTATCGGGACTTCTGGGCGCCGATGACGGACGGACGGAGCACGCGCACGGACGACGTCCGAGCGAGGATTCCGGAGGTCAGCGAGGCGTACGCCCGCTACCTGGAAGCGGGCGATCCGTGCTGGTCACGCCCCGTCGTGGTGCTGACGCGACAGGCGGCCGTCGATCGTGCCTCGGATCGCTGGGACGAAACGCCGCTCGTGGAGGCGACGGTGGGCCGGGACCGGCCGATCATGAACATGCACGCCTACCTGCAGACGCCGTCCGCGCGCAACGCGGCTGGACTCCGCGCCGCGGCTCCAGGGGAGTGCGCCTCGGGTCGCTGAGCGACCCGCGGAGCCGAAGCCGGACCTCAGGCCGAGAGCAGCGCGTCGGCGACGCGCTCCGAGGCCTTTCCGTCCCAGAGCGCCGGGCAGGGGAACGCCTCGCCGGCCGCGCGGCGCGCGAGGGCAAGGTCGAGGTCGTCGCGCAGGGCCCGAAGCGTCGTCAGGCGATTCGAGCCCTCGCTGATGGTGATGGGCCGCTCGGTGTTGGGCCGAAGCGTCAGGCACGGCACGCGCAGGAAGGTCGTTTCCTCCTGGAGCCCGCCCGAGTCGGTGAGCACGCACGCCGCGGCCTCGGCGAGCCCGATGCTGTCCAGGTAGCCGACCGGCTCGATCAGCTTCACGGACGCAGCGGACGCGAGGGACTCGAGCAGGCCGAAGTCGTGCAGGCGCTGCCGCGTGCGCGGGTGCACCGGGAAGACCACCGGGGCGCGCCGCGACACATCCAGCAGGCAGGAGGCGATCGCCGCCAGCGACTCTTGCGTGTCCACGTTCGAGGGCCGGTGGAGCGTGACGTACACGTAGCGCCGCGGCTCGAGGCCGAAGCGCCGCGGGGCCTGCCGCTCCCGGGCGCGCTCGAGGTTCGCGGCGAGCGTGTCGATCATGACGTTTCCGACCTGGCGGATGCGCGACTCGGGGACGCCCTCGTTGCGCAGGTTCAGGTCGGCGTCGGGGCTCGGGGTCAGCAGCAGGTCGGCGAGCGCGTCCGTCACCAGCCGGTTGATCTCCTCCGGCATGCCGCGGTCGAACGAGCGCAGGCCGGCCTCGACGTGGGCCGTCCTCACGCCGATCTTGGCGGCGACGAGCGTCGCGGCCATCGTCGAGTTGACGTCGCCCACGACCACCAGCCAGTCCGGACGGAAGGCCTCGATCACCGGCTCGAAGCGCAGCATGATCTCCGCGGTCTGGGCCGCGTGGCTGCCCGAGCCGACCTCCAGGTTGTCGTCGGGAGGCGTGATCCCGAGCTCGTCGAAGAAGACCTGCGACATCGCCGCGTCGTAGTGCTGTCCGGTGTGGACCAGGCGCTGCTCGAAGCGGCCCTCGCGCGCGGCCATGCCGCGCATGACCGGCGCCACCTTCATGAAGTTGGGCCGTGCCCCCACGACGTGCAGGACCTTCACGGCACCTCTCTCTGACACTCGGCCTCCTCGGAAGGGGAAGGATTATAGGGCGGCGCCCGGCGTGGCCCGAACCGCAGCCTCGAGCAGCTCGAGATAGCGGGCCGCGAGACGCTTGCGGTCGAAGCGCTCCGCGACGAACGGCCGCCCGCGTGCGGCCAGCGTCGCGCGCAGCCCCGGATCCGCCGCGAGCCGCGTGACGGCGGCCGCGATCGCGTCCACGTCCTCCGGCGGCACCACGAGGGCGGCGCCCGAAGCCTCCAGGATTCGCGCGGCCTCGCCTTCGAGCGACGCGACGACGGGGCGGCCGCAGGCCAGGATCTCGAACATCTTCGACGGGATGAAGGCGCGGAACAGCGGCACCGCGCGCAGCGGCACCAGGCAGACGTCGGAGGCCCGGTAGTGCGCCGCCACCTCCTCGCGCGGCACGCTCGCGAGGAACGTCACGTTGGCGAGCGCCAGCTCGCGGGCGCGGGCGACGAGGGCGTCCTTCTCGGCTCCCTCGCCGACGAACAGGAAGTGGATCCCCGCTTCGCTCCGCAGCCGCGCGGCCACCTCCAGGATCCGGCCCAGCGCGTGGCTGATGCCGTGAGCGCCGCAGTACAGCACCACGAGCTTGTCCCCGAGCCCGAGCCGCGCCCGCAGCGCGGGCTCGTCCGGCTCCGGCCGGAACGACTCGAGGTCGACGCCGTTCGGGATCACGTGCAGCTTGGCGCGGTCGATGCCGCGCCCCGCGATGTCGTCGGCGAACGCGTGCGTCACGGCCACGACCGCGCCCGCCCGCCGGTAGAGCGCGAGCTCGAGCCGCTCGAGCGCCGCGATCACGAGGCGGTTCCGGATCACGCCGAGCTCGACGAAGATCGCGGGCCACAGGTCGCGCACCTCGAACACGTAGGGCACCTTCAGGCGGCGCGAGATCGCGAGCGCCGCGACCACGCAGAAGAGCGTCGGGGACGAGGCGACGAGCACGTCGGTTCCGCGCAGGTGCCGCGTCGCCTGCCAGACGGCCTCGAACATGAACACGAGGTGGCCGAGGGTGCGCTTCAGGAAGCCGCGATTGGGCGTGGCGTAGGTGCGGCAACGGATCACGCGCAGGCCCTGGGTGTGCTCGATCAGGAACGAGCGTCCCCGGTAGGCCGGGGGCACGACGCCCGTGGGGTGGTTCGGGAAGTTGGTCACGACGGTGACCTCGTGGCCACGCGCGGCCCACTCGCGGCTCATCTCGAGCAGGCGGGCGCTGGGCGCGCCCGGCTCCGGCCAGAAGTAGTGGCTGAGGACGGCGATCCTCACGCGGCCGACCTGGCGCGCGGAGAGCGTCGGCTCCGGCGCTCCAGCGTCCGACCCGCGACCTGCGCGCCGGTCGCGTCGATCCGGGGGCGCGCGCTCGCGCGTGCCAGCGCGTAGCCGAACTCGGGCCCCGCGTCCTTGTAGAGCGCGAGCACCGGGCAGGGCACGCGCTCGCCGAAACGCTGAGCGTAGTAGCCCTCTTCGAGCGCCAGCCTCGCGCCGAACGAATGCAGCGCGAGCGTCACGCCCGCGGCCTCGATCGCCGCCGAGTCCTTACCCTCGAGCCGCACCCGCGCACCCGGCGCGAACCGCACCCGCGATACAGCCGTCTGCGCGACGGGGGACTCGACCGTATCCCAGACGAGCAGCGCGGCCTCGGCCGCGAGCTGCAGCTCGCGGCGGTGGATCGGGCGGCCGGCGAGCCGCCGGTAGCCGTCGTGCCACCCGGACAGCTGCAGGCCCTCGGCCGAGACGCGCGCCGCGACGTCGCGTGGTCGCCCGCGGCGGCCCACGCGAAACGCGCCGAAGAACTCCGCCTGGTCGCTGCCGGCGATCTCGACCGTGTTGTGCGCGCGCGTCGAGCGCGCCCAGTCGCGCTCGGCGCCCGTTTCGTAGCTCGACGTGCCGCCGTCCACGACCACCCGCCGTCCTTCGAGGCTCAGCTCGAAGGAGAAGATGTCGCCGTGGGCGTGCGCCGGCACGTAGTCCGGCCCGATGGGACCCGCGTCCACGATCAAGGCGTCGCTGCCGGCGCGCCAGACGTGGTAGCCGGTCTCGGGGAAGGACCGGGAAGCGTACTCCGGCGCGTCGAGGCCGAGCCGTCGCCCGTAGTCGAGAAGCGCGGCAGGCTCGGGCGCGATCCCGACCGCCGAATCGTTGAAAAGCGCGATCTCGCCGTCCGGGTGCCGCATGGCCGAGACGAAGCCCAGGATCCCGAGGATCTGTCGCTCGATCCGAAGCCGTGTCTCGTCGGCCTCCGGCAGGACGTTCAGCAGATCGAGGAGCCCGTGAGCGAGCTGCGCGTGGTACATCGGGGAGCGCTCGATGTGCCCACCATCGAGCAGGAACTGCTCGGCGAGCTCGGCAGCGAGGATCGCGTCGGCGCGACGCTCCCAACGCGCGACGGCGGGACCGCGGAAGCAGGCGGCGAGGAGCTTGAGCGTGATGGCGCTCTCGAGCAGGTGGTTGCCGCGCAGGTGGTACTCGAGCGTGTCGGCGAGGCACTCGGCCTGCGCTTCGATCGACGCGACGAGGCGCGCGCGCTCCGGCGGCGGCCAGCCGCTCGCGTCGGACGCGAGCGTCGCCCAGTGCCGTAGCCGCAGGCTGAGCGGGTACGGCATCCACCCGGGCCGCAGCGGGCTCGGCGGGTAGCGCTCGATCCAGTCGAGCACGAGACGGCGCTGCTCGTCGCGCGGGAGAGCGTCGAGCCACGCGAAGTAGTGGAGGTTGAAGCGCCACAGCGCCGGAGCCTCGAGGTCCCAGTCCGGCGGATCGCCGAGCTCGAGCGTGCGCCCGACGGCCGTGAAGCGCGTGGCGTCGAGGCGAGCGCCGCCGGCGTGCGCCAGGAACGCGGTGCGCGCGCCGCCTGTCCACTCGAGACCCGATCCCGCCCGTGTGTAGCGCTCGAAGCCGCGCTTCGCGCGCGTCGCGTGGTGCAGCAGGTTGCGCGCCGCCTGTCGCGGGCCGAGGTGATAGACCGCGGCGGCGTATCGCACGAGCGCCTTCATCCGGGGTGGACAGTATACTCGCGTGATCGATGCGGGCTCGATTCGTCCCGTGCCGGCGCCTGGCGCTGGTCGCCGTGGGCGCGCTGGGCGCGGTGCTCTCGCTCGTGCTCGCCTCCGACAGCGCGCGCGTGCCGCAGCGCACGCCGCTCGTTCCGCGGCCGGGGCGCGGCGAGCCGGTCGCGATCCCGCTCGAAGGGCGTGAGGGCCGCCGCGCGGGCGGCGTGTTCCGGCTGGCCCTGCAGCTCGAAGACGCCGCGGCCTTCGCCAGCCACGAGGAGCTGTGGCTGTACCTGTCGGGCGCGACGCCGCGGCAACGGCTGATCGCCGCCGAGTTGCGGGTGCGAGGCTCGGAGTGCACCCTCGCCGCTCGCGGCGGGGACGGCCAGCTCGAAGGCCAGCCGACGGTGTTCGTGAAGGCGCCCGCCTGCTCCCGAACGCGAGTGTCCGCAGGCGCCGCCGACTTGTCGGTCGAAGTGAAAGGCGATGGCCCCGTTTCGCTGCTGGGCTTCGAGCCGCAGCCGGACACGACGCCCGGCACCATCCAGGTCGCGTCCTCCGGCGTCGGGCGATCCGCGCTCGACGTCCGAGGACAGCTCGTCTGGTACCCCGCGAGCGTTCCGCGCCTCGTGCTGCTGAACCGGATGTGGCGTCTTGCGCCGGAGTCGCCGCTGCTCCTGGCGCTCGTGTGCGCCGGCGTCACCCTGGCGCTCGCGGGCTGCCTCGCGTTCCCGACGGCGCCGCTCGCGGACGCGTCCCGCGCGTGGGGCGCCCCCACGCTGCGCGCCGGCGCGGGAGCCGCGCTCTTCGCCGCGAGCCTCGCGCTCCTCTACGCCGCGGTGGCGCCTCCGCTCAGCGGGCCGGACGAGCCATATCACCTGCTGGGCTTCGCCGATCTGACGCACAACGCGCCGCTGGCGCAGGACACGGTCGCCTGGATGGGAGAGACGCATGTCTGGCGGATGCGCCAGCAGCCGAGCGAACGCTTCCGGACGATCGACCTGGACCGTCCGTACGTGGTGGACGATCCCGACCTGCGGGCGACCGAGGTGGCGCAGCGCAGCGCCGTGCTCGCGCGACTGTGGCGCGCCATCGGTCCGTGGCTCGGCGCTGGACGGGCGCCGGGGGTGCTCATGGCGCTACGGCTCGTGAACACGCTCGTCTTCGCGCTGGCCGTGGGTGCGGCCACCGCGTTCGCGGTTGCCGCCGTCCGCGAGCCGTTCCGCCAGTGGCTCGCGTTCCCGTTCCTGTTCGTGCCGGCGCTGCCCTACTTCGCGATGCACGTGTCCGAGACGGCGCTCTTGTGCTCGCTCTACGTGCTGCTCGCGGTCGCGCTCACGGTGCTGTTCCTGGACGGTCCTCGGGCCTACTGGTCCGGGATCCCGCTCGGCATCGCGACCGGGCTCATGCTGGCCGCCGGCCGCTCGCCGTGGCCGCTCGTCGGGCTCCTGGTGGTGGCTCTCGTCGGCCGAGCGCTGCTCGGCTCCCGCTCCGCGGCCTTCGCCGTTCGGGACGCCGCCGTGTTCTGGGGCGGATTCGCCCTCGGAACGCTGCCCTTCTTCGCTCTTCAGGACGAGCCGTATCGCAACATGACGACCACCTGGGCGATGCGCTTCACGACGCACTTCCCCGGCTGGCTGCGCAGCAGCGGCGAGTGGCTGCGCGTCCGGCCCCTTGCCACGGCCGGACTGATCCTGGCCGCGGCCGGGTTGGAGCTCGCGCTTCGCCGGCCGCGCGCCTGGGTCGGGGAGCGCTGCGCCGGGGTCGGACGGACGTTGCTGCGACCGGCCGCTCGCGCGCTCGTGGTGTTCCTGTGCCTCTCGCTTCTGGGATCGCTTTTCCTCTCCTACCCGGTGCTGCCGCTCGCGCCGCCTCTTCCCCTCACGCCGCCCCAGCGCCTCGGGATGGCGCTTGGTTCGATGGCGACGATGTTCCGCCTGTCCGGTCCGGACTTCCTGCTCTCCTCCTCGTTCTGGGTCGGATTCGGCTGGCTCGACACGATGCCCGGGCCGGGATTCCAGGCGATGCTGCTGCTGCTCGTGGCGCTCGCGCTCGCGGCTCTGGTGCTCCGGATCGCACGACGGCAGGAGCTGCGTCGTTTCGCGTGGCTCGTGATCCTGGGCACGGGTGCGACGGCCGCTCTCGTCCTCTACACGCTGGGCACGCAGGCCACGCCGATCGCGCTCAGCGGTCGGTATCTCATCGGATGGTACCTGCCCGTTCTGGGCGTCATCGGATCGGTGCTGGCTTTCGGACCGCCGTCGTCGGCAGGCGAGGCCTCCGGTCGGACGCCGGCTGGAGCCGGTCGGGCCGCAGCGCTGCTGCTGCTGGCCGGGCCGATCCACGTCTACTGCCTCTGCTTCATCCTGGCGCGCTACTTCTGACGATGGCCGACCGCACTCCGCTGCCGGCGACGACACCCGAGACGGCCACCTTCCATTCCTTCGACGGCGGCTACAGCGAGACGGCGGCGTTCCACCGGCCGGACCGTTACCGGGCCGTCGAGGCGGCGGCCCGCGAGGGCCGTGTGATCGCCCGCGGGGGCGGCTACTCGTACGCGGCGGCGAGCTTCGGGGGCGGCAGCGTGGTCGTGGACATGACGCGGCTCGACCGCGTGCTTCGTTTCGAGCCCGCGGAGGGGCTGATCGAGGTCGAGGCCGGGATGCGCCTCGAGCGGCTGCTCGAGCTCACGGCGCCGCGAGGGCTGATACTGCCGGTGCAGCCCGGCTATCCGGCGATAACCGTCGGCGGCTGCGTCGCCGCGAACGTCCACGGGAAGAACCCGCACAAAGAGGGCGCTTTCCGTCGCTCGGTCGTGGGCGTGACCCTGCTGCACCCCCGCCTCGGCACGCTGCGTTGCGACTCCCGGAACGAGCCCGGCCTCTTCGAGCTCACGTGCGGCGGCTACGGCCTCACGGGAGTCATCCTCACGGTCACGCTCCGCCTCGAAGCGCTGTCCGGCTGGACGGCCGCGGTCGAACGCCTCCCGATCGAGTCGCTGGCCGAGGGCCTCGCCCGGGTGCGCGAACGGACGGACGGCGCCGCCTTCGCCTACACGTGGCACCAGGGCACGCCCGTCGCGGGCGTCTTCGGCCGCGGGCTCGTGTACGTCGGGCAGCTGCCGCAGGGTCCGCTGCCGCGCGAGTCCGTGGTGCCGCGCTACCTGCGGCTGAGCGCCGCAAGCCGCCGCCGGCTCGTCGCGCCCTTCTGGGGACCGGCCGCGAATCGCCTGCTCGGAACGGCCTTCCGCGCCTCCGAGGGCTTGCGGCCGGTGAAGTCGGAGATGCCGCTGTTCGACGCGATGTTCCCGTTCGCGAAGCGCGGAGAGTACTTCCTGCTCTACGGCCGCCGCGGCCTCGCCGAGTACCAGGCGATCGTTCCGCACGCGGCGGCGTCCGAGTTCCTGGGCGCGCTCGAGCGGGCGGCGCTCGGCTCGCGACCCCCGATCGTGATGGCTTCGCTGAAGCTGTTCCGCGGCGAGCCGAAGCTGCTGCGCTTCGAGGGGGACGGCGTCTGTGTCACGCTCGACCTCGTGCGCTCGGCGGAGGGGCTCCGCTTCCTCGAGGTGCTCGACCGCCTGACGCTCGAGCACGGGGCGCTGCCGCACATCGTCAAGGACTCGCGGCTTCCGGCGGCGGTCGTGGCGCGAAGCTATCCCGGGTACGAGGAGTTTCGAGAGCGGCGGCGAGCGCTCGACCCGACGGCGGGCTTCCAGTCCGAGCTCTCGGCGAGGCTCGCGCTGTGACGGCCGTGGTCGTCGGCGCTTCGGCGGGTCTCGGCCGCGCGCTTTCCGAGGCGCTCGCCGCGGCCGGCCACGATCTGGTGCTCGTCTCGGCCGATGCCCGTGACGTCGAGGCGGCCGCGTCCGACCTGCGGATCCGGCACGGGGTGAGGGTCGTCGGGGTGCCGCTGGATCTGGGCGGCGGGCCCGTCCGCCTCGAGCTGCTGCACCAGGCGGTGCGCGATCTCGGAGGCCCGGACGCGCTGCTGCTGCCGATCGGCTGGACGGCCGCGACCGACGACGCCA
>Ga0111539_10013756_pt1 | contig 10108 bp, 10 predicted proteins | sample RhiMethybrSRZTD1_FD_79667 | JGI IMG/M metagenome (GOLD analysis project Ga0111539, IMG submission 79667) | Populus rhizosphere microbial communities from Tennessee, USA - Rhizosphere MetaG P. TD hybrid SRZTD1 (version 2) (version 2) | ecosystem: Host-associated > Plants > Roots > Rhizosphere >... | reverse complement strand
CAGGATGCGCCGCCGTGCGTGCCCTGTTCTGGATCTCCGCGGGCCTGCTCGCCTGGGCACAGGTGGGCTACGGGCTGTTCCTGGCCGCCGTGCGCGCGCTCACGCGCGCGGCGCCGCCGGAGCGCCCCAGCGCGGCGCGCCCGCGGCTCCCGCCTGGGCGTCGTCCGTCAACGCGGCGTGGAGCGCGACCGTTGCGCCCGGCTCGAGCTCGGAGTCCTCGTTGAGCAGCAGGCAGAAGCGCCCGCGCGCCCGCTGCAGCAGCGCCGTCGCGGCCTCGGCGCGGCCGGTCCGCTCCTCGAGCGCGATCACGTCGGTCGTCACGGAATGCTGGCGCGCGGCATCGGCCGAGCCGTCCCACGACGCGTTGTCGAGCACGAGCGTCTCCGTCTCGAACTCGACCGTGGCGCGCTCACGCGCGATCGCATCGAGGCAGTAACTCAGGAGCTGGCGCTGATCCGTGTTGACGACGCAGTAGGAGAGCTCGACGTCCATGCCGGCCCGGATACTGCCAGTCGGCCGACGAAAACGCCGAGGCTGATCACCGCTTGTGCCAGGATGCGCCGCCGTGCGTGCCCTGTTCTGGATCTCCGCGGGCCTGCTCGCCTGGGCTCAGGTGGGCTACGGCGTGTTCCTGGCCGCCGTGCGCGCACTCACGGGTTCGGTCCCGGCCGAGCGCCTCGGCGCGGCGCGGCCCCGGGTCTCGCTGATCGTCGCCGCCTACCGCGAGGAGGCGGTCATCGCGGCGAAGGTCGCGAATGCGCTGGCGCTCGACTGGCCGCGCGACCGCCTGGAGATCGTCGTCGCGATCGACGGCGGGGCAGACCCGGACGCCGACGCCACGGCGGCGCGGGCGCGTGCCGCGGGCGCCGATCAGGTGCTCGAGCTGCCGCGCCACGGCAAGTACCACGCGCAGGACGCCGCCGTTGCGGCCGCGACCGGCGAGCTGCTGGCGTTCTCCGACGCCAACGCGATGTGGGAGCCCGACGCGCTGCGCGAGCTCGCTGCCGCGTTCGCCGACCCGGACGTCGGCTACGCCTGCGGGCAGGTCCGGTTCGTCAACGAGGAGGGCACCAACCAGGAGGGCCTCTACTGGCGCTACGAGATGTGGCTGCGCCGCAACGAGTCCGCGCTCGCGTCGGTCACCGCCGGGAACGGGGCGATCTACGCGGTCCGCCCGGCTGACTACCTGCCGGCCGACGTGCTGCTGGGTCACGACCTCGCGTTTCCGTTCCAGCTCGTCAAGCGCGGGCGGCGCGCGGTCTATGTCCCCGGCGCGCGTGCCGTCGAGAAGATGGTGCCCACCGTCGAGGGCGAGTGGGCGCGCAAGCGCCGCATGATGAGCCACGCGTGGCCGATCGTCCTGCGCGGCGGGCTGCTGGACCCACGCGGGTACGGGGCCCTGTACGCGCTGATGATGCTCTCGCACCGGCTCCTGCGCTACACGGCGCCCCTGCTGCACGTGGTGCTGGCGCTGACGACGCTGGCCCTGCTCCCGCGCGGCCGCGTGTACGCCGCGGCGGCGGCCTCGCAGGCGGCGGTGCTGGCGGCAGCCGCCGCGGGCGGCCGCGTGCGCTCGCGGCCGCTGCTGGTGGCGCGCTACTACGTGCTCACGACCGCGTCGCTGGCGGCCGGGCTCTACGACTGGCTGCGCTTCGGCGCCGAGGTCGGCTGGGAGCCCGCGGAGGGGACGCGATGACGCCGGCCCGCTATCTGGGCTCTCGCCGCAAGCGCGCGCTCGACGTGCTGGTCGGCGGCGCCGCGCTCGTCCTCGCCGGTCCGCTGCTCGCGCTCGCCGCGCTGGCGATCCGCCTCGAGACGCACGGGCACGCGGTCTACCGCCAGCGCCGCGTCGGGCGCGGCGGGCGGCCGTTCGAGCTCTACAAGCTCCGCACGATGGTCAGCGGGGCCGAGCACATGGGCAAGGGCCTGGCCGTCGACGAGGGCGACGAGCGGATCACGCGCCTCGGGAGCTGGCTGCGGCGCACGTCGTTCGACGAGGTGCCGAACCTGATCAACGTGCTGCGCGGTGAGATGTCGCTGATCGGCCCGCGCCCGACGGTGCAGGTGCAGGTCGATCGCTACGACGACCGCCAGCGCCGCCGACTCGACGCGCTGCCCGGCATCACCGGCTGGGCGCAGGTCAACGGCCGCGCCTCGCTGCCCTGGCACGAACGGATCGAGCTCGATCTCTGGTACGTCGAGCACGCGAGCCTGCGGCTCGACCTGCAGATCCTCGTCCGCACCGCGCGGATGGCGGCGACGGGCGCCGGGCTGTACCGCGGCGAGACCGGCGGCTGGCGCGAGCCCCCGCTGCGCCAGTAGCGATCGGATCAGCGCGTCGTGAACTCGGCGAGCTTGCCCTTGATCGACTCGGCGATGATCGCGCGCCGCGACCGCTCGCCCTTGAGCAGCGCCTGCGCAAGCCCGGACGCCTGCTCGAAGCGGATGTGCGGCGGCAGCGGCGGCACCTCGGGATCGGTGATCACCTCGAGCAGCGCCGGCCGGCCGGCGCCGAGCGCCTCGTCCCAGGCCGCCCCGACGTCCTCGGGGCGGTCGACGCGCACGCCGTGGAAGCCGAGCAGCTTCGCGTACTCCGCGTAGGGGAAGTCGGGCAGCCGCTGCGACGCCTCGAGCTTGGGGTCGCCGCTCATGACGCGCTGCTCCCACGTGACCTGGTTGAGGTCGTCGTTGTGCAGCACGAGCACCACGAGCTGCTGGTTGCTCCAGCGGTCGCGGTAATGCGCGAGGTCGATCAGCGCGGCGTTGCCGAGCATCTGCATCGCGCCGTCGCCGATGACCGCGATCACCGGGCGGCTCGGATAGGCGAACTTGGCCGCGAGCGCGTACGGCACGGCGGGGCACATCGTGGCCAGCGTGCCGGAGAGCGCCGCGTCCATGCCCGGACGGAGCTTGAGGTGGCGCGCCCACCAGTTCGTCGCCGAGCCCGAGTCGGCGGTGAGGATGCAGCGCTCCGGCAGGCGCTCGCTGAGCTCGTGGAACACGAGCTGCGGGTTCACCGGGTTCGCGTCCTGGTGGGCCTGCTCGTCGAGGATCCGCCACCAGCGCTCGACGTTCTCCTCGATCTCCGCGCGCCAGCCGTTGTCGGTCTTCGTCGGCAGGAGCGGGAGCAGTGCTCGCAGGGTCTGCGCCGCGTCGCCGACGAGGTTGACCTCGGTCGGGTAGCGGTTGCCGATCAGCCGCGGGTCGATGTCGATCTGGACGGCGCGGGCCTGGCCCGGCTCGGGCAGCCACTCCGAGTACGGGAAGTTCGTGCCGACGAGCAGCAGCGTGTCGCAGCCCTCCATCATGTCGTGCGAGGGCTTGGTGCCGAGCAGGCCGATCGAGCCGGTCACGTACGGAAGGTCGTCCGGGAGCGCCGCCCGGCCGTTGAGCGCCTTCGCCACGCCCGCGCCGAGCGCGTCGGCCACCGCCCGCACCTCGTCGGCGGCGCGCTTGGCGCCCTGGCCGATGAGGATCGCCACCTTCTCGCCGGCGTTCAGCACGTCGGCGGCGGTGCGCAGCGCGCCGTCGGACGGGACGAGCCGCTCGCCGCCCAGCTCGGCCGCGGACGAGTGCACGGCGCCGTGCGCGCGCGGCGGCTCCTCGTACGCGGCCTCTTGGACGTCGTTGGGGACGATGATGCAGGTGGGCGAGCGCGTCGCCTTCGCGATCCGCAGCGCGCGGTCGATCAGATGCGGCGCCTGCTGCGGGACCATGCACGTCTGCACGAACTGGCCGGCGACGTCCTTGAACAGCGCCTCGAGGTCGACCTCCTGCTGGTAGTCCGAGCCCAGTGACATGCGCGACTGCTGGCCGACGATCGCGACGACCGGCTGGTGGTCGAGCTTGGCGTCGTAGAGCCCGTTGAGCAGGTGGATCGCGCCAGGCCCGGAGGTGGCCAGGCACACGCCGACCTCGCCGGTGAACTTCGCGTGCGCGCAGGCCGCGAACGAGGCGATCTCCTCGTGCCGGACCTGGGTGAACTCGATCTCGGGGACCTCGTGGAAGCCGCCGAGGATGCCGTTGATGCCGTCGCCCGGATAGCCGTAGACGCGGCCGATGCCCCAGTCGACGAGCCGCTGGAGCATGAAGGTGCCGACGGTCGTCGCCATGCGCAGTCCTTTCGTCGCTCCCGGCAGGGCTACCCGCAGGCCCTCGCAGAGCGCCGGTCTCGTGGTCACCGCACTGACCGTTGACAGGCGCGGCGCGCGGGTAGTGCGAGTTGCGTGCCGCTGATTCTCGCTGCGGACACGCGCGACGCCTACAGCGACGTGGAGCGCCTCTTCCTGCCCCTCGGCGTCGCGGTCTTCGTCGTGTTCACGCTGGCGATCCTGTTCGCGGTGTGGCGCGGCCGGCGCCGGGCCGCGCCCAGTGGGCGCGAGAAGAACACGCCGGTCGAGCTGGCGTACGCGCTCGTGCTCGCGGTGATCGCCGCGATCCTCGTGACCGTCAGCTTCCGCGCCGATGATCGCGAGCGCAGCGCGCAGGCCGGCGAGCGCGTGCGCATCCACGTCGTGGCGGCCAAGTGGCGCTGGCGGTTCGAGTACCCCGACCAGGGCGTCGTCGTCCAGGGCCGCGACGGCGAGATCCCAGAGCTCGTCGTTCCGGCCGGCACCGCCGTGGAGTTCGACGCGGAGTCGCTCGACGTCGATCACGGCTTCTGGATCCCCGAGGTGCGCTTCCAGCGCCAGCTGTTCCCGGACCGGCCGGCGCGGTTCTCGCTGACGTTCCCCGAGCCCGGCGTGCTGTCGAGCGGGCGCTGCTCGTTCTACTGCGGGCTGCGCCATCAGGACATGCGCTTCACCGTGCGGGTGCTCACGCCGGACGCGTTCCGCTCGTGGGCGCAGGCGGCGTCATGAGCGCGGTCGCCGCCCCGCGCGGCGGCTTTGCCGCGCTCGCCGGGTCGACCGACCACAAGCGTGTCGCCGTGCGAATCGCGGTGACCGCGGCCGCGTTCTTCGCGGCGGGTGGGGTGATGGCGCTGGTGATGCGCGCCGAGCTCGCCGAGCCAGGGCTCCAGGTCGTGTCCACCGGCACCTACAACGCGCTGTTCACGATGCACGGCTCGACGATGATCTACCTGGTCATCACGCCGTTCGCGCTGGCGCTGGGGCTGTACCTGGTGCCGCTGCACGTCGGGGCCGGGCAGATCGCGGGGGCGCGCTGGGCGCTCGGCGGCTGGTGGCTGTACCTGCTCGGCGGGCTGTCGATGTACGCCGGCTTCCTGACCCGCAACGGCGCGGCCGCCGCCACCTGGGGCGGCTTCGATCCGCTGTCGAACTCGGTCAACTCACCGGGCGAGGGGATGGATCTGTGGATCCTCGGCGTCGCGCTCGCCACCGCCGGAGAGCTGCTGTGGGCCGCGTGCATCCTGCGGACGATCCTGCGCCACCGGGCGCCCGGCATCACGATGCTGCGGATCCCGGTCTTCTCGTGGGCGATGACCGTGACCGCACTCATGGTCATCTTCGCGTTCCCGGTGCTGATCGCGGCGATGGGACTGCTGTGGTACGAGCGCCAGTACGGCGGGGTGTTCGACGGGCCGGAGGGCCCGGTCGCCTATCAGCACCTGTTCTGGTTCTACGGGCACCCGGTCGTGTACGTGATGTTCTTCCCGTACGTCGGCGCCGTCGCGGAGTGCGTGGCGACGTTCAGCGGGCGGCGCTTCTTCGGCTACACGGCGATGGTCGCGTCGCTGCTGCTGTTCACGTCGCTGTCGATGAGCGTGTGGGCGCACCACATGTTCACGATCGAGGGCGTCACGGTGAAGTACTTCTCGCTGATGTCGATCGCGCTCGTCGTGCCGGCGGGGATCGAGTACTTCGACATGATCGCGACGCTATGGGGCGGGGCGATCCGGCTGACGACGCCGATGCTGTTCGCGCTCGGGTTCCTCGTCCAGTTCCTGATCGGCGGGCTGACGGGGATCTGGGTCGGCTCGACGGTTCTCGACTACCACGTCAACAACTCGTACTTCGTCGTCGCCCACTTCCACTACACGCTGTTCGCGGGCAGCTTCTTCGGGGCGATGGCGGCGATCTACTTCTGGTGGCCGAAGGTCACCGGGACGCTGCTGCGCGAGGGCCTCGGGCGGCTGCAGTTCGCGCTCAGCGTCGTCGGCGCGAACGTCACGTTCTTCCCGATGTTCCTGCTCGGCCGCGACGGCATGACGCGGCGGGTCGCCGACTACCCCGCCGACGCGGGCTGGAGCACGCTGAACGCGCTGTCCAGCATCGGGGCAGCGTGCATCGCGCTGGCGATGCTGGTGTTCGCGGCCAACGTCGTCGTCTCGCTGCGGCGGCGCGTGCCGGCGGGGGACGACCCGTGGGGCGGGCACACGCTCGAATGGGCGACGCGATCACCGCCGCCGCGCGGCAACTTCGCCGATCCGCTGCCGGCGGTGCGGTCCTACGCCCCGCTGCTGGACCGGGGTGAGTCGTCGTGAGGTGGTTCGTCGTGCTCCTGGCCTGGGCGGCCCTGCTCACGCTCAACACGATCGTGCTGATCGCCCTCGGCGGCGACGGCCTCGAGGTGTTCCTGCTGGGCGGAGCGGCCGCGGGCGTCGTCGTGCTCGCCGCGCTGATGGCCGTGCGCCGCGACGGCGAGGCGCCGGAGGCCTCGCCGGCGGCCGTGCTCGCGGCGCTGGCGGTCACGGGCCTCGTGCTCGGCACCGAGCTCGGGCTGTGGCTGGTGCTGATCTCGCTGGGGGTGCTGGCGCTCGCGGGGTTCCGTCTGCTGCGGGAGGGCGTGCGATGGTGATCGCGCCGCTGTTCACAGTCGCCGCCGCGGGACTGGCCTACGGGCGCGCGGTGCGCCGGACGCGGCGCTGGCCGGCGCATCGCAGCGCGTGCTTCGGCGCCGGGCTGGTCGTGCTCGCGGTCGCGCTCGCGACGCCGCTCGAGACGTGGGCGGACCGGCTGCAGTCGGTGCACATGGCCCAGCACATGCTGCTGCTGCTCGTCGCGCCGCCGCTGCTGTGCGCCGGCGCGCCGGCCACGCTCGCGTTGCGCACGCTGCGGCCACCCGCGCGACGCCGTCTCGCGAGTGTCCTGCGGCTCGTGCGCCCCGCGGTCGGCATCGTCGCGTTCGCCGCGGCGCTGCTGGCCGTGCACCTCACGCCGCTGTTCGAGGCGGGCGGCATCGTGCACGTCGCCGAGCATGTCGCGCTCGTGACGGCCGGCCTGCTGTTCTGGTCGCCCCTCGTCGGCGCCGACCCGCACGGCGTGGGGGCGGCCGGCCGGATCGCCGCCGCGCTCGCGGCGATGGCGCCGATGGGCGCGCTGTCGGCCGTGCTGCTCACCACGGGCCGGCGCGGCGCCGCGGTCGTGATGTGGGTCGGCGGCGGGCTCGTGCTCACTGTGGCCGTGCTCGTGCTGGCGGGCCTCGCGCTGTGGCAGGAGGAGCAGCGGATGCGGCGCCGCGAGGCGGTGGACGCGCGATGAGGGCGACCGCGCTCGCCCTGCTGCTCGTCGCGCTGCTCGCGCCGCCGGCCTTCGCGCAGGATGGCCGCGCGCTGTTCGAGCAGGGCTGCGCGACCTGCCATGGCGACGGCGCCCAGGGCCGTCGCGGGATCGCGCCGACGCTGCACGGCGCCGGCGCGCAGTCGGCCGACTTCTACCTGGAGACCGGCCGGATGCCGCTCGCCAACCCCACGGACGAGCCGGTCAGGACCAAGCCCGCGTACACCGCGGCGCAGCGCCGCGCGCTGACTCGCTACATCGGGTCGCTCGGCGGCCCGGAGATCCCGCAGGTCACGCCCGAGCGCGGATCGCTCGCCGACGGCCAGGAGCTGTTCGCCTCGCACTGCGCGGGCTGTCATCAGATCCAGGCGCAGGGCGGCGTCGTCCCCGACGCCGTGGCGCCGCCGCTGCAGGACGCGACGGCGGTGCAGATCGCCGAGGCCGTGCGCGTCGGCCCGTACGTGATGCCCGCGTTCCCGGAGAGCCAGATCGACCGCCACGAGCTCGACTCGATCGCCCGCTACCTGCTCTCGACGCACCACCCGGACGATCGCGGCGGCTGGGGTATCGGGCACATCGGCCCGATCCCGGAGGGCATGATCGCCTGGCTGCTCGCGGGGGCCGCGCTGTTGATCGTGGCGCAGCTGCTCGGCGAGAGGAGACCGGCGTGAGGCGGCTGTGGCGTGCGATCGTGGTGCTGGTCGCGGTCGTGTTCGGGCGCCGCACGCGCGCCGAGCCGCCGCCGGAGCCGCCGAGCCTCGAGGAGGGCGTGCCGTTCGAGCGCGAGACCGGCGCGGCGCCGCGAGTCGAGCTCGTGGCGGCTGCGCTGCTCGTCGCCTCGGCCGTGCCCGCGCTCGTGTTCGCGGCCGGCGTGCTGGCGGGCGCCGGCACGCAGCTGCTCGGCGCCGGCCTCGGTGCCGCGCTGCTGCTGATCGGCGCGGCGCTCGCCGTCGGCGCGAACCGGATCGTCCCGCGCGAGCGCGCGATCGAGGACCGCCCGCAGCTCGGAGATCCCGAGGCGCGGGCCGAGGTGCGCCAGCGGCTCGGGATGGTCGGCGAGGGCGTCTCGCGGCGGCGACTGCTCGGCGCCGCCGGCCTGACCGCCGGCGCGGCGCTCACCGCCGCGGTCGTCGCGCCGGTGACCGCGCTCGGGCCCGCGGTGGGCGACTCGATCGTCGACACGCCGTGGAAGCGCGGCCGCCGGCTCGTCGGCGAGGACGGCAAGCCGCTCACCGCCGAGGACGTGGCGCCCGGCACGTTCGTCACGGCGTTCCCGGAGGGCGCCGACAAGCGCGAGCTCGGATCGCCCGTCGTGCTCGTGCACGAGGACCCAGTCACGCTGCGCCTGCCACCCGGGCGGGCGGACTGGGCGCCCGAGGGCATCATGGCCTTCTCGAAGATCTGCACCCACGCGGGCTGCGCGGTCGCGCTCTACCGGCACCCCAAGTACGAGCCGACGAGCTACCCGCCGGGCCTCGCGTGCCCGTGCCACTACTCGGTGTTCGACACGCGCACCGGCGGCCGGGTCGTCGCCGGCCCGGCCGGGCGCCCGCTTCCGCAGCTCCCGATAGAGATCGGCGAGGATCGCGTGCTGCGCGCGGCCGGGGGATTCTCCGGCCCGATCGGCCCGTCCTGGTGGGGAGTCCGGAAGGCGTGACCGACGCGCTGCGCTTCATCGACGATCGCGTCTCCGCGGCCCGGCCGGTGCGCAAGGCCCTGCGCTACGTGTTCCCGGACCACTGGTCGTTCCTGCTCGGCGAGATCGCGCTGTACTCGTTCGTCGTCCTCGTCGCCACCGGCGTCTTCCTGACGCTGTTCTTCGAGCCGAGCTCGGACACGCGGATCTACGACGGGGCGTACGCCGCGCTCCAGGGGCACGAGGTCACCGCCGCGTACGACTCGGCGCTCGGCCTGTCGTTCGACGTGCCGGCCGGGTTGCTCATGCGGCAGACCCATCACTGGGCGGCCGACGTGTTCGTCGTGGCGATCGTGCTGCACCTCGTCCGCATCTTCTTCACCGGGGCGTTCCGCAAGCCGCGCGAGCTCAACTACGTCGTCGGTGTCACGCTGCTCGGGCTCGCGGTGTTCGAGGGGTTCCTCGGCTACTCGCTGATCGACGACCTGCTGTCCGGCATGGGCCTCGCGATCGCCTACGGGGTCGCGATGTCGCTGCCCGTGATCGGCGGCGACGTGGCGCATCTGATGTGGGGTGGCGAGTTCCCCGGCACCGCGATCCTGTCGCGGCTCTACATCGGGCACGTGTTCCTGCTGCCGGCCGCGATCGCGACGCTGATCGCTCTCCACCTCACGCTGATCGTGCGTACCCGGCACACGCAGTTCGCCGACCCGCCGGCGGATGAGCGCCACGTCGTCGGCACGCCGATGTGGCCGGGCTACGCGCTGCGCTCGCTCGCGCTGCTCGCGCTCGTCGCGGGCATCCTCTTCACGCTCGGCGGGCTCGTGCAGGTCAACCCGATCTGGCAGTGGGGGCCGTACGAGCCGTGGCTGGCCACCAACGGCGCGCAGCCCGACTGGTACCTCGGCTGGCTCATCGGCGCGCTGCGGATCGCGCCGCCGGTCGACGTCGTGATCGGCGGGTACACGGTCATCCCCAACCCGTTCTGGGGCGGCGTGCTGTTCCCGGCCGT
>Ga0111539_10013755_pt1 | contig 10108 bp, 9 predicted proteins | sample RhiMethybrSRZTD1_FD_79667 | JGI IMG/M metagenome (GOLD analysis project Ga0111539, IMG submission 79667) | Populus rhizosphere microbial communities from Tennessee, USA - Rhizosphere MetaG P. TD hybrid SRZTD1 (version 2) (version 2) | ecosystem: Host-associated > Plants > Roots > Rhizosphere >... | reverse complement strand
TTCGAGCGCTGCCCGCACTGGACGCAGACGCCGGAGTTGACACGGCGGCGGTGCGAACGCCCTCTCGTGCTGCGCTGGTGACCAGATTCAGCGTGAACCAGGCGCGGCTCTGGGCAGGACCGCTGCAAACTCCAGCGTCGACGTGCTATCCGAGCAAGCGGTGAGCGGGACACTCAACATGCAAAATCTCCCCTGGCCATGGGGGCTCGTTGACGAGCCCCCATGGCGGAGGAACCTTTTCTTCTCCGTTACGGGGCCGGGGTCAGCGTGACGCCGGTCAGCGCGGTGGTAACGTTGCCGACCACCGTCGTGAGACCAGTCTGAAGGCTGCCCGGATACACGGCGAATGCCACCCCGAGGATCAGCACGCCGATCGCGATCCACTCGAGGGTCTCGATGCCCTGCTCGTCCTTCAAATACTGGCAGATCTGTCTCACAGCACCCTCCTGAAAAAACGCGGGGACACCCGCGATGACGGAGCCGCCGGGAGAAGTGATGGTCTGGGCGTCGGCGATGCGCCGCAGACCATTATCGAAAGTAGCCGGGCCAACGAAATGATCGGGTGAAGCGGTTCGAGGACAGGCGAGCGTAAGAGCACGGACCGTGCCGGGTTCCACTCGTGAATTTTCACGAGCCTTTACGTCACGACCAGACGGGCAGGGACCTCCGCATGAGCATGGTTTGCGCCCAGAGATTGCGCGATTCTGATCCGGCCTGCTATGTTCGACGTTGGTGGCTCCGGATCTTCACGCGAGCTCGGTTCGACCCACGTATTCCAAACCGAAGACACGACACCTCGTTTTCGTCACGACGTTCGCACCAGAAGCGACGTTGCGACGGCTCAAGAGACCGCATGAGTAAGGCCCCGCGCAAAAGGTGCACTCCGGGAGCTTGTTCCGCGGCTGGGCGTTGCTGGACGTTGTGCCTCGTTGGCCAAATCGTCGGGTGTCGAGAGACTTTCGGGCAGCCCACGTGAGCACGAGCACCACGGAATGAAGACATCAACCCAGCTAGCGGCGGGCCGCTCTGCCGCGCTCATCTGGATCCGCACGACCGGGACCAACTTCCTGCTCAGTGTGATGTTCGCCTTCTTCGCGTATGCCGCTTTCCTGGATTGGCAGCGGAACGGCCGCATCCAGGCGCTTATTCTGGTAGCTGAGGAGCTGCTGATCGTCGGGCTCGTGATTACCCGTCGGGGCAGCACGGCCCAAAGCCGCTCGCTCTGGGATTGGGCCGTGGCGCTGATCGGCACCGGCGCGCCGCTCCTCCTGCGACCGGGGCTGGCGCTGCCCGGGCTCACGCCGATCGGTAGAGGCCGGAAGCGGATCTTGCTCGACGACCCCGATTATCGGGCCTACGCGGCAAGCGTTAGCTGCCGATTCATTCCCCATCGCTTCTGACGAGCTGTCTCGATAATCAGAGGACCTCCCCCTACCTGCGCCCGTGCTAAAAGCACGCGCCGGCGATTCCGACGGAGGTCTCCGCCTCGGTGGCCACCCAAAACCGGCGGCCATAGATGGACACCTGAAAACCGGCCATAGGAGGTAGGCGCTCAAGACATTGACGCGGCGCCGGGGAGCGTGCTCCCTGCGCCGCCATGGCCAATCTCTTGAGCGACGCGAAGAAGCAGCAAGTCATTGCCCTCGGCCCGGTTGGGCTGGACCCTGCGCCGCATCCAAGCGGCGACGGGTGTGCGGCGGGAGACCGCCGGGGCTTACCTCAAGGCCGCCGGGATCGCCGTCCGGCCGGCCGGGCGGTGGGGCCACCCGCCAAACCGGCCATAGAGGTGTCCACCGACCCGGCCACTCCGGCCAATGAGGTGTCCACTGACCCGGGATGGCCGCCGCTGCCCCGGCGGGCGCCGACCGCCAGTGCGTGCACGCCCTATCGCGAGCTTATCGAGCTGGCGCTGGCCCGGGGCCGCAACGCGATGGCGATCTGGCGCGATCTCGTCGACGATCACGGCTTTCCCGCCCAGTACGCCAGCGTGCGCCGCTTCGTGCGCCGCCGGCGCGGCTCGCGGGTGCCCGAGGCGCACCCGAGCATCGTCACGGCGCCCGGCGAGGAAGGTCAGGTCGACTACGGCGAGGGCCCGATGGTGCGGCATCCGGGCACCGGCAAGTACCGCCGCACCCGGCTGTTCGTCTTCACCCTCGGCTACAGCCGCAAGAGCGTCCGCCTGCTGACCTTCGCCTCGAGCACGCGCGGCTGGTGCGAGCTGCACGAAGAGAGCTTTCGTCGCCTCGGGGGCACCGTGCAGGTCGTCGTCCTCGACAATCTGCGCGAGGGCGTCCTCACGGCCGACATCTACGACCCGGCGCTGAACCCGCTCTACCACGACGTCCTGGCCCACTACGGCGTCGTCGCGCTGCCCTGTCGCGTCGGCGATCCCGATCGCAAAGGCAAAGTCGAGTCGGCGATCGGCCACACGCAGGCCGCGCTCAAGGGGCTGCGCTTCGAGACGCTCGAGGCGGCGCAGGCCTATCTCGATCGCTGGGACGCCCGTTGGGCCGATACCCGCATCCACGGCACCACCAAGCGCCAGGTCGCCGCCATGTTCGTCGAGGAGCGGCCGGCGCTCCGCCCGCTGCCCGTCGAGCCGTTTCGCTACTACCAGTTCGGGCGGCGCACGGTGCACCTCGACAACTGCATCGAGGTGGACGCCGGCTACTACAGTGCGCCGCCCGGCTGGCTCGGCCAGGAGGTCGCCGTGCAGTGGAACGCTAGCCACGTCCGCCTTCTCGATCCGCGCACCGGGCGGCTACTCCGCGAGCACCGGCGCCACGCCAAGCGCGGGCGCCATGCGATCCACCCCGGCGACCGGCCGGCGCGGACGCCGCCGAGCACGCTGAGCCTGCTGGCCCAGGCCGCCCGGGCGGGCCTGCATATCGGCCCGCTCTGCGCGGCGATCCACCGCGAGCGTCTTGCCCACGTCGCGGAAGCCGGCCTGCTGCTCGTGAGCGAGCTGCTCGATGAGTTCGAGAAGGACGCGCAGCTGCGCGGCCTGCGCTCCTGGGCGCGGTCCAAGTTCCACATGGCGCCGGTCAGGGTCGCCCTTGGCAACTGGCGCGCCCGGGATCTCACCTCCGCGGCCGTGGATACCTACGTCGAGCGGCGGCTGGCGACGAAGAGCCGACGCAGCATCCCCGTGGCCTCGGCCACGGTCAATCGCGAGCTCGCCATGCTGCGCGGGGCCTTGGGCTTGGCTCTCGAGCGCGGTAAGCTCACCGCCCTGCCCAAGATCCGCAAGCTGGCCGAGCGCAACGTGCGCGCGGGATTCTTCGAGCGCGGGGAGTTCGAGGCGGTGGTGACCCGTCTCCCCGACTACCTGCAGGACTTCACGCGCTTCGCCCATCTCACGGGGTGGCGTCGAGGCGAGCTCACGTCATTGCGATGGGCCGACGTCGACCGCGAGGGTGGCGTGATCTGTCTGCGGGCGGCGCAGTCCAAGAACGGCCACGGCCGGACCGTGGCCATCGAGGGCGACTTGAAGGCGCTGATGGCCCGACGCTGGGACGCGCGCCAAGTGAAGCGCGAAGACGGCACGGTACGGGTCGTCGAGTACGTCTTCCACCATGACGGCGCGCTGGTCGGCGATTTCCGGAAAGCGCGGGCGACGGCCTGCCGAGCGGCGGGCGTCAGCGGGCGGTTGTTTCATGATCTGAGACGCAGCGCGATCCGCAACATGGTCCGGGCCGGCGTCCCCCGAGCGCGTGGCGATGAGCGTCTCGGGGCATCGGACGAGAAGCGTGTTTGATCGCTACAACATCGTGTCGGAGGCGGACCTCCGGGCTGCCATGCAAAGAGCCAGCGACTACGTGAACGCCCAACCCCGGCTCGCAACGGTGACTTCCCTCGCTCAGGTGGTGCGGTGAGACAATTCGGAGAGCTTTCGGAGAAACGAGGGGGCGGCCCGACTTGGCCGCCCCCTAACTGCTTGATCAGATTGGTCGGGGCGACTGGATTTGAACCAGCGACCACCGGACCCCCAGTCCGGTGCGCTACCGGGCTGCGCTACGCCCCGATGTGAAATAGGACGCTATCTTACACCACGCGCCTTGGCCGCGCCGCCGGTACACGGCCCCGTGCGGTGCGCGGGGGCCTCTCGCGGCCCGCGCCCCCGCTCGTGATTCGTGCCGTTGCCGGGCCGCCGACCGATCGGCTCACCTGATGTGAAGTCCGTCGTCACCGCCGCCGGACACGACGGTCCTGTCAGGAGTCGACGACTCGACGCGCGCCGGCTCACGGGCTGCAGACCGCCCCGCCAGCCGATCACGTCACGAATCGATCGCGCTCGTCTGCCGACCTCGACGTCAGTTCGCCGTGAGCACCGTGATGCGTGCGGTGCCGGTGCGGCCGGTCGCATCTCGCACCGTCGCCGTAAGCGTGTGCGCGCCGTTCGCCAGCAGCGTCGTGTTCAACCCGGGCCACACGTGCACGCAGGCGCACGTCTGGGTCGCGATCGTCTTGCCATCGACCGCGATCGTGTACGTGTTCGGCCCTGACGCCGCGCCCTCGAGCCAGACGTTCACCGCGACCGTTCCCGAGACCGTCGCGCTGAGGTTCGGACTCGTGATGAAGACGGCGAGCGCGTTCGCCACCGTAACAGTCTGAACGTCGGTCGCCAGCACCGTTCCCGACCTGTCGGCCACGGTCGCCTCGAGCAGATGAGCGCCGTTGGTGACGGTGGGCGTGTACCAGCCGATCGCCGCGTCGAGCGTCGTCGACGTGACGACACCGATCTGCCGTCCCTCGGCCGCGAGCCGATATACGAGTGGGACACCTGACGGCACGCCGGTCGCGACGATCTTCACCGACGTGGTCCCCGAAACCGTCGCGCTGCCGCTGGGCGTCTTGATGTCGGCACCCACGTACGTCTTCGTCCCGGCCAGGCGGATCTCACCGAAGTCGCGCATGGCGCCCCACAGCGAATCGAAGGTCAGGCGGACACGCTCGCCGTTCGTGAAGGCGCTCGGTGTCCACTTGATCTCGGATGGTGCCGCAAACTCCGCGCACATGGCCCAGAAGTTCGCGGTGCCGCGCAACCCCTGCTCCACGATGGCCTCCGCGCCGAATCCCGGAGGGGTCTGGGCCGTGTTGTCGGGTGACCCGCCCACCGCGCTGATCCGCAGCGCCTGCAATCCGTCGTCGCGCTCGGTGAACACGCCGAGCCCGAGCCCGGTCCACACGGTGGTATCCCAGAGGGTGGGGTCGGTGGGATCGCAGTCGTGACCCGGCAAGCAGCACGGCCGATAGATCCACCATGAGACGTTGTACGCGGTGGGCGCGGGTGCCGCCCAGGCGGGCCCGGCCAGCATCGCGATCAGAACCAGCGTGGTCAGAATGGTACGCATGGCGTCGACCTCCCATAGGCTGCATTAAGGCCAGTTGACGGAACGTCCGCGCTCGGGCCGCGATCACGCGCACCCGCAGCGCGTGCGGGACTTCCCGGAGGGTGACGTCGACGCTCGGCCAGCTCCGGCCGTGGCTCGACATCACGATCAGATCGGCGTTGCGAAACCGCGCGGCGTCACCGGGTGACGGCATCATCGGCGTCCACCCGGCGCAACGCCCGTGCCCCAGGAGAACGCCGCAGAATCGGGGAGTTCCTGCGTATCAGTGAGGATCGAGTGGGGCGACCCCGCCCCTCTGGGATGCCAGGGCCCCACCTCAGACCGCGCGCGACAGGCGTTGCCGGAGTGCGCTGCTCGCGCAGGATATCGCGGCCCAGCGGGCCGCCGAGGACGTCACGGGTCGGCGCCCGTTCGTGCGCGAACGAGAGAGGGAAAACCCTCAAGGAATCGCGGATTCGACGGAAGGATCAGGGGGGCCGGCCGTCCCCCCAGTCCGGTGCGCTTCAAGACGTCAGGCGAGTCCGCAACGCGGTCAGGCGATCGCGGATCCGCTTCAACGCTTCGCCGTAGGACACCTCGCGGAGCCCGAGGTCCAGCTGTCCGGTCTTGCGCGATTCGGCCAGGAGGCGCTTCTTGGCGCCCTCCAGCGTCAGGCGCTCGCCATACAGCAGGCTCTTGATCCGCTGCACGAGCTCGAGGTCCCGGGGCCGATAGAGTCGCTGCCCGGCGGGGTTCTTCTTGGGCCGCAGCAGCTTGAACTCGGACTCCCAGTATCGCAGGACGTACGCCGGCACCTCGGTGATCTGCTCGACCTCGCCGATCCGATAGTAGAGCTTCTCGGCGGTGTCGGTCATCACGGCGGTCATGATGCGCCGGCGTTGATCCGCTGTTTCAGCCCCTTGCTCGGCTTGAAGGTGAGCACCTTTCGGGCGGTGATCTCGATGCTGTCGCCGGTCTGGGGATTCCGCCCGCGACGGGAGGCCTTACGGCGGATACGGAAGTGCCCGAAGCCGACGATCTTCACGTCCTCGCTCTTCTCGAAGCAACGGAAGATGATGTCGAAGACCGACTCGACGACCGACGCCGACTGTCGCTTGGACAGTCCGTGCGCCGCAACCGCGTTGACCAGATCATTCTTGGTCACGGTGAAGCGTCACCTCCTCCGAGGGTTACTCGTTGCCCCGCGCGATGTACGGCTTGTAGCCCTTCGCCTCGAGCTCCTTGAAGGCGGCCCGGGCCTCCGCCACGTCGGTGAACGCGCCGACCCGTACGCGGTGCAGCATCTCCCCGGCACTCGCGGTCGCCGGCGGCGGCGTCGCGGGGGCCGAGGGCGCGGGTCCACTGCCGGCACGACGCACCTGCACCTTGAGACCATCGACCGCAAGATCCTTGGAGAGCGTGACGGCGTCGCGCAGCGGCAAGCTTGGCTTGACGACCACGGTGCCGCCCGCCGTCTCGGCGGCCAGCCCCTTGGCCGAGAGCCGCTTGGTGAGCTCGACCGCCGACATGCCCGAGACGTGCACGTCGTAGAGATCGCCGGGAGACGCCGCGGGCGACGGCGCCGTGGAGCTCGAGGCCGCGGCGGCCGCCGCCGCCTTCGCACTCACCTGCCTGTCGGTCTGCTCCACCTTGTAGTTCTGATCGCGCAGCGCGGTCGCGACACGCTTGGCGGTGTCGGGATCCTTGAACGCGCCCACCTGCACCCAGAACGGGCCACCGGCCTTGGGCGTCGCCGCACTCGCCGGCGCCGTGCGCTTCGCTTCGTCCTTCGCCGCGGGCTCGGCCTTCGCAACGACCTGTGACTTCGACGCGGCCTCGGTCTTCGCCGACTCGGTCTTCGGCGGAGCGGCCGCCTTCGGCGTGGACTCGCTCTTGGCCGACGACTCCGATTTCGTGGCGGCCTTCGGTGTGCTGTCGGTGGCCGCCATCGAGCTTTTTGCCGACGAGTCGGTGGAAACCGACGGCGTCGATTTCGATTCGGACTTGGGCGCCGGCGCTTTCGCGACCGGAGCCGGCTTCGGCTCGGGCTTGGGCTCGGGCCGCGCGAGCGCCGGCGGCGGAGCCGGTGTCGGCACGGGTGCCAGATCCTTCTTGTCCGCACTCTTCTCCGCGCTCGACGGCGCCGTGGATTCGGACGCCGGCAGCGGCGAGATCGGCGTCGCGGGCGGCGCCGGCGACGTGGCCTTCATGCTGGCCGACCGCGACGACAAGGGCGGCGGATTCATCCAGTCCAGGACGTACGGCACGGCGACCGCGCCGATCACGCCGAGGACGATCAGGACGAGAACAACGCGGAACCACGTTGCGGCAAAAATGGAACGCGGCGGAATGTCTTCGTAGAGCTCCTGGTCCTCGGTCGAATCGTCGCGCTCGGGGCTCACCGTCTCCTCGGCGTCGCGCTAGGGTTCGTCATGCGCGTCATCTTAGCATGGTGGTTGGGATTTCCGTATGCGCTGCGGAGCCCGCCGGGCCAAATAGCAGGTCCCCGAACAGGGCCTCCGCGTCCCCCCGGGTGTCGTTGCTGTCGATCATCACGGCGACCTTGCCCAGCCGGGTGGGCTCCCGGCCGAAGAGCGCCCGGAAGTCGGCCGCCACGTTCCGCTCCTCGCGCACCCAGGTGCCCAGGCGGGAGGGGCCGGACTCCACGACGACGATCCGTACGTTCGGCGCGCGCGGATGGACCAGGGTCGTGCCCACCGGCGCCCGGGTGTCCCAGACATAGCCGATGACGTCGCTCGTCGTCCGCGGCGACGGCCAGCGTGGGAACAGAACGTAGACCTGGGCCGCCTGGTCATCGCGCTGCGGATCGCGCACGTCCCCGCCCGATGGCAGGCGGGCCACCTTCCAGGTCCACGTGAGGATCGGATAGCGCCGTACGTCGAGCACGACGTCGCGGTGCAGGGCGAAGGAGGACTTGTCGCTGCGGAGTCGGAGCGCCAGGGTGCCCTCGGCGCGGACCAGCTCCACCGAGGACTCGCCGGCGAACTCCCTCAGCTCCCAGCCTGTCGGCACGCCTCCGGCGGGCACGTTGCTCGGCACCCGGTCCGACACGGGGACTCGCACGCGCCCGCTGGCATCCTGCGCCGGCAGGTTGACCCCGGTCGCGGTCGGCCCGTTCGGCCGGGTTGGAGGCACCTGGGGTCGACCCGCGGGCGCCTGCGCCGCGGGAGAGGCGGGTGATGCCGACGGCGCGCCGGCGAGGGGTGGCGGCAACGGCACCGCGTCCCGGACGGGGCGCGCCCCCGGACCCGCCGTGGCGGTGACCTCGCCCAAGTAGAAGGTGCGATGCAGCGGGGTGGCGAGCACCAGCGCACCGGCCACGAGGAGCAGGACGGCCAGCAAGGCCACGACCAGACCCCTGCGCGACGGCTCTCGACGGCGAGTCAGCGCCGGGCCCTCGGCCGCGGGTGCGGGCGGCGACCGGTGGCCCGCCGCAGAGAAAGTCGGATCGGCGAGCCTTCGAAGCCGAACGCCAGGCGCAGCGAGCGCATCAGGTACCGCTCGTAGGAGAAGTGGACCTGATCGGGCCAGTTCACCCGGAGCGCGAAGGTCGGCGGTCCCACGCTGACCTGGGACGCGGACTGCAGCGTGAGCGGCTCGCCCCGCACCGAGATCGGCCGCCGCTCGATCGCCTGCCGCAGCGCCGTGGTCAGCTCGCTGGCCGACACGCGACGCCGCGCCGCTGCCGCGGCCCGGTCGATCTCGGTGAAGAGATCGGGGATGCCCTCGCCGCGCGTGGCCGCCGTGAAGCAGACCGTCGCGTAGTCGAGGAACGGCAGCCGCTCGCGCAACTGCTCGACAATCTCCGCCCGGCGCACCATGCGCGCCGGCACCAGATCCCACTTGTTCACGACCAGCACGACGGCTCGCCCGGCCTCGTGCGCGTAGCCGGCGATGTGCGCGTCCTGGGCCGTCAGACCCTCGGACACGTCGATGACGAGCAGCGCGACCTGGCAGCGCTCCAGGCTGCGCAGCGCCATCACGACCGACAGCTTCTCGAGGGCCTCGGTGACCTTCCCCTTGCGCCGGATGCCCGCGGTATCCACCAGGACGTACGGATGCCCGGCGTACTCGAAGGCGGTGTCGACCGCGTCGCGCGTCGTGCCCGGCTCGGCGTGGACCAGCACCCGCTCGGCGCCGACCATCGCGTTGACCAGCGAGGACTTGCCGACGTTGGGTCGCCCGATCACGGCCAGGTGCGCCGTGTCGTGCGGCGTGGCCACGCCCTGGTCACGCGGCGCGCGGTCGCGGACGATCTCCAGCATCTCGGCCACTCCGCGGCCGTGCTCGGATGAAACGGGCAGGGGCTCGCCGAAGCCGAGCCGGTAGAGATCGGCCAGCGCGCTGTCCATCCCGCCGGTATCGATCTTGTTGGCGACCACCACGACTGTCCGTCCGCTGCGACGGAGCACCCCGGCGATCTCGGAATCGAGCGCCGTGATGCCCGCACGCGCGTCGAGCACGAAGAGCACGATGTCGGCTTCATCCAGTGCGGTCAGCACCTGCCGCCGCACGCCCTCGACCAGCGGCTCGACCGAGGAGGGATCGAAGCCACCCGTGTCCACCACGGTGGCCTGCCAGCGCTCGAACGCGACCTGGCCGTAGAGCCGGTCACGGGTGACGCCGGGGACGTCACGCACGATGGCCTGGCGCCGGCCGACCAGCCGGTTGAAGAGCGTGGACTTGCCGACGTTGGGCCGGCCGACGATGGCGATGATCGGTCGCGCCAGCGGCCGGGGCGCGCCCTGCTCGTC
>Ga0111539_10013753_pt1 | contig 10108 bp, 8 predicted proteins | sample RhiMethybrSRZTD1_FD_79667 | JGI IMG/M metagenome (GOLD analysis project Ga0111539, IMG submission 79667) | Populus rhizosphere microbial communities from Tennessee, USA - Rhizosphere MetaG P. TD hybrid SRZTD1 (version 2) (version 2) | ecosystem: Host-associated > Plants > Roots > Rhizosphere >... | reverse complement strand
TGCGAGGAGCTGGTCGACCACCTTGTTGACCGTGCCGTAGATGCAGAGACGATCCAGCACGAACTCGTAGGTGATCTCCTGGTCGGGCTGGTCGAGGCGCTCCTTGAACACCGCGTGGCGCCCCGCCTTCGTGAGCTTGGTCTGGAGCTGCTTGTAGTAGAAACGGTACGGGCTGTTGGCGTCGTGGCGGCCGTAGGCGGCGGCGACCTTGTCATCGTCCGCGACGAATACCGTGCGCGCGACGCGCCACTCCGCAGGGTCAGGCTTGACTCCGGCCTTCTGCTTGCCCTCGGCGTAATTGGCCCAATGCGTCTTCAGCCAGTGCGGCAGCAGGAAGTTGGCCGAGAGCGGATGGAAGTCGCGCTCGCCCATCGCGACCACGCCTTTCGAGAACGGTGCCACCACCGTGCCGACGATCTCGGGGCGGGGCTTCTGGTAGGGCTTGGGCATCACGCCGACGCCGAAGTCGAGGTCCATGGTCTTGCGCGTGGTGACCTTGAAGCGGTTGCCGGGGAGCTCGATGTCGTAGGGCGCGTTCCGCTCCCAGATCGCGAGGATCACGTCGATCGCCTCGGCGAACATCTTGTTCCGGTCTTCCTCGAGGATGCCGATCGCCTCGGCGTCGGACACCAGCGCGCCCGGGCTCACGCCCAGGATGAAGCGTCCCTCGCACAGGTGATCGAACATCGCGGCGTTGGCCGCCACGATCGTGGGATGGATCTGCGACAGGTTGCAGGTGCCGCTCGCGAGCTTGATGCTCTTCGTCGAATGGATCAGCGTGGCGAGGAACAGCAGCGAGTTGGTGATGTTCTCGGCCTGGTCGGTGAGGTGCTCGCCGATGAAGACGTCGTGGTAGCCCAGCTTGTCGGCGAGGATCACCGCCTCGCGGTCTTCTTTCAGCGTCTCGGTGTGGTTCCGCTGCAGCGGGTGCACCGGCATCATGAACATTCCAAGCTTCATCTCGTCTCCTTCGACACCCCTACTCCATCGCTCTTACGATGCGCTCCGGCGTGAGGGGAAGATTGCGCACGCGCACGCCGAGCGCGTCGTGCAGCGCGTTGGCGATCGCCGCGGCCGTCGGTCCCTGCGCGGCCTCGCCTGCACCAAGGGACGGTGAGTCGCTTTTCACGAGGTTCACCTCGACCGCAGGCACCTCGGAGAAGCGCAGGATCGGATAGTCCTCCCAGGACGTCGCCCCTACGCGCCCCTCCTCCTTCAGGGTCCAGCTCGTCGCCTGGATCGCGCCACCCTCGAGCTGGTTCGCAACGCCGTCCGGATTGATGGCGAGCCCGACGTCGGCGGCGACGACGAGCCGCTTCACCCTTAGCACTTCGCCTGCCTCGACTTCGGCAAGCACCGCGCAGTAGGCACCGATGTTCTTGTAGCGGGCGAAACCGACGCCGTGGCCTTGGTTTTCCGCCTTACTCCAAGAGCTCCACGCCTTCCTCAGGGATTCGAGGACAGCACGGCCGCGTGGATCCTTCAGATGCCTGAGGCGAAACTCGATCGGCTCGGCGCCGGCGACCGTGGCCAGCTCGTCCATGAACGACTCGATGGCGAAGACGTTGCCGTAGGCGCCGAGCGCGCGCAGCGAGGAGGCGCGCCGGGGCGTCTCGCGCACGTAGTGCTTCACCACCTGCAGATCCGGAAAGTCGTAGAGCGGAATGGCGTTGCGCCCGGCGCCCTCGGGCGGAAGCGCGGGATCGATCGCCGGCGAGAATTCGAACGGCTTCTCCAGGTGGCGCGCCGCGATCAGCGCCGGCTTGGGCGAGCGGCCGGGCCGGTTGGTGTGGCCGTTGCTCCAGAGCTCGTGCTTCCACGCCACGATGTTGCCGGAAGCGTCGAGCTGCGCCTCCAGGTCGAGCGCCATCGCCGGCCCGTAGGGCTCCCAGGCGAACTCGTCCTCGCGCGTCCATTGCAGCTTGACCGGACGGCCGTTGGCCGCACGGGCGAGCAGCGCCGCGTCGAGCGCCACGTCGTCGGCGCCGTTGTGCCCGTAGCAGCCAGAGCCTTCGGCGTGGTTCACGGTAATACTTTCTAAAGGAAGACCAAGAACTATGGAAAGCTCATGCCTCAGGCCGAAAATCCCCTGGCTGTGGGTCCAGACCTCGAGCTTGCCGTCCTTCAGCCGCGCGATCGCGCACGACGGCCCGATCGAGGCGTGCGCGATGAAGGGCTTGGAGTAGGAAGCGCGCAGCGCTTTCACTCCTTTCTTTTCTCCCTGTATTTCCTTCAGGACGCTTCGCTGGGTTACGTTCTCGCGCAGCCAGGCGTGGAAGTCTTCCGGCACCGGCGTTTCTTTCCACACGGCCTTCGCGCGCAGCTTCGCCGCGGCGGCGATGGCGAGCTCTTCGCGCTCCGCGAGCACGCCGACGAAGCTCCCGTCCCGCACCAGGTTCACTTCTTTTGAACCCAATTCTGGCAGCGACAGCAGCTTCGAAAAAGGCCGCGAAGGCCGCACGATGCGCGCGAAAAGCATTCCCGGCAGCGTCATGTCCTGCACGTACGCCGGCTTGCCCGCCACCTTGGCCGGAAGGTCGATGCGCGGCGCGCTCTTGCCGACGACTTTCGCCGGTCCCGAAGGCTTGACACCGGCGCCCGCGGGGGGCGCCTCGCCCGCCTCCGCGGCGCATTCCCAGTACGTGACGCTGCTGCCGTTCTTCGCCGTGATCGTGCCGTCGTCGACGGCGAGCTCGCCGAGCGGCGCGCCGAGCAGCTCCGCGGCATGCGCGAGGAGCGCGGCGCGCGCCTGCACGCACGCCTCGCGGATTCCCTTGCCGCCTTCCTGGATCGACATGCTGCCCGAGGTATAGCCTTCGTCGGGGCTGTGCGCGGTGCTCGGCGGCACGATGCGCACGCGCTCGAAGGCGACGTCGAGCTCTTCCGCCGCGATCTGCGCCAGCGCGGTGTTGATGCCCTGCCCGAGCTCCACCTTGCCGCTCGCGATCCACACCGTGCGGTCGCGCTCGAACCGGATCCTCGGATTCTTCACGCCTGCATTTCCTCCGCGGCACGGAGCACCGCGCGCACGACGCGGTTGTGCGCGCCGCAACGGCAGAGGTTCCGATCGAGCGCTTCTCGGACTTGTTGTTCCGAGGGATTCTGATTGTCGGCAAGAAAAGCGGCCGCGGCGACCGCGATGCCGCTGATGCAGTAGCCGCACTGCGCCGCCTGCTCGGCGAGCAGCGCCTTCTGCACCGGATGGAGCTCGCCGCCCTTCGCCAGCCCTTCCACCGTGGTGATCTTCTTTCCGGCCACCGACCAGAGCGGCGTATCGCACGAAGGTACCGCCTTTCCCTCGACGATCACGAAGCACGCGCCGCACTGACCGTTGCCGCAGCCGAAGCGGCTGCCGACGAGGCCGAGGTCGTTGCGCAGCACATAGAGGAGCGGCGTGTCCGGCCCGGCCGATACGCTGCGTCGCTGCCCGTTGACCTCCAGTTCCGTCATGCCAGCACCATGTGGATCAGCGCAAGCCGCTTTTGTGCCTGCTGCAGCCCGCGCTCGAGGGCCGCGGCCACGTCTCTAGGCGAGGTCACCTTTTCGCCGTAGCCGCCGTAAGCTTCTGCGAGCTTCGCATATTCCGGCCGCGGCGTGATGGCCGTGCCTGCGAACCTGCCGCTTTGGGCCGCCGCGCCGTCCGGGTAGTAGTTCAGAACGTCGGTCTTCTGCGAGAGATAGCCGGCGTTGTCGAACAGCACCACCGCAATCGGCAGGTCGAGCTCCTGGCTCGCGCCGAAGCAGGCCGGGACCGGGTTGTAGTGAAAGGCGCCGTCGCCGATGGTGACGATCACCGGCCGCCGCGGCTCCGCATGCTTCACGCCGAGCGCGAGCGAGAGGCCCATCCCCAAGCCGCCGAAGCTCGCCTCGTAGAAGCCGCCGGGCGCGAGCCTGGTCAGCCGCTGCACCAGCTCGAGTCGATGGGTAATCGTCTCGTTCACCACCACCGCGTCCTTGGAGATCGCGGCATTCAGCCGTTCGGCGATCCAGGGATTGTTCATACCCTCCATTGCCTGCGGCAGGCTGGGACGACGGGAAATCGGGCTCTGACCCCGATTTTCCAGGCGGGCGCGCAGGCCCTCGAGCGTCGTGCGCAGCTCGCCTGGGACCACCATGTCGGCGCGCACGCCCCAGTAGGGCAGGTTCGAGCGCAGCGGATCCTCGCCGAGAACGAAGACCTTCGTGCCGGGCTTGGGCAGCGAGGAAGGCGGGTGCCAGGGCATCACGCACTCGGCGAGCAGCACGGCATCGGCTTCATCCACCAGCCGCTTCATGTTCTCCACCGCGACGCCGGCGTAGAGCGCGTGGTCGCGCGGAAAGTTGACGTAGTACGGCTGCCACGCCTCGGCCACCGGCGCGCCGAGCGTCTCGGCGAGCGCGACGAGCGCTCCGACCGCCGCCCGATCGCGTCCCGCTTCCTCGGTGATGATCAGCGGGCGCTTCGCTTCGGAGAGCCGCGCCGCGAGCGCATCGAGCGCGGACGGATCCGCCGCGGGGAGCGACGGCAGCGCCGGGGCCGGCGGCAGCGGCTGCGCCATCGTCTCCATCAGGTATTCGATCGGCACCGAGAGGAAGACCGGTCCGCGCGGCGCGCCCATCGCGAGCTGGCAGGCGCGCTGCGCCGTCTGCGCGAGGAGCAGGCTGGAATTGAGACCGAGGCTCCATTTCACGCTGGGCTCGGCAAGGCGCGCGGGTCCGCCGAGGTCGGTGAGAAGGCGCAGCCATTGCCTGCCGAGCTTGAAGGAAGGCGACTCGGAGAAGGTCACCGCTTCCCCTGCCATGACCACCATGGGCACGCGCTCGTGCTTCGCGATCCGCAGGGCCATCGCCGCGTGCAGCGTGCCGACAGTCGTGTGCAGCACTACCGCCGGAAGCTTCCCGGTGGCCTTGGAATAGCCGCTCGCCATGGCGACCGCGGTTTCCTCGTGGCGCACGGAGACGTACTCGGGGAATTCTCCGGCGGCATGCGGCCGTGCGAGCGCCTCCCAGAGCGGCGCCCAGTCGGAGCCCGGCGAGGCGAAGATGCGCTCCACGCCCATGGCGCCGAGCGCCCTGAGGATCGCCTCGGCGCCGATCATGCCGCGGTCATTTGATCCCGAGCTCGGGAATGAGCTTGGCGTAGCGGTCGTACTCGCTCTTCACGTAGGCCGCGAACCCGGCGGGCGTCATCGGCTCGGCGAGCTCGACCGCGAGCGCCTTGAACCGCTCGCGCACCTGCGGCTCCTGCATCAGGCGGATGACCTCGCGGTTCAGGCGCTCGATCGCCTCGCGCGGCGCGCCCGCGGTGGCGTAGAACGCGAAGTGCGGGCCGCCGTCGACGCCGTGAATTCCGTTCTCCTCGAGCGTCGTCACATCGGGAAAATCCGGGTGCCGGTTCGGTCCGGCTACCACGATCATGCGCAGCTTCCCGGCCTTCGCCTGCGCCAGGCCGACGCCCGGGTCGAACGTGAGATCGATCACGCCGCCGAGGAGATCCTTCAGCGCGGGACCCGCTCCTTTGTAGGGGATGTGGTTCATCTTCACCTTCGCCTCGCGATTGAACACTTCGGTCGCGATGTGCGGCGAGGTGCCGTTGCCCGGCGTGCCGTAGTTGAGCTTGCCCGGGTTGGCGCGCGCGTAGGCGAGGAACTCCTTGAAGCTCGAGACCGGGACGTTCGGATGCGTGAGCACGTAGAGCGAAACCCGGCCCGTGGGAACGACCGGCGTCAGGATCTTCGTCGGATCGAGGTCGGGACGGTTCACGATGTGCGGCGCGATCATCATGCTCGAGCCTGGTGAATACAGAAAGCTGTAGCCGTCCGGGTCGGCTCGTCCCACCGCCTCGAAGCCGATGTAGCCGTCGCCGCCGGCGCGATTCTCGATCACGAACGGCTGCCCGAGCGTCTCCGTGAGGCGCGCGCCGAGCACGCGCGCGGTCACGTCGGCGACGCCGCCCGGCGCCACGTTGACGATCACCCGCACCGGCCTCGTCGGCCACGACTGTCCCCATAGAGAAGTGGCAAAGATCAGCCCCAGGAGGGCGAGAAAGCTCTTCATCGAAACCCCTACTCCACCTTGATGTTGGCGTCCTTGATCACCTTGCCCCACTTGCGGATCTCGGAGCGCACGAAGGCCGCGAACGCCTCGGGGCGCTCGCCGCCGGTCTGCGACCCCATGGTGACGGCGTCGTCCTGCATTTCCTTCGTGCGCAGCACGCGCGCGATCTCCTGCTGGAGGCGATCGACGACCGCCGGCGGCGTCCCGGCCGGAACGAAGATGCCGTTCCAGCCGATGCCCTCGATCGCGGGGAAGCCGGCCTCGGCCATGGTCGGAATGTCCGGGATGATGCTTACGCGCTCGGGACCGGCGACGGCCAGGCCGCGCAGCTTCCCCGTGCGGAGATGGTCGCGGATCACCACCGAGGCGAGGAAAGCGGTGCTGACGTGCCCGCCGGTCAGGTCGGGCAGCTCGGCGCCGATCGCCTTGTACGGCACTTCGCGCACCTGGATCGCGGTGGTGGACTTCAGCAGCTCGCCCACCATCTGCGTGATGGCGCCCGTGCCGCCCGACGCGTAGGTGAGCTGGTTCGGCCGCGACTTTGCGAGGGCCACGTACTCCTTGACCGAATTCGCGGGCACCGACGGGTGCACCACCATCACGAGCGGCGTGGAGATCAAACGCGTCACGGCGAGCAGCTTCTCGTTCAGGATGCAGCAGGGGTCGGGCGTGACGAGATCGTTGAGCGCGTTGTTGATCACGCCCTGGAACAGGGTATAGCCGTCGGCAGCCGAGCGCGCCACCTCGCGCGCACCGATCATGCTGTTCGCCCCGGGGCGGTTTTCCACGATCACCGGCTGCCCGAGCGACTCGGAAAGCTTGGGCGCGATGCGCCGGGCGAAGACGTCGACCGCGCTGCCCGGGCCGGTCGGCACGATCCAGCGCAGAGGTTTGGCGGGATAGGGTTGGGCCATCACGCAGCCAGCGAGCAGGAGTCCCGCCAATAGGAGGAAAAGGCGCATCTTGTTCGCTAGATCAATCGCCTGAGGAAGTCGCCGACTTCCTTGTTGAAGCCCGCGGGGTTCTGGATGTTCGCGATGTGCGCCGCCTTCGGCACCGAGCGGTGCTGCGCGCCGGGCACCTTCTTAGCGAGCTCCGCCATGAGCGCGGGCGGGCCGCCGACCCTGTCCTCCGCCCCGGAAACATAGAGGGTCGGCGCCTTGATCTGCGGCAGCTTGTCCTCGAGGTTCAGGCCGAGGAACGCTGCGGTAACCCCGAGGTAGCCGAGCGTGGTGGTGGCGCGGATCATGTTGCGCACGTTCTGCAGCACTTTGGGATTCGCCGCCTTGAACTCGTCGGAGAACCAGCGCTGCACGGTCGGCTCGACGATGACTTCCACGCCCTCGTTCGCCACCGCCTCGCGCAGCTTGTGCCACATCTCCGCGAACTCGGGCACCATCTTCGCGCGGCAGCAGCACGGCATGAGCGCGTGAACGCGCTGCGGATGCTCGATGGCGAACGCCTGGACAATGGCACCGCCAAGGCCAAGGCCGACGAGGTGGGTCTTCTGGATGTTGAGCTCGCTCAGCAGCCCCGCGAGGTCGCGCACCAGGAGCTCCATGCTGTAGTCGCCCTCGGTGGCCAGGGTGTCGCCGTGGCCGCGCAGGTCGTAGCGCAGCGTGCGGTAGTCCTTGCCGAGGGCCTCGACCTGCGTGTCCCACATGGTCAGGTCGTTGGCGATGCCGGTGACGAAGGTGATGTAGGGCGCGCCCTCTTTCCCGTCGAAGCGGTACTCGATCTTGATGCCGTTGGTGTCGACCTGCGGCATGCGGCCTCCCTCTCGCGCTATTCCGGCGTGACTCCGGCGAGGCGCACCTGCTCGGCGTAGGCGCGCAGCTCGGCGGCGACGAACTTCTTGAACTCGGCGGGCGTATCGGCCACCGGCTCCACGCCGAGTCCGGCGAGCTTCTCGCGCACGCCCGGGTTCTGCATGGCGGTGCGCACCTCGCGATAGAGCTTCTCGACGATGTCCATCGGCGTGTTGGCGGGCGCGAACATCGCGAACCAGCCGCCGTCGTGCCTGTACTGCGGCACCCCGGCCTCGGCCGTGGTCGGCACTTCCGGTGCCGAGGGATGGCGCTTCGCTCCGGTGTACGCGAGCACCCGCACGCGGCCGTTCTTGTAGTGCGGCATGATCGGCGCAGGCGAGGTGAACATGGCTTGGACTTCGCCCGCGACGAGCGCCGCGGCGGCAGGACCGCCGCCCTTGTACGGAATGTGCGTCATGTGCGTGCCGGTGACGTTCTTGAAGACCTCCATCGCGAGGTGCCAAGTGTTGCCCACTCCCGGCGTGCTGTAGGCGAATTTGGAGTCAGGCTTGCGCGCGAGCTCGATGAATTCCTGCAGGTTCTTCGCCGGCACCGAGGGATGCACTGCGAAGAAGAGTCCGCCGTTGCTCACGAGATTCGTGACCGGCGTGAAGTCCTTCTCCGTGTCGTAAGGCAGGCTCTTGTGGACGAACGGGTTGATCACGAATCCCGAGGAATACACCATGAGGGTATAGCCGTCGGGCGGCGCCTTGGCGACAACGTCGGCGCCGAGGATGCCGTTGGCGCCGGGGCGGTTCTCGACCACGAAGGGCTGGCCGAGCTGCGCCTGGAGCTGCGCCGCGACCACGCGCGCGACGATGTCGGGTCCGCCGGTCGCCGCCGGCACCACCACGCGCACCGGGCGATTCGGATAGTTCTGCGCCCACGCCACCGTCACCGTCAGAAGGGACAGGAGCAGGGACAAAAGCGGCGACACGAGCGCGACTGCCAGGATCCTTCTCATCATGCTGCTTCCTCCTCAGGAAATCAGTGCCGCCACCGTCGGCCACGGATCGGGCTGCTGGTGCAGCTTCTTGAACGGCGCGTGATCCTCGGGCGTCATCCGCTCGAGGATCTCCCTCTTCACCGAAGGCCGGGCCAGGACGCGTTTGTACCATGCCGCGACGCCGGGATGCTCATCCCAGAGCCGGTCCATCCGCAGGAGCTCCAGGCGCAGCACGTACGGCACGGCCGCGATGTCAGCCAGCGAAAACTCGCGGCCGGCGAGCCAGCCGCCGCCGGCCGCGTCGATCAGCTTGAGGAGCTTGGCGTGGTGCTCGAGCGCCTCGCGCGCGAACTTCGATTCCAGGCCGTGCAGCACCACGTCGCGTTTGTATTCGGTGCGCTTCTTGAGCGGTGACTTGGCCAGCCTCTGGTCGATCTGCTCGCCGGTCAGGCCCGCGAACCACGGCCTGAAGGCGGTGGCGAACGTCAGGATGGTGCAAGAGTTGTGCACGTACTCGTCGATCAGCTTGTTCACCATCCGCACCTGCGCCCGCGCCAGCGGATCGCGCGGCATGAGCGGCGGGCTCGGAAATGCCTCGTCCAAGTAGTACAGGATCACCGAGGACTCGATCACCGTCCGGCCGTCATGGACGAGCGTCGGCACCACGCCGTTCGGGTTGAGCTTCATGTACGCCGGGTCGAACTGGTCGCCGCGCAGCGTCATCAGGTGGCTCTTGTACTCGAGACCCTTTTCCGCCAGCGCCACGCGCACCTTCTGCGCGCACACCGAATTCACGCTGTGGTAGAGCTCGAGCCTCATTTCGCGGCCTGGATGGCCTGCCACACCCGGTGCGGCGTTGCCGGCATGTCGAGGTGCTGCACGCCGAGAGGCCTGAGCGCGTCGAGGACCGCGTTCATCACCGCGGGCGGCGCGCCCACGCAGCCCGCCTCGCCGACGCCCTTCACGCCGATCGGGTTGGTCTGCGCCGGGACGTCGATGAAATCGAGCTCGTAGTGCGGCGGCAGATCGGAGGCGCGCGGCATCGCGTAGTCCATGAAGCTCGCCGAGAGCAGCTGGCCGGATTCGCGATCGAAGGCCACGTTCTCCATCAGCGCCTGGCCAATGCCCTGGGCCAGCGCGCCCTCGATCTGGCCGTGGCAGATCATCGGGTTGATCACGCGACCGACATCGTCGACCACCGCGTAGCGCTCGACGAAGACCTCGCCGGTCTCGGGATCGACCTCCACTTCGCAGGCATGGCAGCCGTTGGGAAAGGTCGGCGGCACGCTGGAAGAGCCGCTGGCATCGAGCCCGGTGC
>Ga0111539_10013752_pt1 | contig 10108 bp, 5 predicted proteins | sample RhiMethybrSRZTD1_FD_79667 | JGI IMG/M metagenome (GOLD analysis project Ga0111539, IMG submission 79667) | Populus rhizosphere microbial communities from Tennessee, USA - Rhizosphere MetaG P. TD hybrid SRZTD1 (version 2) (version 2) | ecosystem: Host-associated > Plants > Roots > Rhizosphere >... | reverse complement strand
TTGTTCGCCAAATTCGATCACATCCGCAATGGTGCTCCCGTATTTTCGCTTGAGCGTCTCGAGGAGCGAAACGCGCTCTTCCATTTCCGCAAGACGCGCCGGATCGAGATCGAGTTCCTCGGCGTAGCGCTGGAGGGAATTCGAAAGATCTTCGAGTTCCGTGATCGCGCGCAAATGTGATTCGGAAAAGCGCGACGCGGAAGGATCGACGCGTTCGAGTTCGCGCAGCACCTTTCCAATTTCGCCGAGTCGCACCAGCGCTGCGTCGTCCGATTCCGCGAGCCGGCCAAGAATTTGCGTGGCCAATTCCAGCAGCCGCCGGCTGTTCGTCGCCACACCATAACGGGCTAGCAATTCCTCCTCTTCCCCGGCGCGCAATTCCGCGGCCTCAATCTCACGCACTTGATGCCGCAGCAAATCAACCTCGCGCTCGAGCGCCGACTCATCTGCGGCCAGCGCTGCACGTTCCGCGACGAGAGAGTTCAGTTTCCGGAATTGCTCCCCGAACTTTCGCCCGAAATCCGCGGCACCGGCAAAGGCGTCGAGCAACGCAAGCTGTGTGTCGTTCGAGAGCAACGATTGATGATCGTGTGGCCCGTGCAAATCGACGAGCGTATCACCAAGTTCCTTCAGCACCGCGAGTGTCGTCGGGCTGCCGTTAATGAACTGTCGGTTCGATCCTGCGTTGGAGAAAACGCGCTTGAGGATCAATTGCGCTTCCTCGCAAGGTTCGACACCCTGCTCCTCTAGGCGCGCATTCAGGGCCGGCACGTCGCGCACATCGAACACCGCCTCGACGGTGCAGCTTTCCGCGCCGGTCCGGATGAGCGTCTTGTCCGCGCGCTCGCCAAGAATGAGCTGCAGCGCGCCCACGATGATCGACTTTCCCGATCCGGTCTCGCCTGTCACGGCAGTGAACCCGGGCGAAAGCGACCAGGCGAGTTCTTCGACAAGCGCGAGGTTGCGAATTCGGAGCGAGGCAAGTGTGGCGAGCACCCTGCCAGCGTAGAAATCCGCGTGCGCTGATGTCAAACGCGCCGCAACGCGCTCAACGCTCGTTCAACAGTTGCCGAATCTGATCGGCGGTTCCTTCAAGTGCGTCGAGCGATCGCAGATGGCCTTCGCGATCCAGCAGCCAGACAGTCGGCAGCGCGTTGATGCCCAGCGCTCGAATGCGCGGACTGCCCCAGCTTTCGCCATCGTATGCCACAGGCCAGGTGATGTCTTTTTCCTTGAGTAACGCGGCCACCGCTTCGCGCTTCGTGTCAAGGCTCACGCCAATCAACTGAAGGGTCTCCTTCCGAGATCCTGCGATTGCTTTCTTCAGCTTCTCGATCGCCTCGATCGACGGCTCCGACCACCTGGCGAAGAAGCACAGAATCACCAGACGCCCGCGATAATCTGCGACATCGAGCGTCGTCCCATCGAGCGCCGGAGCGGAAAAGGCGATCGGCTGACGCAACAATTCGATTCGCCGCAGGTCGTCCGCGATTCGGGCCTTGAGTTGCTCCTCCTGCGCGAGGGCCTGCGCATCGAGCAGGAGTTGTTGCTTCTTCTGCGGTTGCAGATCAAAAAGCGTCGCCACCTCGGCAAGCACGTCTGCCAGCCGCCGATCATCGGGATGAGCCGCCTGGAATTTTCGGACTTGCGCGAACAGCCTGTCGCGTTCGGTCGCAGAGGGCTTGTTGAGCTGGCGCATCGCGAGGGAAAGGCGCGCGAAATCGAGATCCGCGCGTCGTTCAGGAGTTGCCGCTTTTTCGAGGCGCTCGAGCAGCCGGACCGCTTCAGCATACGCCTTGTTGTCGTTCCGCATCGCACCGCGCAAGCCAAGCAGCCGGACAAGGCGCAGCGACGCTTCAAACGCGCGCGCATCGCTCGCATGCTGTGCGAGGAATCCGCGCAACATCCGCTCCTGCGTCTCGAGGTGGGAGAAGACCGCCGTCTTCACACCAGCCACAGTTTGCGAAGTGGGCCGGGGACCGACGTCGAGCGCGATGATCGCCTGCCAGTCTTCGTCGGCGGTTCCAGCGAGCGCCTCTGCGGCACCGACGGCCACGAGCAGCAGGCACGCTTTCGCGCTCACTTCTTGTTAAACGGAACGATCGACGTATAGACGGCGCGGTGATCGCTTGCCGCCGCCCAATCGTTCGCTTCGGAACGATAAATCCGGGATTTGTTCAGCACGACCTCGCGAAACAATGCCGGACTCACGAATAAATAATCGATGCGCGAATACTCATCGGCGGTCTTCCAGTAGTGCGTCCAGCGATCACCGAAGGCATCCTTCGCCCAAAGATCGGCGAGGTAAGTGGACGTGGCCTTCACACCACTGATCTCGGAGAACATCGGCTCGTTCTTGGTGTCGTTGAAATCGCCGTAGCAAACGAGATTCACTTTGGGATCCACGGTCATGATTTTTTCGACGTAGGCGCGTAACTTTTGCGCTTCGTATCGCCGGATCAATGCTTCGCCTTCGGGAATTGGCAGCTTCGATTTCAAATGCACGCCCACGAGCCTCAGCTGATAGTTTGGGTTCACTTCCACGGTAACGTCGAGAAAGCCGCGGCGGACTTTTTCCTGCAGCCCATTGACCTCAAACGGCACGTCCGTCTGCGAATTCCGGGCAACGATCGGAAAGCGGCTGACTAACGCGAGGTGCCGATCTGGATCCGCCGCCTGAACATATTCTGATTCGACGTAACCCAGCCCGGCTTCTGCCAGCCTCTTTTTGAAATCTTCAAACCGCTCTGGCGTGCCCATTTCGCAGACGCCGAGAATATCGGGGTTGATGTCTTTGATGATCGCAACCAGCGCATTGATCTCCGCTGCAGGCTTGGCGCGCGTCGCGTATTTGTGTGTCTCGTCCGCCGGCATTGTGTGGACGTAATTGCGCACGTTGTAATGGCAGAAGGTGATTTCCGGCGGCGCGGCGAAGATCCGCGGATGGATGCCGGCGGCGACGAACAGGACGAGGAGAACGCGCTGCATGTGCAGGAAAATAGAAAGGGCTCGCCGCTTGAAGGCGAGCCCAATCGTGATTGTTGAAAGCAGATTACGAAACGCGCGTTGCGGTGTGCGGATCGCGTTCCCGTTCGTCGTCAGTTACGTCCGGTTTTGGCTCATCGAGTTGTCGCGGCGGTTCTGGTGCCGGCGGACGAGTCACTTCGCGCTCGAATTCATCCTTGGCTTTGCTGAATTCGCGGACGGCCTGGCCCATGCCGCGGGCGAGCTCCGGCAACTTCTTGGCGCCAAAAAGGAGCAGCACCACGAGCAGAATGATAATCAGATCCGGGCCGCCGAGATTGAGTAAGGAAGCGAGCGTGTTCATAAGTCTTTTCGTTCAACTAACATCCCTGCCGCGAAGTTGCAAACGGTCATTCGCCCAGACCAATCGCCCGAGCCTGCGGTTACGCAAGATTTAGCCGCGCGTGGCGCGATGATCGTCGTCATCATTGTCTGTCGGTGGTCCGTCCTTGCCCTTCGAGAATTCGCGGAGTGATCGCCCCATGCTGCGCGCCAGTTCCGGAAGGCGCTTCGCCCCAAAAAGCAACACCACGATCAAAGCGATGATCAGGACATCCGGTCCGCCAAGATTTAGCAGCGAAGCAAGCGTGGTCATGAGATGTATGTTTCTCGTAAGAGGAAACCAGCAGAAGCCGCCGATCTTAGCCGAAAGGAAGTCCTTGCCGATACAATCCAATTGCGGATGCCGCGCGAAGGGTACTCGCTCAACAATTCCACGGCATTTATCCGGAACAGAGCGTGGGCGGCAATTCCGCGACGGCGAACTCGGGCAGGAGGTAGCTAAAGTCGAGTTCGGGCCCGGATTCGACCGCTTCTTCGACGATCGGAATTCCGCTGAAAATCGCCGTTTCTCGCACTCGGGAAAGTCCGATGAAGGAGTAGTCACCATGAAAATCCAAGTCCCGCGTGAAGCCGGGAAATCTGCCACGATCTCCGTGCGCCCGGTCTAAAAATCCGCAACCGAAAGAGTCTTGTCCAGATTCCAAAAGCCGCACGCCTCCGTAGTAAATGTGTGTCGAGGCTGCATGCCGAGCCCGCCCGCGATCCATTCTCCCGAATCCGTCGAGCACGTAACCGCCTGCGGGTTTATTCCTGCGCCAGCCGCCAACCTCATCGGTAAGGCCCAAGGCGCGTCACGTCGCGCACCCGGCCCTTACTCTTTGCGTCCTCGACGATCTTTGGTAGGGAGATTTCGATCGCAATCCGCGCTTGCCCTCGGTACGCCAAGCGGCCCCGGAATTCCCGGGGCCGCTCGTAATCTCTCGTTGTTGCGTTGCGGCTGTGCCGCCAGGCAATTTAATTCTATCAGTCGCGTCTGCCTCTCGGGCGGCGGACGATCAGGCTAAACAACCCCAGCGTCAGCAAGCCAAGCGCGCCCGGTTCCGGCACGGCTTGGACTCCGCCACTGACGCTCGGACCCGATTCTGCCTGGGCATCGTCCGAAGAGCCACCGCTCTGCGCAAGCTCGCCACCATCCGCCGGAGCGGGAGGCGAGGCCAACGACGAAAGCGTCACAGTCGCGCCCGCATCAATGACCAAACTGTCGAGCGATTGGTCGGCTTCAAAATCAAGCGTGCCAGCCAACACATGCACGGCCAGATTTCCGTCACCTGCCGCCGTCTCGAGGGTCAAAGTGCCCGCGCCAGCTTTGTTCAGGACGGTACCGGCGAGCCCGTCAATGGCCGCGTCACCCGGGTTGGCGATCACGTTGGCCGCCTGGATCCGGGCATTGAAACCATTGGTGTCGATCGTCGCATCACCATCCTCAATGTTGATCGCCGAATGAGTCGCTCCATCGTCGAAGTTGCGGACAAAGTTGCTCTCATTGCCACGGGCTCGAAGGGTTCCGCCATCAAAAGACAGCGACGCCGCTCCTCCACCAGCCTCTATGAACTGAGTGGTAAGAACACCGCCGTCGAGATTCGCAGTGCCCGTGCTAGGTCCATTGGTGCCAACGTAAACGGAGGAAGCGTCAATGCTGCCACCGGTCATCGTGAGAGTTCCGGTGCCGTCATTCCCCACATTCAGTCTCGCGAGAGTCGCCGTGCCGTTACTGATGTTCCAAATACCTACAACTCCGGTATCCCGTCCAATATGCGTATCGGAGACGGTGTTGTCGAGAGTTCCGCCGGTTTGGTTCAGTGTGCCGGTCGCAATGCCGGGCGTGGCGTTTCCGCCGTTCCACGAACCGATATCAAATGTGCCGCCGCCAGCGAGCTTCCTGAGAACGCCACCCGCGAGGAGATTGACCGTTCCGTTCGAGGGACTCAAAGCGGCTTTGTAAACCGTGCCGCTGTACTGTCCTCCTGCGAGAGTGAGCCCTTGGGTGGCATCTTCCCACAAAGCGTTTGGCCCACCGTCGCGGCTATAAAATGACTCACCCTCAGCACCGCCACCGCGTTCAAACCACATCCAGTCCAGTGCGATGGTATCGCCAGCCGTCAATGGAATCGCCGCGCTGGAGACAGTGTGCGGCCCGGAGAGGACATTATCCGTGATGATCTCAGTGAACAGGCCTCCATTGATGCTCAGGCGCAGTCGTGAACCATCATCGGTATTGTTCCCAAAGATGTAGGAGCCGGTCGTGCCAACCGTGAAGTTGCCCAGACCGACGAAAGCGAAATCGTTGTTATCGCCCCCAGGCAGGCCCTGCACCTGAGCACCCACTCCAAATAGACCGCCCGCGTCGCCATTATCCGATGTGCTGGAGGTTGTGTAATTTGCCGTGAAGGAAAACGCCTGTTCGGGACCGCCATCGATAACCGCGTCGGCATTCGCATAGTTATTAATTTGAAAACCGCCGAAAGCGCGGCCGATTGCGATGTAACCCGTCGAGATAACGGTCCCGCTGATGTTTGCCGTGCCCGTGCCGCCCTCATTCCCCACTTGGAACTCGCCACCGCGGACCATAAGGGTCGAGCCTGCGCCGACGTTGAGTGTGCCTACACCGGTACCGTTCCCAACTCTAAAATGGCCGCCAGCCACACTACCGTCCTCGTTATGACTGTCGTAATTCACCTGACCACCGTTGGAAATATTCATCGTTCCAGTGCCACCGCTGCCGACGGCGAAGTAACGCGCTTTTGAGTTGAATTGCGATCCCACGCCGTCAACGGTCATCGTTCCTGTCGAGCCAGCATTGCGGGCGATATGCACCTCACCGCCACCATTATCGACGTTATGATTGAAAACGCCACCATTGGTGATGTCGACCGTGCCTGTGCCACTTTCGCCGACGTTCAGTTGCGAATTACCATCGCCACCGAGGCCGACGAGATGGGCATCGACCATATTGAGCGTTGAACCCACCCCATCAACGGTGATGTGGCCTTCACTTCCAGTCTGCCGGCCCATGTTAATCCACCAGTTATGGTTGACGGTGCCGCCGTTCTTGACGTTGAGGAAGCCTTTTCCGAAGTTCGGATTCTCACCCTGACCGATGTTCATGTCCCTGGCTCCTCTGTCACCGGCAGTGTCCGTGGCCAAAGTGCCGCGTTCCCATCGTGCATTCGGGCCATCGACGTTGACCGTGCCAACATTGCCGTCGTTCACCTGACCGCGGCCAATCTCGACCCATCCGTCGGTTTGAAGTGTCCCCTGAAGGACGTTGATCGTGCCCGATCCCGTGCCCACACCATTCGAAGACCAGCCAGCGTAAAGTTCGCGACTGACGATTTTGCCGGCCGGATCTGTCAGGTTGATATTAATCGTGCCGTTCCCGGTTGAATCTCCGCCAGCGTTGAAGGCGTTAACCATGCCATTCGTAGAGTTACCCACGATGGTCGTTCCGGCGGGGTTGCCATTGGTGATATTCATGACCCCGACGCCGTTGTTGCCGACGTCGATGTTGCTCATGACACTGAGCGTTCCGCCGTCGAAATTGTAAGTGCCGTTGCCGCCGTTGTCGATTCCGACGGCAAACCAGTTGCCCACGTGGACATCACCGCCGCTTTGGTTGACGATGGCCGTGCCGAGGCGCCCCGTGATGAACCGGCCACTGTCGCCGCCAGCGTCCACATTCACAGTGGTCCCCGCGTCAGCAATGTTCATGACGCCATTCGATCCCGACTCAGCTCCGAGCAGCAGCCAGTTGTTGGCCGTAAACGTTCCGCCGGTGTTGATGTCAAACGTGCCGTGCGAACCGTTGTTGGCACCAACCCTTGTCCAATCCCCGACCATTTGAACAGCGCCCCCGTTCTTAACGTTAAGTGCGCCAGTTCCGTCCTCACCGATATTCAGGCGAGGGCTGTTAAGGCCTCCAGACGTGACCCCGACTTGCAGCACTGAACCCGGGCCGTCCACATTGATTGTCCCGGTGGATGTGCCACCACGGGCAATATTGAGCCACCACTTCGTAGAATAGGTGCCCCCATTGGAAATGTTGACCGTTCCGGTGCCACCATCGTAACCGATCTGGTTGTCACCACCAGCTCCACCATTCCGACCGTCCCCCCCGCCGATATTCTCGAGTTTCGATCCTGGTCCGTCGACATTGATAGTCCCTACGCCGCCACGGCTACCAACTTCCATCCAATCCTGCATGGTTACCAAGCCCCCGGTCTTGATATTCACCTGACCGGTTGCCCCGCCATTGGTGCCGACGAACATCTCCATCGTGTTGAATTGACCGCCGGATTCGACGTTCAGCGTACCCATGCTTCCGCCGTCCTGGCCGATGTGTGTTCTGGCCGCTGGGGTGGTGTTGTGGGTTACGATGCCACCATTGCTAACTGTCATGTTGCCGATTCCCTGCTCGCCGACGATCAATCGGGTCTCGCTACCAACACCAATACCCACCTTCAGTTCGGAGCCCGCGCCATCAATCAGCGCGTTGCCAGTGGAACCCGCGCCCCGCGCGATGTTGAGCCACCAGTTCGTGGTCATCTTACCGCCTGTAGTGATGTTGAGGTTTCCAGTGCCGCCATTGTAGCCGAGTTGCATGTCCCGCGATGCTTCCAAGTGATTGAAAACGCCGCCGTTCTTCACTTCGAGTGTGCCTGTGTTTCCGCCACCCGCGCCTATTTCCGTCCAGCCGTGCTGGATAAACGTGCCCCCATCGACCGCCACAGTGCCAGTCGAACCGCCGGCGCCCGTTCCGATAAAGAGCCCTTGAGTATTGCTTCCTTCGTCCTGACCGTTCTCAAAAGTCGTCGCGGCGCCGGTGATCGTGAGCGAACCCGTCCCGCCGTCAAGGCCAACTCGCGTTCTACCAGGAGTCGCGCCGTTCCCAAATTTGACGACTCCGCCCGTGATGCTTGCGGTTCCCGTGGAGCCGGCGCCGGTTCCCACTGTCAGGGACGCGGCCGTATTCACGGTTCCTGCGGTGACATTGAATATGCCTGTGCCACCGTTCGAACCGAAAATCATATCACCCGTCGCGATCGCGCCGTTTCCAACTGTTCCGCCATTTACTTGAAGCGTTCCAGAGCCGCCCGCCTCGCCAAAGAGAAGGTCTCCGGTGCTAAAGCCAAGGTTACCGTCGGCCTTCACGGTTACAATGCCCATTCCCGCCGTGGAACCAAGCTGATTCGTCACGCCGACACCCATATTATTCCCGTTGAATTCAAGATCAACGATCGCAGACCCGGCAGCGCCAATCCCATCACCGACGTTAAACGTGCCCATGCTGCCTTCGATACCAACACCGAGTGACGCAGGCCCTGCTGGAATCACGCCGGCACCACCGAAGAATCCCATGACGAAAGTGCCGTCCTTAAGATTCACTGTTCCAACACCTCGGCCGAGGTCAGCGAGGTCGCTCCCGACCGCGACGCCAACTGCCGACCCGGAAGCGAAGATGGCCCCTGTATCAATTGTCAAGGTTCCAACACCACTCACACCCCCCGCACCTTCGCCGATCCGAATCTCGTGCGGCAGATTGGCCTGGGTCAAGATGCTTCCGGTATCCACGGTGATCGAATTACCATTGGCGACCGACAAACCGCCGGCGACCACGCCCATCGCAGTTGTAAAAGGCGTCGCTGGCGTGCTGACTCCGCCGTCTCCATCCAGGTCGTTGTCGTCGTAAGCCACGAAATCACCCGCGGTAATCGTCGCGGAATCCCCTACGAAGGTATCAGGATAACCTGGAGGCGGATTGCCAGGGAGCCAAGTCGCCGGATCCTCCCAAATGCCACCACCAGCTCCATTGGAAACATATGGTGCGGCCTGAAGCTGCGAGGCAATCGAAACCGAGAGAGCTGAAGCGGCAGCCAGAGTAAGACGCAAGGTGTGTTTTTTCATAAGAGGGAGTCGGTAAAGCTGGACGGAAGAGTGGATTTTCTGGGGTCTTAAAAGAGGCGATTTTCAGAGGGTAAACGATGGGCGGTCGCCAACAAACCCGCAGGCTCGGACGAAGCTTTTCTGTTCATAAGGGGGATGAGACATGTCGTGAATCCTCGATAAAAAACAAATTCTACCGTGAGAAGTCAATGGAAAACTTTTTCAAATCGGCAAAAAGATGCACTTTCATCCACTGGAAGGGGTGGTTCATGAAGAAAAGGGCCCGATTCATCGAATCCGTCCTGGACCGAAGCCGCTGCACTTCCGCGAGAACTCAGACCGTCACCAGTATGATGGCGCAAGCTTCCAGAGCCTCACACAGGGGATGCAGACGGGGACTGAACCCTCTCGCGGCTGAAAGCCTACTTCTTCGTCGACGGCTCGGTGCCCCCGCCTGCGAGTAGCTTGGTCGCTTCCTGAAGCTGCTCGGGGCTAAGCTTCGCCTTCAGCTCGTCGCGCTTCTTTGTCGCCGAGTCCACACCATTGGCGGCAGCCGCCGAGTAATTGACGTAGGCGTAGAGCAGATTCTGTTTGGTTCCTTTGCCTTGTTCGAAAAGCTGCGCGAGGAGGAATTGCGCAGGGCCGAACCGCTTCTTGGCACCGGCGGCGTAATATACGCCGGCCTTATCGAAATCCTGGAGAACGCCCTTGCCAACCTCATAGCAGTTACCAAGATTCACCAAGGCAGCCGGCAGTCCGTACTGGGTGGCCAGTGTAAACCAGCCCACGGCAGCCGTCGCATCGGCCGTGACGCCAAGGCCCTTTTGATAGCGGACTCCGACTTCATTCATCGCGAGAGCCG